>Ga0075425_100008911_pt1 | contig 10666 bp, 9 predicted proteins | sample SoiMethybrSBSTD4_FD_75300 | JGI IMG/M metagenome (GOLD analysis project Ga0075425, IMG submission 75300) | Bulk soil microbial communities from a Populus tree surrounding site in Tennessee, USA - Soil MetaG P. TD hybrid SBSTD4 | ecosystem: Environmental > Terrestrial > Soil > Tree plantation...
TGCTCGTAAGACACACTTCGTGGCCGCGGACTTGCACTTCGCGGCCGTCTCGGCGACGGCGACTTCGCGACCCCCCTGAAACGGCCAGTTTCCAAAGGCGCCGCCGGCATTCGTTAATCCACCGAGTGTAAAACGCACACGCGACTGTTGTTTTCTCGAACCCAACGGTTGACCTGTCCCGACGTTCGCGATCGCGAGGTGCACAGAGGGAGAGGTGTCATGAAGCCCACCCGTGTCACATCAACGACTTCGTTCGACGGACTCCCATTTCGAACGGCGCGCTTAGCAGGACTTGGCATGCTGCTGGTGCTGCTCATGGCAGCATCGGCGCGCGGTCAGACACTGCTCACGCAGACGACGTGGGGCGGCAGCGGCAGCGATGTCGCCGACGGAGTAGCGACCGCGCCAGACGGCAGCTCGTATGTCGCCGGCATCACCGATAGCTTCGCCGTCAATCAGTTCGGCGATGCCGATCGCAGGATCTTCGTCGTGAAGTTCGCGGCCAACGGATCGCTCGCGTGGCAGCGCATCTGGAACGGCACGTTGATCATTGGTCTCGGGCGGGCGGGTGTTGCGGCCGCCACCGATGGTGTCTATGTCACCGGCATGAGCGACCAGAACGGCGGGGACGCGGTGCTGGTCAAGTTCGATCCGAACGGAGTCCTGCTGTGGGAGCGCATCTGGGGCGGCACTGCCTCCGATGCCGGCTTCGCGGTGGCGACCGGCGCCGATGGATCCGTATACATCTCCGGCACGTCGACGAGTTTCGGACCGGGCTCGTCCGCCTTGTTCGTCGTGAAGTTCAATTCGGCGGGCACGCTCGTGTGGCAGAGAATCTTCGATGGCGCCGAAGGCGCCGCCGTTGCCGTCGGACCCGACGGGAGCGTCCACGCTGCCGGCACGATTGCGCGCGGCGATCCGACCAGCGGCAACTTCGATCTGCTGGTTTTGAAAATCAGCGCGGCCGGCAACCTGGTGTGGCAGCGGCAGTACGCAGCGGGAAACGTCGCCGATCCGCGCGGCGGGATGACAGTCGCATCCGACGGTTCGATCTTCATCGTCGGCGCCCTTCAGGCGCCGAAAGCCGGCATCGTGGGTCTTGCCGCATTGATCGTCAAGCTCAGTGCCGATGGGAATCTGCTGTTCGACAAGCAGTTTGCCGGCAGGAACGGCGAGGAGGCCGCGGGTGTCGCGGTGGCGCCTGGCGATGGCAGTGTGTATGTCGCCGGCACGACCACCAGCTTCGGCGCGGGATTCGAAGATGCGTTTGTCCTGCACCTGCAGTCGAGCGGCAAGAAACTGCTCGACGCGTTCACGTGGGGCACCTCAGCCTTCGAGACCGGCGCCGGCGTCGCAGTCAGCGAGACGACAGTCGTGCTCGGCGCGAGCACCAATACCGGCCCGCCGTACTCGCTGCTCGCCGCCGCCATGAAACTATCGGCGCCGCGAGGCACGCTTGCGGCAGCGAACGGCGCGCTCGTCGCGCCACCGGGCCTCGCCTCGAATCCTGCTGCCGGCGCCGCGACGCCGAACGGAAGCACGACGTTCAGCGGTAACTTCGACGCGGCGCTGGTCAGAATCGCGCGGTGATCAGACTTCGGTAGTGCCCGGCTTCCGCGTTCGTGAACGTTTCGGCGGACCGCCATAGCCTTGGCGACGGCGGTCAGCCGGACCGTGATTCCAGTACGGTCCGGCGTCAGCCGGACCGTCATCGCCGACGGTCAGGCGGAGCGGGCGCATCATGCTGGAGTTGCCGAAGCCGTCACGCGCGGTGGCATCGATGCGATCGGCGGCGAGGAATTCGTTGAAGCCGGCGGCAATCGGCGGGATCAGGCCGGCGTTGAGCGCGGGCGTCACCTCCTCGTTCAGATACGCCGCATATAACGGCGCGGCGACTGATACGCGTCGCAGGGCAGTCGCCATGGTGTCCACACCGGCGACGCGCGCGGCAACCTGGTCGGCGATGTACTCCTGCCGCCGTGACACGGCATGGGTGAGCTTCAGGAAATGGCGCGCATACCAGAGAAACGGCGCGCGCACGAAGCCGGCGTTGAGACTCGCGATCGTGCGCATCACCGCCGCCCGCGTCTTGTAGATCCACGGTCCCAGCGCGACGTCGCCCGACGAGTAGTGGCCGAATTCGTGCGCGATGATCGCCTCGAGTTCCGGGACGCTCACGCTCTGCAGCAACGGCAGGCCCGCGCGGCAGCCGCGTGCAGCTCGTCATCCGTCTTGCGGCGCCACAGTTGTTCCAGGTCGGTCATTGCGTTCTCCACCGCGGGCAACGGCGTCGAATCCCGGGCGGCGTCACGGTGCATCATGCGGGCCAACGGTCGATCGACGGCGGATCCACTGAGCTTCCTCGCGCCGGTATTTCTCGATGACAAGCGCTACGAGGCAGTGCCGGCCGCAGCGTCCATCGCGTTCACGGTGCGCGCGTCGTAGCGGAGGAAGCGCGGCAGCAGTACCCCGCAGGCCAACACCCCAGCGACGCAGAGGACGCCGCCGGAAACGACGGACGCGGGAACGCCGAATGCGGCGGCGACCATGCCTGCCTCGACGTGTCCGAGCAGCGGGCCGCTCATGTAGCTGACCATCTCGATGCTCGCCAGGCGCCCGCGCAGCGCATCCGGAATCGTCTGGTTCCACATCGTCATGCGGAAGATGCCGCTGACCGCGTCAGCGCCGCCCGCAATTGCGAGCGACGCCAGCGCCGGCCAGAGCGTCGAACAGACCCCGAAGAAGACGATTGCCACGCCCCAGGTCGCGGCCGCCACCATGACGCCCAGGCCGTGGCGGGGCACGCGCGCGACCCACCGGCCGGTGACGCCGGCCGCCAGCGCGCCAACCGCGGGCGCCGCGTACAGCAGGCCGAGCACCGAGGGTCCGCCAAGCCGATCCGAAATCGCTGGAAACAACGCGAGCGGCATGCCGAACACCATCGCGACGAAGTCGACGATGTAGGTGCCGATCAACTCCTGGCGGCTGCGTGCGTAGCGGAAGCCCTCGAAGACCGCGGCGAGGCTCGGCCGCTCCGCGTCCTCCGCCGGCGGCACCGCCTTGATCATCCAGAGGCACGCGAGTGATGCGGCGTACGAGCCAACGTCGGTGAGATACGTGGCGGTGAGGCCGGCGGACGACAGGAGCACTCCGCCGACGGCCGGACCGGCGATCATGCCGACGCTGCCGCGCACGATGGAGAGCGACGCCGCGGCAGGCATGTCGTGCTTGTCGACCAGGCGCGGCACCAGCGATTCGATCGCTGGCCGCTGCAGTCCGCTCACCGCCGACATCCAGGCGGCCACCAGGTACAGCATCCACGCCGACGCGCCGATCGCCGCGATCAGCGCGAGCGCCGCGCTGCCGGCGGCGAGCGCGACGTCAGTGGCGAGGGCGATCCGCCGTCGATCGATCGCGTCAGCGATCGCGCCGCCGATGAACGCGGTGACGAGCAGCGGCACCAGTTCCGCGCCGCCGAGCAGGCCGACTGATAGCGACGATCCGGTCAGCCGGTACATCTGATAGGGCAGTGCGACGTAGGTGACCATCGTGCCGAGCAGCGACACCAGCTGCGCCGTGTAGAGCAGCCGGAAGTCGCGCGAGCGGAACGGGCTGAAGTCCATCACGCAGCGACGATTCTAACGTGCCCTTTTACGTAGACAGTGCCGGCGGCGAAAGCACGCTGGGACGGAGGCGAATCGCTCAGGGGTTTGGCACAGTGCTTTCGACAGGCTAAGTGCCCGGATCGGGACCCAGCAGATCCCATCGGTTCCCCTCGAGGTCGACGAACACGGCCACCTTGCCGTAGCGCTCGGCGCGAGGCGGCGAGAGGAACTCTATACCGGCGTTGACCATACGTTCGTAGCAGGCGTCGAAGTCGTCGACGCGGAGAAAGAGGCCGACGCGGCCGCCGAATTGTCGTCCGACTGCGGCGGCCTGCGCCTCGCCATCCGCGCGCGCGAGGAGAATGCCAGTCTGCCCGCCGACGGGCCTGACGACGACCCAGCGCTTCGGTCGTCCATCGTTGGTCACCGCCGGAGAGTCCTCCACTAACTCGAAACCGAGAACGTCGACGAAGAAGCGGATCGCGGGGTCGTAGTCGCGAACGACCAGCGCTACGAGTTGGAGGCTCGACATGGCTGTGGGTCTTTTCGTGGCGTCAGCGCACCGTCCTGACCTCGATCAGCGCGCCGGCGGTGGTGTCGGGCTGGGACTGGAATTTCACCGTCACGCGATCTTTGCCTCGGATGATCGCGCCGCGAATGGAGTACTCCCTGTCGAGTTCCTCCGCGGGGTGGTACTCGAGCGATTCGGTCGCGATCTTCTGATCGTCCACGAGCACGTCGAAGACGCGCCGACGGCCTTCGCCGCCGCGATACGTGGCAACGATGGCGACCGGCGCGTCGCCGGCGATCTTCAGCTCGTAGCTGAACCAGCCGCCGCGCGCCTCGCGCGTTTTCCGCGCTTCGAAGAAGCCGTCGGTCGCGTTTTCACTCTTCAGCGCGTGCGCCTGCTCGCTGGCAGTGTCGTCCACGACGACGCGATCGATCGTGCGGCGCTCGACGTCGCCGCGCCGCGCGTCGGCCGCTGCAGCCGCCGCGCCGCGCGCCTTCCATTCCTCCGGCGAGTAGACATTCCAGTACACGGTGTAGCGCTGATCGACGATGCGATAGAACGGCACGAGGGTGACGTCGTGCGGCTGCGCGAGGCCGGTGGTTTTGAACTGCAGCGGACGCGCCGGGTCGGACGTGATCTTTTTCGTAATCCCGGAGACGTCGCCGACCAACGCCGGGATCACCGGCGTCTTCACGCGGCCGATCGGCGGCGCGCTCGGACCGTAGCGGCGGATCGCGTCGAGGCCGTCGCGCCCGAGATCGCCGGCGAGCACGAGCGGCCCGTACATGACCGCGATCATCTTCGGGTTGTCGGGCATCGCCTCGGTCCGCAAGGTCATCGGCAGCCGTAGGTCGACGCGATCGCCGCTCTTCCACTCGCGGTCGATCGTCACGTAGGAGCCGCGCGCGCCGCTCACCGGCTGGGCCTGGCCGTTGACGGTCAGCGTCATTCCCGACGCCGCCCATGACGGATAGCGAACGCTGAGGGCGAGCGGCGTCGGCCGCGCTGCGGTCACGGTGAGATGCGTCGCGTCCTCCTCTGGGAAGCGCGTCTCCTGCCGCACGACCACGCCCTGGTCCTTCCACGTCAGCTCCGACGGGATGAACAGGTTCACCAGCAGCGAGCGATCACGATCATTATGAAAATAGATCGTGTCGCCGTACTTGGTGTGGTTCTCCATGCCGGTGCCGACGCAGCACCAGAACGAGTCGTTCGGCGTCGCGTACGACTTCCACGCGCCCGGGCGGAGCGGGCAGTAATAGATCACCATGCCGGTCTCGGGATCCTGCGACGGCAGGATGTGGTTGAACAGCCCGCGCTCGTAGTAGTCCATCGCCTCGGCCGACGGCGACCACTCGAAGATGTGGCGCGTCAGCTTCAGCATGTTGTAGGTGTTGCACGTCTCCGCACTCGACGCGCCGAGATGCTTCGAGAATTCCTCCTCGGGGAAGAAGGCCTCGCCGTCGCTGTTGCCGCCGGTGACGAACGATCGGTGGTGGACGACGCGATCCCAGAAGAAGGTCGCGATGTCGCGGTAGCGCGGCTCGCCGGTGAGCTCGTACTCGCGCGCGGCGCCGATGATCTTCGGGAACTGCGTGTTCGCATGCAGGCCGTTCAACGGATCGTCGTGCCGCAGCAGCGGGTCGAAGATCGCCTTGTGCTCGAACTTCCGCGCGAGCCGGAGGTACTCCGTGTTGCCGGTCGCGGCGTACAGGTTCGCGAGGGCCTCGTTCATGCCGCCGAACTCGGTGCCGAGCGCCGCCTGCATCTGATCGTCGGTGAGCCGATCGACGCGGAGCGCCACCCAGTCGGCCATCTTCGACACGACGGCGAGCGCCTGCCGGTTGTCACAGAGCTGATGGACGTCGAGCAGGCCGGCCATGATCTTGTGGATCGTGTAATACGGCGCCCACACTTTCTGCCGCGCCTCGACGCGGTCGAAGAACTCCTCGGGGAAGGCCGAGAGATACCCGGCGTGAAAGCGTTTCGCGAGCGCGTCCTGGATCGTGGCAAGCTCGGCGACCATCTGGTCGGCGCGCGACTTGAACCGTTCGTCGCCGGTCGCGGCCCACATCAGCGCGAGCGCCGACAGGTAGTGGCCGACGGTGTGGCCCCGCAGCTCGACGTCCGGCGCTTCCCACCCGCCCAGCGGGGCGGCGGACGAAGGCAGCCCGGCGTTGACGCGGAAGGTGTGCAGCAGCCGATCCGGCTCGAGCGACAGGAGGTACTCGGCGTCAAGCCGCTGCGCCTGCTTGAACGGCCCGTCGAGCAGCCGGACGTCGGTGAGCGGGAACGGCACCGCCTCCAACGCGACCTTGTCGCGCACCGCCGGCGTCGGCGGCGCGGTCGCGGCCGCAGTGAGGCCGACAACGAGGACGATCGAAGCGGCAACACGCACCAACATGGCAGCCCTCTCCCGGGGTCATGCTACACACGATCGCGCGCGGCGGCACCCGGATTAAACCCGGCTGGACCCCGGACCGATCGTTCGATCCGGCATCGGGCTATGCTCGACAAAAGGCCCGCATGCAGGTGGCACTGCTGACCGAGTTCGCTGCGACCAGGAAAGAGCCGCTGTCGGTGCTGCTCGAGCGGATTCATGCGGCATTCCTCGCCTCGGGTCTCGGCGAGCCCTCGATTCTCTTCGCGTTCTCGGATGCGCCCGTGCCGGGCGCATTCTCGACCATCGATCGACTGCTCAAGAAGTACCCGGATTTCGCGCGTTTCGCCGGCGAGCGATCCGCGATCCCCAATGTTCCGCCGATTCGCCAGGTGTCGAATCGCGCCGGCTCTCCGGGTGCGGGCGAATCGGTTCCGTTTGCGACGCTCCTCGCCGTTGCGGCAGGCGTCCCGAAGTCGCTGCCGTTCCACGGTATCTCGATCCATTTTCACTCGCCGGCCTTCGGCGTCCAGTTTCCGCTCGGCCACCTGGCGCCCATCGATCCCGGCGTGATGGTCACCGATTCGTGGTGGGTCAACGGGCGCGATCGAGGCGTGCGCGCGCTGACGAGCGTTGAGGCCGATCCGGCCGGCACACAGCTGCCGCCGCTCCCAGAGCGAGTCGCCGCCGTGCTGGCCGCGTGTGGAAAGATCAAGAGCACGGTGCAGGTGCCACTCGCCGCCGGCGATGCGCCAACCGCGCCGCCGCAGTTCGCGCGGCTGCCGCCGGAAGTCGCGCAGGCGGTCGGCGCGGTCGTTACCGATTACAAAGCACGCCTGGCCGAAGTCGTCGAACGCGCGGCGCCGCCTCACGATCTCCCGCCGGCGCTCGAAGCGCTTCAGACCATCAGCCCCGCCGAGACGACGGGCCCGAAAAAGCCGGTGCTCGTGCGCGCCTTCAAGCCGATGGGCTACGACTGTCAAGCCGAGCGCGGCACGTTCACGCTGCGTCGCCGGACGCCGGGCAACTTGACGGTGGAGATCAGCCTGGACGTCGGCACGTGGAGCAAGAGTCTGCACGGCAGCTTCGCCGTGAAGGGCATCGGGTTCAGCGCGCGGCTGCGGCTGCCGGTATCCAGGCGCGCGCTCGAAGGGATGCAGTACCGGATCGGCGACGCGGCCCACTGGCAGAAACTCGTCGACAACATGTCGGCGATCGTTGCCGAGCTCGATCGAACGTTCGTGCCGGCGATCGAGGCGGCGGCCGGTCCCGCGCCCGAATGGTTCACGCCCGAAGCGTGATCGCGCTAACGGAGCGCCGCTCAGAATTGCGCGTGGTGCGCACCGATGATTGCGAATGCAAGCGTGGCCGGCATCGTCCCATCATTCCGCCAACGATGACGCGTGCCGTTCTGCACGACCGTGTCTCCCGGCCGCAATGTCACCGTCGCGCCGTTGTCGAGTTCCAGAATGACCTCGCCGGACAGGATCACCTCGAAGTCGATCGTCGGCGTTGTGTGCATCGCGGGCGCCGGCCTTCAGGCCTGCCAACGGCCGTGCGGGCAGCCCTGAAGGGCTGCGCTACGGCAATTTTGAAACGCGCTCTAACCCAACCTAAGTGTTTCGGAGCGCGCTTGCGCGTGGCGTAAGCTTAGCGCGATGCCAAAGAGTTCATCTCGATCGCGCGCCGATTCAGCGGCGCCGGACTCGGAGCTGGCTCGCGCGGTCCGCTCCGCGCTGGCCCGGGTCAAGGCGGTCACGGAAGTCAAGATGTTCGGCGGCATCGGGTTCATGCTCAACGGCAATCTCCTCGTTGGCGCGTCGAAGCGCGGCTTGCTGTTGCGTGTGGGTAAGGATGGGCAATCGCAAGCGCTCGCCAGGCCTGGCACTCGCCGAATGGAAATGCGCGGCCGCGTGATGGAAGGCTACGTCTACGTGGATCCGCCCGTCGCGCCCGGCGCGGTGCGCGGGTGGGTCGACATGGCGAGGGCCTTCGTGCGGACGCTGCCGCCGAAGACGAAGGCGAAGCGGCAGCCGGCCAAAAAAAACACGCGTTGATCGGCCGGCGAGCGGTCGGGGTTCAGCGCATGTACGGGGCGACGTTGTGCGCAATGGTCTTGAACTCTGCTTCGGTCAGAGGAAGCATTCCCCGGAACGCCGCCCAGCCTTGCCGGGCCGTCGGATTGGGGCCGATGGCCATGTCGGATCCGTACAGGATGCGGTGCAGTCCGATCTGATGCAGGCGCGCGGCGATTAATACGGCGTCCTCGGGCGACGTCTGCAGCGTTACCGTCGTCGCCACGTCAAAGTAGACATTTCGGGTACGCCGATCTCCTACGGCGATGGCCTCCGCAAAAACAGCGAGGGCCTCCTTCGAACCCCTGTCGAGACCAGGTCCCGCTCCTGCGAGATGCGCGATCTGAATGGGAATGTCCGGCGCCGCAGCCAGGATGTCGTTCAAGAAGACCCGGGCTTCTGCGCGGCCGTACGGCTTTCCGATACGCTCGTCGCCGGTCCACACGTGAACGACGATCGGCATGCGGCGCGCGTCTGCTGTCCGAAATACCTCGCGCACCTGCTCGACATGCCGGACGTTCTGCAGATCCACTTGTGAGTTCGCGAAGTGCAGCTTGAGGCCATGCCTGAGGCCTGGATCGCTTGCACATCGATCGAGTTCTGTCAGCGCGTACTCCTTGAGCGGGTTGAAGCTGCACAAGGCGCGAAGCCGGTCCGGATACTTCGCCGCTTGTTGGCGTGTCCAATCGTTCTCGGCCCGCACGTGCGCGTATTCGTCGTCGCCTCTGATCCGTGGGCTCCCGTGCATGTATCCGAGTGACAGCACCGCAGCGCGCTGAATTCCCGCAGCATCGAGTTGCGCAACGAGACGATCGGCCGTCACCGGCTCCTGTCCCGGTGCCGAGTCGAACAGTCGGCCGGCGAGCATTGGACTGAGCAGATGCTGGTGGTGGTCGACGAGCGGCGCACCGCCATTCAACTGCTGCTCCATAACGAGCGGCGAGAATGTCAGCGCCTCCTCCGTCTGCACGCCCACGCAAGCGATACGGAGCGCCAGCGCGGCGCTGGCGACAAGAGAAAACCCGCGTGTCGTCAAAAGGCCCCTGACCACTGATCGCAGATCGGACCACAGCACGCTCATAGCCACGTTCCCGCGAACCAGGGTCACTGGCCGCAAGGACAACGCCAATGCCTGGCGCGTTGTCCCTCAGTGATTAGTGGCAGTTGCGAATGCTGGGCACTGACACGTGTTCGACGGTGGGACGTGCGCGTCCGGCCTCGAACACGTCTGCTGTCCGCTGGACAAGGGCCTTCGAGTAGAATCCGCTCGATTTGTCCGCGGTGCTGCCGCGGCCACGCCATGCCGGACGCCGGAGGTCACGATGAAGCGGCCGTTGACGTTGAATCTGCCCGCGTGTCTTGCCGCTGTGCTGATTGTTGGGGCCACTCCTGGCACGGTGCCCGCACAGGGGCAGCCGGCGCCGGATCATCCGGCGATTACCGTCCGCGGGCAAACCTATACACCGCGATCGATCCTGGCGCGCAACATGGGATCGCCGGAAGATCAGACCACGGCGTTTCCTCCTCACAAGGTGATCGCCAATATCTATTACGTCGGCACGAGGACGCTGACGACGTACCTCGTGACGACGCCGCAGGGCGCCATTCTCATCAACACGACCTACGAGCGCAACGTGCCGGTGATCCAGAAGTCGGTCGAGCAACTGGGCTTCAAGTTTTCAGACATCAAGATCGTCCTTGGCACCCACGCGCACGGCGACCATCAGGAAGGCGATGCGCTGGTCAAGCAGCTGACTGGCGCGCAGGTGATGGCGATGGCCGAGGACGTGCCCGCGCTGCAGGCGATGAAGCCAGGCGGCAAAGCGCATCCGGTCGATAGAATTCTCCACGACGGCGACCGCGTGACGCTCGGCGGCACCACGCTGGTCGCCCATCTGACACCAGGCCACACCCGCGGCGGCACGACATGGACGATGAAGGCGGACGAGGGCGGTAAGACCTACGACGTGATGATCGGCTGCAGCCTCCGTGCGCCCGAGAAGCTCACGCCGCAGGTGATCGATGAGTTCAAACGGTCGTTCGCGCTCGTGCGGGCGCTGCCGTGCGACGTGCAGCTCGGCGATCACGCCGCGCA
>Ga0075425_100008912_pt1 | contig 10665 bp, 9 predicted proteins | sample SoiMethybrSBSTD4_FD_75300 | JGI IMG/M metagenome (GOLD analysis project Ga0075425, IMG submission 75300) | Bulk soil microbial communities from a Populus tree surrounding site in Tennessee, USA - Soil MetaG P. TD hybrid SBSTD4 | ecosystem: Environmental > Terrestrial > Soil > Tree plantation...
GGCAACACCTACATTTCGGATTCCTTCCAAGGGATCATCTGGAAGAAGACCGGACCCGGCTGCGGCGCCGCGACCGCATGGGTCACCGATCCGCTGCTGACGACCGGCGGGACGCCGCCGTTCGGCGCCAACGGTCTCCAATTCAACAAGAACGAGAGCGCGCTGTTCGTCGCCAACACCGGCGACGATCGCATCATTCGAATTCCAGTGACGGGCGGCACGCCCGGCAAGCCGGTCATATTCGACAACAGCATCAACGGCGCCGATGGGCTCATTCTCGACCGCGACGACAACATCTGGGTGGCGGCCAACCAGGCCGACGAGATCGTCGTCGTCGATCCGACCGGCAAGGCGATCTCGAAGCTCGGCGACTTCGAAGGCGTCAGCCGGGACGGGGTGCCGCGCGGCCTCTTGTTCCCGGCCAGCCTGGTGTTCAGCAAGGACCGGCAATGGCTCTACGTCACCAACCTGGCGCTGGACATTCGGCTGTTCGGCCTCGCCCAGTCGGTCGATTCGCAGTGGACCGCCCAGGTCAAGCGCTACACGGTGTCGAAGATCAAGGCGCGCATTCTCGGCTTCGACAACGACGACTAGGGTGACAGGGACTAAGCTTGGCGCGCCCGCATCCGCCGCGATGCGCGGGCAACGGCCTCATGATTGACTGCTGGGCAGCCGCCGGCCAGGACCGTGCGGCTGCTCAGGTATTGCGAGAAGCCCAAGTGCGCGCCGCGTAACACCGCGCGCTTCGCCGGCGCCAGCCGGTGGGCGCGCAAGCCTTGAGCGTCGTCGTTGCCGTCAGCGCCGGCGACTGGCGAAAAACTCGACTCGACCATGGCGGTCTCCCCTATCTGGCGCCGGCCACGACGGCCGAGAAGCATTCGTTCGTAAGCGCGACTCCGGCCGTTCCGGCGAGCACGGCGCGATAGTCCTGGCAGGCGAGGCCAACCCAGCCGAGGCGACAGTTCTTGCGCGCCCGCCGCAGCCGGAAGACGGCGTCGCCAAGCTGCCGCGCGGCGGCATCGCTGGAATCGGCAACCAGCCGCGCCACCGCTTCGCTCGCCACCGAGTCCCATGGCTCGCACGCCGCGCTGATCGGAACGTCAGCCTGACTGGCGGCCCGCTCGAACAACGCGAAGGCGCCGATGACCGCGATGACGATGAGACCGGCCGACGCGTAGGCCGTTGTCGACCGAGAGGCACGCCGTCTGGTTGCCGGCGCGTCAGGGGAGCCGAGTGGCGGACTTCCGGTCTGCTGCATGAATTTTCTCCATGACGTGCCCCAGCCCCCGGTGTCCTGTTTGTCCGACGTCAGTCGGGCCGCCCGGATGCACGGTTCAAACGCACCCAGGCCTTCCAATCATCTCCTGGCTCGAGCCAAAGCTTCGCAACCGCGCCGGCAGTGCCGGCGCAATGTTCCAAAAACCCGGCTGGTCGATTCGTGTGTCCGGCGGATTACCGCAGGACGACGACAGGCGTTCCGACTTTCACGCGATCGTACAGATCGACCACGTCCTCATTGAGCATGCGGATGCAGCCCGAGGAGACGGCCTGGCCGATCGTCTCCGGCTCGTTCGAGCCGTGGATGCGGTAGAGGGAGGCGCCGAGATACATGGCGCGCGCCCCGAGCGGATTCTCCGGACCGCCGGCCATGTAGCGCGGCAGGTCAGGACGGCGCTGGATCATCTCGGCGGGCGGGATCCAGTCGGGCCATTCCTGCTTGCGCGAGATCGTTTGGGTGCCGGCCCACTCGAAGCCGGCGCGGCCGACGCCGATGCCGTATTTCACCGCCTTGTGGCCAGGCAGCACGTAGTAGAGGCGGCGCTCTGCCGTGTTCACCACAACGGTCCCGGCGGCGTAACCGCTGGCGAAGTTGACGATCTGCCGCCCGATGCGGGTGCTGGCCGGCCGGCTGGGCTCAGGCGCATACGCATAGGCTGCGGCGCCCGGCGGCTCGTAGTAAGGCACGTTGACGGACTGCGCCGGCTGCGCGCCGAAAATCCCGCCGAACAGGTCTCCCAGCGGATTGGCGGCCGCGGCCGTGAGCGTGACACAAGCAAATGCGCTGGCGACGAGCGCCGTAGTGACGGAGCGACGCATGACAGGCCTCCGAATCCTAGCGTTTCAAACCAGTCGTGCCGGCCAAGCTGGCCGATCGTGGCGTTGATTACCGGCTCAGCGCTGAGCCAGATCGGTCACCGGCAGGCGCGCCAGCTCTGACGTGTTCGCGTCGATCCGGCGCTCGATCGTGATCACCCGCCGCACCTTGCGCACCGGGCTTCCGTCAACCGAAACCAGGCACTGCTGCGACAGATAAGGCCAGTCCTGGCGCGAGCAGGTTTCCGACAACGGCATGCGGTCGTTCTTGCCGGCATCGGCGGCCGGCTGTTGGTTCATCTTCTGCGCCGTGAATGACGTTATCGATACCGGCGTGAACATCTCATGGCTCGCCGGAAAGCGCTGAGCCACTTGCGCGGCGGCCGAGTCTTCGGCGCGCGAACCCGTGACGGCCAACGCGGCCACGACACCGGCGGATAGCAACGCGGACAGAGCGACCATGCTCTTGTTGATGGCGAACATCGACCCTCTCCCTTGGCTCCTCGATGGAGCACTCTTGATGTCACCGACGCTATCGCCCCGACCTTTCCGTACTTTTACGAGGGCAGTGCAAAATGGTTTCGCCGCCGCTGCTGTGTTTCGCGGCGGTGTGAGGGAAGTAACAAAAGGGAGGACTATGTTTCGTCGCGCAGCAGGGGATGAAACAAATTGCTCTGGTTTGAACTTCATCGATCAATGTCGCCTGCATCGCGAGTCATCACCCCCCTCCCTGTCCTCCACAAGGGGGGAGGGAACCGGAGGAAGGCTCTGCTCAACGCCATGCACGCAGTCGCTGAGAGGGGCGCAATGGAGGAGAGACAACGACGTTCGCGACCTCCCGTCCGCATGCCGTCGCGATGCCGAAGGTGAGCGCCACAACGTTCCCTCCCCCCTTGTGGGGGAGGGACAGGGAGGGGGGTTCGATTAGTGTGAGGCTACCGATGCCACGGTCACCGCTCCCGCCCATCGGGCGAGAACACGTAGCCGGCGCCGCGCACCGTGCGGATGATCGACGGGTGATCGGGATCGGGCTCGATCTTGCGGCGGATGCGCGTGATGCGCACGTCGATGGCGCGGTCGAACGCTTCCGGGTCGCGCGCATTGGCGAGGTCGAGCAGCCGCTCGCGCGAGAGCACGCGCTTCGGATTGTCGGCGAACGCTTTGAGCAACGTGAACTCGGACGTGGTCAGCGGATGCTCGTTGCCCTCATCGTCGCGCAACACGTGGGCGTCGAGGTCGAGCCATTTCGTGCCGAAGCGCACCGTCCGCGCGGCCGGACCTTCCGCGGCAGCGGGCGCCCCGGGCGCCGCCGCCTGGCTGCGGCGAAGCACCGAGCGGATGCGTGCCACCAGCTCGCGCAGCTCGCACGGCTTGGCGAGATAGTCGTCGGCGCCGAGCTCCAGCCCGACGACGCGGTCGATGGCGCTCGCCGTGGCGGTCAGCATGATGATCGGCACGCGCGAATGCGTCTTGAGATCGCGCACGATCGACAGGCCGTCTTCCTCCGGCATGTTGAGGTCGAGCACGATGAGATCGGCCGCCGCCTTCTTGAGCACTTCGCGCAAGGCGGCGCCGCCATCGCATTGGCTCACCTGAAAGCCGTGCGTGCTGAGATATTCGCCCACCATCTCGCGGGTCGAGGCCTCGTCGTCGACGACGACGATATGCGGAACGTGGCTCATGCGGCGCGCTCTGGCTGCAAGGGCAATGCCATGGTGAACGTGGTGCCGCCGCCGGCCCCCTGGCTTTCGGCGGTTACCTGGCCGCCGTGCAGCTCGACGATGCGCTTGACGATGGAGAGACCGAGGCCGGTCGAGCTTTCGCCGGCCGTCGGCTTGGCGGAAAGGCGCTGGAAGCGGCCGAACAGCCGCGACATGTCCTCCGGCGAGAGGCCCGGGCCATTGTCGCTGACGCGCACCAGCGCGTCATCGTCGACACGCGCCACCGAAATGCCGATACGTCCACCGATGGGCGAGTATTTGACGGCGTTGCTGACCAGATTATCGATAGCTTCGCGCAGACGATCGGGGTCGCCGCTCACGGCGAGGTGTTCCGGCGCGTCGACCTCGATGCGCTGCTGCTTCTTTTCGAGCAGCGGGCGGCTCGCCTCGACGATTTCGCCGACCAGCTCGGGAATGTCGATCGGCTCGCGGCGGATGGTGATGTTGAGGGCATCCGCCATGGCCTCGGCCAGGAGGCTGTCGACCATGCCGATCAGGCGCTGCGCCGACTCTCGGATATGCTTGATCTGCGAGCCGAGCTTGTCGGCGGGCGGCGGCGTCACCTCGAGGAAATCCGCCATCATCTCGGCGCGGCCGCTGATCACGCCGAGCGGGTTCTTCAGGTCGTGCGCCACCTTGGAGAGGATCTCGCTCTTGAAGGCGTTGGCGCCGCGCAGCCGCTCCCATTGCGCCGACAGGCGGCGGTTGGCGACGGTGAGCTCGCGCGTGCGCTCCATGACGCGCTGCTCCAACCGGGCGTTCGCTTCCTGCAGCTGCTCGTAAAGGATGACGTTGTCGAAGGCGGCCGACAGCCGGCTGCAGAACACCTCCACCAGCGTGCGGTCGGTGTCCGAGAGATTCTTGGCGGCTTCGAGCAGCGCCACGATTTCGCGCCCGCTGCCGGTCTGCATGTAGAGAACCGAGCGCTCGGGCAGGAACTCGTGCTCGCGCCGAACGAAAGCCTCGCGCACCAGCTGGCGTAGCTCGGGCTTGAGCACGTCGACCTTGCTTAAGCCCGTGAACTGGCTGTAGCAGCCTGAGCCCGCCAGCACCGAAAAGCTTTCGCCGTTGTTGCCCTCGTCGCGCAGCACCAGGATGCCGGCGCATTCCACATTGAGCAGCGAGGCGATCTGGGTCAGCACGCCTTCGGCGAGCTGCTGCATCGAGCGGAAGTCGAACAATCTCGAGGCGGCATCGATGATGATCTCCAGCCCGCGCCGCGTCTCCACCATGCGCTGGATCTGCTGATAGCTGCGCAGCGCCGCCGTCATGGCGGTGAACAGCCGATCGGCGGTGAGTTCGGTCTTCGCCTTGTAGTCGTTGATGTCGTAGTCGACGATGACGCGCCGCTCCGGCGCCTGGCCGGGCTGGCCGGTGCGCAGGATGATGCGCACGGTCTCGTTCTTAAGCTCCTCGCGGATGAAGCCGACCAGGTCGAGCCCGGCGGAATCGGTTTCCATCACGACGTCGAGCAGCACGACCGCGATGTCCGGATGGTTGCGCAGGAGATGGCGTCCCTCGTCGGCCGAATAGGCCGACAGGATGTCGAGCTTCTGGCCGTTGAGGACGTAGTCGTAGAGGGCATAGCGGGTGCCGTCGTGAACCGCGGTATCGTCGTCGATGACGGCAACCTTCCACGGCGCCCCATAGTGTACGCCTATGACCGGCTCATCATCCTCGATCAGGGTCAGAAGGTCGTTATCGTTGGACATTTTCGTTAGTTCCGATCACCCGGCGGCCTGTCCCGCCTCGGGTTCCTGACGCGGCGCCGACAGGGGAAGCGTTATGCGGAATGTGGTGCCGCGCCATGGCGCTGACGAGACCATGATTCGGCCGCCTAGGCGACGGGTCACCAGGTTATAGACGATATGCAGGCCAAGCCCGGTTCCGCCTTCGCTGCGGCGGGTGGTGAAGAACGGGTCGAAGGCGCGCCGCTGCACCTCCTCGGTCATGCCCTTGCCGTCATCGTAGAAGTTGATTTCCACTTGGCTGCCAATCTGACGTGCCTCGATGTGGATCGTGCCTTCCGGCACGCCATCGAAGCCGTGCTTCACGGCATTGAGGAACAGGTTGGTGAGCACTTGGCCGTAATGGCCCGGGTAGCTGTCCATGACGATCCCTTCGGGGATCTCCGTCACCAGCTCGATATGTGACTTCTTCAAGCCCGGCCGCAGGCTGGTCAGGATCTGCTCGGTGGAATGCCTTAAGTCGAACTGGCGGCGTTCGGCATGGCTGCGGTCGACCGCCACCTGCTTGAACGACTGGATCAGCTCGCCGGCGCGCTGCAGATTGGCGACCAGCTGATTGGCGGCCTCGCGATTGCCCTCAATGAATTCCTTGAGCCGTGAGCGCCGCATCTGACCCTGATCGAGCTCGGCGCCAAAATTCTCGCAGCGGCGCGCCAGGCTGGACGCCACCGTCATGCTGATGCCGACCGGATTGTTGACCTCGTGCGCCACGCCGGCGACGAGGCCGCCGAGTGCGGCGAGCTTTTCCGCCTCGATCAGGCTCTCCTGGGTGTTGCGCAGCTCGGTGAGCGCCTGCTCGGCGCGCTCCTTGGAGGCGCGCAGCTCTTCCTCGGCCTGACGCTTGGCGATGGCATTCTCGCGGAACACCTCGATGGCACGCGCCATGTCGCCGATCTCGTCGCGCGCCTTCAGGCCGCGCAGCCGGCTCTCGTAGAAGCCAGCCACGATGGCGTGCATGGCGCCCATGAGCTCGCGCAAGGGCGACGAGATGCTGCGCGTGATCGCCACCCCGACCATCACGATGAGGGTGAGGAACACCAGCGCGACGATCGCCACCTTCTTGTAGACGCCGGCGAGCGTGCGGTCGAAGCGCTCCTGCGCCAGCCGTTCGCGCAGCCGCATCTGCGCCGACAGCTGGTCGATGGCCGTGGCCATGGCGCCCTGGTTGCCGTCGATCGCCTCGCGCAAGAGGCGCGCCTGGTTGGTGAAATTGATCGTGAGGTTGCTCAGCCCCTGGCGCAGGATCTGCACGTGCTCGCGCAGCTTGGCCAGCGCCGCCCGTTGCAGATCGTTGTCGGCGAGGTCGAGCATCACTGGAATCGTGCGCTCGATGGTCTCGAGGTTCTTGTTGGCGTCGTCGACCGCCGACGAGGCGAGCGACAGGTAGTAGGCATTGGCCGCCACCACTGTCGCCGAGAAGGCCTCGCGCGACTTGCTCAGCGACGGCCAGATCAGGGCGTCGCGCGAGCCTGACGCGCCGTCGATGATGGCGTAGAGCCCGGCAATGTCGCGGGCGGGTTTGAGCACTTCGTTCTCGTAGGTGCGGGCGATGCGCGCCTGCGTCGCCCGCAGGTCGCCGAAGCCGGCGAGAAATTTTTCCGTCGCCTCGACCAGGCCCTCGACCGAGCCGGCCAGCATGGGATCGACCGAGGCGCGGTTGCGCAACGTGGTCAGCAGTGCCTCGCGCAGCAGCGTGATCTCGGCGAACACTTCCGGGTTCGGCTGGTTGAAGTAGCGATGGATGAGGTTCTGCAGCCGCCCCGCCTCGCTCTCCAGGAGTGCCAAGAGGCGGTCGGAATCGCGCACCTGCCGCACATCCGTCCAGGCGGTGCTGAGGCTCTGGGCGCCGTCCCAGATCAGGGCGGCCAGGATGACGGCGACCGCCGTGTTGAGTGCCGCGATGAGGAAAATGCGCCAGCGGATCGGCAGCTTGCGGATCAGCCCCTCGATGCCGAGCGAGCTCACCCGCGGGGCGCGCCCACCGTCCGCGCGGTCGTGGCGGTCGGCCGGCGCGTGCGGCAAAGCCTGTCTTTGCTCCAAGGCAACCACCAGGACGGCTCACTTCACTTGGCGGACCCGCTCGACGAGCCGGCTGAGCTTCGGGTCGGCCAGCACGCCGCGATAGATGTCGGACATGGCATCCATGAACGGCTTTTTCTCGAACTCCGTGATGATGACGGTCCCGGCCTTGCGCGCCTGGTCGCGGGCGCGCTCCTCCCACGCCTTCCATTGCTGGCGCATGAACCTACCCGACTCCTCGGCGGCGGCGCGAAAAATCTTTTGCTCCTCCGGTTCCAGACTGTCCCAGGCCTTGCGCGACATCACCAGAACCTCAGGGCTCATGGTGTGCTCGGTCGCCGTGTAGTAGCGCGCTGCCGTGTAATGGTTGGTGGTGACATAGGACGGCCAATTGTTCTCGGCACCGTCGATCAGCTTCGTGGTCAGGCCCGTGAGGACCTGGCCATAGGGCATCGCCACCGGCTCGGCGCCCAGTGCCTTGATCATGGCCAGCATAAGATCGGATTGCTGCACGCGAATGCGCAGGCCTTTCAGATCGGCAAGGGCGTTGATCGGCCGCGCGCTGTTGTAGATCGAGCGCGCGCCGGAATCGTAGAAAGCCAGCCCGATGAAGCCGTAGGGCTCGAAGCTCTTGAGCACGTCCGCCCCGATCTCGCCGTCGAGCACGTGGTACAAGTGATCCATCGAGCGGAACAGGAACGGCAGCGCCAGCACGTTGGCTTCCGGAACGTAGCTGCCGATCGGCGCCACGTTGGTGCGGTTGAGATCGATGGCGCCGACCCGCGTCTGCTCGATGGTCTCCTTCTCCTCGCCCAGTTGACGCGAATGGAAGACCCGGATGCGGTGGCGGCCGGCGGTCCGCTCGTTGACCAGCTGGTCCATGAATACCAGGGCCTGGACGGTCGGGTAGTCCTCGGTCTGGGTGTCGGCGGCGCGGAAGTCGCGCGCCGTTGCCGGCGCCGCCAGGGCGATCCCCATGGCAGCGACGAAGACAGCCAGGAACATGGGGCATTTCAATGGGTTGAACGACACCCTCGTGGCTCCCCGAGATGTCAAGCGCGCTTGACCGTGCCATCATAGCAACATTGCGGCCCATCGGCCTCTGTTTCGTTATCTGAATGTCGCCTCATGGCTAAGGCCTATGCCCTCAACGGCGGATTCGGTCTCGACCGGCTGGCGCCAGTGGACTGGCCGGTGCCGGCGCCGCCGCAAAACCACGTGCGTATCGCCGTGGAGGCGGTCAGCCTCAACCGCCGCGATCTGCTGCTGATCGAGGGCCAATATGCGCCGCGCCTGCGATTTCCGGCGATCCCGGGCTCCGATGCGGCCGGCCGGGTGACGGAACGCGGGCCGGGCGCGACCCGGTTCGCCGAGGGCGACCGGGTGGTGGCGCACATGTTTCCCGACTGGCTGGCCGGGGCGCCGACCTCCGAGGCGCTGCGCTCCGCCCTCGGCGGCCCGGTCCGCCAGGGCACGCTTGTTACCGACATGGTGCTGCCAGAAGCCGCGCTGTTGCCGGTGCCGGAGTTTCTCACCGCGCCGGAAGCGGCGACGCTGCCGTGCGCCGCGCTCGCCGCCTGGACGGCGGTAAAGAAATTCGGCGCGACCGGTCCCGGCCGCAGCGTCCTCGTCCAGGGCACCGGCGGCGTGTCCATCTTTGCCCTGCAGTTCGCAAAGCTGCTCGGCGCCACCGTGGTGGCGACCTCGTCGAGCGACGAGAAGCTCGCGCGCTTGCGCGCGCTCGGCGCCGACGCCGTGATCAATTACCGCGCCGATCCCAACTGGGCCGAAGCCGCCAAGGAGCACGTCGGCGGCGCGTTCGATCTTGTGATCGACGTGGTCGGCGACCTCGAGACGTCGATCCGGGTGGTGCGCCCCGGCGGCATGGTGGCGGTCATCGGCGTCCTGTCCGGCCGCAAGGCCGAGATCACGCTGCCGCTGGTGGTCATGCGGCAGGTGGCGCTCCAGGGCGTGACCTGCGGCTCGCGCGCGGATTTTGCCGACATGCTCTCCGCCATCGCGGCGGCAAAGCTGAACCCGGTGATCTCGCACACGTTCCCGTTCGCGCGCGTCCACGACGCGTTCAAGGCGATGCGCGACGGCAGCCACTTCGGCAAGATTGTCGTCGAGATGCTTTAGCGCGGCGCAGCGCGCCCTACCTGCAAGTTGCGTCGAGCGGTCGCCCAAAGGCGTACGCGACTGTCCTTGCTGGCTGCATCTCATTTAAGATACCCATGCTGACTGCAGCACGGCGGCCACCAGGCCGCGGTGTCGGGCCGCCGATGAAGTGGCGGCCGCCAACACATCGAGGGGCAGCAGATGACCCAATTTCCAGCATTGTTCCGTCGTCACCTGATACCGGTCGCCATGGCCGGCACGCTCGCGCTGGCTGCGGGCCCGGCGGCGGCGCAGCAGAAAACCATCAAGATCGGCTTCGTCAGCACGTTCAGCGGGCCCACGGCCGTGATCGGCAACGACATGCGCAACTCGTTCGAGCTCGCGCTCGACCATCTCGGCCGCAAGATGGGCGGGCTTCCGGTCGAGGCGATCTACGAGGACGACCAGCAGAAGCCGGAGGTCGGCAAGCAGAAGACCGACAAGCTGATCGAATCCGACAAGGTGGATTTCATCGTCGGCTATATCTGGTCGAACGTGCTGCTCGCGTCGCTAAAGTCGGCCGTGGACAGCAAGACGTTCTTGATCACGTCCAATGCCGGGCCGTCGCAGCTCGCGGGCGAATTGTGCTCGCCCTACGTCTTTTCGACTTCATGGCAGAATGATCAGACGCCGCAGGCCATGGGACTCTATATGAACCAGAAGGGCGTCAAGACCGCGTTCCTCATCGGCCCCAACTACGCCGCCGGCAAGGACATGCTGGCCGGCGTCGCCTCGACGTTCAAAGGCCAGGTGATCGGCCAGGAATTGACCAAGTGGCCCGACCAGCTCGACTTCTCGGCGGAACTGTCGAAGGCGCGCGCCGCCAAGCCCGACGCGATCTTCGTGTTCTATCCCGGCGCCGCCGGCGTGCAGTTCCTCACGCAATATGCGCAGGCCGGCCTGAAGGGCCAGATCCCGCTCTACAC
>Ga0075425_100008914_pt1 | contig 10665 bp, 6 predicted proteins | sample SoiMethybrSBSTD4_FD_75300 | JGI IMG/M metagenome (GOLD analysis project Ga0075425, IMG submission 75300) | Bulk soil microbial communities from a Populus tree surrounding site in Tennessee, USA - Soil MetaG P. TD hybrid SBSTD4 | ecosystem: Environmental > Terrestrial > Soil > Tree plantation...
GCCTCTTTGACCTGCTTGTCGATGCTCTTGTAATTCTTCGAGAGGAACTTCTCTTCGTCCTTGGTCAAGATCCGAAAAGGCACGCGCACGAGGCTGTTCTGGAACTTCACGTTGAGCCAGTGCTGGCCATATGCGATACCGCCCGGGATCCGGAAATAGAGGCGACCAAGACACGCGCGGTCGTCGCTGAGATCCACCTGATCGTACGGAAGCGCCTTCGCATCCAGATCGGGAAAGAAGAGAATGCCGCACGCCTTGCTCGCGCCGATGGGAAAGTAGTTGATGGAATCGCGCTGGACTTTGGCCCGTTGCTGAATCGGCCGGACGTTCCCCTCCCGTTGCTCGGTGATCGTCGGCAGCGGAATCGTTTTGCCATCCGGCATCTCGAGCGATATGGCGTCTCGGGTCAACGTGAAGTCCGGGATGTTGTCGAGCAGCGTCATGCCGACCTCGAGGAGCATCCATTCTTCGCCGATCGAACGGTTGGAAGCCTGGTATCCGAGGATCACGTAACCTTCTCTGTTGTACGAGGCCCGGACGAACTTGCCCTCCATCGTGATGATCTGCGGTACCCCACCCTCGGGGAGCTTCACGGTGGGCTGCTCCTGCGACTGTGCATCGCCGTTCGTCTGAAGGGGCCACAGGCACATCAGCCCGACAACGGCCGCCGACAGCGCGCGCCTGCTGCTCATATCTCCTCCTTCAAGAAGTCTTGAGTGAACACCGCGGAGTCCCGCCATGAGAGGCCATGGCGCGTAGTCGGGAACGCAAGGAGTGAGCCAGTGAACCGATGGATTTCGGGTGCGGAATCGCTGATCCGCCGCTGCTCAAGCCGAAGACGGCCGTGTCGGCCGGCAGCGGGTGGTGAGCGTACCCACCACCTGCGGTGAGACGGCCGACGCGCCCCTGTGGTGCGCACGAGGGGCACGTGCTCAATCACCGATGATTCTGTGGTGAAAAGGATCGGGTTCCTGGCGGCTGGCCGCTACTCGACGAGCGGAATACCTGCGGCCAGCTCGTAGCGCACGGCAGCCCGAATCTTGCTTTCGATCTGGATGTAGCGTGCCGCCTTCATCGCGGGGAGTGCGGCCAGGATCTTGGGCGCCGATGCGCTTTTCAACTTCGCCTCGGCCTCGTCGATCGCCAGAGATTCGTCGAGGAGCTTCTTCGCCGTCTCGTTGGTGACCGGCCCCTTGTTGTACGCGTCCGCGTACGCCAGGATCGCCGCGGTCAGGCGCTGGTTGATCGCTTGCAGGTCTTTCTGGTACGCGTCGTACACGGGCCAGAATGCGGTTCCTTCCGCATCGGTGAGCTTCAGGTTCTCGGCGACCACCAGCTTTTTGTCCGCCTTGATCTTCTGGCTGAGGATCTCCATATTGGTCGTCTTGGCGGTCTGCGCCATCGCAGACGCCGCCAGGCCGGCCGCAATCGCAAACGCCGTCACAAGTCGAAGCATCATCACTGTCCTCCGTGGCTCTGTCCTTGAGATCTCACTCGCAGGATCCGTTCCACTGTTACGCCTGGCCCTGTACGTAGCCGGAGTTGTCGACGGTCAGCTCCACTCTTCTCCGGATAGGTGAGCACCGCGCGGGCCATGTAGGTCGGCGTTGCCGAGCTTCCGTCTCGCTGTCTTCCTTCTTCGATTGAAGAATCAAAGGTCGCCAACGTGGCGGCGGCACTGGTCGAGGCCGTATTGCCGGCGCTGCTTTGCTCTCGTTGGGATGCGCCTGCTGGCTGGCGCGTAAGGACGCGCAGAGAGGTGCCGCGAGATCGTTGGTGGCCGCGATGCTGCCCTACAACGTGGGCGCGGTGGTCATCCTCGGGGACGCGGGGATCCGCTGCACCTGAACAGCCCGTTTCGGATGACTCCGGAACGGGCTGTTGGTGGGAGCTGACTACCGATCAGTGTCGAAGCTGATTCGTGATGTCCCCTGTTTCGTAGACCTCACAATTGGCGCGCTCCGGAACAATCTGGGGGTCGCCACCGCCGGCGCGCAGGACTCGCGTCGGCATCACCCAGGGTTCAACCAACACCTCCGGGTCGTCGATCGTCATGTCGTATCGGATTTCATTTCCAACACGCGTGAGTTTCTCGATCATGTGCATGTTGGCGGAATGAAAGAGGCCCCCTCGTCCAAACCACGTCGTATCGACGAACGACGTGGAGTCGATGACGAGCGTATCGCCTTCCCATTTACCGATGCTGTACCCGTAGTAGGTTGCAACGAGCGCCGTCTGAGCGTTGCGCGCGCGTCCGTCCGTGGGGATGTCACGGAATTCCGTGTTTCCGCCACCGTAGTCGGCATACTGTCGATAGAACATGAGGACGTCTTTATCGGTTTGGATAATCCGGAAGGGCGTGCCCTGCCGTGGGAGTCCCAGCGGCTGGCACGTCATGACGGGATCGTACTTGTTCGTCCACTGATCGAGTTCCTGAGTCTTGTCCCAGAACTCGGGTTTGTAGATGGGGCGACCTAACACCCCAAACCGCGAGGGCGAGATCCACTCATAGTCCACCCAGAAGTTGTCTTGAGCGGTCTTACATTCTTTCTGTGTTGGACCACATCGGCGGGTGCCACTACCCGTGATCGGATTGAAGGGGCCACCCCAGTTTCCTGTCATATCGGGCTTCCCATCGGCGCGCCGAGGCGTGTCGACGGCTGCAGCCTGCGTCGCGGGTGCTGGGGCGGATGGCAGCGTCCAGTTGGGAGGTTGATTCGTTGGCTTGATCGCCGCCTTGATGCTTGCCGGCACAGGCATCACGACATACATCTGTCCCGTTTCCGTCTGCGTCGTCGTAATGTCGCGGACGACGGTGCCGTTCTTCTTTTCTGTCATCTTGCCGGCGTACAACGCCTCAGCGGGATTGAGCGGATTGTTCCAATCTTTGTAGTCGCTGTACGTGAACTCGTAGGTGTTCGCGCCGTTCTTCACCACGACGCTCTCGGCCATGAATTTCGCGTCGAGTGTCGCGGTCGCCGTGGCAGTGGGGACGCCCGGGATCGGGAACGTCAACACCGGCTTGTTGGCTACCCATGCGACAGACGTTTTTCCTATCGTCATTACATCGGCTGCGAGCCGTTGCGGTCTGGGCGTCATTGGAGGTGCGTCCGGCGACGTCCCCGCGAACGCGGCCTTGAACGCACCCTGCGGGCTTGCCCACAGGCGAATCATCCGCTCCTCCACGGTTGCCGCCATCGGCGTGGCTTTGCCTTTGCCCGCGATCAGTTCGGCGCCGGGAATGTCTTCGTTCCAGGCATACGCGCCACTGAGAACTTCGATCGTGGAACAACTCTGGCCATTGGGCCGAGTGCCGGTGATCTGGATCCGCTCGCCCGACGTCTGGTAGCTGATGCTCGTTCGGTACTTCGTCACATTGCAGGCTTGTCCGCCCACTTGCATCGTGCCCTTGCCCTGATACTCGAGCGACATGAGCAGATCGTATTCCTCACTGCTCCGCAACATGCCCGTGTACCAGCCCCAGTTGAACATCACTGCTTTGAGGTCCTTCGCGCCGGCTGCCGGGGTGTACTGCGGCCCACCGCGTCCGCGTCCGCCGCCGCGACCACCTCCGCCGCCTGGTGCCTGAGCACCTGCGGCCGGCGCTTGCGCTCCCGCCGCCGGTCCCGCACCCTGCTGCGCTCTCGCGATGGACGGCACATCGAGCGTGAGCGCGGCCGCGAATGCGACGCTTGTCCACATGAGATTTCTTCGGAAAATCATGATCGTCCTCTAATGTCGTCTAGTCGGTGGCTGCACCGCTGGCCACGGACCCGGTCACAGATATTTTTCCTTATGTCCGACACGGCTGCGAGCGAATGATGAAGAAGGATATCCGAGAACGTCGCGAGAATCCCATGGCCTTTGCTCCCGGCGCACGCGGGCGACTCACGTCGTACGATCTCGAGCGCTTCGGCGGCAACACATTGTTCGACCGGATCGGCCGCGTCGTCTGCGGCGTCGGCCGCCTGCCACGCAAGGAACTCTACGAAACGTGGGAAGTCGCGCGACGCGTGCGGAGATGGTGCCGCGGCGGTCGAGTGATGGACGTGGCCGGCGGCCACGGCCTGCTGGCCCATCTGATGCTTCTGCTAGACGACTCGTCGCCCGAAGCCATCGTGATCGATCCCGCGACTCCACCCTCGAGTGTCGCTTTACATGCAGCGTTCGCGGCCGAGTGGCCGCGTCTCCGCGAACGCATCTCGTACGTCGCAGACGACGTCGGGCATGTCGCGTTCGCCGCTGCGGATGTCGTGGTGTCGAGCCACGCGTGCGGCTCGCTGACCGATCGCGTGCTCGATGTGGCGATCGGCGCATCGACGGCTGTTGCCGTCCTGCCATGTTGCCACGAGACGGGCAGGTGCAACGCCGGCCCCCTCGCCGGCTGGGTCGATGGCGCGCTAGCGATCGACGTTGCGCGCGCGATGCGGCTGGTGTCGCATGGATATCACGTCCGCACCCAGACGATTCCGCGAGCGATCACACTCAAGAACCGGCTCTTGATCGGGATGCCGTCTCGCGCGCGCGCCGAAGGACAGAGGTTCTGACTCGCGATCAGTGTCGAAGCTGGTTCGTGATGGCATCCGCTTCGTAGATTTCGCAATACGAGCGCTCCGCCACAAGTCCGGCATCGGGAGCTCCGGTGAGCCGCAGCGTTCGCGGCGGCATCACCCACGGTTCCACGAGCACGTCGGGGTCTTCGAGGGTGATTTCGTACAGGATTTCATCGCCCTTGCGCGTGAATTTCTCGACGATGTGCAAGTTGGCAGAATGGAAGAGACCGCCTCGTCCGAACCACGTCGTATCGACAAACGAGATGGCGTCGAGCACCAGCGTGTCGCCCTCCCAGCGGCCTACGGTATATCCCATGTAGGTGGCGGCGATCGCCGTCTGTGGGTTGTGCTTGCGGTTGTCGGTTGGAATCACGCGAAATTCCCTGTTGCCGCCGCCGTAATCGCCCGTCGTATACAGCATGGTGATGTCGTTCACCGTGTGGAAGATGCGGCGGGGCGTGCCCGACCGCGGAAGCCCCATCGGCTGGCACGTCATGATCGGATCGTACTTGTTCGTCCACTGATCGAGCTCCTGAACCTTGTCCCAGAACTCGGGTTTGTAAATGGGGCGACCGTATATCCCAAATCGTGAGGGCGAGATCCATTCGTAATCCACCCAGAAGTTGTCTTGAGCGACTTTGCAGCCGACTTCGGGGTTGATTCCCGCACCCACGACCTGCGTTGGACCACATCGGCGGGCGCCACCGCCGGTGATCGGATTGAAGCCGCCGCCCCAGACTCCTGTCAGGTCCGGCTTCCCGTTGGCCAGCCGCGGCGTGACGGCCGCCGTCTGCGTCGCGGGCGCTGCAGGAGCGGTGGGTAGCGTCCAGTTGGGAGGCTGATTCGTGGGCTTGATCGCCGCTTTGACGCTTGCGGGCACCGGCATCACGACATACATCTGTCCCGTCTCAGTGACCGTCGTCGTGATGTCGCGGGCGACGGCGCCGTTCTTCTTTTCCGTGATTTTGCCCGCGTAGAACGCCTCGGCCGGATTGAGCGGATTGTTCCAGTCTTTGTAGTTGCTGTAGGTGAACTCGTACGTGTTGGCGCCGTTCTTCACGACGACGCGTTCCGCCATGAATTTTGCGTCGAGTGTGGCGGTCGCCGTGGCATTGGGAACGCCGGGGATCGGGAACGTCAACACCGGCTTGTTGCCTTCCCATGCGACGGACGTCTTCCCGATCGTCATCACATCGGCCGCGAGCCGCTGCGGTCTGGGCGTCATCGGAGGTGCGTCCGGCGACGTCCCAGCGAACGCGGCCTTGAACGCGCCCTGCGGACCGGACCACAAGCGAATCATCCGCTCCTCGACGGTTGCGGGCATCGGCGTGGCTTTGCCTTTCCCCGGGATGAGCTCGGCGCCTTGAATGTCTTCGTTCCACGCATACGCGCCACTGAGGACTTCGATGGTGGAACAACTCTGGCCATTGGGCCGGGTGCCGGTGATCCGGATCCGCTCGCCCGACGTCTGATAGCTGATGTCGCTTCGGTACATCGTCACGTTGCAGGGCTGCCCGTTCACTTGCATCGTGCCCTTGCCCTGATAGTCGAGCGACATGAGGAGATCGTATTCCTCACTGCTCCGCAGCATGCCCATGTACCAGCCCCAGTTGAACATCACGGACTTCAGGTCCTTTGCGCCCGGCGCTGGCGTGAACGGCGGAGCGCCGCGTCCACGTCCGCGACCCTGCCCCTGGCCCTGGCCCTCTGGAGCCTGAGCCCCTGCTGCCGGTCCAGGACCGCCACCGGCCTGCGCATTCGCCATCGACGACACACCTATGGTTAGTGCTGCCGCGAATGCGACGCTTGTCCACATGAGATTTCTTCGGAACGTCATGATCATCCTCTATGTCATCAGTCCAGCGAGCGAGTGATGAGGAGAATATCCGAAAACTTCGCGGACGGACTTGGAATCGTTGAATCTGAACCGGAAATCGGCCCGCCAACCATACCTCGTTCGCGGCGACAGGAGTGACCAGTCATCATCGCCATACACGACGAGCACCGGACCGGATATCTCTCCGTAGACCTGGCGATCATCTCGGCAACGCACACGCGAAGCTCGCCGCGTCATAGATGTCGCCGCTGCCGTTGTAACGCGCCTGTTGCGGATATGGACAGAGGGGACGTGTCATCGTCTTGGTCGGGTCGACAGGGGACGGGCCAGAGCCGATCAATCGGTTCGGCGCGACGCCTTGTTCGACCCAACGCTCGAGTGCGGTGAAGATGTCGCGCTCCGGGTCTACGCTGCCGGGCGCCGTTCCGAAATCGGTCGCGTCGTTGCCGAAGCGCACGGGCCCGGCGCCCCCGCTGCAGTGAGCCATGCCAGGCACCAGGATCAGGCGATAGAAGTCATCCACCGATTTCACCGTGCTTCTCGGATCCGGCACAGTGGAGAGGAATGACTTCACGGCGTCGTAGTACGCGATTGAGCTCGAACCGGGGATCGCCGAATCCGCCCACCCGTGGTACTGCAGCAGCTTGCCGCCATGCGCGCGGAACGATCGCAGGTCTGGATTGGTGGCATTGAAGATCGGCGCGACCTTCTCATCGCTGATCCGGACGTCGCGATCGAAGTCCATCGATCGCAGCTCCCAGCCGGGTTGCTCGAATACCACGTCGCGGTAATACGACACTCCGAAACCTGCTTGCGCGCTGCGGCCAGGCGCCGCGCCCAGAACCCAGACGGGCCAGTTCATCGGCATGGCCTCGGCGCCCGACGTGACCAGCCCGGGGAAGATCTGCGTGCCGGTGCGCGGGTTCTTGGGTCCTGTATAGAGCGCCTTCACGGTGTCCAGTTGCGCCGCACTCAAACAGTCGCTGCCCTCAGTGTTCTTGCAGGCGAGCACCGTCGGATCGAAATGACAGGCGAGCGGATTCGAGACGAGGCCATCCTTCACTCCGTCGGATGCGTCACACGCGGCCACGACGGCTCTCTGCACAAGCGCAAGCTTCTCCGCAGGCAGGCGATGCGCAGCGTCCTTGGACAACGTCAACTCGTTCCACACGAACTGCGTGAACAGATGGGACCAATCGTTCGCAGGTGCGCCGGCAAGAATGCCGTCGAAATCTTCGGGAAACCGCTGCGCCTCCATCAGTGCTTCCCGTCCCCCGTCGGAGCACCCGACGAAGTAGCTGCGCGTCGGCGCGGTCCCATAGAACGCCGTCGCAATCGCCTTCGCCTGCTCTGACGTGTCGTGGACAGCGCGGTACCCGAAGTCGATCACCTTCTCGGGATGCCCAATCGCGAACGTGCCCTGAGGCGTCTTCGTCCCGTCGTGCCCGTCGTCGGTGGCTGCTGCAACGTATCCACGGCGCAGCGGATCGACGAGGGCAGCGCGATTGATCGATCCCGCGAATCCGCCGTTGCCCTTCTGCTGGTACTTACCGTTCCACCCGTTCACCGGCAGCCAGACGTCGAATCCGATTTCGGAATCGGCTGAAGGCCGACTGATGCCGTGCACTTCGCAGCGGGCGGGAACATCGAGATTCACTGGTCCTTGGATGGTGGCCATCGCGATTGGCCCCGCCGCAACCATCTTCGCAGAGACGATCGTCGCATGCGGCAGAGTGAGCATGGTGAGACTCTCGCAGCTCCGCGTGGCCGCTCTCGTTTGCGCGTACAACGAGGGCGTCACCATGATCGCGAGCACGGAGAGAACGACCGCCGAGCCTCTGATGCGCATGTGCTCCCCTGCGAAAAGATCTTCACTTCACTCGATCGGCGGTTGCGCCGATGAGGCCGCGCACATTATGCGCCGCGTCCGGCTTGCTGATTCATTAAAGGTGCTTATCACAGCGACGCACGTTACCGAACGGCCCGCAGTGCGGTGTCAAATACGCGCAGCTGTTCGTCTGGCATTCGAAGGCACTCCAAGAGTCACGATTGGTTGCTGAGACCGACGCACGGCGTCGATGAAACGCGCAACGTTCCCGGTCGGGGGTTCGTTCCGTCGACACACGACGGTCACTGCGTTCAGGAACGACGTACAGGCGAGCGGCACAACCACGAGAGCGCCCGTCGAAGGAGCGACGCTGCTCGGGACAATGCCGACGCCAAGGCCCATCTCGACGGCACGTTTGAGGCTGTCGATCCCTGGCATGCTGATTTCTGAGGCGGGCCGAGCTGATGCCGCCGTGAAGGCGGCGGCCAGATGGGCCGGCGACTCCAGTTCCGTCAGCACGATGATCCGTTCTTGCTGTAGTTCGGTGATGGCCGCACTGCGACGACTCGCCAGCCGATGGCTGCGGGGGACGATCGCGCTGAGTCCCGTTGGCTGCACGGGTACGCGAATCTGTTGGAGCTGCCCCGGCACTCGCTCCTGCATGACCACGCCGATTTCGAATGTTCCGGCCGTCACTGCAGCGACGATATCGGCCTCGGCGATCGAATGGAACTCGACACCGCTGCCGTCTCGTTGTCGCAGAAATGCCGAAATCGCCGGCAAGACAACATGTGCGGCGATTTCGCTTCCGGCGACGCGCACAATCGCACGGCCTCGTTCCGATTGGCGCCGGACGGCTGCCGCGGCCTCGTCGGCGAGGCGAACGAGTCGTGTCCCTTCACGAAACAGCACGGCGCCGGCATCGGTGAGCGTGGCGTTCTTCGTCGTGCGGTCGAAGAGCCGCTCGCCGAGCTGATCTTCAAGTCGACGCACCGCTTGGCTCACGGCTGGCTGCGTGCGATAGAGCTTCGTGGCGGCGCGTGAGAAGCTTCGCTCCTCAGCGACCATCAGGAACACCTTCAACTCGCCAAGTTCCATGTGAACGACCCCAAAAAAGCAAAAGGCCATCACCCAGTAGGATGATGGCCCTTTGGTTACCGTGACTTTCGAGAGCGGCTACATCATCCAGCTGTGAGGTTGTCGAGAAGGAGCAGACCCCGCAGGTTGAGCAGGACGACGCTAAGCCGTAGACCGAGCGCGAGCGTCAGCTGGAGAGAAGACACGCCGACCGCGAGGGGTCGTGCCGCGCGCGCTTCGAACCGGCGTCCGCTGATCATTGACGCGTCAGTATCGTTCACGAGACGCACCGGGTCAACATAAGAAGTGCTTATCCGTTGCGCTCGGCGTACTCCGGACATGATCCTCTTCGGAATCCGACGGTCGATGTCTCGCTCGTGGCGGCACTCCTCTTCGACCGCAGCATTGAGGGATGTGATACAGCGCCGTGACGAGGGACTCCTCCAGCCGGCGTCGCGGCCCCGCTGGCGTGATGTGTTATTTTAATAACACAATGCTAGATCCTTAACAGATCCGCAAGCGGGGTCGCTGGGCGCGTTTGCTCGTCGGCCGGACAGAAGTATCGCTATTTTTTCAGCGTGACCCTCTGAACCCGCCAATTGCTCATCTCGCCGACGAGCAAATCGTTCTCGGAGCGGCAGTCGATCGAGTTGGCCACGCCGAACTCCTTGGCCAGTTTGCCGGCCGAGCCGAAGTGCCCGATCACCTTGCCGTCCAACTGCACCTTGTAGATGGTGGCGTCGTCCATGCCGCTCTGATCGCCGACGTGCGACACGTAGAGATACTGCGTCGGACCGGAGGTGATACACAACGCCGTCGGCATGCCGACGCCAGCAAACTGCGACTTGAACATGCCGTCGCCGTCGAACACCTGGATCCGCTTGTTGCCAAGGTCGGCGGCGTAGACGTTGCCCTGCGCGTCGATGGCGAGCGCCTTGACGCCGTTGAACTGTCCCGGCCCGGATCCGGTGGAGCCCCACTGCCGGATGAACTTGCCATCTTTGTCGAACTTGGCGATCCGGTTGGTGGTGCCCACGCCGTCGGCAATGTAGATGTTGCCGGCGCGGTCCCACGCCACGTCGGTCGGCTGGCTGAACGTCGATCCAGGAATGCCCGCCCCTGGCGGAGGCGCGGCCGCTCCGCCAGCGCGGCCACCGCCGGCGCGGCCACCGCCACCACCCTCTTCACCCGCCGGAGCGCCACCCGCGGCCGCCGGACGAACGTTGATCGCTTCGGGCTTTCTGCCGAGCACGAGCAGCAGACGTCCCTCGCGGTCGAACTTCACCACCTGGCCGGCCGACTGGTCGATGGTCCAGACGTTGTCTTGCGCATCGACACGCAGCCCGAACGCGGTGTTGAACCCGTAGACG
>Ga0075425_100008915_pt1 | contig 10664 bp, 9 predicted proteins | sample SoiMethybrSBSTD4_FD_75300 | JGI IMG/M metagenome (GOLD analysis project Ga0075425, IMG submission 75300) | Bulk soil microbial communities from a Populus tree surrounding site in Tennessee, USA - Soil MetaG P. TD hybrid SBSTD4 | ecosystem: Environmental > Terrestrial > Soil > Tree plantation...
GCCTATGGCCACGAGGGCCCCTGGGCCAGCCGGCGGGGCTTCGACTCGCTGGTGCAGAACGCCAGCGGCATCAACGTTGCGGAGGCGGAAGCCGCCGGCGTGCCGGCGCCGCGCGAACTCCCCGCGCAGGCGCTCGACCACGCCTCGGGCTACCTGATGGCCTTCGCGGCGCTGATCGCACTCGCCCGCAAGGCTGAGGTGGGGGGCTCCTGGCATGTGCGCGTGTCGCTGGCGCAAACGGGCCACTGGCTGAGCCAGCTCGGGCGTCTCAGCGATGGCTTTAGCGCCAGTGATCCCAAGTTGGGGGACATCGGTGATCTCCTCGAGGCGGCCGATACCCCCTTCGGACGCGTCAGTTACCTGCGCCATGCCGGCGTGCTGTCAGAAACGCCACCCGCCTGGGTGCGCCCGGCGGTGCCGCTTGGCACGCACGCCCCGGTGTGGCCGGAGTGAGGCATGGCGTGGCGCGGCGCCGCGCTCGTTAATTCGTGCACAGGCCCAGGGCGCGTCCACCCACGCAGACGCGCAAGGAGGGCGTGCTCGGCGCCTCGGCCTTCGGCCGCGCCGGCCGCGTCACCGCCTTGTGTTTCGGCGCGCGGGGTTTGGCAACGCACGTACCGTTGAGCTCCGTTTCGCCGGCCTCGCAGGCGATTGGACAGATGCGCCCCGTCTGAGCGGCCACGCCCTGCAGCGCGGCCGCGCTCGGCTCGTCGCTGGCGAAGGCGAGCTTGCTCAAACGCTGGAAGCGCTCCAGCGCCTGCCGGCTTTTGGCACCCCAGGTGCCGTCGAGGGAGCCCGGATCGCAGCCGACGCGCTTCAGCTCGCTTTGCAGCGCGCGTGCCAAGCCCTGTGGGCTCGAGCCGGGCGTGGGCGGGATTGCCGCCGCCTCCGTTGGCAGGCTCGCCACTCTGGCGCCACTGGGGGCGACGCCGGGGGCGGGCGCGGCGGGTGCGCTTTTCAGCTGCTCGATCATGAGGCGGGCGAGGCCTGCGAAGGTGCCGCGCGGAAAGCGATCGAGGTAGGTGCCGAGCATGGCCGGCGAGTTGCTGTCCTTGATGGCGTTCCAGAACGCTATTTCCATTTCCTTGTCGTAGTCGGGCGGCAGACTGGCGGCAGGCGGCGCCGGCATTCCCGCAGCGGGGCCCGGCAGCGCCGGTGTGGGCGGCGCCGCGGCAGCGCGCAAATAGACGGCATCGGTGAGCGCGGTGAATTCCCAAGGCACCTGCTTGCCCGCCGTGGCGCTCAAGACGTCATTGCGCACTTGAACGAGAACCCCGCCCACGTCCTTGCCGGGTGCTTCCATGTGTTTCAACAGGGCCTTGGCATAGGGCGAGTTGCGGCCTTCCCCATCCAAGGCAATGTTGCCGGGCTGGGTGGCGAAGCCGACGAGGCTGCCAACGCCGGCACGCACTTCGGCCAGGCCCTGGCCGATGGCGCTGCTGCGCGTGCCCATGCTGCGCGCCAGACCGCGGGCGAGAGGATTGTCGCGGCAGGCATCGAGCAGCACGATGCTGGTCTTGGCCTCGCGCTCCATTTGTCGCAGCACCAGCGCCAGCGGCAGCGCTTCAAAGTCGATATCGCCTTCACTCCGGAGCCGCGCATCGGTTGGCAGCAGGTAATTCTGCCCGCCACTCTGCACGGCGTGCCCGGCGAAGTAGAACAGTGCCACGTCCACACGCGTCAGCTTCTGTGTGAACTGGCGCATGGTGCGCTCCATGGCGCGTTTGTCGAGATCGGTGCCATCGACCACGTCGAAGCCGAGCCGCACCAACGCCGCGGCCATGTCGCCAGCATCGTTGCTGGGGCTCACCAGGCGCGTGGTGTTCTGGTAGGCGGCATTGCCGATCACCAGGGCAACGCGCTTTTCCGCCTGAGCGTGCGGGGCCACGAGCGTGATGGCCGCCGCAAAGAGTGCCAGCAATAGGACCGAAGCGCACCGCATCGCCGCCTCATCGATGTTGCACCGCTTAACCCTAGCAGCGCTTTTTGCCCCGCCTGTGCTGGAGAACACAATGGGGGGCTCTGCGGGGGCTGTGGGCAACTCATAGAACCCGCGGCCGATGCAACACGAAACCGCGTGCGCGCCGGATTGCCTATCCGCGCCGGGCTCGCTGCAGGCGTGCCGGTGGCCGCCTCTTGGTCGCCGCCGCCCGGCGTGCGGCCGCCAGCGCCGCGCGCGCCCACTCGACCATCTCGTCTGCGTCATCGAGCAGCCGCTCCGGTGCGCGCCAGTAGGCGCCGATCTCGACCATCCGGCCGCGTGCCTGATAGCGGAAAGGGGACAAGCCCTCGGCCTGGTAGTTGGCCCGGTTCTGCTCGTCCACCTTGAAGTAGAGGGTGTCGCGCAGGATCAAGGCGAAGATCACGCCATCGCAGTAGAGGCCGGCGCCGCTGAACATGCGCCGGCTGACGATGGGGCCAAGCGGCGCCATTTGATCCTTGAGGTACTCGATGAAGGCGCTGTCCACGGGCGTCGCTAGGATTGCGCTCGGGCTTTCAGGTTAAGCTCGGCGATAATGGTTTGGGCCACGCGCTCGACGGGGGGCGCAACGCTGACGATGAGCGCGTTTTCTTCCGCGCTCGGTTCCTCCAGCACCTCGAACTGGTTCTGCAACAGCGAGATCGGCATGAAGTGGTCGCGCCGTTGGGCCATGCGCTTGCCGATCAGCTCGAAACTGCCTTGCAAGAACACCAGGGTGACGTCGGTGCGATCGCGCACGAGCCGGCGGCGGTAGCTCTGCTTCAGGGCGGAGCAGGAGACCAGAACGGATCGGCGCTCAGCCAGTTCGTGATCGATAAAGGCGGCAATCGCATCGAGCCAAGGCCAGCGATCGGCATCCTCGAGGGGGATGCCGCGGCTCATTTTGGCAATATTGGCGGGCGGATGGAAGCTGTCGGCGTCGCGAAAGGGCCAACCCAGGAGCTTGGAGAGCCTGCGACCGATCGTGCTCTTGCCGGAGCTCGACACCCCCATCAGCACGATCGCCCGCGGCGAGGTCGGCTCGCTCATATCACTGCCCCCTGCGCCCTCACTTGCCAGGCTCCAGGTGCCCGCCGAAGCCCTTGCGCATGGCGGAGAGCACCTTCTCGGCGAAGGTGTGGCTCTGCCGCGAGCGAAAGCGGGCATAAAGCGCCGAGCTCAGCACCTCTGCCGGCACCGCCTCCTCGATGGCCGCTTGCACGGTCCAGCGCCCTTCACCGGAATCCTCCACGTGCCCCGAGTAGCCGGCCAGCTCAGGGTCGGCGCTGAGCGCCGCCGCCGTGAGGTCGAGCAGCCAGGAGGTAATGACGCTGCCGCGCCGCCAGACCTCGGCGACGTCGGCCAGCTCCAGGTTGAGACGCAGCTCCTGGGGCACCTGCGGCGCGTTGGCGTTTTTCAGGATGTCGAAGCCTTCGGCCATCGCCTGCATCATGCCGTACTCAATGCCATTGTGGATCATCTTGACGAAATGACCAGCACCGTTCGGCCCTGCATGCAGATAACCTGCTTCGGCGCGGTGATCACGCCCCTGCCGCCCCGGGGTAGCGGCCAACGTGCCCCGGCCCGGTGCCAGCGCCGCGAAGATCGGGTCCAGGCGTTCAACGACGGTCTTTTCGCCGCCGATCATCAGGCAGTAGCCGCGTTCCAGCCCCCACACGCCCCCCGAGGTGCCGACGTCGAGATAGTTGAGGCCTTTGCCGGCAAGGGTGCGCGCGCGGCGGATGTCGTCCTTCCAAAATGTATTGCCGCCATCGATGATGGCATCGCCTGGCTCAAGCAGAGCGCTGAGCTCGCCGATGGCCTGTTCCGTCGCCGCGCCGGCGGGCAGCATGACCCACACCACCCGCGGCGCGACGAGCGCAGCGATGAGCTCGGCGAGGCTCGGGGAGGCCCGCGCGCCCTCGCGCTCGAGCGCTACACCCTGCGCCGGATCGCGATCGTAGACGACGCAGGCATGGCCGCTCCGCAGCAACCGGCGCACGATATTGGCGCCCATGCGCCCGAGCCCGATCATGCCGATCTGCATTGTTGCTGATCCTTTCCGCGGTTGGGCACGGGGTGCGCGCGCGCCGCCGCGCCCCGCTTGGTTTTGTCGACCAGAATGCGCGCCATACCCGCCGAAGGCAAATGCGTGTAGCCTCGGGCGCTGCGCGCCCCGCAATGAGGAGCAAAGCCCATGGCCGCCGATGCGATTGCCTTTACGCCTGCCAGCCGTCTTGCGGACATGATCCGCGGCAAAGAGGTGTCCGCCGTCGAGGTCATGCGCGCGACCCTGGCGCGCGCCGAAGCCGCGCAGGCCCGCTTCAACTGTTTCATTACGCTTTGTGGCGAGCGCGCGCTTGCCGAGGCCGCGGCGGCCGACCGCGCGCAGGCCGAAGGTCGCGAGCTCGGCCAGCTGCACGGTGTGCCGTTTCACGTCAAGGACCTCGTCAACACGGCGGGGGTGCGCACCACGTTCGCCTCCTTGATGCACGAGGAAAACGTGCCGACGCAGGATGCCGTTTGCGTCGCCCGCTTGCGTCGGGCCGGCGCCATCCTGATCGGCAAAACCACCACGCCGGAGTTTGGGCACATGCCCTTTACGGAGGCGCCCTTGTTCGGCCGCACCTGCAATGCGTGGAGTGCGGAGCGCACCTGTGGCGGCTCCTCCGGTGGCGCCGCGGTCGCCGTGGCGGCCGGCGTTGCGCCCCTGGCGGTGGCCACCGATGCCGGCGGGTCGACGCGCATTCCCGCGGCCTGCAACGGCGTGGTCGGCTTCAAGCAGTCGGCGGGCGTCATCCCTCACGACATGGCGCCGGAACTGTTTGCCAACTTCTCGAGCATCAACCCGATGACGCGCACGGTCGCCGACTGCGCCTTGATGCTGGAGACCATGGCCGGGGTGCACGCCTGCGACCCTTATAGCTACGGTGCGCCGGCGCGCGGCTTCATCGCCGCGGCGCGTCCCGAGGGCAGCCTCAAGGGCTTGCGCGTGGCCTGGCGACCGCTGATGGCCAACAGCGTAATCGACCGGGAAGTGCTGGATCTTTGCGAGCGCGCGGCGATCACGCTGGGCGAACTCGGCGCCACCGTGGAGCCGATGGACGATGACCTCGAACCCGTCGAGCCCGCCTGGTTCGCCTACGCCAGCGCCATGTGGAATGCGCGCTTTGCCGAGCTGCTGCCGCGCTGGGGCAACCGTCTGAGCCCGACGTTTGTGCGCCAGATGGAGCTTGGCAAGGGCACCAGCGCAACCGCCGTCGGCCAGGCGCTATTGCGGCGAAGCGCGCTCTTTCGCCAGGTGCAGGGCTGGTTTGAGCGGTTCGACGTGATCCTGACGCCGACGCTGACGCGCACGGCACTGCCGATCGAGGAGCGCTTGTTCGAGCCGATCGAAATCGAGGGCACGCCGGTCGATACCGTGCGCCGCGCCTGGTACCCCTACACGCATCCCTTCAACTTGACGGGGCATCCGGCCGTCAGCCTGCCCGCTGGGTTCCACACGGATGGGTTGCCCGTTGCCGTGCAGCTGATCGGCCGGCGGCACGAGGACTGGCGCTTGCTGCGCGTGGCGGCCCACTTTGAAGCGGCTCGCGGCGTCAGCTCGCGCCGGCCGACGCTTTAGGCCAGGCAAAAAAAGGCCCCGCACACGCGGGGCCTGGAAAGACAGCGAGGCGAAGACAAAAAAGAGACCTCCAGCCTTACGGCTTGGTGGCGGGCGCTGGGGCGGTATTGGAGGGCGGCGTGGTCGGCGTCGTTGCCGGAGGCGGCGCGGGCCGTGGGCTCGGCGTGGTCGCGGGTGTCGTTTCAGAGGTGGTGGTGGTCGGCGAAGTTCCGCTGTTGGCGAAGAGCAGCCAGCCGCCCACGGCAAGGAGGGCGACCACAATAAGGATGGGCAGCACGCTCCAGCTGGCATCGTCTGTACTGGGAAGGCGGTCCCAATCGGACTTTGGCGGCAGATCGCGCGGTCGTTGATCCATCTTAGGCCTCCGGATGCGGTGTCCTGGTCGCGGGATGAACGCCTTGTTGCAAGACATGTTCCGCTCTCCCCGGGGCTTGAGCTGAGCGGTTGCGGGCCGGCCGAGAGCCGCGGGCCGCGCGCGTTCGCGCGGCCACTAGAGCCCGAGATAGGCCTCGCGCAGGGCGGCGTCGCGGCTAAGGTCGGCCATCGGGCCTTCGTGGCGCACGACGCCCTTGGCGATAATGGCGACGCGGTCAGCCACGGCTGCGGCGAAGGCCGCGTTCTGCTCGGACAAGAGCACGGCCAGGCCTTCCCGCTTCATGCGGGCAACGGCGGCGACCATCTCCTCGACGATGACGGGGGCCAACCCTTCGGTCGGTTCATCGAGCAGAATGGCTTGCGGGTTGCCCATTAAAGTGCGGGCAATGCTGAGCATCTGCTGCTCACCCCCCGACATCTGGCTGGCCTGGCGGCCGCGCATGTCGGCGAGGTTGGGAAAAATGGAAAACAGCCGCTCGGGTGTCCAGCCCGCGGGCCCGGCCGGCCGCTCGGCCTTGCGGCCGACCTCGAGGTTCTCGAACACGGTGAGCTCGGTGAAAATCCTGCGATCCTCCGGCACGTAGCCGAGGCCAAGGCGGGCGATGCGGTAGGTGGGCAGGTGCCTGATGTCGTGGCCGGCAAAGCGGAGGCTGCCGCCGGTGGCCGGTACCAGGCCCATGATGGCCTTCAGCGTGGTCGACTTGCCGGCGCCGTTTCTGCCCATCAGCGCCAGGATCTCGCCACGCGCCAAGCGCAAGGACACCCCGAACAAGATTTGCGCCCGGCCGTAGGCGGCATTGAGGCCTTCGACCTCGAGAATGCTGGTCCCCTGCTGCACGGGTGCGCTCCTCAAGCCGGCGGTGGCGGGTGGGGAGCCGCGCGGCCCAGGTAGAGCTGGCGCACGCGCTGATCAGCGCGCACCTCGGCCGGCCGGCCGCGGGCGATAATTTCGCCGCGCACCAGCACGAGCACGCTATCGGCGTGGTCGAAAACCGCATCCATGTCATGTTCGGTAAAGAGCACGCCGATGCCGCGTTCGCGCGCGATTGCCTTGACGAGCGTCATCAGCTGGCTGCGTTCGCTGCTCGCCATGCCCGCCGTGGGTTCATCCATCAGCAGCAGTTTGGGGGTGCTGGCCAACGCAATCGCGAGCTCGACGCGCTTGACGTCCCCGTAGGCGAGCTCGCTGCACGGCCGGTCCGCTTGCTGTTCCACGCCGACGCGGGCGAGGAACTCGAGCGCTTCGGCGCGATAGAGGCCGCTGCTGTCGGCCCAGCAGGCCCGCGCGCGTCCGGCCAGGCTGACCAAGGGCATCTGCACGTTTTCGAGCACGGTCATCGACAGGAACGTTTGCGCGATCTGGAAGGTGCGGCCGACGCCCTGGCGCCAGATTTGCCGCGGGGGAAGCCCGGTGATGTCGGCCCCGGCCAGCCTGACGCGGCCGCGGTCGGGCTTCAGCTGTCCGCCAAGTATGTTGAAGATCGTGGACTTGCCCGCGCCATTGGGGCCGATGATGGCGAGCAGGTGCCCGCCGGCGAGCGAGAAGCTCACGTTGTTTGCCGCCACCACGCCACCGAAGGATTTTTGCAGAGCCTCGACCGACAACAGGCTCATGTCGCTTCCCTTCGGTCGCTCGCCGGGGAGGCGAAACGTTCGCTGAGCCGCGCGAGGCCACCGACGATACCGCGCGGGAAGGCGAGCACGACCACGATGATGGCGAGGCCGAGCAGGAGCCGCCAATAATCGGTGAGCGGCATGAACGTGTCCTTGATGGAATGAAAGAAGAGCGCGCCGACCAGGGGACCGGTGATGGTCTGAATGCCGCCAGCCAGGATCATGATCAGCAGATCGACCGACATTGGGATCGAGATCAGGGTCGGGTCGATCGAGCCCTTGGAGAAGGCAAACAGGCCGCCGGCCAAGCCGGCGGCGGCGCCGGCGAGAGTGAAGGCAAGCCAGCGGTGGGTCCTGACGTCGATGCCGATGGCATCGGCGCGCACCGCCGAATCTCGGGCCGCGCGCAGCGTGTAGCCGAAGGGCGCGTAGATGATGCGGCCCAGGAGCAGGATTGCCAAGGCGGCCACCACCAGCGTGAAGTAGTAGTAGGCTTGGCGGCTTGCCGCCCAAGCCGAGGGCCACACGCCAACCACGCCGTTGTCGCCGCCCGTCACCTCGACCCACTGGAAGGCGACCGCGTAGGTGATCTGGGCGAAGGCCAGCGTCAGCATGGCGAGATAGATGCCGCTGAGGCGCACGATGAAAAAGCCAAAGATGGCCGCGCCCAAGCCGGCAGCGATCGGTGCGGCGACAAGCGCGGCTTCCATCGGCAGGCCCAAGCGCGTGACCAGCAGTCCCGCGGCATAGGCCCCGAGGCCGAAATAGGCGGCATGGCCGAAGCTGACAATGCCCCCGACGCCGACCAGGAAGTTGAGGCTGAAGGCGGCAAGCGCGAAGGTGAGGATCTCGATCGCCACCTTGGTGAGATAGGCGCCACCGAGGAGGGGAAGGAGCAGCAAGGCTATGAGGGCCGCGGCCAGGGCAACGGCCTCGCGCTTGCCGTAATGCGCCAGAGCGACGATGCCTTCGGGCAGCACCGCCCGTTGCGGGGTGGCCTCGGGCCGACCCATCAGGCCAGAGGGCCTTGCCACCAGCACCAGCGCCATCAGCAGGAACACCAGCACCAAGGTGACCTTGGGAAAGACCAGGATGCCGAAGGCCTGCAGCTCGCCGATGATAAGCGCGGCCAGGAAGGCGCCTGTGATCGACCCCATGCCACCGACCACGGTGACGACAAAAGCCTCCGCAATCACGGCGATGTCCATTTGCGGGTTGGCCGCCGCCTTCGGGATCTGCAGCGCGCCGGCGAGGCCCGCCAGCGCCGCCCCCAAAAACAGGGTGCCGGTGAACAGCAGCGCCTGATTGACCCCGAGCGCGGCCACCATTTCGCGATCCTGCGTCGCGGCCCGCACCAGCACGCCAAAGCGCGTCTTGTGCATGGCGAGCCAGAGCAGGCCGAGCATCAGCGGCCCCATGGCGATCAGAAACAGCTCGTAGGCGGGAAAGCGATGCCCGAAAATCGTCACGGCGCCGCCGAGCCCCGGCGCGCGCGGGCCGAGGATATCGAGTGGGCCCCAGATCTTGAGGACGATGTCCTGCACCACGAGCACCACGCCGAAGGTGGCCAACAGCTGGAACAGCTCGGGCACCCGGTAGATCCGGCGCAGCAGCAGGAGCTCCATGGCAACGCCAAGCAGGCCGACGCCGGCGGCGGCGGCGAGGACGCCAACGAGAAACATCGGCAGGCTGCTGGCGGCATCGAGCAGTCTCGGAATGATGCTGACGCCGAGGTAGGCGCCCAGCATATAAAAGGAGCCGTGCGCGAAGTTGACGATGCGCGTTACGCCGAACACGAGGGTCAGTCCGGCGGAGATGATGAACAGCGTCGACGCGCTTGCCAATCCGTTCAATGCCTGCACGAACAGGAAGGCGAGATCCATCGCTCAACCGTGCCGCGGGCGAGGCCGTGCGGCACCTCCTGGGAGGTGACAGGGGTAAGCGCGCCCGCGCGAGGCGCCGTGCTCGGGGTGCCGAGCCATGACAGCTACCGCTCCGGCGCCCACTACTCTTTGCGCGCGGCCTTCACCTCGGCTTCCGAGAACATAAATTTGCTGCCGTCCTCGTAGGTCCAGTTTTTCATGGTGCCGACCTTGCCCTGCTTGGTGGTCTCGCCAACCCATGCCCCCATGCTCGACTGCTGATCGATGGCGCGCATGACCACGTCCCCGACGATGGTTTTGAAGGTTCCACCGCGCAAACTGGCGAGCATTTTTTCGGTCTCCGTCGAGCCGGCCTTGTCCAGCATGTCCTTCATCATATAGGCAACCACGTAGCCCAGCACCGAGCCCAAGCGCGGGGCGTCATTGTATTTTGCGCGGTAGGCGTCGATGAAGGCCTTATGTGCGGGCTCGCTGATCTGCTCCCAGGGATAGCCGGTGACGATCCAACCCTCCGGCGTCTCCTCGCCCAGGGGAATAATGTACTCGGGCTCGCCGGTCAGCATGCTGGCAACGGTGCGTTTCTCGAAGAGGCCGCGCGTGTTGCCCTCGCGCACGAAAACCGTGAGATCGGCCCCGAACAGCACGTTGAAGATGCCGTCAGGCTTGGCGTTTTCGAGCGCGGTAATGGTGGCGCCGGCATCGATCTTGCCGAGGGCGGGGAACTGTTCGGCGACAAACTCCGCCTCGGGGGTGGCGGCCTTGATCAGCTTCTTGAAGTTGGTGACCGAGGATTGGCCGTACTCGTAGTTGGGGGCAACCACCGCCCACTTCTTCACGCCCTTGGCCTTGACGGCTTCGACCAGCATTTTGGTTTGCATGTAGGTCGAGGGTCGTACACGGAATGTATACCTGTTGCCCTGCCCCATGGTGATGGCGTCGGTCAAGGGTTCGGTGGCAAGGAAGAGCGTCTTGCGTTGGTTGGCGAAGTCGGCGACGGCGAGGCCAACGTTGGACAGAAAGGTACCGGCCAGGAAGGCCACGTTTTCGCGCGTCAGCAGATCCTCGGCGACGCGCACGGCATCGCCCGGTGTACCGCCGTCGTCGCGAAAGACGATTTCCATTTTGCGCCCGCCGAGCACGCCGCCCCGAGCATTGATCTCGTCCTGTCCCAACTGCATGCCATTGCGATAGGGCACCGAGAACACCG
>Ga0075425_100008917_pt1 | contig 10664 bp, 10 predicted proteins | sample SoiMethybrSBSTD4_FD_75300 | JGI IMG/M metagenome (GOLD analysis project Ga0075425, IMG submission 75300) | Bulk soil microbial communities from a Populus tree surrounding site in Tennessee, USA - Soil MetaG P. TD hybrid SBSTD4 | ecosystem: Environmental > Terrestrial > Soil > Tree plantation...
CCCGAGGGATCAGCCGCCGACGACCCGGACTATCATGACGGGCGTGCCGGCACCGATCACGTCACGTACCAGATCACGCTGCCCGCGGGCGTGGATCCGACGCGGTGTACGGTCCAGGCCACGCTGTTCTATCAAGCCATTCCGCCGTCGTTCCTGCACGACCGCTTCTCGAGCGCGCCCGACGGCCAGGCGACGCGGCGGCTCTACTACCTGACGTCGAACCTGCAGCTCGACGGAACGTCCACCGAACACTGGAAGCTGCCGCTCGCCGCGACGAGGACAGCGGTGACGCCGTCGACGCTGACGACGTTGCCGTGAGGGGAGGGCGACCATGGGCCGATGGCTTGGTCTCCTGCTCGGCGCCGCGATGTCGACACTCGGGGTGAGCGCGGCCGCCCACGCGGCCGACGCGATCGTCTACACGGCGACGTATGTCGAGGTCGGGCCGCCCTCGACGGCGCAGGCCTCGGCGTTGTTGCGGCAGTACGCCGAGGCGATACGCAAGGACCCGGGACAGGTGCACGCCGAACTCCTGCAGCGCATCGATCGGCCAAACCAGTTCGTGATCCTGGCGGCGTGGAAGGATCAGCCGGCGCTGGAGACGCATCGGGCCGCCACGCCGACGAAGGAAGCGATCGCCAAGCTCGCGCCGCTGCTGATCAGCCCGAACGACGAGCGCGTGCATCTCGGTCTCTCCGTCGGCCCCGCCTCGACGGCCGCCGGGACCGTCCACGTCGTGACCCACGTCGACGTGATCCCGCCGCGCAAGGACGACGCCGTGGTCGCGCTGAAGCAGCTCGCGGACGACAGTCGCCGCGACCCAGGCAACGTGAGATTCGACGTGGTGCAGCAAACTAACCGTCCGAACCACTTCACGGTCGTCGAGGCGTGGCGGGACCGCGCCGTGTTCGACGCCCACGGCATGGCCGCCCACGTCAAACGCTTTCGCGAGCAGCTGGCCCCGATGAGCGGCTCACTCTACGACGAGCGCCTCTACACCGAGCTGAAGTAGCCCGCTCTCCCCTCCCCCTCGCGGGGGCGTGGGGCGTCGCTATCACGTATGCAGCTTGATCCGCCCCCCGATCGCTTTCCACGCCGAGTGGCCGCCCTTCATGTACTTGGCGTCGAATCCGGCCTCGCGGAGCGCGATAGCGGTCTTGCAGCCGACGTGAAAGCCATACGCGCAGAACACCACGACCGGGTCCGTCTTCGATAGCTCCGGCATCCAGTCCTGGATCTGCTCCGGGTCGCGCCAGACCGCGCCGTCCATGATGTCCTGCTGGCGGGAGACATAAGAGCGCGGGCGCGCATCGATGATCTGCACGGGTTCGCCGGAGTCGAGCATCGCCTTCACTTCCTCGACCGAGACGCCCGGCAGATCGCCGAACTCCTTCTGCACGAGGGGCCGCGGGGGCTCGGTCCTCAACGCGTCCTGGTACCGCGCCTCGACCGCCGGCCAATCGATGTTGCGGTGGAACGCATCGATGTACGCGGTCGCGTTCGCCCCGAAGTCGATGTGGTAGGCGTGCTCGTACATGTCCAGCGCCATGATCGGGATGCCCCCTGCCGTCGTCTGGCCGTGATCCCCTGCGTTCTGGTTGATGAGCCGGCGGTCGCGAGGAACATAGACGAGCAACACCCATCCGGAGCCGCCGGCCAGGCCCTTCGCCATGGCGACGAACTCGCTCCGCCACCGAGTCACCGATCCGAAGTCGCGGCTGAGCGCCTGGGCGAGCATTTCCGTCGGCTTGCCGTCGCCGAACGCCATGCTCGCGAAGTACAGCTCGTGGAGCAGCGTCGAGTTGAGCGCGACGAGCTCTTCACGCTTCAGGCCCGTGATCACGTGCGGAGGGGTCGCGGCGAAGTCGAGCGACTCGAGCTGCTCGGTGATCGCGTTCAGCCTCCGCAGCGCCCCACCGTAGTGATTCTCGTAGTGGCTCTCGATGAGCCGCAGAGACAGACCGTTGAGCAACCAGGGACGTGTGTAGATCGGGGTCAGTTGGTATCGCATTGTCTGCCTCCTGTCCTGTGTTTCAATATGAAACATAAGTTGCACAGAACAGCAAGAGGCAGTGGTCAAGCCATGGTTGACCGCGTCGGTGGCGCGGGAGCGGCGTGCGCCTCCGGAGCGGGCGCCAGGGAAACTACAACGGCGTCTTCACCACGCGGCCGCTGGATTCCACGTACCACTTCTCGCTGGGGAACGGCTTGCCGGCGAGCGTGGCGGCCATCCAGTCGGCCATGAGCACCGGGGGGAACGGACCGAGGTTCGTGGCCGGGACGTTGCCCACCGAGTGGCGCGAGTCCTGATACACGACGAGGCGCTTCGGGCCCTGGAGTGAGCGGATCAGCCGCTCGGTGTGCTCGAGCGGGGAGAGCTCGTCGAACTCGCCGGCGACGCAGAGGTACGGAGCGCGGATGCGGTCGGCGTGGCCTTCCCACGTCATCGCCTGCCGGAACTCGTCGAACTCGGCCTCGTCCGTGATTCCCGACATGTACATGAACCGCATCTTGAAGGTCGGTGAGGCCTCCTCGAAGATCGTGTGGAAGCCGGGCTCGTGGCACACCGCGGAGACCGACACCGCGCGGATGCGGGGCTCGTGGGCGGCGGCGACAGTGCCGAAGAACGAGCCGAAGCTGTTGCCGCTGAGCCCGATGCGGTCGGGATCGATCTCCGGCCGCGCGCTGAGCCAGCTCACCGCGGCGCGGCCGGTGGCGATCCAGGCAGGCATGCTGAAGTAGATGCCGAGCACCGGGCTCTCGTACTGCCCCGGACCGTCGAGCGCGAGCACCGCCATCCCGCGTGAGAGCCAGCGGTCGCCGTACAGGGCGACGCCGATCTCCTTGAAGCTGTCCATTCCGGGCAGCGAGATCACCACCGGCACGCGCCCGCCCTCATAGCCCGGCGGCAGGTGGAGCCACGCCGGCAGCTTCTGCCCGCCGGCCAGCGGGATCCACGCCGGCTCGACGCGATGGTCGGCCAGCGCCGCGTACTTCGTGTAGCAGTCACGCTTGCTCGTGTTGTACGCGCGGTTCTGCTCGTTGTTGCTGTCGAGCGGCCACTGGGCGGCGCCCCAGTGGACGGCGGACATGAAGTAGTTCTCGCGCGCGGTCACGAGATCGCCGTTCTGCTCGGCGGCCTCCGCCCTGGCCTGCCGGCGCCGGGCGACGGCCTCGAACACCGGCGAGGCGTCGGCGAGCTTGGTGATGCGCTGGCGGATCAGGGCGAAGTCGGCGCCGGCTTCCGGCCCGCACGGCGCGGACAGATACATCGAACGGGGCTGATCCCAGTCCATGCCGACGGCGCGGATCGTGTTGTCGAGCAGCCAGCGCTGCTCGGTCCAGCGCCGCGTCAGCGGTCCGTGGTGCGTCGTGTCGCTCATCGGGTACCTCCGCGTCCTGCGGTGGGAATGCCTGCCGGCGCAAGCGTACCCGGGCCGTCGCGCGCGTCAAGGGCGGTGCTACCATGGCCCCGCAGCGGCTCGACACCACCAGGGAGGACATCGCGATGGCGAGCATCCAGAAGTACGTGGCGTCCGGCGTCTACGACCCGCCGGGCTACAGCCAGGCCGTGAAGATCACCGGCGCCCAGACGATCCTGTACCTCGCCGGGCAGGTCGCGTACGACAAGGACGGCGGCGTGGCCCACCGCGGCGATTTCAAGGGTCAGGCGCGCGCCGTCTTCACCGCGATCAAGGCGCTGGTCGAGGCCGGCGGCGGCACGCTCGCCAACGTGGTGAAGATCAACACGTACGTGACCGACGTCAAGAATCGTCCCGACTACCGCGCGGTGCGCGACGAGTTCTTCGGCCCCAAGGGGCCGGCCTCGACGATGGTCGAGGTCAGCGCGCTCGCCCACCCGGACTACCTCATCGAGGTCGAAGCGGTCGCGTTCGTCTGAGCTCCACAGAGCGGCTCGCCGATCCGACTCCGGCCGCGGCCATCTCCGAGGCGCGGCGATGGGCCATCACCGTCTCCGTGATGATGGTCACCGTCATGCAGGTGCTCGACACCAGCGTGACGAACGTCGCCCTGCCCCACATGCAGGGGTCGCTGTCGGCCGGGGTCGAGGAGATGTCGTGGGTCATCAGCGCGTTCCTCGCCGCCAACGCCATGGTCATCCCCGCGACCGGCTGGCTGTCGGCGCGGTTCGGGCGCCGCCGCTTCTTTCTGATCTGCACCGTGCTCTTCACGGTGAGCTCGTTCCTCTCGGGGATCGCGCCCAATCTGGAGTTCCTGGTGGCCATGCGCGTGCTCCAGGGCCTCGGGGGCGGGCCGGTGATCCCGATGGCCCAGGCCATCATGTGGGAGATCTTCCCGCTGCGGCAGCGCGGGACGGCCATGGCGGTGTGGGGCGTGGGGATCATGATGGCGCCGATCCTCGGGCCCACGCTCGGCGGCTACATCGCCGACAACTGGTCGTGGCGCTGGATCTTCTACATCAACCTGCCCATCGGCGTGATCGGCTTCGTCATGGTCAGCATCTTCCTCTTCGATTCGCCGTGGGTGCGCAAGCCGCGCGGGATCGACGCGTACGGCATCCTGCTCATGGTGCTCGGGTTCGGCTGCCTGCAGCTCGTGCTCGACCTCGGCGAGAAGGAAGACTGGTTCGACTCCGGGTTCATCCTCACGCTGTTCATCGTCGCGTTGGCCGCCCTGGCCGGCTTCGTCGTGCGCGAGCTCATGGCCCGCGAGCCGATCCTCGACCTCGTGGTGTTCAACGACCGCAACTTCGCGGTGGGCACGATGTGCATCGCGCTCGTCGCCCTCGGCATGAACTCGAGCATGCTGCTGGTCGCGCTCTACACGCAGAAGATGCTGAACTACGACGCCTGGACGTCGGGGCTCGTGCTCGCCCCCGGCGGGCTCGGCACCATGATCGCGCTCATGATCTCGGGGCGCCTCATCTCGCGGGTGGACCAGCGCTTGCTCCTGGCTGGCGGGTGCGGGCTCAACATCGTCGCCGTCCTGCTCATGACGAACCTCACCCTCAGCCTCGACTACTGGAGCCTCGCGTGGCCGCGGTTCCTGCAGGGCTTCGCCATGGGCTTCGTGTTTCCGCCGCTGCAGACGCTGGCGCTCGCCACGATCTCGCTCGACCGGCTGGGCAACGCGACCGCCGCCTACAACGTCGTCCGCAACGTCGGCGGCAGCGTGGGCGTCGCGCTGGCCACCACGCTCCTCGCCCGGCGCAGCCAGGAGCACCAGGCGGCGCTCGTCGCCCACGTCAACCCGTGGGACCCCGAGACGGCCCAGCGGCTCGCCGAGTGGGCGAATCACTTCCGCGCTCAGGGCGCCGACGCGTTCACGGCCAGCCGTCAGGCGCTCGCCATGGTCTATCGGGGCGCCGTCGACCAGGCGCACGTGCTCGCCTACATCGACGACTTCTGGCTGATCGCGGTGACGTTCATGGTACTGCTGCCGCTGATCCCGTTCATGCGCCGCGTCCGCACCGAGGAGAACGAGCGCGCCCGCGGCGAGCGCGTGGAGCCGCTGCCGGTTCCCGAAGAGTAGGGCGGACGCGGTCAGGCGGACGCTGTCGCGGCCGCCACCTGCACCGGCGCGCGCCGTGGCGCGCGGAGCGGGAGCGCGGAGATGACGGCGAGCGACGCGATCGTCGCCGCGGCCGCGAACGCCCAGCCGTACCCCCCGAGCCGATCGTAGATCCAGCCGCCGCCGTAGGCGCCGAGGCCCATGCCGATCGCCTGGAGCATGTAGATCGCGCCGTACGCGCCGCCCATCGCGCGCTGTCCGAAGTACTCGCGCGTCAGCAGGGCGTAGAGCGGCATGACCCCGCCGTACGCGACGCCGAACACCAGCCCGAGCAGGTAGAAGCTCGCCGTGCCGCGGATGGCGACGTAGAGCAGGATGGACGGCGCCTGCAGGGCCAGCACCGCGACGAGCGTGCGCTTGGCGCCGAAGCGATCGGCGATGAGCCCCGTGGCGATGCGGCCGCCGATGGAGGCCAGACCGGCTAGGCCGAACACGACGGCCGCCGACATCATGCCGACGCCGTGATCGGTCGCGTTCGCGACCATGTGGAAGATGGGCGCGGAGTGGGCCACGCAGCAGGCGAAGTGGGTGAGCGCGATGAGCCAGAACTGCGGGCTCCGCGCGACGTCGGCGAGCGCGAGCTCGCCCGCGGGTGACGCGGGCACGTCGGACGTCGGGCTCGCCTGCCGGCTCGCGTCGCGGAACACGAGCGCCAGCGGAATGGTCGTGAGCCACGCGAGGTCTCCGAGCAGGAGCATCGCGGTCCGCCAGTCGTAGAGGCTGATGAGCCACCGGACGAGCGGCGCGACCGCGAAGTTGCCGAGCCCGGCGCCGGCGGAGACGAGCGCGATGGCCAGGCCGCGCCGCCTCGTGAAGGTGCGCGTCACCAGCGACGTCAACGGCGCGTAGAACGCCCCCACCGCCAGCCCGACGAACACGCCGTAGACGAGGGTGAACTGCCAGAGCGCGGTGACGCGGCTGGCCACCACCAGGCCGAGGCCGAGGAACACCCCGCCGACGACGATGACGACGCGCGGCCCGGTCCGGTCGGAGAGCGCGCCCCACAGGAAGGAGCCGATGCCGAGCGTGACCCAGGCCAGCAGCGCCACCGCCGAGATGTCGGTGCGACTCCACGCGGTCGCGCTCTGGATCGGCGCCAGGAACACGCCCAGGGAGAACAGCGCGCCCATGGCGACGCCGACGATGGCCATCGCCGCCGCGAGCAGGCCCCATGGCTGTGTGCTCATGCGCTCGATCATACGGGAGGAGGACGCGAGCGGATAGACGAAGGGGCCGGCCGTGCGGCCGACCCCTTCAGCGAGGACGCGAGCCGACCTTATCGCTGCTTGTTGTCCGTGGGCTTGTCGGGGTTCAGACCGCCCGGCTTGTTCGCGTTGTCCCTCGTCGTCGAGTCGTCGATGCGCGGGCTGGCCGACGGCGAGTCGGCGTTGACGCCGCCCTTGATATTGCTCTTGACGTCGCCTTTCACGTCGGTGCTCGTGTTCGGGCTGGCCGACGGCATGTTGTCGCCGCCCTTGACGTTGGCGCCACCCTTGACGTCGCCGCCGACGTTGGCGCCGCCGCGATTCGTCTGGGCGACGGCGGGACCGAATGCCAGGAGCAGCGCCGCCGCGGACAGACCGACCTTGGTCAGAACTTCTCGCTTCATGCCTTCCTCCTTCGAGGTTTTGCGCGCCCGGGCAGACCGGAGCGCAAGTCCAAGGTCATGCTGCAGCGGCGATGCCAGCGACTACGCCACCTGGAAGCGCTTGATCGCGGCCTGGTCGAAGGCGAGCCCCAGCCCCGGCTTCTTCGGCACCACGAGCTGACCGTTCTCGAGCGCCGGCGTCTCCTCGAACAGCCGGAGCGTCCACGGCATGTACTCCACGGTGAGGCCGTTGGGAATCGCCGCGACGAGATGCACGTGGATCTCCGGGATCAGGTGACTGACCACGGGAAGGTTGAAGGCCTCGGCCATGCCCGCGATCTTCATCCACTGCGTGATGCCGCCGGCGCGGACCAGATCGATCATCACGATGTCGATCGAGCGGCGCTCGAGGAGATGGCGGAAGGGCACGATCCCGTAGTGATACTCGCCGGCCGCGATCGGCGTCGTCAGCGCGTCGGCGATGCGGGCGAGCCCCGGATAGTCGTCGTGCGCCGTCGGGTCTTCCAGCCAGTAGAGGTGATAGGGCTCGATGCGTCGCCCGATCTCGATCGCTTGGTTGACGCTCCAGAGCTGGTTGATGTCGCACATCAGGTCGACGTCGGGGCCGATACCCTCGCGCATGACCCGCACGCGCTCCACCGACGCGGCCACGGTGGCCTCGCTCCCGCACTGCATCTTCATCTGACGAAAGCCCATGTCGCGCAGACGCGGGCCGGCCTTGGCGAGGTAGTCGAGGGGATGCGGACGCATCAGGGCGCCGCTCGCGTACGTGGCCACGCGATCGCGCGTCCCGCCGAGCAGCGCGCACACGGACTGGCCGACGGCCTTGCCCTTGAGGTCCCAGCACGCCATGTCGATCGCCGACAGCGCGAGCGTGAAGATACCGCCGGGGCCGGAGCTGCCGGCGGCCCGTCGCAGCTTGGCGGCGATCGCCTCGGTCTGGGTCGGATCGTCGCCCACGACGAGCCCGGCCAGCGTCTCCACCGCGGTCTTGAGCGCCGGCGTCAGCGCGCCGCCGAAGAACGTCACGCCGATGCCGACGAGGCCCTGGTCGCTGCCAAGCTCGAGGGTGACGAACTCACGCGTGTCGGTGGGCGCCGGCAAGCCAACGACCAGGGGGTTGTCGGCGGGAGTGCGGAGCGCGCGCGTGGTGACGTGGGTGATCTTCATACGATCTCCTTGGGCTTGGGGTCGACGGGCACCGGGCAGAGTAGCACTTCGGGCGTGGTGATATAAACGGACGATGGCCCGCGAGCTCTCGCGCGCGAAGAAGATCGTGTACTCGGCGGTGCTCCTCGCGATCGCCGTGACGGCCATCGAGCTCGTCGCGTCGCTCGCCGGCACCCTCATCACCGGCCAGCGCTTTTCGCCTCCTCGCCTGCAGCGGCAGCGCGAGGCACTCATCGCGAGCGGCGGGCTCGTCACCTTCAAGACGCCGTGGGTGCAGGAGGGCGTGCTCCATCCCTATGTCGGCTACGCGCCCGTCCCGCGCGCGGGCGAGGCGGCGACGGGCGTTGCCGGCGCCGTCGCCGCGCATCCGCCGACGCGGCGTCCGGGCGTGGTGACGATCGCCTTCGTCGGCGGCTCGTTCGCGGTGGGCTTCGTCGACCACGCGGCGCCGCGCCTGCTCGCGCGGCTCAGCGAGCTGCCCATGTATCGCGGCAAGACGCTCGTCCCGCTGAACCTCACGGCCGGAGGCTACAAGGAGCCGCAGCAGCTGATGAGCGTCGTCTACCTGCTGGCCCTCGGCGCGGAGATCGACGTCCTCGTCAACATCGACGGCTTCAACGACATCACGCTCTACCCCACCGAGGACGCGCCGGCCGGCGCGTTCCCCGCCTTCCCACGCGCGTGGCACCGGCGAGTCGAGGGCGCGCTCCAGGGCGGGACGCTGCGGTTCATGCTCCAGCGGGTGCAGCTCGAGCAGCGCCGGGCGGCGTTCGCCCGGGCGTTCTCCGGATGGCCGTGGCGGCACCTCAACACCGCCAACCTCGTCTACGTCGCCCTCGACCGCGACATCGAGCGACGGCTCGCCGTCACGGACCACCAGCTGCTCGGCGCCGAGGACACGGCACGGGCCGCCCGGCCGGCGAAGGGGCCCGAGATCCGGTTCGCGAACGAGACGGAGACGCTCGCGTACCTCGTCGCGCTGTGGCAGCGCAGCTCACGGCTCCTCGACGGTCTCGCCCGCGCCAGCGGCGCCCACTACTATCACTTCCTGCAGCCGAACCAGTACGTGCCGGAGTCCAAGCCCATGACCGCCGACGAGCGCGCGACCGCCGTGAAGACCACGCGCTACGCGGGGCTCGTCCACGCCGGTTACCCGATGCTGCAGCGGGCCGGCCGCGAGCTCCGCGCCGAGGGCGTGCGCTTCGTGGATCTCACGGGCGCGTTCGCCGGCCACGTCGAGCCGATCTACATCGACGCCTGCTGTCATGTGAGCCGCCACGGCAACGCGATCGTCGCCGACCTCGTCTTCGACGCCATCCGGCGCGATCTCGAGCAACCGCCCGCGCCGACGCCGCGATAGACTATCGGCGTGGACGCGCTCGACTTCTTCCTCGTCCGCTACGAGCAGATCCATCGGGTCCTCACCGATCCCGCCATCGCGCGGCTGACCGATCATCAGCTGCGGGAGCGGCCGCAGCCCGGCGTCAACACCGTCGCCTGGCTCGTCTGGCACGCCGCTCGGGTGGAGGACATCGGGGTGAACCGCTTCGTCGTCGATGGCGGGCAAGTGCTGGACGACGGCTGGCTCGGCCGGCTCGGGGTCGCGCGTCGTGACGTCGGTACGGGCATGAGCGACGCCGAGGTCGACGACCTGAGCGCGCGGATCGATCTCGACGCCCTGCGCGGGTACTGGGACGCGGTGACGCGGCGCACGCCGCAGGTCGTGGAGAGCCTGCGCGGCAGTGATCTCGACGCGCTCGTGCCCGCCGATCGCGTGAAGCAGGTGGCGACCGGCGAGGGGGCGGTGGCGCCGGGCGCCGAGTGGCTCACCGAGTTCTGGGCGGCCAAGCGGACCCGCGGGTGGCTGCTCGCGCAGACGCCGCTGCTGCACGTCTACGGTCACTACTTCGAGGCGCGCGTGGTCGCCGGCCTCTGGGGCGCGCGCAGTCTCTGAGCGGCGCATCTCACAAGGAGGAATCCATGACGACCGGTATTCGATTCGATGCCAGCGCGCCCTACGAGGTCGAGGAGTCCGACGTCGTCTACGCGAGACCCGATGGGATGGAGCTGCTGGCCCGCGTGTACCATCCGAAGGGCACGCCGGCCGCACCGCTGATCGGGCTCGTGGACGTGCACGGCGGCGCGTGGAATCGCGGTGACCGCACCGTCGGTGTCCACCACGGGCGCGGGCTCGCCGCCGCCGGCATGGTGGTGGCCTCGCTCGATTTCCGCCAGGGGCCCGAGCATCAGCATCCGGCGGCCGTCGCCGACGTGGCGGCCGGCGTGCGGTGGATGCGCGCGAACGCGGCGCGTCTCGGTGTCGACCCCACGC
>Ga0075425_100008918_pt1 | contig 10663 bp, 7 predicted proteins | sample SoiMethybrSBSTD4_FD_75300 | JGI IMG/M metagenome (GOLD analysis project Ga0075425, IMG submission 75300) | Bulk soil microbial communities from a Populus tree surrounding site in Tennessee, USA - Soil MetaG P. TD hybrid SBSTD4 | ecosystem: Environmental > Terrestrial > Soil > Tree plantation...
CTGACTGGGTCCGCGATGTGAACGCGAAGAAGGAAGCCAACATCGCGAAAATGGCGCCGAAACTGACGAGAGCGTCGGCGCCCATGGACTTCCACAGTGCGCTTGGTGCGCTGCGCACCATCATCAAAGAGCGGCCGGACGCCATTCTCGTCAACGAAGGCGCCAACACCCTCGATCTCGCGCGCGGTGTCATCGACATGTATCAACCGCGCAAACGGCTCGACGTCGGCACCTGGGGCGTTATGGGCATCGGAATGGGCTTCGCCGTTGCGGCCGCCATCGAAACGGGCAAACCTGTACTGGCGATCGAAGGCGACAGCGCCTTCGGGTTCTCCGGCATGGAAGTGGAAACGATTTGCCGATACAACCTCCCGGTCTGCATTGTCGTCTTCAACAACAACGGCATCTATCGCGGAACCGACGTCAATCCCACCGGCGGTTCGGAGGTGGCGACGACGGTCTTCGTCAAAGACGCGCGCTACGACAAAATGATGGAAGCGTTCGGTGGGGTCGGCGCTCATGTGACCACGCCGGACGAGTTGAGCCGCGCGGTGAACCAGGCGATGGACTCGGGCAGGCCGACCCTCGTCAACGCCGTCATCGACCCGGCGGCAGGCAGCGAGAGCGGCAGCATCGGTAGACTGAATCCACAAAGCGCAGCACAGAAGAAGTAGCAGCGATCGATTCGAGAGGGACTTTTAGATGGGCAAGGCACTAGACGGTGTTCGCGTTCTCGACTTCACTCACGTTCAATCAGGGCCGACGTGCACGCAACTTCTCGCATGGCTGGGAGCCGACGTCATCAAGGTTGAACGCGCCGGCGAGGGGGACGTCACACGCGGCCAGCTGCGCGACATTCCAGGCGTGGACAGTCTGTACTTCACGATGCTCAATGGGAACAAGCGCTCGATCACGGTCGACGGCAAGAACCCGAAGGGGAAAGCCGTCCTCGAAGCACTCGTGAAGAAATGCGATGTTCTCGTGGAGAACTTCGCCCCGGGCGCGCTCGACCGCATGGGTTTCTCCTGGGAGCGGGTCAATCAGCTCAACCCGCGCATGATCATGGCGTCGGTCAAGGGATTCGGCCCCGGCCCATACGAAGACTGCAAAGTCTACGAGAACATCGCGCAGTGTGCCGGTGGCGCAGCATCGACGACCGGCTTCGATGACGGTCCGCCACTCGTCACCGGTGCGCAGATCGGCGACAGCGGAACCGGATTGCATCTTGCGCTCGGGATCGTGGCGGCTTTGTACCAGCGCAACACGACGGGCCGCGGTCAGCGCGTGCTCGCCGCGATGCAGGATGGCGTGCTCAATCTGTGCCGCGTGAAGCTGCGCGATCAGCAGCGCCTCGCACGGACGCACGTCCTCGAGGAGTACCCGCAATACCCGAACGGCACGTTCGGTGATGCCGCCCCGCGCTCGGGAAACGCTTCCGGCGGTGGGCAGCCCGGATGGATTCTCAAGTGCAAGGGCTGGGAAACGGATCCCAACGCGTACATCTACTTCATCACGCAGGCGCCGGTTTGGGACGCCATCTGCAAAGTGATCGGCCGCGAAGAATGGTTGACCGATCCGCGGTACGCGACGCCAAAGGCGCGGCTGCCGCACCTGTCGGAAATCTTCGACGGGATCGAGGAGTGGACGAAAACGAAGACCAAGTTCGAGGCGATGGACATCCTAAATCAGCACGACATCCCGTGCGGACCGATTCTCTCCATGAAAGAGATCGCGGACGAACCGTCGCTGCGCCAGACCGGCACCGTCGTCGAAGTCGATCATCCGACTCGCGGGAAGTACCTCACGGTGGGTAATCCGATCAAGATGTCCGACAGCCCGGCCGACGTGAAGCGATCGCCACTGCTCGGCGAGCACACCGAAGAAATCCTGGCGGAACTCGGCTACGCCGGCGATCAGATCGCCGCTTTGCGCGCTGAAAAAGTCATCTGAAACATTCGAAAGGCTCTGGGAACGACGATGATCGAGACGAGGACCCTCAACCGGACAGAAGTCAAAGGTGTGCTGGACGCCGTCAAGACGGAAGGCCGCACCGCGCTCACCGCACCAGAAGGCAAGCTCGTGTGCGAGGCGTACGGGATCACCGTTCCCAAGGAGGCTGTGGCGACGTCGGCTGCCGACGCGGCGGCGATCGCAACGGCTATGAGCTTTCCGGTGGTGCTCAAGATCGTCTCGCCCGAGATCCTGCACAAGACCGAGGCGGGAGGCGTGCTGGTTGGCGTGAAAAACGCCGACGATGTTCGGAAGGGCTACGACACCATCATCGCCAACGCGAAAAAGTACAACGCAAACGCAAACATTCTCGGCGTCCAAGTCCAGCAGATGCTGACTGGCGGACAGGAGGTGATCGTTGGCGCGGTCACCGATCCGGTGTTCGGCAAGCTCGTGGCGTTCGGTCTGGGCGGCGTACTGGTCGAAGTGCTCAAGGACATCACGTTCCGTCTTGCGCCGGCGTCGAAGGACGACGCGTTGTCGATGCTCGACGGCATCGAGGCGGCGCAGATCCTCAAGGGCGTCCGCGGCGCGGACCCGGTCAATCGCGATGCACTCGCGACGATGATCCAGAACGTGTCTCAGCTCATCTCCGACTACCCCGAAATCGCGGAGATGGACTTGAACCCGGTCTTCGCCACCAAGGACCAGGCAGTCGCGGCCGACGTCCGGATCGTCGTCGACTTCTCACCAAAGCCCGCGCGGTATCGTCCGAAGCACGAAGACATCGTGCGCGACATGAACCGCATCATGAAGCCGAAGGCCGTCGCCGTCATCGGCGCCTCGTCCGAGGCCGGCAAGATCGGCAACTCGGTGATGAAGAACCTGATCAACGGCGGCTACAAGGGGCAGATCTATCCGATCAACCCGTCCGCCGACGAGATCCTGGGGCTGAAGGCGTACAAGAGCGTCAAGGACGTACCCGGCGATATCGACGTCGCGGTGTTCGCGATTCCGGCCAAGTTCGTCGCCGCAGCAATCGCCGAGTGCGGCGAGAAAAAGATCCCGGGCGCCGTCCTCATTCCGTCCGGGTTTGCCGAAACCGGGAACGTCGCGGGGCAGCAGGAGATCATCGAGGTTGGCCGCAAGTACGGCGTGCGGCTGATGGGTCCGAACATCTACGGTTTCTACTACACGTGGAGCAACCTCTGTGCGACGTTCTGTACGGCGTACGACGTCAAGGGCAACGCGGCGCTGTCGTCGCAGTCGGGCGGCATCGGGATGGCCATCATCGGGTTCTCCCGCTCGGCGAAGATGGGCGTCTCGGCGATCGTTGGCCTGGGCAACAAATCGGACATCGACGAAGACGACCTGCTGACGTTCTTCGAGCAGGATGACCACACGCAGATCATCGTGCAGCACTGCGAGGATCTGAAGGACGGCCGCGCCTTCGCCGAGGTGGCCAGGCGCGTGTCGAAGAAAAAGCCGGTCGTCGTGCTGAAGGCCGGACGCACCGCCCTGGGCTCCAAGGCCGCCAGTTCGCACACCGGCGCGCTCGCGGGCAACGACAAAATCTATGATGACGTGCTCAGGCAGTCCGGCGTGATTCGCGCCCGCTCATTGCGCGAGATGCTCGAATTTGCCCGTGCGCTTCCGATCCTGCCGACACCGAAGGGCGACAATATCGTCATCATCACTGGTGCCGGCGGCTCCGGCGTCCTGTTGTCGGATGCGGTCGTGGACAACGGCTTGTCGCTCATGACGTTTCCGCCTGACCTCGACGCGGGCTTCAAGAAGTTCATTCCGCCCTTCGGCGCATCCGGCAACCCGGTCGACATCACCGGCGGCGAGCCGCCGAAGACCTACCAGAACACCGTCCGTTTCGGGCTCGAGGATCCGCGGATCCACTCGCTCATCCTCGGCTACTGGCACACGATCGTCACGCCGCCAATGGTGTTCGCCAGGCTGCTGGCCGAGCTCGTCGAGGAGATGCGGGCGAAAGGCATCGACAAGCCCGTCGTCGTGTCTCTGGCGGGTGATGTGGAGGTCGAAGAGGCGTCCGAGTATCTCTTCGCACACAAGATTCCGGCCTATCCCTACTCGACGGAGATCCCGGTGGACGTGCTCGGCGCCAAGTACAAGTGGGCGCGCGGTGCTGGATTGCTCTGACGTCAGCACGGCAACCTTTGCCCGCGATCGTCAGCGCCTCGCATGAGTACGCGATCGACCGGCTCCGCGCTCTGACGCGTTCCTACGCGGGCCGCACCGCGTTGATCTGATCGATGTAGCCCTGCTCGTGCGCGAGGAAGTAGCCGCTCTCAGGCCACATCGCCGCGATCGGCATCGCGCGCTGGACGCCGTGGTTCATGTTGCCGTAGAAGTCTTGGGCCCATTTGGCGAGGTCGTCGGCATGCTGGATCACGCCCTGGGTCGACGACGTGGAGCCGGCGTAGTTGACGTCGAGCACGAGTCGCGAGCGGCCGGCTCCAGGCGAATAGAACTCGCGGCGTCGCGTATCGGCCTTGTTGCTCGCCGTCCAGGCGTCGACGTCCTTATCGCGCGGGCGCGACCATTCCGGCGTGAACGGCGCGTACAGCATCGGACACTCCGGCCCGGAAACGACCACCGAGTTGAACAAGCCGCGGATCGTCTCGAGGTTCTCCGTCTTCGCGCCGATCTTACAGCCGCGAATGTGCACTGCCACGCAGTTCGATTCGTGGTTGCGGATCGTGTAGCAGTTCTGCACCAGCGCCCGCACTTCGGCTTGCGTGATGGCATAGCCGGTCGCGTACGCCTTTACCATCTGGGCGTCGAGGCTCGGCCATTGATCTACCAGTTGCGAAAGTTCGCTGAGGACGCGATCGTCGGCGCGGTCATTGGTCTTATCGGTCAAGGGCATCAGCAAGCCGTCGCTGTTGCCGTGCGCAACGATGACCACGTGCGAGGATTGCTTGGACACGAGCGTGCGCACCAGGTCCAGGAAATTGCTGCGAAAGGCGTCAGTGCGGGAGATCTCGAGGTCACCGCGGCGCGTTGGCTCGCGCTTGGCGCGGCGGTAGTAGTCGTCGACGATCGCGAACTCTGGTTCACTCTGGCGCAAGGCGATGCCCATGGTGCTCTCCTACTCGCAGACGAGGTCACGCAACGATCAGCGCACGAGATACAAGTCGGCCCAGCACACGCGCGGAATAGAACCGAGAGCCTTCGTGTCACTTCAGCGCTGACGACCTTCACGAAGGAAAGAGAACGGAGATGCCGACTGGCCTATGCGACGTCACGTCGTCCGGTCTCGAACATACGGCTGACGACGACAAAGAAGAAGCCGGTTGACCATCCGCACATGAGGATGCCCGTGAGCGCCTCGACACCGCCGACCAGCCGCCAGTCGTTCGGGAGCACAAGGTCGCCGTATCCGGTCGTCGTGTAAGTCACCGCACTGAAATACAAGCCGCCGGCCAAATCGGGCATCGCCCGTTGCCATACGTAAAAAGTCCCCCACACGGTGATCTCAACGAGGTGGAGAAGAATGATCCACGCTGCAAGCAGAATGAACAACCAGGTCCAGTGCCACAACCGCGGCGGCGAGATCGCAGACCGTTGAAGCCAACCGCCGGCGGACGCGATCCCGATGGCGTGAATTGCGACGCACACCGCCATCAGAGACCAGGCGATCAGAAGCTGGGAAACCATATCGTTGATCCAGTCCAGCAGTAGTATGTGCCGGCCCCCAGCCCATCCTCGGCGTTCCATTCGCAGCATCTCAGCGTTTATGCCTGTACAGGTGGCGGTGCCCGGCCATCGGCGGACGACGACGTATGGCAAAAAAGAGTGCGAAGACCGTAGCCGGCGGCCGCCGGCGCTCGAAAGTCTCCCGTGCCGCGAATGCTGCGGCTACGGGCTCGGCGAGTGATCGGACCGACAGCGGTCTTGCGCTACGCACTCCGAGGGCCAGGTTCCCAATCGCCTTCAAAGGCGATCGGGAGGACTGGGAGCGTCGCTTCCAGAATGCGGCGATGCGCTGGACGTACATCATCCGCAATCGCGAGCGCTGGAACGACCTGCCCTCGACCGCGCAGGAACAGGGCCAGCGTGCCCTGAACGACCTCCTCGGACTCGGTGTACCCGAGGCAGCGCTGGACTCGATCGCCCTCGAAGGGATCGCCGAAGTCATCATCCCGTTCGAGTCCGAAGACAAAGGGTGGGAAGCGAGAATCTTTCCCTGGGAATACCTGGTTGCCGGCGCCACTCGACAACGCCGTCAGGGAAAGCCGCTCACCGTCGTCCGGCATCTTCAGGTCGGCAGGACAGTCTCCCGTCACGTCACGCCGGCGAAGGTGCTATTCGTCGAAAGCGCACCTGGCAAGCTGCGCGATGCATTCAGCTTCGATACAGAGCGAGAGCTGGTCCACGCGGGCCTTCGCCTGAAGGAGCCGCAGAGCCCCATCGTTAATCCGACGTTGGAGCAATTGGCAACCGTGGTCGGCTCATTCAAGCCCGACCTCGTACACGTGTCCGGATTCGATTCACATCAGGGTCTCCGCCTGCTCGCACAGGAAGACGGCGACGGCGATCCGCCGCCGGAGAACGAGGAGGCCGAGTCCGTCTTCGATGGCTATCTGATGCGAAATGCCGCCGGAAGGGCACAACCGATACAGGCGCAGAAGCTGGCCCATGCCCTCTGCGCGAAGGGACACCGGCCGGCGCTGGTCGCCTTCAATCTGCAGAACTCCGCGGCCAGGATTGCCCCCCACGCCGTCGCCGCCGGCGCCGACGCCGCCATCGGCTTCCAGGACACATTCGACGACCACCTCGGCGAGCGGTTCTTCGGGACGTTCTATCGGATCTGGCGCCACGAGAAGTGGGATCTCCTCGAAGCCTTCAGAGCCGCGTGGGAAGCTATTCGAACCTCGAGCCCTTCGCTGCACGGCAGCGGCCTGGTGCTCTGGAGCCGCCAGCCGCTCGTGGAAGTAGTGAGCGAAAAGGTCGCGACCCGGCGCCGCAGCGCGCGCGAAACGAGAAAGCCGGCCCCGCCCGGAACGGTGTGGACGCCGGACGCGGTCACGCCAGACAAAGCGCGGTTGTTCATCAAACATGACATCAAGGTGTTCACCGAGATCAACTATTCACTCCTCCACAATCGCGAGCCGCTGTTCGATACGTTCGGTCTAGTCAACCTCAGCGCGAACCATGATCGCCGTCAGCAGCTTGGTACGATTGCCGACATCGACGTGTGCGTGAAGCTGAGCACGGGACTCGAAACGGCCGTCTATCAAAAGCGGCTGACGCTCAGCCAGCCGAGCGACGACCTGGCGCGTTTCGTTCACGTGCCGTTGACGTCAGATCTCATGCGATCCGCGCACGAGACCATCAACAGCAGCATGTTCGTCGAGATCTGCTGGGGACCGCACGTGCTGTACCGGGACAGCCATCTGGTGCGGCTTCTCCCGGTGGACCAGTGGCGCGACAACGACCGGGACGGCCAATGGCTCCCCTCGTTCGTGCTCCCGCGCGATCCCGCGGTCGGCGGCCTGATCGATAAGGCGCAGCGTTACGTGCGAGTGCTGCGTGACGATCCGTCGGCGGGATTCGACGGCTACCAGAGCGTCGACAAGAAGGCCGCCGACCCGTATATCGATGTCGATCGCCAGGTGCAGGCGATCTGGTCGATGATCGTGCACGACCTGGGGTTGGGCTACGTGAATCCGCCACCTGGGTACAGCAACGAGCTGGATTCACAGCGCCTGCGCACGCCGTCGATGGTGGTGAAAGACCGCAGCGGCACGTGCCTCGATCTGGCGTTGCTCTTTGCCGCGTGTCTGGAACTGGTCGACATCTATCCGGTGATCTTCCTGCTGAACGGACACGCGTTCCCCGGGTACTGGCGGTCGGATGAACTCCACCAGGAGTTCAACAAGATGAGCGGCGACTTCACCGACGACCTTCGCACTGAGGACAAGGAGAAGACCAAAGTGGCCGGCGCGCAGCGGGCTAAGTGGTGGCCACGCCGCGCCTCCTACGATGAGATCAAGCGGCGGGTCCGGATGGGGCACTTGGTACCAATCGAAACCGTGTGGCTCACCGAGCACAGCGGGTTCTGGGATGCCGTGGATGGCGGTCGGGACAACCTGAAGTCCAAGAAGGAATTTCATTCGATGCTCGACATCGTTCGAGCCCGTCAGTCTGACGTCACGCCGCTGCCAATCGGAGATGGGCAATGATCACACCTCCCGTACCAGACGCCCACGATCTGCTGCGGATGAACATGGATGCGGCCATCCGGCAGGCCAATCTGAGTGATCCCGACATTGACCAGGTGTTTGGCGGCAGCGCCCGCAAGCGCGCGCGGCGAGACCCGCGTGCCGGCAGCCGGCTGGCCACCGCCGCACTCGTGCAGGACGACGGGATTCTGCGATGGGAGTACGACCCGCCGCCGGTGAGCTCGCGGCGGCGCGCGCGCCGCGGAGGCCTCTCATCGGATCCGGATGTCGTGCACGGGTTTCAGTTTCTCGAAGTGGCGCCCAATCAATTCACCGCCAAGCTCGAGGAACTGGACGTGCAGCTCACGCCGCAGCGGCACCTTCGCCAGTGGGCGGGCGGGAATGCCAAGCCCGTGACGAAAGCCGCGTTCGGCGGGCCGGTCTTGCTCTTCGTCCATGGCACGTTCAGCAAGGGCGACATGTTCATGGAGGAGCTCAATGCCGCCCCTCCAGTGAGGGGCTCCTCGTTTCTCGATAAGTGCGAGAAGAAATACGATGCGGTGCTGACCTTTGACCATCCGACACTCTCGGTTGGTCCGTGGCTCAATGCACTCGACCTCGCGACTGCAATGCGCGACGTCAAAAGCCCGATCGATGTGGTGTGCCACAGTCGCGGCGGGCTGGTCGTCGCCTGGTGGCTGTTCCACGCGGCTCCGAAAGTACGGCGGGTCATCTTCGTGGGATCGCCACTCGAAGGGACGAGCCTGGCGGCACCCGTGCGGCTGAGGGCCGCGCTCGATCTGCTGGGAAACATGGCGCGCGCGATCGGCACCGCCGCCACGACCTCGGCCACGGCCGTGCCTATGCTGGCGATTGCCGGCGGGCTGTTCAAGCTGCTCGGCGGGATCCTATCGTTCGGCGGCAACTCCCCGCTCCTCGACGCCGGCGTCAGCCTCGTCCCGGGGCTCGTGTCGCAATCACGCGTGAAGAACAATCTGGAGCTGCAGCGCCTGTTCGCATTGGACTGGGCCAAGAAGCTCGAGCTCTATGCGGTGCTGTCCGACTACGAGCCCACCGGGTCGCCTGAGCCATGGTGGAAGTTCTGGAATTACTTCCGCACGATACCCGGACGGGTCGCTGATTCGGCGGCCGATGTCATCTTTGAGGGACCCAATGACTTGGTCGTCGACACAGCATCGATGACGCAGCTTGGCGCGTTCACGGTACCAAAGAGCAATCGACTGGATCTCACCGGCCCCCAATCCGTCCACCACTGCTCCTATTTCAGGGACGCGCGCACTGTCGACTTCCTCACAAAGGTGTTGGGGATCTGACCGGCACCCACTGGACGCTATTTCCTCGGAGACATCGAGGACATCCGCCTTACGATTGCGATGACCCTGATTCGACGTGGTTCGGTCACGTTTGGCCAGGTTGCCGACCGGAAGACACTCAGGAGTTTCGTCGTCACATGGCCGCCCATTGGTGCGACGACCAATGGCACGATATGCCTGCGGACGTGACGGACGTTACGCGAGCGCAAATCGACGCGATGCAGAACGAGATTGACAGACGCTTTGCGGAGAGGTGGCCGGAGATTCAGAGAAGGTTCAATCCGGACGAGGAGGCAACCATGACCGGGGAGCATGCCAAGGCGATAGCCGAGATGTTGACGACGGTATGGGAGAACGAGTTTCCGGCAACGTGCGCCGTGCTCGGCGCGGTGAAGAACGACAACCGCAACTACAAGCCCGACGCCAGGTCGCGCACCGCGTGGGAGCTGGCGACGCATCTGGCCACCACCGACATCTGGTTCATGGATAGCATCCTCAACGGCGCCTTCGAGTGGAATCAGGATGCCGTGGCGAAGCTCGAATCGAGCTTCACGAGCGTCGACGACGTCGTCGCCTTCTACAAGAAGACGTTCCCCGAAAAGCTGAAGGCGCTGCGCGCGCTGCCGGGCGACAAACTCGCATCGAACATCAATTGTTTCGGCAATTTCAACTGGCCGGCGGTGCAGTACATCGGCTTCGCCAACAATCACAGCATCCATCACCGTGGTCAGCTTGCCGCGTATCTGCGGCCGATGGGTTCGAGAGTGCCGAACATCTACGGCCCGAGCGCGGACGACAAGGAAGGTTAGAGAGACTGATGTCGGAAACAGCGGTGGTCCATACGGGCGTTCAACGATTGAACCGGCGAAGTTGTAGACGGCGAACAGCCTAAAAACAGGACGACCGCTAAGTCCCTTAGTTTTTAACTGGATACGGTTAATTTATGGCTTGAATCGGCCCTCGGCTCCGGCTAAGCTAGCGGCTCCGTAATCTCAACGGCACCGCACGACGCGCTATCACGATGGCGCGTTCGCACGGGTAGCGGTAGTGAAGGGTGCCGTTGTTGAAGTCGCGTCAGCGATCGAACGGCGCGTTACCTGCTGCCGCCTGCTGCACCCTCCGCCAGCTTTTCCATGACGACGTCCAAGCTGAAGCTGCCCGCCTTCTGGCTGGGCGGGAACT
>Ga0075425_100008919_pt1 | contig 10663 bp, 8 predicted proteins | sample SoiMethybrSBSTD4_FD_75300 | JGI IMG/M metagenome (GOLD analysis project Ga0075425, IMG submission 75300) | Bulk soil microbial communities from a Populus tree surrounding site in Tennessee, USA - Soil MetaG P. TD hybrid SBSTD4 | ecosystem: Environmental > Terrestrial > Soil > Tree plantation...
TTACACCCACTCCGGTTTGCTGGCGTTGCGCGCCGCCGCGGCCTCGGGCGTGAATATCACCTACAAGATCCTCTACAACGACGCGGTCGCAATGACCGGAGGGCAACCGGCAGGCTTCAGCGTCGCCCAGATCGCCCATCAGGTGTGGGCCGAGGGGCCAAAGCGGCTTGCGATAGTCTCCGATGACCCCGGTAAATATCCGAGCAGAGACTATTTCCCGCAGGGCGCAACCGTTCATCACCGCCGCGAGATGGACCAGTTGCAGCGCGAACTGCGCGAGATCAAGGGACTGACGGTCCTGATCTACGATCAAACCTGCGCCGCCGAAAAGCGCCGCCGGCGCAAACGCGGGCTGTATCCCGATCCGCCAAAGCGCGCTTTCATCAACGACCTCGTCTGCGAAGGCTGTGGCGACTGCTCGCAAACTTCCAATTGCGTTTCGGTACAGCCGCTCGATACCGAGTTCGGACGCAAGCGTCAGATCGACCAGTCGAACTGCAACAAGGATTTTTCCTGCGTCGAGGGATTCTGTCCAAGCTTCGTCACCGTCCATGGTGGCACGCTGAAGCGCATCAAGAATGCGGCGGTCGACTCAGGGCAGCTGTTCGCGGATCTCCCGTTGCCGACGCCTCCCGGGCTCGATGCACCCTACAACATCCTGGTTACCGGCATCGGCGGCACAGGTGTGATCACCATCGGAGCGTTGCTCGGCATGGCCGCGCATGTCGACGGTCGAGGTTGTTCGGCGCTGGATTTCACCGGTCTGGCGCAAAAGAACGGCGCGGTCATGAGCCATGTCCGCATCGCGCAGACGCCGGAGGATATCGCGACGGTGCGCATCACCAACGGCGGCGCTGATCTCATTCTCGGCTGCGATATCGTCGTGTCCACGAGCACGGCCGCACTCGCCCGGATCGAGCGGGGCGTGACCAAGGCATTCGTCAATGCCGATTTGCAGCCGACGGCGAGCTTCGTGCAAAATCCCGATATCGATTTCGAGCTGAACGCAATGCAGACGGCGCTGCGCGAGGCGGCCGGCGAGCGCAATCTCGAGATCATCGATGCAACCGGCATCGCTTCGACCTTGATGGGCGACAGCATCGCCACCAACGCTTTCATGCTCGGCTTCGCCTTCCAGAGAGGCGCCATTCCGCTGTCGCTGGAGGCGATCATGCGGGCGATCGAGATCAATGGCGCCGCGGTCGAGATGAACAAACTTGCCTTCACCTGGGGACGTCTGGCCGCCCACGACATCGGACGCGTTCGCAACGTGATCCAGTTCCGCACGCGGGCGACTGTGCCGAGCAGAACGCTAGACGAGATCATCGCCGATCGCTCCGATTTCCTCGCCCGCTATCAGGACAAGGCCTACGCCGACCGATATCTCAAAGCCGTTGCGAAGGTGCGCAAATCCGAGACGGCGATTGCTCCCGCCTCAACTGAGCTGACAGAGGCAGTCGCGAAAAATCTGTTCAAGCTTATGGCCTACAAGGACGAATACGAGGTCGCACGGCTTTACACTGATGGTAATTTCGCGAAAAAACTTTCGGACAGGTTCGACGGCGACTTCCGCCTCAAATTCCATCTGGCGCCGCCGATCTTTGCGAAGCGCGACAAGTCCGGTCGACTGCAGAAGAAGGAGTATGGGGGCTGGATGATCCACGCCTTCCGGGTGCTGGCGTGGCTGAAATTCCTCCGCGGCACTTCGTTCGACCCGTTCGGACGCACCGCGGAACGGAAGGCCGAACGCATGCTGATTGAGGATTATCTTGCGATGCTCGGACAGCGCATGACCCAGCTCAAGCCGGAGCAAATTCCGCTGGCAACGAAGCTCGCGCGGACCCCGGAGCTGATACGCGGCTACGGCCACATCAAGGAAGAGAACATCAAGAAAGCGGCGGCGGAGAAGGCGCGGCTGGAGGCCGAGCTTGAGAATACCCGCTTTGCGGCGGCTGCGGAGTAGTCACCTTCACCTTCGTCACTGTTGCTCCGGGCGATGACGGCGGAGATACCGCTTATCTCGCGGCCGCTTACCGCAAGCTATCCAGCTCATCGATCACGGCGGGCGGGTTCGGATTCTGCGCCATCATCTCGTCGGCAAGCCCAAGAAATGCGCCGCCGGCGCCGGACATTTCGTCGAGGCTCATGAATTCAGAGCGGGCCGGGGCCGAGCCTCATGGCAGAGGACGTGTCCCGCGTGCTGCCCCATTGGTAGTTGTGGATCACGGCGATGCCGTAGTCGTCGCCAGCGAACGAGGCCGCAGCACCGCGTACGACCGTGTAGAAGGCGATGTAATCGACCAGGTTCTCGGCATAGGTCAGCGATCCCGCGACAAAATCCTGCGTATCGGTCCGGTAAGAGGCGTGCTTGAGATACGGCTCCTCCGCCGAGTTCATGATCTCCCGCACGGCGGCTCGGTTGTCCTTGTAGCGAAGGAGAAGCGCGTCCGACTCAGCCACAGTCCTCGCCATGTCGGCGTCGGAGAAGTCCCTCAGCTCCTGCACCCCGACATTATGATATTGCCCGCCTATGTCGCGCCAATCCGTCCACTGCGAGGCGCGTCGGACCGGGGAGTCGAGCCAGCGCACGAGCTTTGGGCGATCGATACGCAATTTGAAGAAAGCGGACAGCGGCTCCGACATCGATCCCTCCACCGGCGCAGGAAGTTGACGAGACGTCACATAGAGATCCGACGGGGGTCAAGCGACAATTAGAGATCGTGGGATGGGTAAGGCCCGAAAGCGCCGTGCCCACCATTCGTCGTGTTGCTGGCAATGGTGAGCACCCTTGCGCCTACGCTCGTTGAGCTACGGCAGACGTAGTCGCTTTGCCCGACTAGGATGCGCTACGACCTAGGTCGTCGCCTTCGCCGGCTTGCGCTCGACCGGGTGAATTTCAATCGCCCGCAGCCTGCCCAGACGCAGGATGTCCATCGCGAGCGTTTTTCCGATGCGGTCGCGATCGAGCACGCGGATCAGGTCGTCGACGCCCTTGACGTCAATGCCATCGAGCTTGACGACGACGTCGCCCGGCAAGAGCCCGGCTTGCGCCGCAGGACCATCCGGCTCGATCTGCATCAACAGCGCGCCCATGTTGTTTTCGACGCCGGCAATCACCGCATGCCGCCGCGGGATCGGCGCGGTCTGGCCGGCCACGCCGATATAGCCGCGCCGGACGTAGCCGTGGCGGATGATCTCCGACAGCACGAATTGCGCGGTGTTGCTCGCGACCGCAAAGCAGATGCCTTGAGCGCCGTTGATGATCGCGGTGTTGATGCCGATCACTTCGGCATTGGAAGACACCAGCGGCCCTCCGGAATTGCCGGGATTGAGCGCAGCATCGGTCTGTATCACGTCCTCGATGATGCGCCCGCTCACTGACCGGATCGAGCGGCCGAGCGCTGATATCACGCCGGCTGTGACGGTGGATTCGAAACCGAGTGGATTACCGATCGCTACCACAAGTTGACCACGACGCAATTGCTTGGAGTTCCCGAGTGCCGCGTAGCGCAAGTCGCGCGCGCCGTCCGCGCGCAACAGCGCGAGATCCGTATCGGGGTCGGCGCCGAGCACATGGGCATCCGTGACAAAACCCTCGACGTCGCGCAGACGGATCTCCTTGGCGGATCCGACCACATGGCTGTTGGTGAGCACGAGCCCGTCGGGCGAAATCACGATTCCGGAGCCGAGGCCGCCGCGTTCGCGCGGGCTGCCCGCCTTGGGCCCCGTCTCCACGCGCACAACGGCCGGACCGACGCGTTCGGTCACGTCGATCACGGCGTTGGAATAGGCATCGAGCAGAAGGCGGTCGTTGACGGGAGTTGCGTCGTTTGCCGGCGACAACGAGGCGTCACCGGCGCGGGCCGAGGTAAGATCCAGCATAGGCAGATTCCTTGGCCCTGTGAGATGGGATGCGTAAGCCGCCTCCGCAAGGGCCTTGCCCGAGGCCAAAGCGCGATTGCGTCAGGTCGAAACGCAATCGCGCTTTAGCTTTTTGTTTTGCGAACCATCTTTCGGAAAACCGGTGCACGCCTTTCCGGATCATGCGCTAGACTAGGGCGTGTACTTTGGCCCACTTTGCGGACTCAAGTGGGAAATCTCGCGAGGTCCGAGCAGGGCCAATTGCGGAAGCGCCACACTTGGCTAGTAAGACTTTCACAGCTCGGTACTGAGACGATTTGATGAACCAAGGGCGTTTGGACAGTGCAGCTGTCGGATCACATCACTTGCACTAATGCAAGTTTGAGCGTTGAATCCGCTGCCGCAAGTCCCATAACTTAACGATGTAGTTTTTCGAGCAATCTCTGCTCTGAGTGAAGCAAATTTCCATAGTCTTTCGCGCTTTTTTAAGCGCAGCGCCGGTGGAGGCTCAAGAAACCAAAAAACAAGCAGCAAACCGGCTCAGCATGGAGGGAACAAATGTCACGAAAACTTTCTCGACGACAATTTGTAACCGCGACCGCCATGTCGTCCGCAGCGCTCGTCGCTGCCCCTTATGTGCATGGCGCTTACGCCGCCGGTAAACTGACGATAGGCCTCTGGGACCACTGGGTGCCGGGAGCGAACAAGATCTCGATCGATCTCGTCAATGAATGGGCAGCGAAGGAGAAGGTCGAGGTCCAGATCGACTACATCACGAGCCAAGGCAACAAGCTCCTCCTGACCAACCATGCCGAAGCGCAAGCGAAAACCGGCCACGATATTCTGGTTAAAGGGATTTGGCAGCCGCACGCTTTTGCCGAATTGCTCGAGCCGGTCAACGACATCATGGAGCCGATCATCAAGCAGAATGGCGCGGTTAACGACACGGTCAAATATCTCGGTCACGCCAACGGCAAGTGGCTTGGCGTTCCTACCTGTGTCGGCAGCTGGATCCTAGCGCCTTGCTCCCGCATCGATCTGATGAAGAAGTACGCTGATATCGACGTGCAGGAAATGTACCCGGCCGGCAGCCCGCCAAAAGCCGACAACTGGACGATGGACACGTTCCTGAAGGCGGCGGAAGCCTGCCACAAGGGCGGATTCCCCTTCGGCATCGGACTGGGCGAGACCACCGACAGCGTGTGTACCGCCGGAGCAATCTTCCAGTCATTCGGCGCTCATCTTGTTGGCGCCGACGGTAATCTCACTGTCAAGACCGACGAGATGCGCCAGGCGCTGGAATTCTACAAGAAGCTGATCGCTTTCCTGCCGCCGGACGTACCGGCGTGGGACGATGCCTCCAACAACAAATGGCTGATTGCCGGCAAGGGCGCGCTGATCATGAACCCGCCGAGCGCCTGGGCTGTTGCCAAGCGGGACGCACCGCAAGTGGCCGAGCAGTTGTGGACCCACGGCTTCCCGGCCGGACCGAAGGGCCGGTTCGCGCCCTACCAGCCTGTGTTCTGGACCATCTGGTCATTCTCGAAGAACAAGGAAGCCGCCAAGAACCTGCTCGCGCATCTCTCGCAGCCGTCACCGATTGAGAGGCTGGTGGTCGCTAGCGGCGGCTATGACTTGCCGCCTTATGAGAAGCTGACGACGTTGAAGGTTTGGGCCGAAGCGGAGCCACCGAAGGGCACGCTCTATCACTATCCCAACCCCTACAACCATCAGAAGCTGGCAATTGCCGCCTCACCGGCCCCGCCGAAAGTCGCTCAGCAAATCTACGCGCAGGCGACGATGACCAAGATGGTGCTGCGCTACGCGCAAGGCGAGCCAATGGAAAAAACGCTCACCTGGGCGGAAGGCGAGTGCGAAGGCTTCATGCGGAGCTGAAGGCACGCCGAGGTCCATTTAACGGATCGGAAGTGGCTAGACGCGCAGCCTCGCGCACGTCTTTTGACAACTCGGCGAAGGCGCGTCCAAAGTTCTGCGCAGCGGCAGCGCGGCGGCCAAAATAACGATATCGATTGACAAACCCAACTTCGGCTTCGGGTCAACAGCGGCGGTGCTGGCAACGAAAGGTCACTTCCGCTTTGCCCCCTCAAAGCCGACATTTAACCGAGCGCTGGATTTCGTCGGTATGGGCCAGATGCAGACTTTCGGGGCTTTACACGGGCCTTAGACGACCTTTCCGGGATTCATGATGTCGTCTGGATCGAGCGCGTGCTTGAGCGTTCGCATTACCCCGACCGCGGCTTCCCCATACTCCGGTACGAGGAAATGCTTCTTGCCCTCGCCGATCCCGTGTTCGCCGGTACAGGTCCCGTCTGCGGCGATAGCCAGCGACGCCAGCCGCTCGATGAATGCCTTGGCGTGCGCGACTTCGTCCGAGTCATCCATCATCACCATCAAGCTAGCATGAAAATTCCCGTCACCTACATGGCCGACGATCGGTGCGATCAATCCGGCACGCTCAATCTCCTTCTTGGCGGCAGCGACGCATTCCGCGAGCCGCGAGATCGGCACGCATACGTCAGTGACGACTACATTGGCACCAGCGCGAAACGACCTTATCGCCCAGAACATGTCGTGGCGAGCCTGCCAGAGACGAGTGCGATCCTCCGGCCCCCTTGTCCATTCGAAGCCAGCACTCCCGAGCTCGCTAGCCACCTCGCCGAATCGCGTCGCCTGTTCGGCAACCCCTGCTTCGGAGCCGTGGAACTCAAGAAAGAGCATGGGCTGCTCTGGAAGGTTCAGTTTCGAGTATGCATTACAGACGCGCACCTGCATCTCGTCCAGAAGTTCGACCCGAGCCATTGGAATACCCGACTGGATCGCTGTGATTGCGGCTCGGCAGGCTGCATCAACAGACGGAAAGCGGCAAACGGCGGCAGATATTGCCTCCGGAATGCCATGCAGCTTGAGTGTGAGTTCTGTGATGATCCCGAGCGTGCCTTCCGCGCCCACCATCAATTTTGTCAAATCATAACCAGCAGATGTTTTCCGCGCGCGCCGCGCCGTGCTCATCAGCTCGCCGCTTGGCAACACGACCTTCAGGGACAGAACGTTGTCCTTCATCGTGCCGTAGCGCACCGTGGTTGTTCCCGATGCGCCTGTCGAGGCCATGCCGCCCAGCGAAGCGTCGGCACCTGGATCCACCGGAAAGAACAACCCTTGATCGCGCAGCTCGTCATTTAGGCGCTTGCGGGTTACTCCAGGCTCAACGACGCAGTCGAAATCCTCGGGGTGCACCTCAAGAATGCGGTTCATGTCCTTCAAGTCGATCGACACTCCGCCGAACGGCGCATTGGTGTGGCCTTCCAGCGAGGTTCCTGTGCCGAACGGGATGACTGGTACACGATGCCGAGCACATATGCGCACGATCTGCTGAACGTCATGCGTATTTTGGGGAAACACTACGGCATCGGGTGGCGCGACGGGGTGCCAGGTCGTGATATTGGCATGCTGCTCACGCACCGCGAGCAATGTGACGAGCCGATTGCCGAATAAGGCAGTAAGTTCAGTTAGTGCCGCGCTGACCGCACCGGGGTTTGCTGGCCTATCAAGCATAACCGCCTCCTCGATCCTTGAGGGGCGGTATTGTCCGAGACTGTGGCGACGCTGTAAATTCACTTAGCAGTATACATTGCAGGAGCAAAACGAATGCCGCGCTCGGCAACAAAGACACGGCAAACCATTCTCGATGCTGCATATGTGCAGTTTCGTCGCCGGGGCTATGCCCGCGTTAGTCTCGATGAGATCGCGGCTGCAGCTCGCGTCACCAAGCGTACGCTCTACTATCACTTCAGAAGCAAAGACGACCTTCTTGGCGCAGTCCTTGAGGCCCAACACCAACTCGCACTCGCTGCTTTCAAAACATTTGGCGATCATCTCTCGGGCACCCCCGAAGAGATAGTTCAACGGATGTTCGACGACATTGCTGTATGGTCAACGCGACCGGATTTTGCCGGAACCGGCTTTACGCGGTTTGTCATCGAGCTTGCAGATCTGCCTGGTCACCAGGCGCGCGTCATTGCGCGCCGCCATAAGGCTCTGCTCGAGAATCAACTCGGCGAAGTCCTCAGGCGGGCAAAGGTTCCGGGCCCCGAAGCCCGTGCGCGCGAGTTGATGCTCCTTTCTGAAGGGACCATAGTAATGCTACTGGTCCATCGCGACCGCCGTTATGTTGCAGCGGCATCCGAAGCTGCGTTGCGGCTACTCAAGAGGTAGCGCGGAGGTAAGTGCCCGCGCGCGACAAGTGGAGCCGAGGTCTGCTTGGGGTCAGACTCGGTCATTCGACTAAGGTTGGCTCAATGTCCCGTTTGCCCGAAAGCGGACACGCTGGGCGACTTTATGAGTACACGCCCTAGGCCAGCGGCGCATCCTGATAGGGCAAAACCGGCGTCGAGGCGTTCATCTGCCCGGTGTAGTTGGCGCGCAGGCTGCGGTCGGCCACGGTATATCCCCAATTGACGATCTGCTTCGAAATGGCTTCGCCGAGATCACTGAGGCGGGTGGAAACGCGTGCAAGCGTGTGCGTCACATTGGGATCGCAAGGCAGCGCGTTCGGCGGGTTCACCTTTGCGGGGTCCGTGTCGATACCCCAATAGGCTCCCATGCGCGCGTCGCCGCTCAGCTTCGTTTGATCAGCCGCCTTGTTGCCCGCAATAAAGCGCGCAATCAAATCGCGGCGGCGCAGCGACCTCACCTGATTGTCGGCGACGTCGAGGATCCGCCGCAGCTGGCTGATCCAGTCGATCTGCAGCGAAGGCGTACGCTCGAACGGCGCGCCGCCGTCGCTGACAAAGTTGGTCAGATAGCGTTTGACGATCGGCTCGATGCCATGATTGTCGTACACACCGCCGTCAGTGAGCACGACGCGCGCGCGATAGGCATCGAGCTCGCCCGGCGGAAGGCTTGGCGCTTCCGGCCAGCTTTTGAAGCTGCCCGCCGGCAATTGCAGCAAAAACGGCGAGAGAACCGGGGGGAATGCCGATGAGGCGGCAACGGCCTGAGCCACGCCGATTGTCGGATTGTCGACCCTGCCGACAACGTAGTCGCCTGCATAGGGTTTGGAGAAGCGCCATAGCACCCCGGTCTGCAGGTTGGTCGCGCAAAAGACAAAGCGCGGCGAGTCGGGCGTATCCTGCAAGGTCTTGCCGTGGAAGAGACCGGCATCGTAACTCTTCGCGACCTGCTCGGATGCCGGCGACGTCCACGGCAACAAGCCGGTCAAGGCATCCACGACATCGATCTTCTGCCGCGAGAAGACGAGGATCGGATCGACGATCGCGGCCTTGAAATTTGCAAATGTACTGTTTGCGGCGGGCGCGCCGAGAGCTGTCCATTTGATCGCGAGATGGCCTGACGTGATCGATCCGCCGGAGACGCTCGAAATGCGCTGCGCACGCGATAACAGGCCAAGCTCGTTCATGCGCGCGAGCGCGCCCGCATGGAACAGCATCGCTCTGAAGCCGCCGCCCGACAGCGCGATCCCAATTCCCGGCTCGGCCCGGCCCTCACCCCACTGAAACTTGTCGGCCTCCTGAACCACCTTGGCCGGGGAATTCGGAGCTATCTCGTCCGTCATCTTGGCTCTCCACGGGTTCACCGAGTCGAGTGCCGACGCGCAAGGTCAGCCGATCCTGCGGCACCTCAAGCCAATTTCAAAGTGAATATTCATTTCATGCAATAAGTGGTTGTGGCGTCTCACTTAACCCGACGCCACATCGTCGGTCGCGCCTTCACCGGATCGAGCAATGACCAGTCGCCCTGCTCGAGCGCGTGTCCTCTCGGAAACGGCGGGCGAAGTTCAAGCCCGAGCGAGCGGAGCACGCGGTCGTCGCGGTAGTAGCATTGCAGCACGACGCGGACGAGCGTCGCGGCCGCCACACCTCCCGTCGCGCGGAACTCTTTTGCGACCGCCTCGCGCTTGTCCGCTTCTAGGGCGGCAAGCGGTCCGCCCGCAAGTCTCGCGAGGTCGTCGAGCGCCACCGCGACTTGCTTCGCGTCGCGGCCGAGCGTGGTCAGGATGTCGGCCTGGATCGCGGGGTCATCGGCGGCCGGCACGTTGTATTCGATGCTTTCGGGAATCATCATCGCGGCGATGACGCGAAGATCATCGCGTTGCGCCGCCGTAAGGCTGCTATCCGCCGCAATCTTTGTCTCGACGTTCATTGGCTGTCTCAATCGAACAAATTGGCGAGGCGCTGCTTCATCTGGTCGGCGATGTAGAGCGCAATCGCCTGAAGGGTGGATGTCGGGTTTACTCCGCCGGAGGTGACGAACACGCTGCCGTCAACGATGAAGAGATTCTTGACGTCATGCGAGCGACCCCATTCGTTCACGACAGAGCGCTCGGGATCGGTGCCCATTCGTGCGGTGCCGAGCAGATGCCAGCCGCCATAGAGGATCGGAGAGTTGATGCAGATGTCCGTGGCGCCAGCGGCCGCAAGGATTTCCTTGCCGCGGGCAATACCGTGCTCCATCATTCTGGCGCTGTTCTCGCTAATGGTGTAGTCGACCCGCGGCGCCGGAATCCCGTCGCTGTCCTTCTGCACCGGATCGAGCGTGATGCGGTTGTGTTCTTCCGGCAGATCCTCGCAGATGGCTGACGCCGCGAGCCTGTGACCATTGAGCTTGCGGAATACGCGGTGATGGTCCTCGCCCCAGGGCAGGATGCCCTTGGCCTCGCTCATCACAGCCTCGAACACGGGGCCGACGCCGCGGCCGAACTGGATCGCATAGCCGCGGACAAATCCGCGTGAGCGATCGGTCTCGTAAAATTCCTTGCTCCAGA
>Ga0075425_100008921_pt1 | contig 10662 bp, 3 predicted proteins | sample SoiMethybrSBSTD4_FD_75300 | JGI IMG/M metagenome (GOLD analysis project Ga0075425, IMG submission 75300) | Bulk soil microbial communities from a Populus tree surrounding site in Tennessee, USA - Soil MetaG P. TD hybrid SBSTD4 | ecosystem: Environmental > Terrestrial > Soil > Tree plantation...
CTCCGCGCCAGGTCCGCGCGCCAGGCCGCCGATGGCCTTCAGCACCTTCGCCCTTAGCGCGTAGGCTTGTTCGCGCTCCTCCTCCGTCTTGATGATTTGCAATGCCCGCGAGGCGCCGATCGTGCCGGGCCGGTACGGCCGACCCAATTGCTGGAGCTCGGCCTTGTAATGGGCGACGCGCTCGATGGTAAGATCGATGGGCGCGATCTGGTCGAGCAGGAGATTGAACCCACCCTGGGCAGCACGTCGGATCGATTCGAAGCTGCCCGCGCCCATCCAGAGGGGGGGATGCGGCCGCTGGATGGGGCGCGGCTCGATGATGATGTTGTCGAAATGCCAGCGCTTGCCATGGTGCGAGAAGCGCTCGGTCGCGGTCCAAGCCTTGCGCAGGAACGCCATCGCCTCCTCAAAGCGCTCGGTGGCCTCCTCGATCGGAATTGAAAAGCCCGCGAACTCCGGCTGCCGGTAACCCTTGCCCACGCCGAAGTCGAACCGGCCATCCGACAAGAGATCGAGCGTGGCGACCTGCTCGGCGAGCAAGACCGGATTGTGCCACGGCAACACCACAACCGCGGTTCCAAGGCGTATGCGCCGCGTGCGCCCTGCAAGGTAGCTCAAGAAGTTGAGCGAAGCCGAAAGTTGCCCCACACCGGTGAAGTGGTGCTCGACGACGAACACGCTGTGGTAGCCGAGGTCTTCGGCATAGAGCACGTAGTCGATGTAATTGCGGTAGCCCAAGCTGTCTCCGGCCGCCCCATCGCCAGAGGACTTGGCTCCGCCAAACAGTCCAAACTTCATGGCACACCCCTCATGGCATAGATCTTATGAGCGCTCATCAGTTTAGGCTGTTCAGGGCGCGCGCGTGTGGGCCAGGATCGCATCGGCGGTCGAATTTGGCCAACTGCGGGCAATTTCTCAAGCCTTTCTCCCATACCTTGAGGACAACAGGAACGCGCGCGTGCGATTGACGAAGGGGAGCGGCTGCTCCAGGACCGAGGCGTGTCGGGCGGGCGACAGCCATTCGAGTTCTGCTCCGTCGATGTTCTCCTTGAGCCAGTGCGCGGCCTCCTTGAAGGGCGGTAGCTCGTCACTGCCGCAAAAAATGAGCGTCGGCGCCCTGATGCTCGCCGCCAGGGACCGCAGGTCAGCGGCGCCAAGGGCCTCGCAGGCCAGGGCATAGCCTTCGCCGGAGGCCTTTGTGAAAGCGTCGCGCACGTACTGCACCGCTGGCGGGTTGTTGGCGAGGAAGGCATCGGTGAACCAAATTTTTAAGAGCCCGTCGATGAGTGAGGCGACGCCCGCCGTGCGCGCAGCGCGGGCGCGTTCGGCCCACATCTGGCGCGCTTGCGCAACGTAGCGCGGGGTCGTGTCGATGAGCAGCAAACGGTCGACCAACTGCGGATGGGTTGCGGCAAAGTGTTGAGCAACGAGCCCTCCAAGCGAAATGCCGGCCACGTGGGCGCGCGCCAGCCCTTCGCGCTCGAACACCGCGGCCAACTGGTGGGAGAGGTCGGCAATGGCGAAGGGGTGCTCGGGAACCGGTGCCTCGCCGTGACCGGGAAAGTCATAGCTGATGAGCGTGAACTGATCCTCAAGGCCCGCCGCCGCAAGATCCCATAAGGTGTGGTCGACGCCGAGGCAGTGCAAAAGCAAGAGCGCCGGCCCGCTTCCTTTGCGATGCAAGCGGATGGGGATCTTCGCAAACCCGGTGAGGGACGCCTTTGCCATAGAGACCTCCTGCCCGTGGCTCGCGGACCCTGTTCGCACTGAGAGGCGTGGACGGCCGGCAAGCCCGGTCCGGGGCCCCCCCCGCACATCTGAGCCTCGTTCGCGATCGCAGGCAAGGGCCGGGCCCTGGCGTCAGGGCGGGCGCTTGCCGCCGAAGCGGTTCGGACCGCCAGCGCGGTCGCGCGAGCTTGCTATCAGGGTCTGCTGGCACGGGGGTCAGGGATCGCCGCCGCACCCGGCCCCCCCTGGTAGTGGCGCGCCGTTTGGGTTTGCCCATGAACCCGCAGACATGAACCCGCAGACATGAACCCGCAGACATGAACCCTCAGACACGAGCCTCAGACACGAGCCCCAGACACGAGCCCTCAGACATGAGCCCTCGGACGTAAGCCAGCTCAGTCGTGCGGCAGCCAAAGACGTGAAGAGACGCGCGTGGGCGATCCGCTCGCGCCGCAAGAGCGCTGGCGCGTCAGTCGGGTCGGCTTGTGGCCGCGAGGTTGCGCATCTGGTCGACCCCGCCGATCAAGCTATTGAGCATCTTGACGATCTCGCCGCCGATGTAGGGTTTGCTTAGCTTTGGCATCTTGCGGAGATGCTCTGGCAACATGACGTTATCAGCATACCCTGTAGTGAATGCGAACGGAATGGCGCGCGCCAGGAGTTGCTCGGCGATGGGTGCGCTGGTCTCCTGACCTAGCCTGACATCGAGCAGGGCGGCGTCGATGCGTTCCTGCGATGCCAACATCAGCCCGTGTCGCAGCGACCTTGCCGGGCCCACCACTTGGTGTCCGGCGCGTTCGACGTCCTGTTGCAGCTGGAGGGCGACGAGCCCTTCGTCCTCGACGATCAAGATGCGTGTTCCCGGCACGTCGCGCGCGTCAGTTCGCGCGCTCTCCGGGGTACGATCGAGTGGCACCACGACAGCCTCTGGCGCCAAGATTTCGAATGGGCCTTGCAGCGCGTAGACGAACCCCTCCTCGCCAAAATGGCAGTTGGTCACGGCGCCGAGATCGGAGGCAGCGGTTTGCAGCACGGTGAGACCGAAGCCATTGCGGGTTGGCGACGTTGGCCGCGGGCCGCCGGTCTCTTGCCACACGAACCGCAATTGACCGGTAGAGGGTCGCGTCCAACAGACTTTGACGCGCCCCTGCGGTTTGGAAAGGGCGCCATGCTTGACCGCGTTGGTGGCCAGTTCGTGGAAGATGAGCGCCATCGATTGGGCAAGTTCCGGCACGATGCGAACGGGGACGCCATTGATTTCGATGTTACCGCTGGAGCGAAACGGCGAAAGGGATTCGGAGGCGAGCTCGGCAAGGCTGGCTCCGGTCCAGGCGCTGCGCCGCAGGAGCCCGTGCGCGCGCGAGATCGCCTGAATGCGGCCGTCCAGCGCTTCCACAAAGCTTGCAACCGTTTGTGCACGCTGGCTTGAGAGCCGGGAAATTGCCGAAACGTTGCTCAGGATGTTCTTCACGCGATGATCAAGCTCAGCCATCAAGAGACGCTGACGCTCCTCATTGCGCTTGCGTTCGGTGATGTCGAGGACGGTTCCCATGACCCGCAGCCCGGTCCGATGCTTATCGGTGATCGCCTGACCCCGATCCAGAAGCCAACGCACCTCCCCGTCGGGTCGTTGGATCATGAATTCCAGTTCCCGCAGGCCCGGCTGGGGCGCATAGCCGAGAACGTGATTGCGCACCATCGCGCGATGGTCCGGGTGGACGACCGCAATCACGTCCTCGAGCGACAGCGGCGCCTCGCCTTCAATACCGACAATGCGACGCAAGTACGGAGACCAGAACGCGTCTGCGGTGGCGGCGTTGTATTCATAGGTGCCAAAGCCCGCAGCCTCGCTGGCGAGGCGGAGCCGCTCCGCGGTCTCGCGCAGCTCACTTGTGGAGGCCTCCAAAAGGGCGGTGCGCTCGCGCACGCGGTGTTCCAACTCCGCGTTGAGAGCTTCAAGCTGTCGCGTCTTGCGCCATAGCTCGACAAAAATCTTCACTTTGGCGCGCAAGATCTCCGGTACCACCGGGACCGGCACGTAGTCGACGGCTCCCGTCTCGTATCCCCGCACGCGGTCAATGTCGGAGAGGTGGATGGCCGATATGAAGATGATTGCCGTCTTTTCGAAGCGGGGATGATTGCGCAACAGCTTCGCGAGCTCGAAGCCATCGAGCTCGGGCATGCAGACGTCCACCAGCACGACAGCGACGTCGTTCTTCAGCAAGAATTGCAGAGCTTCGCGCGCCGAGTTGGCCTTGACGAGATTCTCGCCGAGCTCGGCGAGAATGATTTCGTAACTCATGAGCTTGGCCGGCTGATCATCGACCAACAGGATATTGACCCGGCCGTGCAGCGACATGGGCCCCCCCGAGCGCTATCGGTGCAACCACATGCGCAAAGCCGCGAGCAGCTGCTCGGTGTTGACGGGTTTGGCGAGGTAGTCGGAGGCCCCGGCAGCGACGCACTTTTCCCGGTCGCCCTTCATCGCCTTGGCGGTGAGCGCAATAATAGGGAGGCGCCGCAATCGGTTGTTCTTTCGGATCTCCTGCATTGTCTGATAGCCGTCCATCTCCGGCATCATGATGTCCATGAGCACGATCGCAACGTCGGGCGTCGATTCCAGGATGGCGATCGCCTCCTTCCCGGTTGTGGCCGTGAGCACGCGCATACCACGCCGTTCCAGCATGCTGCTGAGGGCAAAGATATTGCGTGCGTCGTCGTCCACCAGCAGCACCGAACGAGCAATGAGGTCCTCGTCGGAATTGTGTAGTTTCTCCAGCATGCGTTGCTTGTCGGGCGGCAGATCCGAAACCAGCCTGTGCAGGAACAGGGCCGTTTCATCGAGCAGTCGCTCAGGGGACTCCACTCCCTTCACGACGACGCTGCGAGCAATGCTGTGGAGCTGCGCTTCTTCGTCCACCGTGAGCTCGCGTCCGGTGAACACGATGACGGGTACCTCCGCCAGGCGTTCGTCGCCGCGCATCTTCTCGAGAATTTCGAAGCCGCTCATATCGGGCAGCCGCAAGTCCAGCACCATGCAATCGGTCTCGTGGTTTTCCAGGATCGCGAGGGCGTTGGCGCCCGTATCCGCGGTGACGATGTCGATGTCGTCGTGGGAAAGCAGCTCCGTGATGCTGAAGCGTTCGGCCGCGTTGTCCTCGACCACCAACAGGCGTTTGCGGCGGGGTCTGCTGAAATCTTTGATGCGGGATATCGCCACCTCTAAACCCTCGGTCGAGGCCGGCTTGGTGATGAATGAGAATGCCCCACGCGAGAGGCCGTGCTGGCGATCCTCTTCCAAGGTAATGATTTGCACCGGGATATGGCGCGTCGCCGGGCTCTGCTTGAGTTGGCTGAGCACGGTCCAGCCCAGCATGTCCGGGAGAAACACGTCGAGGGATATTGCGGTTGGATGATAGTCGTTGGCGAGCGTCAGCGCATCAGCGCCCGTGGCTGCGACCAACACCTTAAAGCCGTTGTCGTGCGCCAGATCGACGAGAATGCGCGCGTAGTGTGGATCGTCCTCGACGACGAGTAGGACCATGTCGCCGGGTCTGAGGTCCTCGCGGTCATCGGCCACCGGCTCAAGCGGACGCTCCGACATGCGATGATAGATGACCGGCTCAGCCGCGGTTGCGGCCTTGCTGTTGGATGCCCCCGCGGCAACGGGTGGCCCCGCGTACTTGAGGGGTAGATAAAGCGTAAACGTGCTGCCTTTGCCGGGGGCACTGCGCAACTGAATTTCGCCGCCCAAGAGGTTGGCGAGCTCGCGGCTGATTGCCAGGCCCAGACCGGTGCCGCCATATTTGCGGCTGGTGCTGGCGTCCGCCTGTTGGAAGGCTTCGAAAATGATCCGCTGTTTTTCCGCCGAGATACCGATGCCCGTGTCGGTCACCTCGAAGGCCACGACCGCGGGTGCCTTTGACAGCAGCGCATGGTCGGCGGTCCAGCCGTGGGACGCCGGCGAAATGCGAAGCCTGACGCCGCCGGTCTCGGTAAATTTGAAGGCATTTGACAGCAAGTTCTTGAGCACCTGCTGTAGGCGTTTGGAATCGGTAACAATGCTGCGATTGAGATGGCCATCAAGTTCGACGTTGAAGGAAAGATGGCGCCGCTCCGCCTCATGCCGGAATGGGCGCGCAACCGTTTCCACGAGGTTGGTGAAGTAGATCTCCTCGGCATCGACGCTGACCGTGCCCGACTCGATCTTGGACAGATCGAGAATATCGCTGATGAGATTCATCAAATCGGTGCCGGCGCCGTAGATGGTGCGCGCGAATTCGACTTGGCGGTCGGAAAGATTGCGTTCGGGGTTCTCACTGAGCTGTTGCCCGAGAATCAAAATGCTGTTGAGCGGCGTGCGCAGTTCATGGGACATGTTGGCAAGGAACTCGGACTTGTACTTTGAGGTCAGCGCCAACTCCGTGGCCTTCTCCTCCAGCGCTCGGCGCGCCTGCTCGATCTCCTGATTCTTGGCTTCGACTTCGCGGTTGCGCTCGGCCAATTGCTGTGCCTTGAGCTCGAGCTGCTCATTGCTTTGCTGCAGCTCTCGCTGCTGGGTCTGCAACTCGGCTGCCAGCTGTTGCGACTGGGTGAGCAGGCCCTCGGTCTGCATGGTGGCCTCGATGCTGTTCAGCACGATGCCGATGCTGGTCGTGAGCTGCTCAAGAAACGTCAGGTGCGCCGGGTCAAAATCGTGCAGCGAAGCCAGCGCGATCACGGCCTTGATCTCTTCCTCGAAGATGATGGGGAACACAAGCAGGCTGCGCGGCATGGCCTCGAGCAAAACGGCGCCGATGCGCACCGTGTCTCGGGGAACATTCGACACGTGAATGCGCCGCTTTTCGATGGCGCATTGGCCAATCAGCCCCTCGCCGAGCGCGAGCCGAGCCTGATATCCGTCGCGGTGATCGTCGGCGTATTTGGCGAGCAAATTCAGGTGCACGCGGCCGTCGATTTCGCCGACCGTCTGATAGATCAGGCCTTGGTGCGCGTTCACCAGCGGGACCAGTTCCGACAATAGCTTGGTCCCGACCGTGGCCAGATCGCGCTGACCTTGGAGCATGCTGGTGAAGCGGGCGAGGTTGGTCTTTAGCCAGTCCTGCTCGGTGTTTCGCTCCGTCGTGAGACGGAGATTGTCGATCATGGTGTTGATGTAGTCCTTGAGCTCGGCCACTTCGCCGCTCGCGTCGACCTGGATGGAGCGCGTCAGGTCGCCCTTGGTGACGGCCGTGGTGACTTCTGCGATGGCGCGCACCTGGTTGGTGAGATTCTCGGCGAGCAAGTTGACGTTGCCCGTGAGATCTTTCCACGTTCCCGCCGCGCCAGGAACGTTGGCTTGGCCGCCCAGGCGACCCTCCACTCCGACCTCGCGCGCCACCGTGGTGACCTGCTCAGCGAAGATGGCGAGCGTGCCGATCATGTTGTTGATGGTTTCGCCCAGGGCCGCGACCTCGCCCTTCGACTTTACGGTGAGGTTCTGCTTGAGATCGCCGTTGGCGACCGCGGTGACGACTTTGACGATGCCGCGCACCTGCTCGGTTAGGTTTGCGGCCATCACGTTGACGGTATCCGTCAGGTCCTTCCACGTTCCGGCGACGCCCGGGACCTGGGCCTGACCGCCAAGCAGGCCCTCGGTGCCCACCTCGCGGGCGACGCGGGTCACCTCGGAGGCAAAGGCATTGAGCTGATCCACCATCGTGTTGATGGTGTTCTTGAGCTCGAGGATCTCACCCTTCACGTCGACGGTAATCTTGCGCGAGAGGTCTCCGCGTGCCACTGCGGTGGTTACCTCGGCGATGTTGCGAACCTGGGTGGTCAGGTTGGCGGCGAGGAGATTGACGTTATCGGTCAGATCCTTCCACGTGCCGCCGACCCCCGGCACCACGGCCTGACCGCCAAGACGTCCCTCGGTGCCGACCTCGCGGGCCACGCGCGTCACCTCGGCGGCGAACGAGCGCAGCTGCTCGACCATCGTATTGAGCGTCTCCTTGAGCTGCAAAATCTCGCCGCGCACGTCGACCGTGATCTTCTTGGAGAGATCGCCACTGGCGATGGCCGTCGCGACCTCGGCGATGTTTCGGACCTGAGCGGTGAGATTGCTCGCCATGAAGTTCACGTTGTCGGTGAGGTCCTTCCAGGTCCCGGCCACCCCGGGGACGGCGGCCTGACCGCCAAGCTTGCCCTCGGTGCCCACCTCGCGGGCGACGCGGGTCACCTCGGAGGCGAAGGCATTGAGCTGATCCAGCATCGTGTTGATGGTGTTCTTGAGCTCGAGGATCTCGCCCTTCACGTCGACGGTAATCTTGCGTGAGAGGTCTCCGCGTGCCACTGCGGTGGTTACCTCGGCGATATTGCGCACCTGGCCGGTGAGGTTGCCCGCCATCGAGTTGACGCTGTCGGTGAGATCCTTCCACGTGCCGGCCACGCCCGGCACGTTGGCCTGACCGCCAAGCTTGCCTTCCGTGCCCACCTCGCGGGCAACGCGCGTTACTTCGCCGGCGAAGCGGTTAAGCTGATCGACCATCGTGTTGAGGGTCTCTTTCAGCTGTAGGATTTCGCCGCGCACGTCGACGGTGATCTTGCGCGAGAGATCGCCGCTTGCGATCGCGGTGGCAACTTCGGCGATGTTGCGCACCTGATCGGTAAGATTGCCCGCCATCGAGTTGACGCTGTCGGTCAGGTCCTTCCACGTTCCGGCGACGCCGGGAACGGCTGCCTGACCACCAAGTTTGCCGTCGGTGCCCACCTCGCGGGCCACGCGCGTCACTTCCGCCGCGAAGGCGTTGAGCTGATCGACCATTGTGTTCAGCGTGTCCTTGAGGAGCAGGATCTCGCCGCTGACGTTGACGGTGATTTTCTTGGAGAGGTCTCCTTTGGCGACGGCGGTTGCCACCTCGGCGATATTGCGCACCTGGCCAGTGAGGTTGCTCGCCATGGAATTGACGCTGTCGGTTAGGTCCTTCCACGTTCCGGCGACGCCGCGCACCATGGCCTGGCCGCCGAGCTTGCCTTCGGTGCCGACCTCGCGTGCAACGCGAGTGACCTCCGATGCGAAGGCGTTGAGCTGATCGACCATCGTGTTGATGGTCTCCTTCAGCTCCAGAACCTCGCCGCGGACGTCGACGGCGATCTTCTTGGAGAGATCGCCGTTGGCAATGGCGGTGGAAACCTCGGCGATGTTGCGCACCTGCGTCGTCAGGTTGCTCGCCATCGAGTTGACGCTGTCGGTCAGGTCCTTCCAGGTGCCGGCAACACCGCGCACGTTGGCCTGACCGCCAAGTCGACCCTCGGTGCCAACCTCGCGGGCGACGCGCGTTACCTCCGACGCGAAGGCGTTGAGCTGGTCGACCATCGTGTTGATGGTCTCCTTTAGCTGCAGGATTTCGCCGCTGACGTTGACGGTGATCTTCTTGGACAAGTCGCCGCCTGCGATGGCGGTTGCCACGTCGGCGATGTTGCGCACCTGAGCCGTCAAGTTGCTCGCCATCGAGTTCACATTGTCGGTGAGGTCCTTCCAGGTTCCCGCCACGCCCGGAACGGCAGCCTGCCCACCCAGACGGCCTTCGGTGCCCACCTCACGGGCGACGCGCGTTACCTCCGATGCGAAGGCGTTGAGCTGATCGACCATCGTGTTGATGGTGTTCTTGAGTTCGAGAATTTCTCCTTTCACATCGACCGTGATCTTGCGCGAAAGGTCACCGCGTGCGACGGCCGTCGTCACCTCGGCAATGTTGCGAACCTGGGTGGTGAGGTTGGCGGCAAGCAGGTTGACGTTGTCGGTGAGGTCCTTCCAGGTCCCGGCAACACCCGGAACTACGGCTTGGCCGCCCAGGCGCCCCTCGGTGCCAACTTCGCGCGCCACGCGCGTGACCTCTGCCGCGAATGAGCGCAACTGGTCCACCATCGTATTGATGGCTTCCTTGAGCTGCAGAATCTCACCGCGCACGTCCACGGTGATCTTCTTTGAAAGATCACCGTTCGCAACTGCGATCGTCACTTCGGCGATATTGCGCACCTGGTCGGTCAGGTTGCTCGCCATTGAGTTCACGCTCTCGGTGAGGTCCTTCCACACGCCGGTGACCTCACGAACCTGGGCCTGCCCGCCGAGCTTGCCGTCGGTGCCGACCTCGCGCGCAACGCGGGTGACTTCCGAGGTGAACACGCTGAGCTGCTTGATCATGGTGTTGACGATCGTGGCCGAGCGCAGGAATTCGCCCTTCAGAGGTCGACCGTCCACGTCAAGACGCATGGTCACCAACAGATCGCCTTGCGCGACCGCCTCGATGCTGCGCGTGACCTCGGCGGTCGGCCACAATAGGTCGTCGACCAACGAATTGACGGAGTGCTCGATGCCGCCCCAGGAGCCGGTGGCAAGGCCAATTCGCAAGCGCTGACGGGTCCGACCTTCCTTGCCGACGACCTGGCCCAGGTGCTCCAGCTGCTGGGCCATGTGCTGGTTGGTCGCGACGATGTCGTTGAAAGTATCGGCAATCTTGCCGAGGAGCCCCGGCGCATCCCCCGCCATCCGCACAGAAAAGTCCCCGAGCCGCATGGCTTGCAGGGCGCGCAAGCAGTCGGTGAGACCGGCGTGTTCAGCGGAGCCATTGGCAAGAGCGGGAAGCGGACCTTGCGTGTTCGGTGCGGCTGCCCCCGGTCTTGCTAGCTCATCCATGTGCTGACCCACCCGTTCTGCCGGCCTGCGCGAGATGGGGTGCGGCCCGGGCGGTCGCCCGGATGACGGGTCATCAAGCCTACCCGCTGCCTCCCCTGTCGAAGTCCCCTTCGGGCTCGCTTAACAACGCCAAACGCGCGAGCTTGCAATAGGTTCCGGGCCGGCGGCGCAGGAGAAGCGAGCTTACTTTTTCGCCATCGGCGCCCCTCAACTGGCAGCCGGCCGCCTGCGCGAGCGCACCCCCTGCGCCGGCAAAAAAA
>Ga0075425_100008924_pt1 | contig 10662 bp, 8 predicted proteins | sample SoiMethybrSBSTD4_FD_75300 | JGI IMG/M metagenome (GOLD analysis project Ga0075425, IMG submission 75300) | Bulk soil microbial communities from a Populus tree surrounding site in Tennessee, USA - Soil MetaG P. TD hybrid SBSTD4 | ecosystem: Environmental > Terrestrial > Soil > Tree plantation...
TCGGAACCGGTCGCGAGCGTTGCCGTCCCGGCGGCGAGCGCCGCGGCCGATCCGCCGCTGGAACCACCCGGCGAATACCGGGTGTGCCATGGATTGCGGGTGACGCCCCAAAGCCGCGACCAGGTCACCGGCGCGCAAGAGAACTCCGGGGTCGTGGTCCGGGCGTGCACGATGCCTCCCGCGTCGAGGATCCGCTGCACGAACGCAGTGGTCTCCTCCGCGACGGCATCGCGCAGCGGCAGCGAACCGAGCGTGTTGCGCTGCCCGGCGATCTCGGCCTCTTCTTTCACCGCTACCGGCAAGCCGTCAAGGGGCAAGGGCGGCACGCCCCCGCTGCCCGCGTAACGGGCCTCGGCTGCCCGGGCCTGATCCAGGGCTTGCTCGTAGAAGGTCTCCGCGAACGCGTTGATCACCGGCTCGACCGCCTCGGCGCGTTTGATCACCGCGCCGACCAATTCCACCGGTGACAACTCGCGCGCCCGGAACAGGCGTAGCGCCTCGGCCGCGCTCAAGTAGTGCAGGTCGGTCATGGCACTTCGTTTTCCTCCCCGGCGCCAGGCTCCCCCCGGCGCCTCGGCTTCCAGCCTGGACGTGGCACGCTCGCGCGGAGCCGCTGCGTGTACGGGTGCTGAGGATCATCGAGCACCCGCGCGGTGGCGCCGCGCTCGACGACCTTGCCGCGGTGCAGCACAATCGCCTCGTCGGTGAGCTGGCGCACGACCGCCAGATCGTGGCTGATCAGGATGTAGGAGACGTGGGTCTGGTCGCGGATGTCGGCGAGCAGATTGAGCACCTGGGCCTGGATCGACACATCCAGCGCCGCGACGGACTCGTCGAGGATCAAAATGTCGGGCTGCGCCGCGAGCGCCCGGGCGATCGCGACTCGCTGCCGCTGGCCGCCTGACAGCGACCGGGGCTGCGCCCGCGACTGGCGCGTGTCCAAGCCGACCAGGTCGATGAGCTCGGCGGTGCGGGCCCGCCGGCGGTCCGCGGGCCACCCGTGATGCAACCTGAGCACCTCGTCGATCGTGGCCTCGGCGGTCTGGCGGGGGTCGAGGCTGGTGTAGGGATCCTGGAACACAATCTGCACCTCGCGGCCCCGCCGGCGCCGGTCACGCGTGGAGCGAGCGGGCCGCGACCGGTCATGGCCGCACGCGGTGATGGTTCCGCTGGTAGGCCGTTCGAGGCCGACGATCATCCGGGCGATCGTGGTCTTCCCCGACCCGGACTCCCCCACAATGGCCAGCGACCGGCCAGGTGGGAGGTCAAAGGAGACGTCATCGACGGCCACCAGGTCGCCGAACTCCTTGCGAAGCCCTGCCGCCTGCAGCACCGGGGCCTTGCCGGTTTCAGCCACCCGCGGCACCCCCCAGCTGGCCGCGCAGCTCATGCGCCCGGGCGCAGCGCGACACCCCCCCGTCCAGCCGGGCAAGCGCCGGCACCTCGGTGCGGCAGATGTCGGTGGCGTGCGGGCAGCGGGGCGCGAAGGCACACTCCTGCGCCGGCGACTCGAACGCGGACAGCGGGCGGCCGGGGATGGCGCGCAGCCGGTGCGCCGTCTGTCTGATGTCCGGGCGGGCCGCGGCCAGCGCGGCGGTGTAGGGGTGCAGCGGGTCGTCATGCAGCAGGGCGGAGGAGCGGATTTCGACGATCTGGCCGGCATACATTACCGCGGTGCGGTCGCAGATGGCTGCCGCCAGGTCCAAATCATGGGTGATGAACAGCATCGCCAGGCCAAACTCGCGGCGGAGTCTGTCGAGTATCGCCATGACCTCGGCCTGCGTCGTGACGTCGAGCGCCGTGGTCGGCTCGTCTGCCAGCAGCAGCCGGGGCTGGGTGAGCAGGGCCGCGGCAATCATGGCCCGTTGCAGTATTCCGCCCGACATCTGGTGCGGGTACTGCCCGAGTCTCTTCGCGCCGTCGTCGATGCCCACCTGGGCGAGCATGTCGACCGCCCGGCGCCGCGCTTCAGCTGCCGGCACGGCGAGGTTTGCCTGGAGCGCCTCGGTCATGAAGTCGCCGATCCGCCGGACCGGGTTGGTGTGTGCGCGCGGATCCTGGAAGATCATCGCCACCTGATTGCGGTACCGGCGCAGGCCACCGCCGGTGAGCTCGTTGACGTCCTCGCCGCCAAACCGGATCGAGCCGGTGACCTCGGCCCCGCGCGGCAGCAGCCGGTCGATCGCCCGCGCGGTCATGGTCTTGCCCGACCCTGACTCACCGACCAGGCCGACCGCCTCGCCCGGCCGCACCGTCAGCGAGACGTCCCGCAGCACGGGCCGCTTCATGCCGTTGATTTCCAGCAAAACGCTCAGCCCGGCGACCTCGAGCAGCGGCGCGCTGGACGCGGCTGCGGGGGACTCCACCGCGGCAACCGCCGCCGGGTCGCTCATCGGCGTCCCGCCTCAGCCTGCTCGAACAGCCGCTCGCCCAGCACGTTGACCGCGATGACGACGGCGACGATGCACACCCCGGCCGAAAGGGCTGGCAGCGGGTACCCCTGGGCGATCCCCGTCTGGTTCTCCGAGATCATCACCCCCCAGTCGGGCCGGGGCGGCTGCACCCCCAGCCCGAGGAAGGAAATAGCCGCCAGATCGACCATGGCGTAGCCGAACAGGATCGTCGCCTGCGCCACGATGAGCGGCAGCATGTTGGGGATCAGGTGACGAAGGCAGATCGAGGTTGCTGACGCTCCCTGGACCTCCAGGGCCGCGACGTAGGGCTGGCTCCGCTCCCGGAACGCCGCGCCGCGCAGCACGCGCGCGACGTACGGCATGTAGGCCAGGGACAAGGCGATCACGGCGGCGGGCAGGCCCGCTCCGAAGACCGCGGTGGCGAGCACCGCGAGCAGGATTCCCGGGAACGCGAACAGTATGTCGAGCCCGGAGGAGATCGCCGCGTCGGCCGCACCCCGCCGCCATGCTGCGACAACCGCCAGCAGGGCGCCGGTGATCATGCTCAAGATCACGACCACCAGGGGTCCGAGCATCGAGGTTTGCGCGCCAACCAGCAGCCGGGAGAGCACGTCGCGGCCCTGCACGTCGAACCCGAGCAGATGGCCACCCACCGGGCCGATCCAGGCCAGGGAGAGGTTGGGCAACTCGGGGTCATAGGGGGCGAGCAGCGATCCGAAGATCGCGGCGAACGTGGCAGCCGCGAGGATGACCGCCGACACGATGCCGGCGAAGCCGGTCGCGCGCACGCTTGTCAGCGCCCGGAACCGCGGGGCTTCGATCGCGGTTGGGATCCCGGTGCTCACGCCGCCCGGCTTCCCAGCGAGACCCGCGGGTCCAGCACCGAGTAGAGCATGTCCACTAGCAGATTAACGATGACGAACGCGCTGACGAGCAACAACGAGATGCCCTGTACTACGGCAAGATCCTTGGACTGCGCGGCCTGGACCAGGTAAGCCCCGAGCCCGTTGAGGCTGAACGCGGTCTCCACCACCGCCGCCACCGCGATCAGTGACGCGATCGTGATACCGGTGACCGTGGTGATCGGGATCGCCGCGTTCCGCAGCACATGCCGCCTGATCACCTGCCTGCGCGGGATGCCCCGGCTCACCGCCGTCTGCACATGCTCACGCTCGCCCTCCCCGCGGACCGACGCCCTGGTGACCCGGGCAACGATCGCGAGCGACGAGATGGCCAGCGCGAAAGCCGGCAGCGTGAGGTGCCGGATGTTGTCCACCAGGCCGGTGCCGTTGCCGATGGCGGGAAACCAGCCCAGCTTCACGGCGAACACCAGGATGAGCACGATCGCGGCGACGAACGCCGGGATCGCCGCGGAGACCGCCGTGACGACCACCGTGCTCGTGTCGAGCGCCCCGGGCCGCAGCCCGGCTACCAGTCCCAGCCCGATTCCGAAAACAAGGATCAGCAACGAGGCGTACAGGACCAGCCCGGCCGTGGTCCAGATCCGGGACGCTATCAGCGTCGACACGTTTTCCCGCAACGTGATCGAGATGCCGAGGTTGCCGTGCAGCACGTTGTTGAGCCAGTACCAGTACTGCGCGAAGAACGGTTCGTTGAGGTGGTAGCGCTGCTCGAGGATGTGCACACTGCTCGGCGGCAGCGACCGCCCTCCCGACAGCGCAGCAATCGGGTTCCCCGGCGCCAGGTACACCGCCGCGAAGATGACAAAGCTCGCGACAAGAAGGCTGATCACCAGCATGGCCAGCCGGCGGACGATAAATCTCCAGCGCATCGCCTAGCCGGTCCCGCCGAGGCTGTTGGCCCAAGGGGCGAACATGTAGGCGAACGAGGCGATCGCCCCGGACAGCTTGTTGCTTAGCATGAGCTGTTGCGTCGGCTGGACGTCCGGAATCCACGGCAGTTGCTGCATGGTGAGCTTCTCCGCCCGCACCACGAGCGCTGCCCGCTGGTTCGGGTTCGCCGTGCCCCGCGCCTGCTCGAGCGCTGCGACGATCTGCGGGTTGTTGAAGTTGTCGTAGTTCTGCGACCCGCCGGGCAGGTCGAATGTGGCAAGCATCGACGCCGGGTCCGCGTAGTCGCCATAGTTCACCGTCAGGAACCCGTCAATGCCCTGCCGCGCCTTGGGGTCGATGAAGAAATTGATGTAGTTCTGGGCGGACACCGATTTGAGGACCGCCTTGAGGCCGATCGCCTGAGCCGCTGCCTGGTAGGCGCCCGCGTCCGCGGAAATGTCCGCGAGCTGGCTGGACGTGCCGATCGTGATCGTCTTGCCGGTGGCGCCTGCGTCCTGCACGAGCTTCTTGGCCTTGGCGATGTTCTGGCTGACCGCGGGCGAGCTGGCGTAGGCGGCGTTGAACACGGACTTGCCGTAGCCGAACGTCCCGGGGTTGGACACCCAGCGCGGCATCAACGCGGCGCCCTTGTACACCGAGTCGATGATGCCCTTCCGGTCGAGCGCCAGCGACAGCGCCTGGCGCACGCGGACATCACCGAGCGCGCCCTTGAAGCTGGACACGATGAACGCGTCCGTCGACCAGCCGGGGCCTTGGTAGACCCGGACGGTCCCGCTGTGCTGGAGCTGGCTCAGCGTGGGGATTCCGCCTGAGCTGTAGGAACCCTGGATCGCGCCGGTCAGCATCGCCGAGGTGAACGACGAGATATCCGGTGCTCCCTTGAGCAAGATCTGCTTGACCTGGGGTTTGACGGAGGAGTTCCAGTAATGCGGGTTCGCGACAGCGGTCACGCCGACGCCGGGCTTGAAGGACTTGAACATGTATGCGCCGGTGCACATGATGCTGCCGGCCGGGGTGCCGTAGTTCTTGCCCTGCTGCTGCACAAAGCTCTTCTCGAGCACGACGCCCGGCATCGAGGCCAGCTCGCCGGGAAGCCAGTAGTCCGGCTGCTTCAAGGTAACGGTCACCTGGCTGGACCCGGTCGGCTGAATCGACTGAACCCGGTTGAACACGAGCCCATAGAATCCGCCGAGCTTGGTGTTGGTATTCCGCTCCAGGCTGTAAACGACATCGGCCGGCGTGACCGGGTGACCATCCCAGAACTTGATCCCCGGTTTGAGGGTGAACACGAGCTGGGTTGGCGAGCGGTACGACAAGGTGGCCAGGCCGGGGTGCAGCGATCCGTCCGGCGCCTGCTTCAGCAGCGACTCGCACATGAGGGTCACGGCCGTGTTTTCCGGGTAGTCGAAGGCGTAGATCGGATCCAGTGAGTTCACGTCCCGGTACACCGCCCAGGTCACCGAGGACACCGCCTTCGTACCCGCAGGCGTCGTCGTCACCAGCCCCTTGGTCGCCGAGACGTTGCCCGAGGCAGGGTTCCCGGCCGACCGCCCGCAGGCGGCACCCACCAGCGCCAGCGTCGCTGCTGCCACGGCGGCAACTGCCCGGCGGTTCCGTCTCCAGAGCATCCTTCCTCCTCGATACCGCTCCGCCCATCCTGGACGGGAGCTCACTGTTGCTGATACACCACTTGGCCCCGGATCCAGGTCTGCGTCACCTTGGCCTCGCAGATGTCTTGTGCCGGAAGGTGGGCCAGGTCGGCGTTCACGATCGCGAAGTCGGCGTCGAAACCCTGCCTAATCGAACCGGTCACCGCATCGAGGCCATTCACCCTGGCACTCCCAGAGGTGTAGGCGGCCAGGATGGACGACAGGCCGAGAGCCTGCTCAGGTAGGAAGGAGTCACCGCCCTGGCCCCCCGCCGCGGCGGGCAGGCTCCTGTTCACCGCGACATGCGCCCCCCAGAGCGGATTCGGGCTGCTCACCGGCCAGTCACTGCCCGCGCACAGCGGTGACCCGCCAGTATGCAGCGCTCGGAAGGGGTACTGCCAGCCCGCCCGGCGCTCGCCGAGAAACGGGATGGTCAGCTCGTCCATCTGCGGCTCGTGGGTTGCCCACAAAGGCTGGATGTTCGCTGTCGCGGACAGCCGGGCGAAGCGGGCGATGTCGTCAGGATGCACGACCTGAAGGTGTGCCAGGTGGTGCCGCAGCCCACGGTCGCCGTTCGCTCGCCGGGCAGCCTCCAGCGCGTCCAGGGCATTGCGGACCGCACGATCGCCCAGCGAATGGAAATGAACCTGGAACCCTTCACTGTCCAGCGCCGTGACGAACCTGCGAAGCTCGCCAGGGTCGATGAAATCCAGCCCGGCCGCGCCGGTCGAGCACCCATCGCTGTCCAGGTACGGCTCCAGCATCGCGGCCGTGTGGTTCTCGGCCACGCCGTCCAGCATCATCTTCACGCTCGTGGCACAGAACCGGCCGGCCTGCCCGCTCTTGCGGCTTTCCAGCAGCTCCGGCAGTTGCTCCAGGCCACGGTCCCGGTCCCACCACAGCGCACCCACCACGTTGGCCAGCAGCGTGCCTGCCTGCGCCGCCCGCAGGTAGGCGCCCATCGGGTCCGGCGCACCATGGTGGCTGCCGATGATCGCATCCTGCCAGCCGGTGATACCGAGCGAGACCAGGTAGTCCTGCGCCAACACCAGCGCTTGATCCCAGTCCGCCTCGGTGACCGGTGGCAGCAGCCGCTCCACCAGGTCGGCCGCTCCCTCCTGCAGCATGCCGTTCGGCTCACCCGCGGAGTCCCGCTCGATGCGGCCGTCGGCCGGATCCGGGGTTGACCTGTCGATTCCGGCCAAGGCAAGAGCCTTGCTGTTCACCCACGCCCCGTGCCCGTCGCGGTTAGGCAAGAACACCGGCCGGTCGGCTACCACCGCATCCAGCAGATCACGAGTCGCGACGCCACCGGGGAATGCCTCCATGAGCCAGCCGCCGCCGGTAATCCACTCCTCGTCCGGGTGATCCCTGGCATAGGCGGCGACGAGCGCGGCATAACGGGACGCGGTGGCGGCGCCCCCCAGGTCACACCGGCGCAGCTGGTCACCGGCGAACACCGGGTGCGCGTGGGCGTCGATGAACCCGGGCACGATCGTGCCGCCGTGCAGGTCCACCGAGTCTGCCCCGCGCGGCGGCCCGAGCGGCCCGACCTCAGTGATCTTCCCCGCACGGATCCGGACACCGGTGCCCGCGGGAAGGAATTGGCTGCCGTCGAAGACGGTGCCGTTCCGGAACGTCAGCTCCCCACCAGCCAGCGTGGCTCACCTCCCCGACCACCCGCGATACCCGCACATCTGGCAGCTACGGGAGGAACTGCCAGATGTCACCGATGACGACGTTTTCGAAACCATCCTGTCACTGGTAATCGGCGGGCTCACCCAGATAGCGCCCCATCCATGCAGCTGCCGCTCGCACGAGCCGCAGCCTGCGCAGATCGACCAGGCCTAGGGCACCGATCGCGCCGCTAAGAGCGTCCACCTTGAACTAGGGCAGCACCGCTGTCCCGGCAGGGGCTCACCCGCCGTAGCCACCCAGGTGGCCAACCTTGAACCCTGTGGTGGTCAGCCCCTTGCCGCCGCTGACCAGCTCATACCCTGCGTGGACCGACGTCAGCCACCACGAGGGGCGCACCAGGCGCTTCCGTTCCAGGAACCGGATGAACGGCATGATCCACAGCCGCCGCACGCTGTGCACCACGCGCAGGAACCGGAACTGCACGTAGTTCCAGCAGATTCCGGTCTGCTCCCCCGGGCTGACCCGTGGTGGAGTTACCCCCACCTGCGGGGCGTTGTGGCAGGTCACCCAGTGCATGAACCAGTACCGCCGGTTCGCGATATGCACAATCGTGCCGCCCCGGTAACCGGGATTGGGCCGCAGCCAGATCATCAGCTCGGCCCCGTCGTCCTGGCGGGTGATCTGGTCATAGTGGTCCAACCAGAGGTCGTAGGAGGTATTCCAGTTCCCCGGCGCCGACCCCCTCCAGGAAAAGCTGGTGTTAGCCGCCGCCGGCAGCTCGCGCACCTTCATCGGCAATTTGGTGTAGCGAGAGCACAGGTTGAAGGCGCAGCCGACACCGGTGAACGGGTAGGCCTGCCACGCACCGGTGTAGCGCAGGTTGTTCAAGATCGTGAACCCCGGGCGGGTGGTGGACCCGGAGATGCACAACCGCTGACCGCTGGTGTTGAACGCGTTGGGCCTGCTATACACCCACACGCCCCCGGATGCCTGCTGGACGATGCGCTCGTGCAGCCCGCACGCGGTGTCAGCAGCCCCGGCGGCCTGCGCCCGTGCCATCCCGCCGCTCACCGCAGCGCTCAAAAGGATCACGACAACAACAACGACGCGGCAAACCACGGTCATGGGGCCCCCGTTCAGCGAGACGAGATGATCCACCGAGCCTTGGCCGGCGCGGGCGGAATATCGCTACCGGACCCACGGTAATAGATCCGGTGATTCCTCAACGTGGATTACTCAGATCCGTAATCGGCGCTCGCCGTGGCATCGGCCGACCATTCCTGATCATGGTACGTAAGCCGCCCTGAGCTCAGGTTGCGCGCGCCGGCCCGCCGTTATCGGCGGGAATTGGCCTGCCGCGCGGAAGCACCGGGCCAGCCGGCTTGCCCTGGGCGCTACTACGGGGAGTTGCGCCGCTTGTTCCGCGCTGGCGGCGATGCCGCGCTTGATGAGTGGCGCAGGAGGCCGCGTTTGAGTACGGCAGGCACGAACAGCTCGCGGTACCCGTGGTCGTCGAATAGCACGGTGAGGTGGTCGCCGTCATAACGCTGCACAGTGCCCTCGCCCCAGCGCTCGCTGACGACGCGCGCGCCCACCGCGAACGGGACCTCGGCGCGCGCGGGGCCGGGTGGCGCGAGGTCGTTGTCACAGTTTCCGCAGGGGCCTGGGAAGTCTTGCCCGAAGTAGGTAAGCAGGAAGGAACGCCGGCAGCCAGTGTGCTCGGCGTAACGGCGCATCATCGTCAGCCGCGAGCGTTCCACCTCGTCCTCGCGTTCGGTTTCCGCCTCCGACGCCTCCAGCGCTTCGGCGACGCTCATCGTCGCAGTCCAGCGAATGGTGCCGTCCGCCTGCCACCTCACCGCACCGAGATCGGCCAGGCGGGTGAGCGCGGCCGTCTGCTGCCGCGCGGCGGGCTCGATCCGCTGGCCGGCCGCGAGCGCGGCCGCGGTCCGCGCGACGGCGGCACCGGGGACGCCCCTGGCGATCAGATGACGCGCCGTCTCAAAGTCGTCGTAACGGTAAAGCAGCCGCGCGTGCGATGGGTTGCCGTCCCGGCCGGCGCGGCCGATCTCCTGGTAGTACGCATCCAGCGAGGGCGGCGGGCCAGCATGCAGCACCCAGCGCACGTCGGGTTTGTCGATTCCCATGCCGAACGCGACAGTGGCCGCGACGATGCGGGCCGAGCCGTCGAGGAACGCCGTCATCGCAGCGTGGCGCTCCCGGCCGGACAACCCAGCGTGGTACAGCGTCGCCTGCTGACCTGCCGACACGAGCGTGTCGTGGGCCGCCTGCGCGCCGGCGCGTGTCGCGGCGTAGACGATGCCCGCCCCGGCAAGCTCGCCTGCCGCGTGCACAAGCTCGCCCTCCATGGCAGAAAGCGTGGGCACGTGCTGCGCCGAAAGGTGGATATGCGGCCGGTCGAAGTCGCCGATCACCACCTCGGGATCGCGCAGGCCAAGCCGCCGTATGATCTCCTGCCGCACCGGCGGCGCGGCGGTCGCGGTCAAAGCCACGCGGACCGGTGCGCCGACCGCCTCGGCTTGCGCTCCGAGCAGCATGTAGTCGGGACGGAAGTCGTGACCCCACTGACTGATCAGGTGGGCTTCGTCCACAGCAAACAGGCCCGGCCGCGCGCGCCGCAGCGTCTCGCGGGTCTCCGCGTTGGCCAACTGCTCCGGCGAGAGGAACACGAACGTGTCCGCATCACACGAGGCCAGCAGCGCCGCCGCACGGGCGCCGGCCGACTGCTGAGAGTTCACCACGATCGCCGGCAAGCCAGCCGCACGCAGGTGCGCCAGCTGATCATCCTGGAGCGCGATCAGCGGCGAAACGACGACCGCCGGGCCCGCCCGCAGGATCCCCGCCAGCTCATAAATCGCCGACTTGCCGCCACCGGTCGGCAGCACGGCCAACACGTCGCGGCCACCGGCCAATGCCTCAACCGCGCGCAGCTGCCCCGGTCGAAGCCGCGCGAAGCCCAGACGCTCCCGCGCCAGCTCCTCGATCACGGCTCCTCCAACGGGACCAGCACCCTACCGACGCCAACTACCGTATGGCGGACGATGCCCAGATCGAGCAGGTGCTCGCCTCGATGCCGCTGCGGATATGGCGCACCGACGAGGTGACGCCGCTCACCCCGCACCCGAG
>Ga0075425_100008925_pt1 | contig 10660 bp, 7 predicted proteins | sample SoiMethybrSBSTD4_FD_75300 | JGI IMG/M metagenome (GOLD analysis project Ga0075425, IMG submission 75300) | Bulk soil microbial communities from a Populus tree surrounding site in Tennessee, USA - Soil MetaG P. TD hybrid SBSTD4 | ecosystem: Environmental > Terrestrial > Soil > Tree plantation...
GCATCACTTCGTTACTCGGGCCGTCCGGATCGGGCAAGTCGACGGTGCTGAGACTCATCGCCGGACTCGAAGAACCCGACGCCGGCCAGATCCGGATCGACGGCGTCGTTTGCACCCACCAGCCCGCGCGCGCGCGCGGTGTCGGGTTCGCCTTTCAGAACTATGCGCTCTTCGACCACATGAACGTGCGGCAGAACGTCGCGTTCGGTCTGAAGATCAGAAAGGCTCCGCGCGTCGAAATCGACGAGCGGGTCGACGAGCTGCTCAAGCTCGTGCAGCTCCAGGACTACGGCGGGCGCTATCCGAACCAGCTCTCCGGCGGACAGAGGCAGCGCATCGCGCTCGCGCGGGCTCTTGCGACGCGACCCAAGGTGCTCTTGCTCGACGAGCCTTTCGGCGCACTCGACGCCAAAGTGAGGGTCGAGCTTCGAGAGTGGCTGGCCGATTTTCAGCGAAGCACCGGCGTCACCACGGTCCTCGTGACCCACGATCAGGAAGAGGCGCTCGAGCTCTCCGAGCACGTCGTCTTGCTCCAAGAGGGGCGCGTGGTGCAAGCGGGCAGTCCGCACGACGTCTACGACCAGCCGTCGACGCCGTTCGTCGCGTCGTTTCTCGGCGGTGCGAACGTGTTGCGCGGCCACATGAAGGACGGACGCCTGGACATCGGCGCGGTGGCCGTCGACGGGCCGGCCGGAGCCGACGACGGCGTCAAAGTTCAGGCTTTCGTTCGCCCAGAGGACATTCGCATCGAGAAACCCCCCGAGTCGTCGGTCAAAACGGTGCAGCTCGCGAGGGTGACGCGGATGACGCGCATCGGAGGACAGGTAAAGCTCACCGTGTTGCTCGGCACCGGCGACTCGGTGACCGTTCAGATGTCCAAGACCGAGATCGACGAGCTCGGCATCGAGCAGGACGACCGCGTGATGGTCGACTTGAAGAAAGCCAAGGTGTTCTTGGAGGACTACACGATCTGACGATCGAAAGGCGACCGCGTCTCTTGCGCGCACGGGAAACTATGGGTATGGGACCGCTGGTTCTGCCATGTCTCTCTCACACGCTGCCGAGCGGATCGGCACCCATTTCTACTCGGCCGTCTTCGCTTGCCCGGTGATTGGCGTCGCCTTGTGGGACGAGGAACTTCGGTTCGTCGAGGGCAACGCTGCGCTCGGAACGATCTTCCAGTTCGCAGACTCCGACGACCCTGGGAAGTCCCCGGATGAATCTCGATTGGGTCACGCTTTGGACGAGATCGTGCCGATGGAGCAACGTTCGCGCTTCGACGAGCTGCTGAAGGAAGCGGCCGAGAGTCAAACGAGCCGCCTGTTCGAACTCGCAAACGTCGGCGATGGTGGAGCATCTCGCGTGCTCGTTGCGGCGCTCGGCGTCAAAGCGCTCGGCGGAGGTCTCTGTCTCTTCATCGATACGAGCGGTCGAGCCCCACGCCCGAGGGGGCAGGACATCGGGAGCCGGACGGCCGCCATCGGCATACTTGCCGCAGGCGTCGCGCACGAAATCAACAATCCGCTCGCCTACACGATGGGAAACCTGAGTTTCGCGATCGAGCACCTCGAGGCGATCGCCCATTCGACGCCCGAGCTCAGCATCGTGATCCTGGCGCTTCGCGATGCTCTCGAGGGCGCCGAGCGGGTGCGGAGCACGGTGAGCGGTCTCAAGACTTTCTCTCGGCCCGCCTCCGAAAGCAAAGGTCCGGTCGATCTCGACAGGGTACTTCACGCCGCCATCTCGATGGCGAGGGTCGACATTCAGCACCGGGCACGGATCGACGTCGATGTCGGTGTCGTGCCCCTCGTCAAGGGGAGCGAACCGCATCTAGCCCAGGTCTTCCTGACGCTGCTGCTCCACGCCGCCCTGCACAGCGAGGAGGGTCGCGTCGAGGAAAACGAGGTCCGGGTGACGGCTCGCCAGACTTCACCCGAAGAAGTGACGGTGGACATCGTGTGCACCGGCGATGACAACCGAGAGAAAAGCGCGGCCGGCATCCTCGACCTCGGGTCCGCCGATAGCGACGACGAGCGTGCCGTCTTCGGGCTCGCTTTCTGCCGGCGCGTCGCCGAGCAATATGGCAACGCGATCTCGATCGACGCCGACGACCCTGGGAAGTCCCCGACGGGGGAAGGTGGATCATCATCCACCGTCCACGTGCGGCTGGCGGTCTCGACGGATGCGCCGGCTATTTCCGAGGCGCCGTCTCGCGTCAACGGCGGTATTCGGCGGGCGAGGGTGCTGGTCGTCGACGACGAACCGCGCATCGGCAGCGCGATCACGCGGATTCTCGGTCCCTTGCACGATGTCGCCGCGGTGCTTACGGCGAAAGAGGCTCTCGATCGCCTCGAGGGGGGCGACGACTACGACGTGATCCTATGCGACCTCATGATGCCGCAGATGAGCGGAGCCGACCTGTACCATTCGCTCGAAGCGAGAGCTCCTCGCTTTACGAGCCGCATGGTCTTCATGACGGGCGGCCCCTTCTCGATGCGCGGCGCCAGCCTGCTCGAGACGGTCCCCAACCTTCGGCTCGAGAAACCCTTCTCACCCGAAACCCTGCGGGCCGTCGTCGAGAAGTTCGTGTCGTGATTCCGAGGTCAGTTCAAAAAGCCGAACAGGAGGTTTAGCGCGAGGGCGAAGATGACCGTGTTGTAAGCGAAGGACAGGATGGCGTGTCCGAGGACCGCTCGTCGGATTTGGGGGCTCGAGATCGAGACGTCGGACACCTGAAAGCACATGCCCACGGTGTACGCGAAGTAGGCGAAATCGAAGTCGTCCGGCTTGCGGTCGCCGGGAAACGTGAGACCCCCCTCGCCCTCGTCATCGTCGCGGTAATAGAGGTGCGCGTACCGAAGCGTGTAGGCCGTGTGGGTGAGGGCCCAGGCGGCGACGATCGCGATGATACAGAGAATGACCAGAAGGACGCTTCGCTCCGGGTCGATGGTTCGCGCGTGCCTTAGGACCACCGCGCCGGCAAACAAGCTGAAACAGCTCGCGCTGAGCACGATCAACCACACTGCCGTTCGCCCCGGATCGGCCGACGCGGCACGGCACCGCGTTTCTCGAGGATCGGATGCCCAGATGATCCACCACACGAACAGGAGAAGCGTCATCGCCCCGGCGTCCCAACCGGCGACCGTACGTACGGCCCAACTGTGCTCGCTCGGCAGAGAGAAGCCGACTCCGGCCCCGATGAGCGCGGCCAAGATCATCCGTCCCGCGGCGCGCCGCGGGTCGAGCGTCGAGTAATACGCTTCGAGCTTGGCCTCGCTCATCGCCCTACTCCCCCGCGATCGCCCTGCCTCGCTCGACCTCACTCTCGGGAACCCGCACCACGTCGTGGAACGAGCGGTAGTCGATGAGACGAGTGCCGTCCTCGAGGACGCTGAGGACGTCGGCAAATTGAGCGCCCACGACGATGTCGGACAGCTGGTAAGAGCGTCGCGCGTGCACCGTGAGCGAGAACGTCTCGTCGGTGCCCATGAGCGTCAGAAAGATCTGTGCTTTGCGTTCCTTGAGACGAAGGAGGGCGTCTGGCCCGAAAAAGGGGCTCGTCTCGTCGATCTTATGCATCGCCGTCCAGCTGAGCGAAAAAAGCGGGTTGCGATCGCGAACCAGGGGAAGATCGTTCGGGCGTCGCATCACGTGCCCCTCCTCGCTCGTTTCTTCGACGAGGAGAATGACGTGGAGCTGCGCCTCGAGAATGGTGTTTCGACGCCAGTTGGCCATGCGGAACATGAGGTGCGGCGCCCCATTGCGAGGACCGATGACGACCTTGTCGGAGAAGAGCACCCGTGCGGTCGGTCGGGAGAACTTCGAGAAGGTGATGCCAGTGATCAACGCCACACCGAGCATCGCGAGGATGGCTTCGAACGTCACCATGACATGACCGAAGAACGTCGCAGGGGCCATCGTGCCATACCCGATCGTGGCCATCGTTTGTACGCTGAAGAAGAACGCGTCCTCGAACGAACCGGGCCGCGCGTTGGAGATCGAGCCGGGTTGCGAGACGTAGGCAAGGGCGAAAACCGAGTTGGCGAAGAGAAAGGCGCACGCGACGAACAGAAAGAATTGCCACCACGAGCTCGTGAGCACCGTGTGATAAAGGTCTTCGTGCGGCGCCCACCGGCGACCGAGCGTTCGTATGCGCAAAGCATTCGAGCTTCGCGGTGGCGGCAACGTCTTCACCCGCCGCCGCCCTGGGCGATGCGGCGTTCGACATATTGCTGGATCCGCGCCAGGTTTTCCTGGCTGATGTTCATGAACCTCACGCCGAAGAAATGGTCGTTCGCGCGCGCCGACAAGTGGACGATGACGCCGCGTACGGTGAAAGGTTTTTCGTGGCCGAGCTTCACGATCACGTCCACCGGATCGTCGATGTCGTACCCTTTGAAGTCGTGGGCGACGAACACCGCAACGCCGCCCACGCTGATGTCGCGAGCATGGAGGACCTCGAGGAACCCGGCCCCCATGATGTGAACCTCGATCGTGGTGCCAGGTGCCGGACGAACCCTGGGATGTTCGCGCTGCTTGCCTGACTCGGCCACCTACCTAGCCTATCATCAGTCGTCGGGCCGGCTCCACGGGAGTATGAACGCGGCGGCCGTCGGTCTTTTGAGCGGGTTTCGGGGAGACGGGCTGGACGGGCGCGCCGAGGCGCGCTAGTCGCTTGGCCCGATGATGCGAACGGTCTGGCAGGATCTCGCTCGGGGCGCTTGCGCCGCCGCTCTTGCAAGTGCCGTGTGCGCATGTACGCCACGTCTCGCACCTCAGCCGACCGATCCGGCGCGCAGCGCGGCGTCGCCCACGTCGTCGGCGCCCGGCGAGTCGTCGGCCGTTTCCATCGCCGGACCGGAGGCGAGCCCGATCACCTTCGAGCGAATGAGCGCGTGGCCCGAGCCTGGATGGCAGGTGCCCCGATCGATCGCTTATTCACCGGACGCCAAGTGGGTGACTTTTCTGCAGAGCGAAAAGCACGACGATGAAATGGCGCTCTTCGCGTTCGACCGACAGTCGAAGGAGGTGCGCCTGCTCATCCGAGGGGACGACCTTTCAGTTCCAAAAGAGCCGCTGTCGCGCGACGAGGAGCTGCGACGCGAGCGGGAGCGCAAGCGGACGAAGGGGATCACGTCTTACGTTTGGGCGAAGCGCTCGCCAGTGCTCGTCATCCCATTCGGAGGCGACATCTTCGCGCGCCGCAGCGACAGCACGATGGTGCGACTCACCGAGACGCCCGATCCGGAGATCGATCCGCAGCCCTGCGATTCGGGTGAGCGCGTCGCGTTCGTGCGCAAAGGGGAGCTCTGGACGATCGACGTCGCGACCCGCAAAGAAGTCGAGCTCACCAAGGGCGCACCCGCGGGGGTCACTCGAGGGCTCAGCGACTTCAACGGACAGGAGGAATTCCACGAACACCGAGGTTATTTCTGGTCGCCGAAGTGCGATCGGATCGCCTACCTCGAGGTCGACGAGCGAGGCGTCGAGCAGGTGCCCATTCTCGGTTTCCGCGATGGCCGCGCTGATTTGATGATGCAGCGCTATCCCGTCACCGGCGGCAAGAACCCGGTGACCCGCATCGGAATCGTCGAAATCGCGACGCGAAGGGCGTCCTTCATCCGCCTCCCCGCCGAGGGCAGCCAAGAAAAATACTTGGGCCGCTTCGCATGGGCACCCGATGGACGCGCCCTTTTCTTTCAGACGCTTTCGCGCGACCAGCGGCGGCGCGAGCTCGTGCGGGTGGACGACCCTGGCAAATCCCCGGCGGGGGGCGCCGCCTCGCTCGCGGCCAAGGTGATCTCCACCGAAACGTCGCCGACATGGGTCGCATTCTCCGATCTTTGGCCGCTCGAGCGTTCGGCAAGGCTTCTCTTCACGTCCGATCGATCGGGCTTCCGCCACATCGAGATGCTGGACGCGACGACGGGAGCCCGCGTGTCCGAGCTCACGTCGGGCAAGTGGGACGTGGGATCCATCGAAGGCGTCGACGAAGAAAAAGGTCGCGTGTTCTTCAGCGCAGCCAAAGAAAGTCCTCTCGACGTTCACGTCTACGCGGCCAAGCTGTCCGAACCTGGCGAGCCGACGCGGATCACGCCCGAGCCCGGCGTGCACGAAGCAATCTTCGATCCGGGCGACAAGGGGTGGGTCGACTTGCATTCGGCGGTGGATCGAACACCAAGAGCCGTCGTACGCGATGCGGAGGGTGCGGCGGTGGGCTATCTCCCCTGCCCGCTCGACGCCGACCTGCCGGCGCTCGGCGTTCGAACGCCCGAGTTCGTCACCGTGCGCGGCGCGGGAGGCGACACGCTGTATGGATCACTGCTACGGCCACGCAATCTCGTCGCGGGCAAGCGCTACCCAGTCGTCGTCATGGTCTATGGGGGCCCGGGCGTCCAGACGGTCCAGAACCACTGGTCCGCTCGTCTTTTGTGGGAGCATCTCGCCGATCGCGGCATCGTCGTGTTCGAGCTCGACAATCGCGGAACGCCATCGCGTGGGCGCGCCTTCGAGAGCGCTACTCACGGCCAACTGGGCAAACTCGAGCTGGCCGATCAACTCGCCGGGCTCGACTACCTCGAGAGCTTGCCCTTCGTCGATCCGCATCGCATCGGCATCTACGGCCACAGCTACGGAGGCTTCATGGCAGCGCTTGCGATGCTACGCGCTCCCGATCGCTTTCGCGTCGGAGTGGCGGGCTCGCCGGTCGTCGACTTCCGCTTGTATGATACCGGTTACACCGAGCGCTACATGGGCACGCCGTCCGGCAACCCGACAGGCTACACCGCGGCGGACCTCACCCAGTTCGCGCCGAGCTTGAAGGGCAAGCTTTTCGTCATTCACGCGCTGATGGACGAAAATGTTCACTTCCAAAATACCGCGGGGCTCATTGACGCTCTCATGGCCGCCGGAAAGAAATTCGATCTACTGGTCTTTCCCGCCGAGCGACACGGTTATCAGAGCCCGAGTGCCAGAAAGTACGCCCTCGAGCGGGTGGTCGACTACTTCGCGCAAAACCTCTAGCATGACGTGACAATGAGCATGGCGGGGGGGGGATCCATCGTGACGGATCGCCTGCGCGACGCCGCCAAAATCATCGCGCTCGCCGCGATCTACCTGGTCGTCGCGAGAGCCGGCTTGATGCTCGACGCAGTTGCAGGGTTTGCCACCCTCGTTTGGCCTCCGACCGGGATCGCGCTCGCGGCGCTTCTCCGCTTCGGATCTCGGCTGTGGCCCGGGATCGCGCTCGGCGCGTTCGTCGCCAATGCACTCGCCGGCGCTCCGCTGCCGGTGGCCCTCGGCATCGCCGCCGGAAACACGCTGGAGGCGCTGACCGCCGCGTACGTGCTACGGCAGGTCGTCGGCTTTCGTGGCGCGTGCGACAGACTGCGCGACGTGTTCGGTCTCGTTTTCTTCGGCGCGGCCGGGAGCACCATGGTCAGCGCCACCATCGGCGTCTTGTGTCTCTTTTTGGGCGGCATCGTTGCCGCCGACCACTTCGTGTACACGTGGCGAGCGTGGTGGGTCGGCGATCTCATCGCCGACCTCGTGGTCGCGCCGGTGCTCTTGGCCTGGTCGACCGAGCGCACCGTGAACGATCCGCGGCGGCGACCGGTCGAAACGGTTGCTCTCGGAGTCGGCGTCGTGGCGGTGTCGCTGCTCATTTACGGAAATCCCGCGGGGGCCGAGGGGGCGACGTCCATTCTTCGTCAGTCGTACTTTTTCTTTCCCCTGCTCATGTGGGCGGCTCTCAGGTTCGGACAGCGAGAAACCGTCACGACGACGTTCATCGTGGCTGCCATCGCCGTCGCCGGAACCGCCATGGGTCGCGGCCCCTTCGTGGGCCCCTTGCTGCATCAGAGCTTGTTCAGCCTCCAGACGTTCATGGCGGTATCGGCGGCGACGTTTCTCGTTTTGGCAGCGTCGATCTCGGAGCGCCGTCAAGCGGCGGCGGAGCTGAGAAATGCCCAAGAGGGGCTCGAGATGACGGTGAGGGCGCGCACCTTGGCCCTCACCAACGCCAACGCCGATCTCCGGCAAGCGGAAGAAGCCCTCCGCAACGCGCGAGACGAGCTCGAGCTCCGAGTCGAAGAACGGACCGCCGAGATCCGCAACCTGCTCGAGGATCTGGAGAATGCCGTCCGCGCACGTGACGCGCTCATCTCGATCGCTTCGCACGAGCTCCGCACGCCGCTCAGCGCGCTCCAGCTGCAAGTGCACCTGGTGATGCGCGGCCTCGCGAAAGATTCGAACGGCGATCCCGCGACCGTGACCCTCCCTTCGCGATTCGCCACCATCGATCGCCAGGTGCAGCGGATCACCCGCCTCGTCGATAACCTGCTCGATGTGTCCCGCATCACGGCAGGTAAGCTCCAGATGGAGTACGAAAACGTCGATCTGACGATGGTGGTGCGCGAGGTCATCTCTCGTTTCGAGGAAGAGCTACGTCGCGCGGGACGGTCCGTGTCGCTTCGGGGAGACGCGCAGGTCGTCGGTCAATGGGATCGGATGCGCCTCGAGCAGATTGCCACCAACCTCTTGTCGAACGCGGTCAAGTACGGACAAACCCAACCGATCGAAGTCGTGGTGGAGGATAGCGGAGGCACGGCGCGGCTGACCGTCTGCGATCACGGAATCGGCATCGCGGAAAAGGACCAGGCTCGAATCTTCGAACGGTTCGAGCGGCTCGTCTCCGGCAGCCAGGCGGGCGGCTTTGGGCTCGGCCTCTGGATCGTGCGCGAGATCGTGCAGGCGCTCGGGGGTACGGTCCGAGTCGAAAGCGAGCTCGGCGTCGGTACCACGTTCACCGTCGAGCTTCCGACCCGACGGCTCGGATGACTTGCTTTCGACAGCACTCGGCCGCCGGCGCACCGACGATGCGCTCGCTTGATCACTTTGGCCGAAGCGAACGCCGCCGTTCGCCCTGCTCGAGTTGGCGAAGTCGCTCGTCGACTTCTCGAAAACGATCGGCCAGCGCCTTCACGAAGCTGCCCATCCAGAAATTCAACCCGAGCGCGTTCGAGAGAATGTCGCTCGTCACGACCATGACGACGACGTCGGTCAGAGCCTTGACGCTGGCGCTCCGGGGTTTCTTGGAAAAGATCGCCGTCTCGCCGAACACGTCGCCGGGGCCCATTTCGCGAAGCGTCACCTCGGCTTCGCCGTCATGACGGTAAGCAACGCATCGACCCTCGACGATGATGTAAGCCGACTCGCCGGCTTCTCCCTCGAGAACGATGGTGGAGCCCGCGGTGAAATGCGCGCGGGGCAAATGCCACGAACCACGCAAAAACCGCTCGATTTCTACGCGCAGGTCGCCGACCGACGCGTACCGAGCGCCCGGATCGTGGGACATGGCTTTTTGCGCGATGCGCGAGAGCTCGGCGGGAATGATCGCTCCATGGACGACCTGCTCCGGCGGCGCGATCTCGAAGCGGCCTCCACCCATCAGGATCGATCGAACGCTTTCTGGGAGCCGTGGGGGTTGCCCGGTCAGGATCTGGTAGAGCGTCGCTCCGAGCGCGAAGACGTCGGTCCGCTCGTCGACTTCGTCGTGCAAGCCGCGAAGCTGCTCCGGAGCCATGTAGCAGGGGGTGCCCACCAAAGAGCCGGGGGGATCGGACGCCGAATCCCTCTTTTTCTCCGGTGCGGGCGAGGCGGATCGCGCCACCCCCCAGTCGAGCACGTAGACCCGGCCAAAGTCGCTGATCATGACGTTCGATGGCTTGAGGTCGCGGTGAATGACCCCGCGGCTATGCGCGAACGACACCGCCTCGCAGACCTTGACGAAGATCTGAAGGAGATCGGCAAGCTTGTCCGTTTCGAGGCGCGCGACGCCGGCCTCGTGGAGCGCATCCTCGAGCGTTTGCCCGTGGACGAGCCTCATGCAGAGAAAGGGCCCGCCGCGCGGGCCGTTGCCGAACTCGTACACCGGGACGATGTAGGGGTGCTCGAGTTGCCCGGTGATGCGGGCCTCGGTGATGAACCGTTCGAGTTCGAGGTCGCTCGCCCAGAGCTCGGGCGAAAGCACTTTGATGGCGACCTCTCGACGAAGATCCTTGTCGATGGCGCGCACCACCGTGCTCATCCCGCCGATTCCGATGAGCTCTTGCTCGGCGAAACGGTCCGTCTCACCGAAGTTAGGGCCGATCGTGCGCCCTACCCACGACCACGAGGGCTTGTCTCGGTCCGCCGGCGGGGAACCCCGCCGGCCGCTTACCCGACCGGCGGTCGGCGGGGAACCCGGCCGGCCGCTCACCAGACCATCCGCCGGCGGCTCTGGTTCATCGGGTTTTGCCGCGACGTTGGTCACGACGTGTTCGGGCGATTGGACGGGCTCACCACGACCCTCTGGCGGTTGCTCGTCTGGCGGTTGGCCCGACAAGAGCGTCCGGTGGTCCTTCGAGGCGTCCATGATTCCATCGCAAACACCACGCCGGCGGCAGTTCGTCAAGGATGCGGGCCGGCGTCATCCCGATTTCACCGCATTTTCGGGACGCGCGTCGAGAGCGACACCAATTGCAAGCCTTTGGCGAGTTGTACTAACGTGGGTCGATTCGGGGCCGGGAGATAAAGGTCACAGAGGAGGGAACATGCGTATATCCATAGCCAACATCAGCAAGAAGGTGACCAAGGCGGAGTTCAGCGCGACGGTGCACGC
>Ga0075425_100008926_pt1 | contig 10660 bp, 8 predicted proteins | sample SoiMethybrSBSTD4_FD_75300 | JGI IMG/M metagenome (GOLD analysis project Ga0075425, IMG submission 75300) | Bulk soil microbial communities from a Populus tree surrounding site in Tennessee, USA - Soil MetaG P. TD hybrid SBSTD4 | ecosystem: Environmental > Terrestrial > Soil > Tree plantation...
GCGCGTCCTCCTCATCCACAACGGCCGCATCCTGGCCGAAGGGGACGTGCGCGAGATCCGCGACCTCATGGACGAGCACCCGCACACCGTCGCCCTGCGCGCGCGCGATCCGCGGGCGCTGGCGCGTGCCGTCGTGGGCTCGCCCCACGTCCTGTCCCTCACCTTCGGCGCGGAGGGGGAGTGGGTGACCGTGCAGACGGCGAAGCCCGACGAGTTCTACTCCTCGGTCGTGGAGGCGGCGGTGGAGGCGGGCGTGAGCGAGATGTACTCCCCGGACGAGAACCTCGAGTCGGTCTTCAAGTACCTGGTGGCACGATGAGCGCGACGGCCCCTCGCTTGACGCCGGACTCGCCTCCTCCGTCCGCGCCCGCGGACGGCCGCGACGTGACACGGCCGGTGCCGTTCCTGCGCGCGGTCAAGGCCGTGTTCGATCTCTCCCTCGAAGGCATGGTCTGGAGCCGGCGCAGCCTCCTGATGGTCGCCCTCCTCTTCGGCCCGGCCTTGCTGGCCGTGGCCGTCCGGATCGCCCTCACCCGCCTGCCGCCGAGAGTGGGTGCTTTCGACCTGTACGGCCTGATGATCGCGTTCGTCTACGTGCGCAACGCGCTGCCCCTGGCCGCGCTCTTCTACGGGACGGCGCTGATCTCGGACGAGGTGGAGGGCAAGACGATCACGTACCTCCTCACGCGGCCCAGCCAGCGCGTCTCCGTTCTGGCGGGCAAGTTCGCGTCCTACCTGGTCACGACCCTGGCCATGGCCCTGCCCGCGGTGGTGATCACGTTCTTCGTCCTGAACACCATCCGCGGCTGGTCCGGCATCGGCGCCCTCGTGCCCGAGCTGTTTCGGGACATGGGAGTGATCATCCTGACCCTCGTCGTGTACGGCGCGTTCTTCACGCTGATGGGGGTGCTGCTGCGCCGGCCCGTGATCCCCGGTCTCTTGTTCCTGTTCGTCTGGGAGCTGCTGGCCAACGCGCCGGGCTACCTGCCGCGGTTCACCATCACCGCGTACCTGCGCTCGCTCATCCACCACCACCCCCCGGACGAGGGGCTGGCCGAGATCTTCGCCCAGGTCCTGCCCACCGCCTTGTGCCTGGAGGCGGTGGGGGGGATGATCGTGGTGTTCCTCGCGGGGGCGGCCTGGATCTTTTCCACCCGCGAGTACGTACTGGATCAATAGGGGAGGTCTGTCATGACGCGAAGCCGTCTGGTCGTGCTCGGCGCGACCGTGGTCGTGGCCGCGGGAGCGATGGCCGCGCTGGGTGCCCTGTACCTCGATCCCGCGCGCGCCGCCGTGGGCCCGCTGCCTCCCCAGGCCCTCTCCCTCCCCGCCGGCACCCGCTACGTGATGGGCCTCGACATCAAGCGTTTCGTCGCCAGCCCGCTCTACGCCAAGTACGCGGCCGCGCGCACCGCGAATCGCCCGCAGGCCTTCGAGGAGCTGGAGCAGAAGACCGGCCTCAACCCGGAGCGGGACCTCGACCAGGTCTACGTCGCGGGCACCCAGGCCGGCGTGCCCGGGCGCAACGGGGACGCGCTGGTGGTCGTGACCGGCCGCTTCGACCGGGCGAAGGTGGCGCGCGCGATCGAGACGGAGCGCAAAGGCGTGACCTCCAAGAACGTCAGCGGCACCGTCGTGTACCTCTTCAACGAGAACGCGGCGGGCAAGGGCTCCGGGGCCACGGCGTTCCTGGACGACAACACGCTCGTGATGGGGACGCAGGCGAGCGTCGAGCAGACGGTGACCGCGCGCGCCAAGGGCGAGGCGCCCCTGCGCAACAACGCGCCCCTGCTCGCGCTGCTCGAGGGCGTCAAGCCGGGCTCGACGTTCTGGATGGTGGGCGACCAGACGCTCCTCAGCAACATGCCGAAAGCCATTCCCGGGCCCGGCGGCCCGGGCACGAGCCAGAGCATCGAGCTGCCCGCGCTCAAGAGCCTGACCGTGACGGGGGACCTCGACCCGCAGGTGAGCCTGGACATCACGGGCGAGGCCGCGGACGAGCCGGCGGCGAAGAACCTGGCCGACGTCGTGCGCGGGTTCGTGGCCCTGGCGTCGCTGCAGGCCAACCAGAAGCCGGAGCTCAAGCAGCTCGCGTCCGCGATCAGCGTGACCACGGAGGCCTCGCGCGTGCACGTCGCGGCGCGCGTGCCCTACGAGGTGCTGGACTCGCTGCAGCCCAAGCGGGCGGCGACGGCCGCACCCCCGAACGCGCAGTAACACGTAATCGCCCAACGGACGGAGACGGGGCACGGAGACGGGCGCCCGTCTCCCTCTCCGTTCCCGTCCGTTCAGCGCTTCCTGCCCCTAGTAGGCGAACCGGATCTCGATGCGGTACCGATGGAGGTACCGATCGCGGTCGGTCTCGATCGGGCTGTCCTTGAACTTCTGCCACTGGCCGACGAGGTGGCTCGACGCGCGATCGCTCATGCGCACGCCGAGGTCGACGCGGTGGCCCGTCCAGCCCGTGCCCCAGATGAAATCGTCGGTCGAGTAGGCGGCCAGAGTGGCGTCCTTGTCCACCGATGCGTACGTGTACTCGAGGTTGCCCCGCGCGGTGACGAGCGAGCCGAGGACGACCGCGAGCCACAGTCCGCGGTTGTCCGTGTCCACGGCCGTGTTCCAGGAGTAGTCGGCGGCCAGCGTGGTCGAGACGCGTCCCTCGCCGTGGTACCGGCCCACGAAGTCGAGCACCTCGTACGGCCGCACGAGCACGCCCGCCACCCGGGTGTTCTGGCGTCGCAAGGGGGTGGCCACGAAGCGGAGGTCGTCGAACTTCACGTAGGACCCCACGAGCTCGATGCGATCCTTCATTCCGGCCGAGAACGTCATGGTGGCGGAGCCCATCCAGATCGTGTCCCGGTCCGTGAACTCGAACGCGTTCCCCTGCGGAAGGATGTGGCTGCCCTTCCCGTAGACGCCGGTGACCGCAAACCGGTGCAGCGGTCCCAACGAGCCGAAGTCGATGGTCGCCGACGCGCCCTGGACGCGCAGGTCGCGGTCCCAGATCATCTCCGTGAAGCGGATGGGCATGACGAAGCGGCCGCCCTGCACGCTCACGGCGTGGATGGGGCTGAGGCGTACCCAGGCCAGGTCCAGCCGGGCATCCTTGTAGATGAAGTTGTCGCGCAGGAGCGGCAGCTCGGTCTGCCCCGGCGGGATGTCGTTGTTGTGCTCGGAGCTGTAGATGAAGTCGCCGCCCACGCCGATCTGGAACACCTTCGAGGTGAACTCGCCGCGCGGCTTGAGCCGGTAGACGCGCCGGTTGTCGCTGACGAAAGTGGTGTCCTCCGTCCACTCCTGCCGGGTGAGGGCGTCCACGTGGAAGGCACTTTGGGACTTCTGCTGCTGGTAGACGGGATCCGGGACTTCCTGGGCGCTGGCTACGGCGGCCAGGGCCAGCAGCACGGCCACGGACAGGGAACGGAGCATGTCACCTCGCGCTTGGCCTCCGTCCGGGCAGGACGCTGCGGGAGTCTATCAGCGGGGTACGCACGGCCAGTTCCGGTCTAGCATCGGGAAATGACCGCTTTCGTCGCCACGGACGTGCTGGCCGTCTTCGTGAAGGACCCGCGTCCGGGGACGGTCAAGTCGCGCCTGGCCGGAGCCCTCGGGGCCGAAGCGGCCGCCGCCGTGTATCGCGTCATGGCCGAAGGCGTGGTCCGGCGGACGGCGCCGCGAAGTGACGAATACGGCCGCGTGATCGTGTTCGATCCTCCGGAATCAGGAGGAACGGTCGGAGAGTGGCTGGGCGTCGAGGCCGCGGTGCTCATGCCCCAATCGCCCGGAGACATCGGTGCGCGGATGGCGCGTGCGTTCGAGGAGCTGTTCGAGCGAGGCGCCCGCCGCGTGGCGCTGACGGGGACGGATGTGCCCGCGCTCGAACGGGAGGACGTCCGCGCCGCCCTGGAAAGCCTGGACGAGCACGACGTCGCGATCGGGCCCGCGACGGACGGCGGGTACTACCTGATCGCGCTGAAGCGGCCGCAGCCGGAGCTGTTCCGGGGCATCGGTTGGAGCGGGCCCGACGTCCTCACGAAAACTCTCGAGCGCGCCGCCACGGGCAACCTCGACGTCAGGGTGCTGCGCACGATGGGCGACGTCGACACGGTCGAGGACCTGGCCGCGGAGTGGGAACGGGTTCGGCCCTGGCTGGACGCGGAGGCGCGAGAGGGAATCGAACGAACGCTGCGCCTTATCTGAGCCCGTTCGGGCGCCGGTGGATCAGGGCCAGGAACTCGTCGCGCGTCTGCTGCTGCTCGCGGAAGGCCCCGAGCATGCACGAGGTGACGGCCACCGAGTTCTGCTTCTCGACCCCGCGCATCATCATGCAGAAGTGCTCGGCCTCCACGATGACGCCGACCCCGCGCGGCTTGACCGTCTTCTGGATGGCCTCCGCGATCTCCACCGTGAGGCGCTCCTGGACCTGGAGCCGCCGCGCGTAGATGTCCACGAGACGCGGGATCTTCGAGAGTCCCACCACCTTGCCGTTGGGCAGGTAGGCCACGTGCGCCTTGCCGTGGAAGGGCAGGAGGTGGTGCTCGCACAGGGAGTAGAGATCGATGTCCTTCACCACCACCATCTCGTCGTAGGTGACGGTGAAGAGCGCGGCGTTGAGGATCTCGCACGGGTCCTGCTCGTAGCCGCGGGTGAGGAACTTCAGCGCCTTCTCGACGCGCTCGGGCGTCTTGACCAGCCCCTCGCGGTCGGGATCTTCGCCCACGCCCGCGAGGATCTCGCGCACGAGGGGAGCGATGTCGGGACGCTTCGTGTTCTTCGCCATGCCGCTACTTGACCCGCAGGGAGACGCGCTGGGGCGTGGCCAGGCGGGTGGGAACCTTGGTGACGGCGCAGGACCGGCAGATGGCCTCGCCCGCGAAGGGATCGGACCAGGTGCGGTCGCGATGCGCGGCCCGCAGGCGGTCGAAGTTCGCGCTGGCCCAGGTCTCCTTCAGTGACTTCATGAGCGGGTAGTTCGGAACGCGGACCACGGGACCTCCGTCGATCTCGAGCGTGAAACCCTGGCAGCAGGGCATGGTGTGCCGGCCGTCCCAGGTCACGACCATGCGCCGGAACGGATCGGAGCACTGGAACTCGTCCGCGGCCATCTGGCGCCAGTGCGCGGCCTTCCAGTGGTGCTCGGTGCCGGCGGGGAAATAGCACTCCGAGATCGACATCCAGTCGACGCCCATCTTGCCCCGCCAGAACTCTTCCATGCGCCCGCTGTCCACGGCCTCCGCGTTGATATGGGTCCGCACGACGGAGGCGCGGATGCGGCAGTCGGGCGCGCCCTTGCCCTGGGCCCGGGCCTGGACGGCGGAGCGCACGGAGTTGAGCAGGATCTCCCAGCTCCCGCCCACGCGCTGCTTCAGGTACATCTCGGGATCGCAGCCGTCCACCGAGAACATGAGGTCGGTGATGCCGGCGTCCACGAGCTGCGCGAACAGCTCGGGGTTCTTGCGCGCCCCCCCGTTGCCGTTCGTGTTCATCATGATGTCGGGGAACCCGAGCTCGGCCGCTTCGCGCACGAACGACACGATGCGCGGATGCAACGAGGGCTCGCCCCGGTAGTTGAGCTTGATCGAGCTGGCACCCATGTCCGCGCACTGCTGGAGGAGCCGGCCGTAGAGGACGGGGTCCATGTAGCCGCGCTGGTAGGTGTGCTCGTCGAACCCCTGGGTGCGGATGTGCTCGTGGGTCCAGATCTGGCAGAACCCCTGGGGGTCCTCCTCGGAGCTGCCGCAGCGCAGGTCGCACACCGCGACCGTCTCCAGGTCGACGTGGACGGGGTGGTCCGAGGCGTCCATCTCCGCCTCGCGCCGGTCCCACTCCCGGCGATAGGCCTGATAGCGCTCGGAGCGCGTGGGCGCCTGGCCCAGCACGCGGAAGGTCGGGTCCTTGCTCATCGAACAGGTAAGTGTAGCCCAGGCCTGCGTTTCCCCGTGAGCCAGAGGCCGGAAGGGCACCCGCCCGGCGTGTTACCATCCACGGTTCGAGCCTATGGAAGGCCAGAAGGTCGGCAAGTACCTCATCGTCGCCAAGATCGGCTCCGGGGCCATGGGCGACGTCTATCGCGCCCACGACGCCAAGCTCAACCGTGACGTCGCGGTCAAGACGATGGCCGAGCTCTACGCGTCCGACGACCAGCTCGTGCAGCGCTTCCAGCGCGAGGCGCAATCCGCCGCGGCCCTCAACCATCCCAACGTCGTCACCGTCTTCGACTTCGGCAGCGAGCAGGGCAAGTTCTACCTGGCCATGGAGCTGCTGGACGGGGCGGACCTCAAGGAATTGATCGCGTCGCGGAGCCTCAACGACCTCTGGGACAAGCTCGACGTGATGGAGCAGATCGCGGAGGGACTGGCCTACGCCCACAAGCAGGGCGTCGTCCACCGTGACCTCAAGCCCGCGAACATCCGCGTGCTGCCCAACGGCCGCGTCAAGATCATGGACTTCGGCCTGGCCCGCATCGGCAGCTCGGACATGACACGCGCGGGCATGGTCATGGGCACGCCGAACTACATGTCCCCCGAGCAGGTGCGCGGGACCAAGGCCGATGCCCGCTCCGACATCTTCTCCCTCGGCGCCGTGTTCTACGAGCTCCTCTCCGGCAAGAAGGCGTTCAACGCCGACTCGATGCACACGATCCTCTACAAGGTGCTCGAGGAGGAGCCGGAACCCGTCCGGAACTGGGTGCCGGGCCTGCCCGCGCCGTTCGTGGCGTTCGTGGAGCGTTGCCTGGCCAAGGACCCGGCCAATCGCTATCCGCACGCGGGCGAGATGCGCGACGCGCTGCGCAAGGTGCGCGAGGCTCTGGCCTCGGGCGAGTACACGCTGGCCGCGGGCGCGGACGGCACCATCGCCGACGGAAACCTCGATCCCTCCGCGCCCACGGTGATGGCGCCGGGAACCGTGATGGCGCCGCACGCAGCGGAGCGGGCCGCCACCACCGGCGCCGCCGCCCTCGCGCTGACGCCGGCGGCCACGCCGGCCGCGGAGACGCTGAAGGGGAATGCCAAGACCCTGAGCGGCCGCTCCCGCACCCGCATGAGCCCGCCCCCGTCGGCGGCGCCGGCCGCGGAGGCGGACGCGCGCTCGCGTTGGCCGGTGTACGTGGGTGGGGCGGCGGTCGTGGCCGTGCTCGCGGTGGGGGCCGTGGTGGCGCTCAGGGGCCGGATCACGCCGGCACCCACGCCACCTCCCGCCGACGCCACCACGGATCAGGTGGGCGCGCTCAAGGAAGCGCTGGTCGGCAACCAGGTGGAGCTGGCGCGCGTCGATCTCGAGAACAAGGACTACAAGGGCGCGATCGGGCGCGCCCAGCGTGCGCTCGCCCTCGACCCTTCGAGCGCGGAAGCGCGGCAGGTGCTGGACCAGGCCACGCGCACGTCCGCGGAGCTGGAAGCGGTGGCCCTGGAGGCGAAGACCGCCTTCGACGCCGGCGACACCGACCACGCGACGCGTGCGCTGGCGCGCGTGCTCGCCCTCGACCCGCGCCATCCCATCGCCGGCGAGCTCACGGCCGCGCTGAACGTGCATTTCCGGAAGCAGGCCGAAGACGCGCGGCGCATGGCGGACGAGGCCCGGCGCGAAGCGGAGCCGTTCCGGTCCGCCGCCCCCGAGGGCTTCGCCCAGGCCGATCGCACGGTGCGCGACGCCGCCGCTCTCCTGCAGCGCGACGAGTTCGCGGTGGCGACGCAGAAGTTCCTGGAGTCCCGCGACGGCTACGAGCGCGCCCGGCGCACGGCGGAAGCGGCCGCCCGCGCCGCCGCCGCCGCCGCGGCACGGGCAGCGGCCGCCGCGGCCGTGCCGACCACGCTCGCCGCGCGCAACGTCCCTCCGCCCGTGACGCTGCCGCCGCCCGTGGCCACCCTCCCCGCGCCGACGCTTCCGGCCGTGCCGACCCCCGTCACGGCGGGGCAGGAGCCGGCCATACGCAAGGTGATCGCCGACTACGGCCGCGCGATCGAGGGCAAGGACATCGCGCTCTACAAGGCCGTCAAGCCGAACCTCACGCCGGACGAGGAGAAGCGCGCCCAGGAGACGTTCAAGGCCATCAAGTCCCAGCAGGTGGACATCGCCATCGACAGCGTGCAGGTGGACGGAACCCAGGCGACGGTGAAGGTCAGACAACAGAACACGATCAACGGCACCAAGGTCAAGCCCATCCAGCTGGTCTTCCGCCTCGTCCAGACCGGCGGCGGGTGGACCATCCAGACCATCGGGCTGCAGTAGCGCCGCGGCCGGCGCGGGCCCCGAGCTCCGGCCCTCAGCGCGTGGTACGGAGCGCGCGCTCGAAACGCTCGCGGGCGGTCAGGAACCGCCGCGCGGCGGTGGCGAATCGGCCCCCCTTGTACTCCGCCTCGCCCTGACGTGCCAGGTCCGCGCCGTCCTTGAAGGTGTCGGAGGCGGCGGCCGCCTTCGATCCCTCCGCGGCCTGGCGCGCGGAAGTCATGGCCCGCCGCGCCTCGTCCGCGCGCCCGCGGAAGGAGGACTCGAGCTTCGTCGCCACCTCGTCGGCGGCGGTGTTGCCGGGCTCGAGCCCGAATAGCGTCCAGAGGGCGTCCGCCGCCCCGGCGTCGTCGCCGGCGACCGCGGCCTTGCGTGCCGCGGTCGCGGCCTGGTCCGCCTGGTCCGCCGTCGTCTTGGCTTTCGCGAGTATCGCCTGCGCGTCCTTGTTGGCGGGGTCGATCTTCAAGGCGCGCTCGGCCTGGCGCATCGCGTCGCGGAAGTCGCCGGCGTCCGCGCGCCGCCTCGCCAGCTCCACCTGCGAGCGGGCCAGCTCCTGGGCCAGGCCGTCCACCTGGGCCGGGCGCGTGGTGGGCGGGGGAGGGGTGGCGGCGGGCGTGGATCCCCGCGCGATGATCATCGCGCCCCCGGCCACGGCCAGGAGGAGCAGCACGCCCCCGATGAGCAAAGGGGCCTTGGATGCGGGGGCAGATGCCGTTCGGGGCTGCGAGCGGCCGCCCGGAGACGAAGACGCACGCACGGCGCCGGGGCCGGGACCCGCGCGCGCCGCCGACGACGAGCGCGAGGCGGAGGCATCGCTCTTGCGCACGGCAGCTCCGGCGGCGGGAAGGGCCAGGTCGGGCAGCACCTTGTCGCCTTGACCGGACGCCACCGCCTGCATCGCGCGATGCAGGGCGGACCGGAACTCGCTTGCGTTCTGGAACCGCTGCGACGCGTCCTTCGCCATCGCGCGCTCCACGACCTGGGCGAGCACGGAAGGAACCCCGGGCGTCAGCTCGTGGACGGGTGGCGGCTCCTCCTGCATGACCTTGAAGAGCACCGAATGCATGGAGTCGGCGTCGAAGGGCTTGCGGTAGGTGAGCAGCTCGTAGAACACGCAACCGAGCGCGAAGACGTCCGAGCGGGCGTCCGCGCGCTCGCCGCGCACCTGCTCGGGCGACATGTAGTGGGGCGTGCCCATCACCATGCCGACGCGCGTCATCTCCGACCCGCCCAGCCGGGCCAGGCCGAAGTCCATGATCTTGGCCTGCCCGTTGCTCAGCAGGTGCACGTTGGCCGGCTTGAGGTCGCGATGCACGATGTCATGGGCGTGCGCGAAGGCCAGGCCTTCCGCGATCTGGTCCACGATGGAGAGCTTTTCGTCGAGGGAGAGGGGCGCGCGGCGGGCGATGGCCTGCTTCATGTCGGAGCCGTCGAGCAGCTCCATGGCCATGTAGATCTTGCCCTGCTCCTCGCCGTAGTCGAAGACGGTGATGATGTTCGGGTGGTTGAGGCGCGCCGCGGATTGCGCCTCGCGCTCGAAGCGCTTGCGCAGCGTGTCGTCCGCGCCGAGCTCCGCCGAGATCGTCTTGATGGCGACGAAGCGGTTGAGGATGGGGTCGTGGGCCTTGTAGACCTCGCCCATGGCCCCCTCCCCGATCTTTTCGAGGATCTTGTACTTGCCGATCTGCTCGATCATGGGGCCGGCGCATCATAGCACCCGCCCTCGCGCCGTTCCCGTTCCCCTCTCCGTCTCCGTCCCCGTCCGTTGCGCCGACCAAGCCCGGACCCCGGCTGTCACGTCTCTATCGCACGATCGCTCCACACAGCCTGTGCCACGCCGTCCGGGGTAAGGGGTGCCGGTGGGGAGGAGGACGTGAGCCAGCAGTTGGTGCTGCGGCGCGAGGACACCGAGGGCGCTCTCCTTTCCGTGCTCAAGGCGCTCGAGATCGAGCGCACCCTCGGGGCCGAGCCCGTGCTGGCCGCGCTGCGGCGCTATCCCGCGCAGGAAGCGCGGCACGCCGACTTTCCGGACGACCTCGATCCTCGCCTGCGCGACGTGCTCCTGCGCCGCGGCGTGGAGCGGCCGTACACGCACCAGCGCGAGGCCTACGACGCCGCGCGGGCCGGGCGCGACGCGGTCGTCGTCACGCCCACCGCCTCCGGCAAGACGCTCTGCTACAACCTGCCCGTCCTGGACACGATCCTCAAGGACCCCGACGCGCGCGCCTTGTACCTCTTCCCGACCAAGGCCCTGGCCCAGGACCAGCTCGCGGAGCTCTACGGCCTGATCGAGACGCTGGGCGCCGATATCGGCACCTTCACCTACGACGGCGACACGCCCCAGGACGCGCGCAAGGCCATCCGGGCCCGCGCCCACATCGTGGTCACGAACCCGGACATGCTCCACAAGGGCATCCTGCCCCACCACACGAAG
>Ga0075425_100008927_pt1 | contig 10659 bp, 5 predicted proteins | sample SoiMethybrSBSTD4_FD_75300 | JGI IMG/M metagenome (GOLD analysis project Ga0075425, IMG submission 75300) | Bulk soil microbial communities from a Populus tree surrounding site in Tennessee, USA - Soil MetaG P. TD hybrid SBSTD4 | ecosystem: Environmental > Terrestrial > Soil > Tree plantation...
CCGGGCCGGCGACGCGCCCGTCCCGCCGCTGAACCTGGTCGGGGACTTCGGCGGCGGCGGGATGCTGCTCGCCGTCGGCGTGCTGGCCGCCCTGCTGGAGCGGGAGCGGTCCGGGCTGGGGCAGGTGGTGGACGCCGCCATGGTGGACGGCTCGGCGCTGCTCGCCTCGTTCCTGTACGGGCTGCGGGCGGCCGGGGCGTGGCAGGACGAGCGGGGCACGAACGTGCTCGACGGCGGGGCTCCGTTCTACGACACCTACGCCACCGCCGACGGCCGTTATATGGCGGTAGGCGCGCTGGAACCGAAGTTCTACGCCGAGCTGCTGGAACGGCTCGGCCTCGACGGGGCCGGCCTGCCCGCTCAGTACGACCGCTCCGGCTGGCCCGAGCTGCGGGCGCGGCTGACCGAGGCCTTCGCCGGGCGCAGGCAGGCGGAGTGGGTGGAGGTGTTCGCGGGCTCGGACGCGTGCGTGGCCCCGGTGGTCAGCCCGCGGGATGCGCCCGGTCACCCGCACAACGCCGCCCGCAAGACGTTCATCGACGTGGGCGGCGTGACCCAGCCGGCGCCCGCGCCCCGGTTCGGCCGCACCGCGTGCGCCCCGCCCTCGCCGCCGGGCCGCCCCGGCGCCGACACCAGCGACGTGCTCGCCGGGCTCGGTTTCAGTGCCGTCGAGATCGCCCGATTGCGCGACAACGGCGCCGCTACCTAACCGGCCGGCCGCTGAACGTGGGACGGCGGGATGATGAACGAATCCCGAACCGTTCGGGGCAGGCCGGGGGGTGAGGTAATGCCAGGTTCCCCAGGGAGCCGCTGGTGGGGACGGCTGCGGGCGCTTCCGGTGATGCGGGGTGTGCTGCCGATCGAGCGATCCCGGGTGGCGACGGACGTGCTGGCCGGTGTCACGCTGGCCGCCCTGGGCATTCCGGAGGTTCTGGGGTACGCGAAGATCGCTGGGATGCCGGTGGTTACCGGCTTGTACACGTTGCTTCTGCCGATGGCGGTGTTCGCGCTCCTGGGCTCGTCGCGTCACCTGGTGGTGGCGGCGGACTCGGCCACCGCCGCGATCCTGGCCGCCGCGCTGGCCGGGCTGGCGGTCGCCGGGTCGCCGCAGTACGTCCGGCTGGCGGGGCTGGCCGCGCTGCTGGCCGGGGCGATGCTGCTGCTCGCCCGGGCCGCCCGGCTGGGGTTCCTGGCGAATTTCCTTTCCCGCTCCGTGCTGGTCGGCTTCCTGGCCGGGGTGGGTATCCAGGTGGCCATCGGGCAGCTTCCCAGCATGCTGGGGGTACCGGCCGCGGACCGGCAGACCCTGCCCCGGCTCTGGGACACGGTGCGGGCGCTCCCGGACGCCCGTGCCGCCGACGTGGCGATAGCGGCCGGGGTCATCGTGATCGTGCTCGTGGCGCGCATGATCACCCGCCGGATCCCGGGGCCGCTGATCGCGGTGGTCCTCGCCATCGGCGTGAGCCGGGCCGCGGATCTGGCCCGGCACGGCGTCGCCGTGGTCGGCCCGGTTCCGCGCGGGCTGCCGAGCCTGGCGCTGCCCGCCCTCGGCCGGCACGACGTCGCCAGCCTGCTCGGCGCCGCGGCGTCGCTGTTTGTCGTCATCCTGGCCCAGAGCGCGGCCACCTCGCGCGCCTACGCCGTCAAGTACGAGGAGGCGTTCAGCGAGAACACCGACCTGATCGGCCTGGGCGCCGCCAACGCCGCCGCCGCGTTTACCGGCACGTTCGTGGTGAACGGCAGCCCGACCAAGACGCAGGTGGTCGACAGCTCGGGCGGGCGCAGCCAGCTGGCCCAGCTCGCCACCGCGGCCGTGGTTCTCGTGGTACTTGTCCTGCTCACCGGGCCGCTGGCCTACCTGCCCGAGGCCGCACTGGCGGCGGTGGTGTTCCTCCTCGCCGCCGGGCTCATCGACGTCACCGGGATGCGGCGCATCCTGGCCACCCGGCGACGCGAGTCCGTCGTCGCCCTGCTCACGGCGGCGGCGGTGGTGGTCCTGGGGGTGGAGTACGGGCTCGTGCTCGCCGTCGTCGCCTCGATCGTCGACCACCTGCGCCACAGCTACAGCCCGCTCAACAGCGTGCTGGTGAAGTCACCGGCCGGGCACTGGCGGCCGATCCCAGTGGCGCCCGGCGCCCGGACCGAGGAGGGGCTGGTGATCTACCGGTTCGGCACCAGCCTGTACTTCGCCAACGCCCCCAGGCTCGTCGACGACGTCATGGCGCTGACCGGCCACGGCAGCCCGGTGCGCTGGCTGGTTATCGATTGCACGGCCATCGAAGACATCGACTACACCGCGTCCGTTGCCCTCGCCAGGCTGGCCGGGCAGCTTCAGCAGCGGCACGTGCGGCTGGCCCTCAGCACGGTCCTCGGCCCGGTGCGGCAGCAGCTCGACCGTTACGGTATCGGCCCGGCTCTCGGCCCCGGCTGCTATTACGGCACTCCCACCGAGGCACTCGAGGCCTTCCACGCCGCGGAGCAAGTGACGGGCAGCTGACGACAGGCCACGGCAGAGACGGAACTGACCCGGCGTGCACGCGCCGGCACAATCCGTGCGCAGCGGCCGGACGCGCGGCCCGGCCGCGGACCGCGGTATGTCAGACTCGTAGGCAGAAGCCTTCCGGCCACGGGCGGGATGCATGCACGTATCACGCGCGTTGAGCCTGGATATCGCAGCCGACTGAAGGAGGTGTGGCCGTGCTCGGTGATCCCTGCAGTACCACCACGGCGGGCGCGGCCATCACCATCGGCCGGGCCGCCAGATGCTGCCCGTTCCGATCCCTTCCACGCTTGCCGGCCGCCCCGGGGTAGATCACCCGGCCTGGCCGGTGGACCAGGAGGTTGCTGTGTCCGACCGGCATTTCTTCAACGGCCGTCTGCCCGGTCCCCGCTCCCGTAACGGCGACGGCGCCGCCTCGCACCTGTTCGGCAACTACTCGCAGCGGCTGATGACCTCCCGCCAGGTCCGGCAGAACATCGTCTCGCTGGTCGGCCTGATCGGCGCGCCGGTGGTGAACCAGTCGGGTGAGGAGGTGGGCCGCCTCGTCGACATGGTCGCGCAGGTGCACGGCAGCACCGATCCCTACCCGGCGCTGACCGGGATCGTGGTCCGGGTGGGGCGCCGCCGGGCCTTCCTCGACGCGTCCACGATCGACCGGGTCGAGCGCCGTTCGGTGACGCTCCGCACGGCCCGGATGGACCTGCGCGAGTTCCACCGCCGCGAGGGTGAGGTGCTGCTGCACCGCGACATCCTCGACCACCAGCTGGTGGATACCGACGAGGTGCAGGTCATCCGGGCGGCCGATCTGTACCTCGCCCAGGTCGGCGACCAGGTCCGGCTGGTGGGCGTGGACGTGAGTCTGCAGACGCTGCTGCGCAGGCTCGGCCCCAAGCGCTTCCGCTGGCATCCGACCCCCGACCGGGTCATCGACTGGGCCGCGATCGAGTCGTTCGGCGCCGACTCGCCGGAGGCGCCGGCCGCGGTGAAGCTGCGCGAGCCGCACTCGGCGCTGCGCCGGCTGCGGCCCGCCGAGCTCGCGGACGTCCTGGAAGAGCTGGAGAGGCCGGGCCGTAGGGAGCTGCTGGCCAGCCTCGACCACGACTTCGCAGCCGATGTCCTGGAGGAGATGGAACCCGACGAGCTGACCGCTCTGCTGCGCGAGGTGGAGCCCGCGCAGGCCGCCGAGCTGGTCGCGCGGATGGAGCCCGACGAGGCGGTCGACGCGTTGCGCGAGCTTCCCGCCGACGAGCAGGCACAGCTGCTGGCCCATATGCCAGCGGCCACCGAGCGGGAACTCGCCCGCCTGCTCGGCTACCCCGAAGATGAGGCCGCGGGCGTCATGACCACGGTGCTGTGCACGGCGCATCCCGACGAGACGGTCTCCGGGGTGCGGAAACGGCTACGCAAGCTGGCTAAGCACCAGACCGATGTCGACTCCGTCGCGGTGGTGGACGGCGATGACAGGGTCATCGGCGACGTCTCGGCGTTCGATCTGCTGGTCAATGACGGCGACAAGCCGCTGTCCGACCTGATTGATCTCGACGACCCCCCTGTCACCTTGCGGCCGGACGCGGACCTGGACACGGTCGCCAACGAGCTGGTGGAATCCCGGCGTTCGTCGCTGCTCGTGGTCGATGAGAAGGGCAGACCGCTCGGCCGGATCCTTTCCGATGACATCCTGGATGCACTGGTCCCCGGCCACGGACGGCTGCACTTTCCCAGGCTCCTGCGGTGAGCAGCGCGCGGGAAGACGCGCAGGAGACCGCCCGGGAGGAAGTGCAGGCCGAGGAAGCGCGGTCGGCCCGGGCCCGGAACGGCCTCACCGGCCTGGTCAGGTTCCGGTCCGGCGGGCTGCGGATCATGCGGTCCCGCAAGAGCCGGATCTGGCTGGTGCTGGCCATCGCGGGCCCGGGAATCGTGGCGGCCAACGCCGGCAACGATGCGGCAGGCATCGCCACCTACGCCTCGGCCGGATCCCAGTTCGTCTACCGGACCCTGTTCTTCATGCTGCTGGTCACCATCGCGCTGGTGCTGGTGCAGGAGATGGCGGTGCGGCTGGGCACCCACACCGGCAAGGGCCTGGCCGCTCTCATCCGCGAGCAGTTCACCCTGCGGCAGACCGCGGTCGCGCTCAGCTGCGTGCTGCTGGCCAACACCGGGCTGGTGGTGTCGGAGTTCGCCGGCATCGGGGCCGCGTTCGGGCTGCTCGGGGTCAGCCGGTACATCATCATCCCGATCGCGGCCGTCGCCATCTGGGCGCTCGTCTCATTCGGCTCCTACCGGTGGGCTGAGCGGATCTTTCTGATCATGTCGCTCGCGTTCCTGGCCTACCCGATCGCGGCCATCCTCGGCCACCCGAACTGGGGTGAGGTCGGCTCCAACCTCGTCATCCCGCACTTCGAGTACAGCAGGGCCTTCCTGCTGCTGGGGGTCGCCCTCATCGGGACCACGGTCAGCCCCTACATGCAGCTGTACGCGGCGGCCGGGGTGGTCGACAAGGGCGCCGACCCGGCCGACTACCCGCGGGCGCGGATCGACGCCATCGCCGGGGCGGTGTTCGCGTGCATCGTCTCGATGACGATCATCATCGCCACGGCCACCGCCATCGGCGGGAAGGGCCCGCTGACCTCCGCGGCGGAGGCCGCCAGCGCGCTGAAGCCGGTGGCGGGCGCGGCCGCCGAGCTGCTGTTCGCGCTCGGGCTGATCGGCGCGTCCGCGCTGGCCGGCGCCGTCGTCCCGCTGTCCAGCGCGTACGCCATCAGCGAGGCGGTCGGGGTGGAGCGGTCGGTATCCCGCAAGTTCACCGAAGCCCGGCTGTTCCTCGGGCTGTTCGGCGTGCAGGTCCTCATCGGCGCGGCGCTGGCGCTCACCCACATCAACCTGATCACCCTGCTGATCGGCACTCAGGTGCTGCAGGGCATCGTCACCCCGGTCATCCTGGTCTTCATCCTGATCCTCACCAATCGCCGCAGCGTGCTGGGCAAGGCCGCGAACGGCACGGCGTTCAAGGTGGTGGCCACCGTCTGTGTGGCCGCCATCTCGGCGATGAGCCTGCTGCTGCTCGGCACGACCGTGCTCGGCTTCTTCGGCATCGGCTGACCCCGGCATGGGTTGACCCGGCGCCGGCGAGCGCCTTCCCGCCTGCCCGCAGGGGCCGCCGCGGCGTGCAACGGCCGAACACATCCGCGGTCAGGGGGCGAAGCGGTAGCCCATCCCGGACTCGGTGAGCAGGTAACGCGGACGCGCCGGCTCCGGCTCGAGCTTGCGCCGCAGCTGCGCGACGTAGACGCGCAGGTAGTTGCTCTCGGTCTCATACGCCGGTCCCCAGACCTCCTGGAGGAGCTGGCGCTGGGTGACCAGGCGGCCGCGGTTGCGCACCAGGATCTCCAGCAGCTGCCACTCGGTGGGGGTGAGGCGGACATCGCTGCCGTCGGCGCGGGTGACCCGTTTGGCCGCGAGATCGACGGTGAAGTCCTCCGTCTTCACGACGGGCTCGTCCGGGGCCGGTGAGGCCCGGCGGACGGCGGCGCGGAGCCGGGCCAGCAGCTCGTCCATGCCGAACGGCTTGGTCACGTAGTCGTCCGCGCCCGCGTCGAGCGCCGCCACCTTCTGGCTTTCGTGCCCCCACACCGACAGCACGATGATCGGCGTCGAGGCCCAGCCCCGGACGCCGCGGATCACCTCGGTGCCGTCCATGTCGGGCAGCCCAAGATCGAGGATCATCACGTCCGGACGCTCGCGGGCCATGGCCGCGAGCCCGGAGGCGCCATCGCTGGCCGTGCTGACCTGGTAATTCCGTGCCGCGAGGTTGATCCGCAGCGCCCGGAGGATCGACGGCTCGTCGTCGACGACCAGCACCCGGGTCAAGATTCGGCGCCCTGCATGGACTCGGCGCCCCTGCTCGCGACGGGCAGTGTGATCCTGACCGTGAGCCCGCCGCCCGGCGTATCGGCGGCGACGATGCCGCCGCCCATCGCCTCGGTGAAGCCCTTGGCCACCGCGAGGCCGAGCCCCACCCCGACCTTGCGGTTGTCGAATCGCTGGAACGGCTCGAAGATCTGCGTCTTCAGCTTGTCCGGTACGCCCGGGCCGTGGTCGATGACCTCGAGCACGACGGTGCTGTCGACCCGCCGGGCCTGCAGGACGGGCGGCCGTGTGGGCGGCGAGTGGTGCAGCGCGTTGGAGAACAGGTTGGCCAGGACCCGCTCGAGCAGGCCCGGGTCGGCGAGCACCAGCGGCATGCCGTCGGGCACCTCGAGCCGCAGGTTCGCCGATTCGTCGAGGCCGCGCAGCGCGATCGGCGCCACCTCGTCGATCGTGATGGGGCGGAGGAACGGCTGCAGCGAGCCGGTGTGCAGGCGGCTCATGTCGAGGAGGTTGCCGATCAGGCCGTCGAGCCGGTCCGCGTTCTCCTCGGTCGTGGCGAGCAGCGCCTCCTTGTCGGACTCGGTCCAGGCGACGTCGGTCTGGCGCAGGCTGCTCACGCTGGCCTTGATCGAGGCCAGTGGCGTGCGCAGGTCGTGGCTGACCGCCGCGAGCAGCGCCGTCCGCATCCGGTTGCCCTCGGCCAGCGCTTCCGCCTGGGCGGCCTGGGTCCGCAGCCTCTCCCGGTCGAGCGCGGCCGCGGCCTGCGCCGCGAAGCCGGCCAGCAGTCCCGGCGCGATCGGTCCCTGCTGGCCGCTCACCTCGAGCGCCAGGTCGCTGCGCACACCGACGCGGGTGACGGCGGCCCCGGAGGCGGCGCTGCCGCTGGCCGCGATCCGGACCCAGCGGCCGCTGACGTTTTCCTGCAGTTCCGCGCGGCCCCCCAGGGTCTGCACGAGATGATCCAGGACCGCCGCCGGGGTGTCGGCGCCGCCGAGGACGGTCTGCGCCAGCGTCAGCAGCAGCCTGGCCTCCTCGCGGCTGCGGGCGGCCTGGCCGGCCCGGCTGGCCGCGAGGTGAACGACGCTGCTGACCGCCACGGCGACGGTGACGAACAGCAGCAGCGCCAGCAGGTTGTCCGGCTTGTCGATGGTGAACGTGTGCAGCGGCGGGGTGAAGTACCAGTTGAGCAGCAGGCTGGCGGAGGCGGCGGCGAGCACGGCCGGCCAGAAGCCGCCGATCACCGCGAGCGCGACCACGGCGACCAGGTAGATCAGCAGGTCGTCGGTCAGGCTCAGATACGGCCGGACCGAGACCAGCAGCGCGGTCAGCAAGGGCAGGCCGACCGCGGCGAGCAGGACCCCCAGCAGCGCCCGGCGGGCCCCGACGGCGTAGGCCGCCTTGGCCATGCGGGCACGGCGGTCCGCCGCGGGCCATCCGCGCGCCAGCCGCTTGCCGCTGCCGTTGGCCGCCCCGGAACCAGTGCCGGGCTGCCCGGCGTCGCCACCTGCGCCCACGCTCTCCAGTATGGGCCTGTTCGCCAGCCAGCGCATGAGCAGACCGAGGGCGGCCCCGGCCAGCGCGCACACGGCCATGACGACGGCGGCGTTCACGGCATGGGGGCCGGTCAGCCGCAGCTGTGCGTACGGGGGATGGGCGAACCCCACCGCGGTGAGCCATCCGACGACGCCCAGCGGGATCACCGCCAGCGGCTCCGTCACGAATGACCACGCGGTCACCACCGCGGCGCTCGCGATCAGCACCCCCGTCGCCGTGAACCGGCCGTGCAGGGCGGCCGCGACCGTGCCGATGGCCAGCAGCGCCGCGTAGCCCGTCACCAGGGCGTAGGGCGCCGCCAGTCCCTGCCGGGCCGCCGATCCATGCCGCGTCGAACCATTCATCTCAGGAACAGTCGAACGCCGGAAACGGCGAAAAATAAGGATCTTGATGAAACCTTAACGCGCAGGTCAGGAGTCTTGACGCGGCCTTAGCGGATGCGGCGCACGGCCGCGCTTAGCGTCGGTGGGGAGCGGCAAAAGGCGCACGTCGCAGTGCCCGGCAACGGGCGCGGCAGCGGGCCGGCGCGGTGGCCGCCGCGTCATGGCGACGGCCCTGATCAGGCCCGGGGACGGGAGGGACAGACCGGTGGCCCTGCGCACCAAGGCGGCTGGCCTGCTTGGCGGCACTCCGGAAGACCTGCCGGAGAGCTTCGGCTACTCCATCAAGCGGCGCCTGCTCGGGCCCCCGATGGTCAACGAGGAGCTGCGCCATCAGCGCCTGTCGAACCTCATCGCGCTGGGCGTGCTCTCCCCCGACGGCATCTCCTCCTCCGCCTACGGCACGGAGGAAATGCTCATCGAGCTGCTCCCGGTGTTCGGGGTCGCCGCGTTCGCGCTGATCCTGCCGATGACCGGGGTGATCTTGTTCGTCATGCTCCTGGTCGTGCTCTCCTACCGCGAGGTGGTGACGGTCTACACCCGGGCCGGCGGGTCCTACGTGGTCGCCCGGGAGAACTTCGGGCCGCGCATCGCCCAGGTCGCGGCCGTGGCGCTGCTGATCGACTACGTGGTCACCGTCGCCGTGCAGGTGGCGGCGGGAACCGCGGCGGTCGCGTCGGCGTTCCCCGCGCTCGGGCCGTACGTGAAGGAGATCTCGATCGGGGTCGTGCTGGTCATGTGCTACGGCAACCTGCGCGGCATCCGCGAGGCGGGGAAGTTCTTCGCGCTGCCCACCTACCTGTTCACGGGCTCCATCCTGCTGATGATCGCCGTGGGGCTGATCAGGGAGGTGCTGGGAAACCTCCACCCGCAGGACGTGCATAACCTCCACGGCACCTACACGGTCGGCGCCGGCACTGCCGGGCTGACCTCTATCGTGCTGATATTCACGCTGCTGAAGTCGTTCGCCAACGGCGGCGCCTCGCTCACCGGCATCGAAGCGGTGTCCAACGCGGTGAGCGCGTTCAAGCCGCCCGAGGGGATCAACGCCCGCAAGGTGCTGGTCGCCGAGGGCATCATCCTCGGCACCCTCGTTGCCGGGATCTCCTGGCTGGCGCATGTGACCCACGCCACCCCCTACGTGAGCGGCTTCCCGACCGTGATCTCCCAGGAAGCCAACCTGGTGTTCGGCCAGTCCGCTCACTTCATGTACTTCGTGGTGCAGGCCACGACCGCGCTGATCCTCTACACCGGCGGCAACACCAGCTTCAACGGCTTCCCGTTCCTGACCAGCTTCGTCGCCGAGGACGCGTTCCTCCCCCGCTGGATGACCAAGCGCGGCCACCGGCTGGTGTTCTCCAACGGGATCATCGTGCTCACCGTGCTCGCGGTGACCCTGCTGGCCGTGGTCGGCTCGAACGTGAACCGGCTGGTGCCGTTCTACGCGATCGGCGTGTTCACCGCGTTCTCCATGGCCGGGTTCGGCATGGCGAGGTACCACCACCGGCGGAAGGAGCCGGGCTGGCGCCGACGGCTGGTGATCAACTTCTCGGCGGGCGTGCTCACCTCGATCGTGGTGGTGATCTTCGCGGTGGTGAAGTTCACCGAGGGCGCCTGGCTGATAGTGATCATCTTCCCGCTGCTGGTCTTCGCGCTGATCAAGCTCAACGGCCGGTACCGGCTGGAGGCCCAGGTCCTCGAGGACCTCGGCGGGCGCAAGCCGCCCAAGCCGCCGAACTACGCGCGCCGCGTCGTGCTGGTCTTCGTGGACGAGTTCAACCTGGCGACGATCGCCGCGCTGCGGTACGCCAACGGCCTGCGGCCCACCGTGCTGCGCGCGGTGCACTTCGTCATCGACACCGAACAGGCCGACGTGCTGCGCGAGGAATGGCTCCGCGCCGAGCGCGGCATCGCGCTGGACCTGGTGGACTGCCCCGACCGGCGGGTACCCCGGGCCGCCGGGGAGCTGGTCGCCCGGGAGGCCGCCCAGCCGGGCACGCAGGTGACCGTGGTGCTGCCGCGGCGGAGCTACGCGCCGGTGCTCGGCCGGCTCCTGCACGACCAGACCGCCGACAAGATCGCCCGGGTGGTGAGCCGGATACCACGCTCCGTTGCCACGATCATCCCCTTCGACGAGCAGGCCCGGCTGGAGGTGCTGGCCGACCGCCAGGCGATCCGCCAGGCCACGACGCCGGTCCCGAACGGGAACGGCCGCGGGCCCGGCCCGCCCGCCGCGCGGCCGGGCGTCATGCCGATCGCCGCCGTCCCCCGCAACGGCAAGGCCACGGTGGAGGGCCGGGTCCACAGCGTGGAGATCAGGCCGGTGGAGCACAGCTGCGTGCTCGCCTGCCGGGTCAC
>Ga0075425_100008929_pt1 | contig 10658 bp, 11 predicted proteins | sample SoiMethybrSBSTD4_FD_75300 | JGI IMG/M metagenome (GOLD analysis project Ga0075425, IMG submission 75300) | Bulk soil microbial communities from a Populus tree surrounding site in Tennessee, USA - Soil MetaG P. TD hybrid SBSTD4 | ecosystem: Environmental > Terrestrial > Soil > Tree plantation...
TCGGTCATGTGGGCAAAACTTGAAGCGCTCAGCGCCGGTGCCCGCCTTGCGAGCAAGGACCTCTGGTCATAGTCTCTGGTTCTCGTCAGCCGGAGTATCGATCATGAACGTCAACGCGCAGCCTGCGAGCGGACTAGCGATCCCATTCGATCATCACCGTCTCGATCGGCTGATGGAGGAGACGGGCATCGACGTCGTAATCGCGACCTCCAAGCACAATGTTCAATATCTGCTTGGCGGCCATCGGGCAGATTTCTTCGACTACATGGATGCGACCGGCGTTACCCGCTATCTACCGGTGCTGGTCTATCCGAAAGGGGCACCGGAAAAGGCTGCCTATATCGGCCACCGGCTGGAGAAGTTCCAGCGCGAGGTAAAGCCGATGTGGACGCCGGCGACGCAGACCAACACCTGGGGCTCGGTCGATGCGATGCAGAAGGCGGTCGACCATATGCGCAAGATTGGCCTCAGGCCGAAGCGTATCGCGGCCGAATTCGGATTTCTTCCTTACGACGCGTCGCAGGTTCTGCGGGCCGCTTTTCCCGATGCGGAATGGGTCGACGCGCTCTTCGTGCTTGAACGCCAGCGGGTCAAGAAGTCAGCGAAAGAACTTCAGTTGCTGAAATATGCCTCGGAGGCCGTGATTGAATCCATGCAGGCGGTGATCGCCTCAAGCAAGCCCGGTATCACCAAAGCTGAGGTGGTTGAGGCGCTACGCCGCGAAGAGACCAACCGCGGTCTGACGTTCGAATATTGTCTGATCACGGCCGGCACCGGCATGAACCGCGCGCCCTCCGACAAGAAATGGGAGAGGGGCGAGATCATGTCGATCGACTCCGGCGGAAACTATGAGGGCTACATCGGTGACGTGTGCCGCATGGCCATTCACGGCGAGCCTGATGCCGAGCTTGAGGAACTACTCGGCGAGATCGAAAGCATCCAGCGCGCGGCAATGAAAACGATCCGCCCTGGGGTCAATGGCGGCGAAATCTACGCCGTCGCCGCGCCCCTCGTGCAGAAATCGAGACACCACAACCACATGGAATTTCTAGCGCATGGCATGGGCATGGTGAGCCATGAGGCGCCGCGCCTCACTGACCGCGGTCCGGTCCCTTATCCGGCCGAATACGCGGCGCAGCTGCTTGAATCGGGCATGGTGGTTTCAGTGGAGACGACGCTGATGCATCCCTCACGCGGGTTCGTCAAGCTCGAGGACACGGTGGTGGTTACCGACCAAGGCCACGAAGTCTACGGCGAAGGCGCGCGCGGCTGGAACAGGGCGGGCGTCGGCTAGCGCTGCTGCCATGCCCTTGTGCGGGGCACAACGGCATTACCTGCGCATTGTCTTGTCGACTTGCGCCGCTAGCGTTTTCAGTTTGTCAGACACCCGGACCGCATAGTCCTCGGCCTTCTCAAGACGTCGGAGTGCGTCAGGCAAGCGCGCGAGTTCTCGCGTGGCGCGCTCGCGGATCTGTCCCAGGGTTGGCGCCGCGCCAATGCGCTCGCCTTTGCGCATCACCTGCACGATCAACGTCTCGCCCGCCTGGGTGTCGCCCTCAAGAGATAGAACATCTCCACTCATTCGCCCGTCGGCGCCATAGCCGCGCCAGACTTGCTTGCTTCCGGGCCAGGTGGCTTTGCCTTCGGAGAGTTTTCGGCGTGGTTCGCCAGCGTATTCCTGAAGTTTGTAGGCACAATCAAGTGACGGCGCATCGATCGACGCATCGAGGTTGACGCCGATGCCATAGCCGTCGATGGGCGCCTTCGATGCCGTCATCGTTTGCAGCACGTCTTCATTGATCCCGCCGCTCACCACGATGATGACATCGGACAGTCCACCCACGTCGAGAATTCTGCGCACTTTCCTGGTCATGGCGCCAAGGTCGCCGCTGTCGATGCGTACGCCGCGAATATTGATGCCATCGGCTTTCAACTTCGGCGCCAGCTGCACGACTTTTCGCACGCCTGCCTCGGTGTCGTACGTATCGATCAGAAGAACCACTCCCTCGGGGCGCGACCGTGCAAAGCTTTCGAAAGCGGCAATCTCATCTCCATGCACCTGCACGAACGAATGCGCCATGGTCCCCACAATCGGGATGCCGTAGCGCTCGCCCGCAAGCACATTGGCGGCATTCGTAAATCCGGCGAGGTAGCTGGCGCGCGCGGAGAACAGTCCTGCCTCGGCGCCGTGCGCCGTACGCAAACCAAAATCTGAAAGGATCTTTCCAGGCGCCGCGAGAACCATTCGCGCCGCCTTCGAGGCGATCATAGTCTGGAAATGCATGATGTTGATCAATCGCGTCTCGACCAACTGCGCCTCTGGAAGGGGGGCGGTGATGCGCACGAGAGGTTCGTAGGGAAAGCAGACCGTGCCTTCCGGAATTGCATGAACGTCGCCGGTGAAGCGGAATTCAGCGAGGTAATCGATCAGGTTGTCACGAAATCGTCGCGTGCTTTTGAGCCAATCGATTTCGGCAGCTGAAAAGCGCAGTGCCTCAAGGTAGGCGAGGGTATCCTCTAGCCCTGCCGCGAGCAGGAAATTGCGGCGCGCCGGCAGCCGCCGCACGAAGAATTCAAATACGGCCGTCTTGTTCTCGCCGCGATCCAGGTAGGCCTGGATCATATTGAGTTCATAAAGGTCGGTGGTGAGCGGGCTGGTCGTTGGCGTCATGTCGGCCCTGGCCGGACGAATGTGAGTGGTCCTTTTGCCCGGCCTATGAAGACGGGTCAAATGCGAACGTTGAGCCTTGCGTGCCTCTGACAAAATCAGCATCTTGCAGCCGGGGGCGCAGCACTTTGACCTTTTTGGCTGTACTTCCGCGTTGCCTTGAAACAGCCTCATGCGGACGCAATTTTCGGATTGTGTGAACAGCTGACCGCCCCAGGCTTTGGCGGGCAAACGAGAACGACCTTGACTCCGGTACCGTAACTAGGCCGCCATCACGTTCGCGGCGACAGCTTTACTGACAGACGCGACGTGTCGGTAAAAACATCCGCGAGTCATGGGTGGCATGACTTGGCACGGCAACTTCAAGTCTGCTAGAGGGGCCGCTCAATCTTCCAATGAAAGGACTGCCATGTCGATGAGACTCTTTGCTTGCTTTGCCTTTGTCGTTGCGTTTTTTGGTCTTGCCCTGACGGCAACGACGTCCGCTCACGCCTATGTCGAGGCGGGCAGTTTGAATTGCCGAAGCCCGGGGCCGGCAGGCTTTGTTGTCGTATCGGCACGCGTGTTCGATTGTGTCTTTGCTCCTGCATCAGGCGCACCGCCGCAGTACTACCGTGGCACTGTCAGCCGCTTCGGAGCGCAAATCGGATTTACCAATGATGTGGCGCTGGGCTGGATCGTGTTGGCGGCAACGTCGCGCCTTGGCCCGGGCGCGCTGGCCGGCGGTTATGTCGGCGTTTCCGGTGGGGCGGCGATCGGCGTCGGCGCCGGAGCCAACGGCCTTGTCGGCGGACTGAACAATTCGTTCGCCCTACAGCCGGTGAGCGTTGAAGCCCAGACCGGACTCAACGTGATTGCAACCATCACCGGACTTGATCTGCAGCCCGTTCGGCCGGTCCGTCATCATCGCCGTCATCGCCGCTAGGGCGCACTTCGACGAAACAAGAACCGCGGGCTTTGCCCGGGCTTTTTTATCGTCCAACCGCTCTGAAAACAACACGTGATGTCAGATCGGCTCCTTGAAGCGCGCGCACCATTTCGGCCGATATTTTTCCGCGACCTTCGGAGAGCAATTGATTCTGCAGGACTCAGTCACGCAGTCCATCAATTCGCCGGGTGCTTCGTTCACCTCCGCAGGTGCCGCAGCGCTGGCAGCGGGAGAGAGATTGCTTCTGTTCGGAGTTGCCTGCTGCGGAACTGTCCCGGGCGCGGGCTGGTTCGCCAGCGGCACGGGCTTGGGTTCCTCCTGCTGGAACAAACCTCCCGATGTCGAACACCCTGCAAGAGCGAGCAGGAACAGCAGTTTAGCAAGCTGTCTCATTGACCTTTTCTCATTAATGCCGTGACGCTCGACAAGTTGTGTGCGACATCTCTATGCTCGCATAGTGCGGACCAGAACGCCACCATTGCGACCATACGATGTCCGCTTTTGACGAGAAGCCCGACGACGGTAGAATAGTCGCGCTCAGGAAACGTGCGATGCCCCGCTTTGGAATACCTCGTCGGGAATTCGACGAGCAGGATAGCAACGTCCTAAAAGTAAACTGGCGGCGCGGATTGTTACGCGTGTGGCTGCTTCTCTCGGCCGCGTGGATCATGGGGTGGATCGTCTATCTGATCATCTACGGGATACAGAGCGGCTTCCAAAGCTCCGGTGATTTGCTTGCGATCTTGGTTTTGCTGATCGGCCCACCCATCGCGCTGCTCCTGTTCGGATTGGTCGCGGGATGGGCATTCCGCGGTTTCAAGCCTGAATAGCGGCACTTCTTGAGTGTTGGACCTCAGGCCAATCGAATCTGGCGCGGTTTCCTGTGAAGCTGTTTTCGGGAGTTCATCCCGCTATTTCAGCATCAGGAGCAGGGACCAACATGAGATTCCGACCAATTGGCCTGGCACTGGCCATCTGGGTCATACCAATGGCCGCCAACGCGCAGTTGACCATCGACATGGCCAACATTCGCTGCGATCAGTATCTCGCGATGGCACCATCGCAATCGAGAGACTTCTCGTCATGGATGAGCGGGTGGTTCAGTTACCAGCTCGGCAAGACCACGATCGATCTTGTCACGCATCAGAAGAATATCGCGAACGTGAAAGCCTGGTGCCAATACCATCCCCAAGAAACCGTCATGTCCGGTCTGAAAAACGCGACCGGCCAGTAATAACGGAACCCATTCGGGAGAAGTCATCATGACACGTATCATTTGTTTCGCATGCGCGATCCTTATCGGTGCCGCCGTAATGCCAGTGTCCGCTCAGGTCAATCTGGACATGAACAAGATCACCTGTGGCGATTGGCTTGGATACGATCCGACCGGCAAGGAGTTCGTGCGGTTCTGGCTGAGCGGCTATTACAATGCAGCTCAGAACAGCAACGTGCTCGATGTGAATCGTCTGCAGCGGAATTCGGCGAAGGTGGTCGACTATTGCAAGAAACACAAATCGCAGTCGCTGCCGACCGCGATAAAGAATGCTGCGAGCTGACCGGTAGTTCGCCTCGAAGATGAACGTCTTTTTGGCCGCTGGGTCGTCCGGAGAGGGCGCCCGGCGGGCGGTATTTCTTGCAGTTGCGCCAATTCGTCCGGTGCATGGTATTGTGTGAAGCCGTTTTGGTATGACCAAGGCTTATTGATCGCTAGACTGCACTAGGACGGACGATTTCCGGGGCCGCCCATGTTCAAGGATCTACGTGCGGGGACAAAGTTTCTGATTTTGTGCGGCGTGTCCTTGGCGCTCACGAGCGTTGCGACCTATGCCCTTCTGACTGAGAAACAGATCGCGATAAGCTTCGTGAACAGCGAGCTCGTGGGCAGCAAGTATCTCGCCATGCTGCGCCCGATCTATCGCGCGGTTCTTGACACACAGTCCGAGGCTAATCCGGCCGGCCGTCAGATTGCATCACCGACGGATGCCGTGGCATCGCTGTCGCGTGCCGACATAGACACGGGATTTCTGCAAATAGGAAATACCGTGCAGGTGCTCTCAGCATCGTTGCGCGATCTGGAAGGCACCAATGCCGCGGGCGTTTCCGGCGAGGCCTATCTGTCCGCTTTGAAGAATTTGCGGGAGATCGCCGCGCGCATCGGCGATGATTCGAAGCTGACGCTCGATCCGGTGCTCGACACCTATTACGTACAGGACATCGTGGTGATACGTCTGCCGACGGCGCTTGAAGAGATCGGCCAGGCGCAATTGTTGACATCGCAAACGGCCGCAGGTGATTCCGTTGATCGAAAAGGACGTCTCAATGCCCTCGAAACGCTGCTGCGCACAAACACGGACGCGATCGGGAACGATCTGCGTGTCGCGCAGCGCGGAAACCCCGATTCCGTCCTGCAACAGACTGTCGAGCCTGCTACGGTGAATTTTGCGACGAACGCAAATGCCTTCCTTGATGCGTTGCGGGCATTTGTCCAGTCTGATCCGGAAGCGACCAGACGCACTGCCTCGACATATGGCGCAGCGGTCAACGGTGCTCTCGATGCCTGGGAAGCCACGCAGAAACGTCTCGATCAGCTTCTGATGCAACGCATAGATAGTCTGCGCCGCCAGCGTCTGATCAGTCTCCTATTGATAGGGAGTCTTGGGCTGCTCGGGTTGCTCGTGGCTTTTTTGACTTACCGGGACATGATCGTGCCGATCAAGCGGCTTGCCGATCTTGCGAATACGATCCGGACCACCAAAAATTACGGTTTGCGCTTTGACTACGAGAGCCGCGATGAAATTGGCCGGTTGGGGGGAGCCTTCAATGAAATGCTGGGCGAGCTTGCGGTGGCGCGGGACCGTGAAATCATGGGCCACGCCGAAATCGCCCGGGTCTCGCGGCTTGCCACGATGGGTGCGATGGTTGCGTCCATTGCGCACGAGATCAGGCAACCACTCGCGGCCGTTGTTGCCAATTCACACGCCGGCACGCGTTGGCTCGAAAAAGAACAGCCTAACCTGAGCGAAGCGCGAGCCGCGCTCAAAAGCATCGGAGAGGATGGGCACCGCGCAAACGAGGTGATTACCAGCATAAGCGCGATGTTCAAGAAGAACGCCAACAGACGCGTTCCCGTCGACCTCAATGAGCTCGTGAATGACGTGCTCAATCTGTCGCGTGGTGAATTACGTTCGCGCAAGATTGCGCTCAGCACGAACCTGGCCACCGATCTGCCACCCATTTCGGCCGACCCGGTTCAGTTGCGGGAGGTGCTTCTCAATCTGGTCATGAACGGGGCCGAAGCCATGAGCACCACCGCAGAAAATCTGCGCACTCTGGTGATTGCATCAAGGCTTGATTCGGATGAGGTTACGATCACTGTCGAGGATTCCGGCGCGGGGATCGACTCTAAAGACAGCGACCAAATCTTCGAGGCATTCTTCACTACCAAGCCGACCGGGATGGGAATGGGACTTGCGATCTGCCGGTCGATTGTTGTGGCCCACAACGGGCGTCTCTGGGCTTCGCCCGGGGCCTCACGTGGCACGGTTTTCTACGTTGTTTTGCCGCTCGATGCGGGGGAGACGCGCACACTCGCGCTGAGAAATACGGGCCGCTATGTGAGCTAGCTCACAAGCGTCTTGCGAGATGGAAGCAAATATGGGCATGCAGAGGGCTGTCTGCCCGGAAGGTGAGCCGATCGGATGAAACGGGGAAATCTCTTTGCTGTTGTTGGAGCCTGCATCTGTGCGGCGGGCTTGACGCTGGTCGCATTTCCCGACGCGTCTGCGAGCGCAAACGATCCCCCCGCTCCGGGATGCCAGGCCGTTACCAAACAGGAATACGACAGCGCCAAGAAACAACGGCTTCTGCGGACGCGGTACAGCACGTATGTGCGAACGGGCGGAATAGGACGGCGTCGCTACTGGTATTGCAACGCATGACGCTTCAATCGGCGCCCTGAACAAGAGGGTCGAGCCAATGGATGAAATCGGACGCGAACGGAAGGATGAAAACGTTCTGCAGTTCGATGTCTGCGACGAAGCATTGGAATCCGCTGCTGCGGGGACGCAGGGGGCAGATACGGTCACCCAATGGATATGTACCGCACTGTATCTCTGTCCCGGGCCGTAACGACCTTTTTTACCGAATCCCCACTCACCTCGTGTGACCGGTTTGCCACGCCGGTCAGGAAATCACTCGATCACAAATTTCGTCTCTTGGATCAATCGCTTACAAAAATCCAAAAAGAACGAATAGCGAAACCGCCACCGGATTTGCCACCGGAATGGTGACAAAAACGATGGCCCCCGAGAATGACGGGGGCCGGGTTTGTTCTCCTCAATTCATAATGGCGTTGATTGCCGCTGCCGCTTTGCTGTCGTCCTTTTGGAACCGGTGGGCGTAAACCCTCAGGGTGATGTCGGGCTTGGATACGCCGAGAGGCCACCATTCTCGTTTGCCAATTCCGAAGCCGCCGCGCTCGATGTCGACTCCCATATCGACCTGCGACACTGGCTGCAACAGATCTATCGTGAGTTCCGCGAACTCGATCAGCGCATTTTGCTGACTGACCTGAAGTCTGATGCGGCGCGCGTCGTGACGAAGCGTTGAATGTCTGCTTTCGCGGGCAAAGTGGACACGACGTTTTGCACTGCATATGTCCGCTTTTGACCCAAAGCGGACATTGATCACTAGCGCTGGTCGGGCTTGACGGGTGGAAGATATCACCGTTGAGCAGTTCATATCGTAGGCCACCTCGCTCCTGGGCGCAACAGTTGCGATGGAACGTGGCGCAACCCCCTTTTTTTGATTTTTAATCAAAGCACTTCGTATTTGTGAGTTTGATTTTGATTAACCCACCAGTATTTCACAGATGCCCCCTAACTAGCCTCTCTTTCTAGGATAACGTGATAGTCTGCTTTCAGCGATCCCAACACTTAAATCGTAATTCTTGTTGATGCCCAAAAACATCCTGATCTTCTCGGATGGCACCGGACAAGCTGGCGGCGTTACGTTCGACGAGAATCGAACCAATATCTACAAACTGTTCCGAGCGACCCGCTGTGATCCTGATTCACCAATCGATCCCGCACAACAAGTGGCCTTCTACGATCCTGGATTGGGCTCACCGCGAGATAATCACTTCACATTCGGTTGGGTCGGAAGAAAGTTTTACAATCTCATCAGCCAAGGCACCGGCTTCGGCATCACCGCAAACATAGTTGATTGCTACGCCGCGTTAATCCGGCTCTGGCGTCCTGGCGATCGAATTTACTTATTTGGCTTTAGTCGCGGAGCCTATACCGTGCGCTGCCTCGGTGCCGTAATTGCTAACTGCGGCATTCCCACTCAATTGCCAGGTGGCAAACCGATAAAGTTAGACGAGGCATCGAGCCGGAAAGTGGCATCGTATGCGGTCAAACATGTTTATCAATTTACGTCGTCACGCCCTAGACACTCCGCCACACCGCGACAACAGTTTCTCCTTCAAACCCGAGACTTAATTGCGCAACGATTCCGCGAAGACCATAAATCCGCCGGCACAACTACCCCCGCGAATGTGTACCCTTATTTCATCGGCGTTTTCGACACCGTTGCTGCTCTTCTGAATCCAACTATGTTGCTGTCGCTTGTTGCCTTGTTTGTCGCGCTAGACGCGGCGTTGAGTTGGCTTCTCTTACTTGCGCCTGACTTGCCTTTGATCGGCAAGCTCGTTCCGTTTTTCGGGTCGTTTTGGTGGAATTTCCTGTACGTCGTTGCAGCGACGTTTGTATTAGCTGTTGTTGGATACATCTATACGCATTTAAAGTTGGATTTTCATGTCCCAGGATACGATTGGAAACAGAGTCTTCGGACAATCCATCGAACAGACCTTTATCAGAAGTTTTACGACTACACGCTCAATCCCAATGTGCCCTATGCCAAGCACGCAATTTCAATTGATGAGAACCGAAAAGATTTCCAACGCGTTCCGTGGCACCGAAGTGAAACAGCCGGTGCAGTACGTGACGAAAATACTAACATCTTCTTTGAACAGGTTTGGTTTCCCGGAAATCATGGCGACATTGGTGGCGGATACGAAGAAAACGAGTCGCGCCTATCAGACGAAACGCTGAGTTGGATGCTTAGGGCTGCAACTGTAATTCCAAATCCCATCAAATTTGATCCGAGCGTATTAGTTACGCACCCAGCGCCTAGTGGCAGACGTCATGATGAAGTTAAAACTGGCTTCGGCATCGTGACAACGCTGACCGGAATAACCTGGAAAGAAGAGTATCGAAAATTGCCGTCTGATGACGCGCCGATGCATCGATCCGTGTATGAGCGTTTTGATTTGCCGGAAGCGTTCGAGTACGACACCTGGAAACCTTACCGACCAGAAACCCTTCGTAGCCACGTAGACTTCGCACAGTATTACCTAACTGACGCCCCTTTTCCGGCAACCTCACTCAACGGGGCTACGGCTATCGCGTAACCACTCACGTTCGTGTAGCCAAATCCATTCCAAATTGAACAGGGCAGCCAAGAAATGTCCGCTTTTGCGGTCGCTATTGGGGGTAAAGCGGACATGGCCTATTGCAGCGCACATGTCTGCTTTTGACCCAAAGCGGACATGGGTCGGTAGCTCCTGTCACGGTACTCGCGGCTATTCGGATGCTCCCAGCGACGGCTTTATCGTCTGGACAACGGCTATATCGAAGATCAGCATATTGACCTATCGGGAAGAGCAGGATGTGCAAGACATCCCTCATCCGGGAGGACATCATGATCAATTCGAAGCTCGTAGGGCGTACGCCCTCGCAGGATCCCGTCGCCGGTAACGGTTTGATCAATCGCCGCGTGCTGCTCAGGCACGGTATTGCGATCGCGGGCGCGATGAGCCCTGCCGGAACCATAACTGGCGCCGCCGCCGAGCCACTCACCGACCCAGAATGGAGTTTGCAGTTCGGCTCGACCTTGCCGCCCGTGCAGATCGCGTCGCCGTATGAAAAACACGTCGTGCGCTCGCTGAGCAATCCGAACGGAGAATTCCGCAATTCGCACGCGCGCACGCCGCACCATCTG
>Ga0075425_100008930_pt1 | contig 10656 bp, 10 predicted proteins | sample SoiMethybrSBSTD4_FD_75300 | JGI IMG/M metagenome (GOLD analysis project Ga0075425, IMG submission 75300) | Bulk soil microbial communities from a Populus tree surrounding site in Tennessee, USA - Soil MetaG P. TD hybrid SBSTD4 | ecosystem: Environmental > Terrestrial > Soil > Tree plantation...
GCCCACGTTCGCTCCGACGCAGCCATTTCGGGTGCGCGCGAGATCGCCTTCTTCCCGCCGATGACCGGGGGATAGCGCGAGCACGAGCGGGAGACGCACATGGCCGCCACCGTGCGACTGCAGCGCGAGCCGTTCGATGCCGCAAGCGAAGCGGAGAAGCTCCGGCGCGGCCGCCGCGATATCGGTGCGGTCGTTATGTTTACCGGCATCTGCCGCGGTGACGAGGCGGGTGCGCCGCTGCTGGCGATGACGCTGGAGCATTATCCCGACATGGCCGAGGCCGAGATCGTGCGTCACGTGACGGCGGCCGAACGACGCTGGCCGTTGCTGGGTGTCGCCGTCATCCACCGTTACGGCCGCATTCAGCCGGGGGAGGACATCGTGCTGGTCGTCACGGCCGCCGCCCATCGCCAGGACGCGTTCGCCGCCGCCGAGTTTCTGATGGATTACCTCAAGACTCGTGCGCCGTTCTGGAAACAGATCGAGCTTGCCGGAGGTGGAGCCACCGACAAAATTTGGGTGGAGGCCAAGCGGTCAGACGACGCGCTGGCCGATCGCTGGACGCCTTCCTCCGGCAGTCGCGCGGCGGAGTGACTTACGCCGCCTTCTTCTTCCCCTTGGGCTGCACCTCGGCGCTGTAATCGGCCATGAGTTGCTGGGTGATGGCGCCTGGGGTGAACCGCCACTGTGCGATCTCCGACACGGCCGTGACCTCGGCGGCGCTGCCTGTGATGAAGCACTCCGAGAACTGCGTGAGCTCATCCGGCATGACACGCCGCTCGATGACTTCGATGCCACGCTTGTTCGCGAGCCCCATCACCGTGCGGCGGGTGATGCCGTCGAGAAAACAGTCGGCGATCGGCGTATGGATCTTCCCGTCCTTGATGAAGAAGATATTCGCCCCGGTGCATTCCGCCACCCGGCCTTGCCAATCCAGCATCATGGCATCGGCATAGCCTTTGCGCTCGGCAATGTGCTTGGAGATGGTGCAGATCATGTAGAGGCCCGCGGCTTTCGCGCGCGCCGGCGCGGTTTTCGGGTCCGGCCGCCGGTAGTCGGCGAGATCAAGCCTGATCCCCTTCAATCGCTGCACCGGATCGAAATAGCTGGGCCATTGCCAGGTGGCGATGGCGAGATGAATTTTGTTGTTCTGCGCCGAGACGCCCATCATCTCCGACCCGCGCCAGGACACCGGCCGCACATAGGCATCGGTCTGGCCGTTCTTTTCCAACACCAGACGCTTGGCCGCATCGATCTCGGCGACCGAGTAGGGGATGTCGAAGTCGAGGAGCTCGGCGGAGCGCTTCAGCCGTTCCGAATGCTCCGTGCACTTGAAGATTTGCCCGCTATAGGCGCGCTCGCCTTCGAACACGGAGCTGCCGTAGTGCAACCCGTGTGAAAGCACATGCAGCGTGGCCTCACCCCACGGCACGAGCTTGCCGTCGTACCAAATAACGCCCTCCAGGCGGTCATACGGTTGTTCTGCCATGGCGTTTCCTCCTCAGGAGGCCCGTCCAGTCGTTGCGGACGCGGGTTCGTCCTTCTGCTTTTGCGTCGCGGGCCGACACCCGGTATGTTTCGGCCCGCCCATGAGAGCGCGCTTGCGCCAGGGGCGCAATCCGTTTGGGGCGGGGCCGCGGGTACAATCCTTTCGTGGCGGCCAGCTCTCGGATAACAATCTGACCGAAATATGTCAACATGGCTGACCTAACTAGTCCCGTCGCATCCGACCGCTCGGTCTCCGGCGCCGAGCGAGCCGGCCGCGACCATGAACCTATATGGGATCTCATCGAGCTTTTGTTTTTCGCCTATCGGGACTTCATCGGCGATCCCGACGACGTGCTGGCGAAGTTGGGCTTCGGGCGGGCGCACCATCGGGTGCTGCATTTCGTCAACCGTAATCCCGGCATGAAGGTTGCGGAACTGCTCGATATACTGAAAATCACCAAGCAGTCGCTCGGCCGCGTGCTCAAGCAGCTCATCGATGAGGGCTACGTGGTGCAGAAGGAGGGCGCCAATGACCGCCGGCAGCGCCTGCTCTACGTGACGGCAAAAGGCGAGACCTTGGCGATGAAGCTTGCCGGGCTGCAAACCGCGCGTATTGCGCGCGTGCTCTCCCAACTCGGCCCGAACGCACACGATGCCGCCCGCCGATTTCTGACCGCCATGATCAACATCGAACACCGCGACGCCGTGCTCCGCTTCATTGCGCGCGCCGATCGAGCGCGCCGGGCGCGCGGCTGAGTTGAGGGCCGCGATGCGAGGCGCAACCACGGCACCCGCCGCGCTCCCCGACGATGCCCCCCATTTGTTGGTCGTCGACGACGACCGCCGCATCCGTAATCTACTCTCGCGCTTCCTGCTGGCCGAAGGTTACCGCGTCACCACGGCGGAGACCGCCGACGACGCGCGCGCCAAGCTCGCCGGATTGCGCTTCGATCTCTTGATCCTCGACGTCATGATGCCGGGCGAGACCGGTTTCGATCTCGCCCGCGATCTGCGTGCGTCCTCGAGCGTGCCGATCATCATGCTCACTGCCCGGGACGAAGCGCAGAGTCGCATCGAAGGCCTGACCATCGGCGCCGACGACTATGTCGGCAAACCGTTCGAGCCGAGAGAGCTGTCGTTGCGCGTTGCCAGCATCCTGCGGCGCGCCCGCCCCGCCGCGGCGCCGGCGTTGGAATCCGTGCGCTTCGGAGAGTTCCGCTTTCACCTCCCACGCGGCGAGCTCAAGCGCGGGGAGCAGATCGTGCGGCTCACCGACCGCGAGCGGGACATGTTGCGCTTGCTCGCCGCCACTCCCGGCGAGACCGTCCCGCGGCAAACCCTCGCCGGCAACGACGGGGCGACCGGCGAGCGCGCCGTCGACGTGCAGATCAATCGCCTGCGCCGCAAGATCGAGCACGATCCGGCCAATCCGCTTTTGGTGCAGACTGTGCGCGGCATCGGGTATCGCCTGGTAACGACACCATGACCAGTCTCGACGTCGGCATGGCCGCGCTGCGCTCGAGCTTGAGCGCGCTGCGTTCGACGGCGGAGCGCGGCTACGACCTCTACGATCGCACCAGCTCAGTGGTCAAAGGGGTCATGCCGAAAGGCCTCTATGCGCGTGCGCTGCTGATCATCATCGCGCCCATGGTGGTCCTGCAATCGGTGGTCGCCTTCATGTTCATGGAGCGGCACTACAACCTAGTCACGCAGCGGCTCTCCGCCGGGGTGGTTCAGGACATCGCAACCCTGATCGAAATCGACAAGGCGTTTCCCCAGGAGCAGGCGCTGGTGCGCCGCATCGGCCAAGACAAGCTCGGTCTGGTCGTTGATTTTCTACCGGTCACCGAGTTGCCGCCGCCGGGGCCCAAGCCATTCTTCTCGCTGGTCGATCAGGCGCTCTCGGAGGAGGTCAGAAAACAGATTGGGCGGCCGTTTTGGATCGACACCGTGGGGCGCTCGGCGCTGCTCGAGATCCGTGTCAAGCTCGACAATGCAGTCATGCGCGTGTTCGCGCCCCGCCGCGCCGCTTACGTCTCCAACTCGCATATCTTTCTCGCCTGGATGGTGGGCACCTCGCTCGTGCTGATCACCGTGGCGGTCCTGTTCCTGCGCAACCAGATCAGGCCGATTCTGCGGCTGGCCGATGCCGCAGAAAGTTTCGGCAAAGGGCGCGAAGTCCCTGATTTCCGGCCGCGCGGGGCGCGCGAGGTTCGGCGCGCGGCGGTAGCCTTCATCGAAATGAAGCGCCGCATCGAGCGCGCGCTGGAGCAGCGCACCGCCATGTTGGCGGGAGTTTCGCACGACCTGCGCACTATCCTCACCCGGTTCAAGCTCGAACTGGCGTTGATTGGCGACAGCCCCGAGCTCGAAGCCATGAAGAAGGACGTCGACGAGATGGGCCGCATGCTGGAGGCCTATCTCGCCTTCGCGCGCGGGGATTTGGGCGAGCAGTCTGCGCCCACCGACATGGGCGCATTCCTGGAGGAGCTCAAGGCGGACGCCGAGCGCAACGGCCACAAGTCGAGTGTGAACTTTCACGGGCATCCGATCGTCACGGTGCGGCCAGCCGCATTCAAGCGCTGCCTGGCCAACCTCGTCTCCAACGCGGCGCGGCATGCGCCTTCGATCTCCATCACCGGTCATCGCGACCACCGCTGGCTCACCGTCACCGTTGACGACGACGGCCCGGGTATCGCACCGCATCTGCGGGAGGAGGTCTTCAAGCCGTTCTTGCGGCTTGACGACGCGCGCAATCAGGACGAAGGCGGCACCGGCCTCGGGCTGGCCATCGCCCGCGACATCGCCCGCTCCCATGGCGGCGACATCAGCTTGTCGGATAGCCCGCTCGGGGGACTGCGGGCGACGGTGCGGGTCCCGATCTAAGCCGCAACCGTGTCCTCGTCGTCCGCGGCGCGCCGCCGGCGCGGGCGCACGCGGCAAACGGCGGCAGGGATCCGCAGGACATCGTCTAGAAAGCCCGACCAGCGCTGCCCGCGCGCGAGCGCGCGGTCCAGCGCTGCCATGGTGCGGGCAAGGCCAGGGTCATCGTCATCGACCCAAGTGCGCAGGACTGATGCGAACAACAGCGCCAGTCCTTGGGCGCGAAGCATGCCACGCGGACCGGAGGCCGCGATGTCGGCGGCGGTCAGCATCCATTGCTGCGAGCGCACGCCGAGTGAGTTGAGGGCCAAAGCAAGCCCGGGATTTCGACTAGCCGAGCGCATCAGCGACCGCACCGCGGTTTTGTACGGCGCGAGCACTTCGAGCCGGCGCATCAAGACGTCGAACAGCCGCTCGCGCGGCGGCTCCTCGGCCATGTCGGTGTCGCCGCCGGCGAGCACTGCGCGGTCTGTCTCCCTTACCTGCGCGGCGAGGATCGCCAGCGCCGAAGGGAATGTGCCACGCAAATCGGAGAGCGAGACGTCGGCTGCTGCGGCGATCTCGGAAAACCCGATCCGCTCGAACGGTTTTTCGGCGAGCAGCGCCATGAAAGCGTCGACGATGCGATCGCGCTGGGGCTTGCTGCGCGAAGTGGGCCGGGGGGCTGACTTACGCCGCGCTTTGCGAGCCATGGCCAAGCTCCTAAACCGATCTCCCCGTGCGGCTCAATCTAGGCCACCACCGCTGAACGTTCCAGGGGAGCCACCGCGTCACCCCGCCAGATCGCGCGAGCGTTTGGTCGCGGCGGTGATCGCCGCCGTCATCAGCCGTTCGAGCCCGCTTTCTGCCATCAACACCTCGAGGGCGGCGGCGGTCGTGCCGCCGGGCGAGGTGACGTTTTGCCTTAACGTTGCGGGATCGAGCGGTGAGCGATGCAGCAGTTCGCCTGCGCCCGCGACCGTGACGCGCGCGAGCCTATCGGCCAGGCCCGGCGGCAGACCGGCGGCGGCGCCGCCGCGTGCCATGCTCTCGGCGAGCAAGAACACGTAAGCGGGTCCCGAACCGGAGAGGGCGGTCACGGCGTCCATGAGTGCTTCGTCCGTGATCCATTCCACCGCACCGACTGCGGACAGCAGTACGTCGACGAGCGCCCGCTGCTCCGGCGCCACGCGTGCGTTCGCGACCGCCACAGTGATGCCGCGGCCGATTGCGGCCGGCGTGTTTGGCATCGCGCGAACGAGCGCGGCGCGCGGCAAGCTGTCCGCGAGAAAGGCGAGCGTCCGCCCGGCCATGATCGAAACGACGACTGTGCCTGTGCCTACGAATGGCGCGAGCGCAGGTACGACTTCGGGCGCGATCTGCGGTTTCACCGCCAGCACCACGGCGGCGATCGGGCCGATGACATCGCGGGCCGGATTGAGTCGCAGGCCGTGCTTGCTCAACGCCGCAAGTTCAAGGCTAGGTTGCGGCTCGATGACCGCGACCTTCTCGGGCGAAAGTCCGAGCGCGAGCCAACCCTGCAACAAGGCGCCGCCCATCTTGCCCGCCCCGGCGAGAAGGATCGTGTGCGACAGATCGGCGAGGGGGCGTACCTCCACCGTACTCGGTGTGCTCATGCCATGCTCCGTCATTCGGCCGAGCGGCGCAAACAAGTTTACGCGGTTCTGCGCAGACTGCACTGTTGTGGGCAGCAATCTCTGCCCGGCCTCTGAATGGGGCACGGCACGCCGGACATGGCAAGTTTCGCGGGTTATGGCTTCCGGGCTAGCCTGACCGAGATCGGCCTGCCCGAACTCCATCGTGCTTGTCGCTAGGTGAAGCCGAGGTTGCGGCCGGCGCAACTCGACCGGACTTGGGTTAGGCCTGCCCCTGCGTATCGAACATGGCGGCATCGAGCGCCGTGCGCGCCGGCTTGCCCGCCCACACCACGAACTGGAAGGCAGGGAAATACCGCTCGCAAGCATCGAGCGCGGTGGCGAGCAAGGCCTCGCATTGGCGGCCCGAGGCTTCGACGCCGCCGGTGAGCACGAGTGCGTGCCGGTACATGACGAGCCCATCCTGGGTCCAGAGATCGAAATGTCCGACCCACATCTGCTCGTTGATCATCGAGATGAGCTGCTGCACCTCGCCCCGGCAGCGCTCCGGCACTTTCAACTCGAAGGCGCAGGCGAGATGCAACGCCTCGATGTCGAACATCCAGGTGTAGGACACCTGATAGTCGGTCCATTTTCCGGCGGCGAGGATCGTGATCTCGTCCTCGCCAGCTCGCTCGAACGACCAGCCGTTGCTGGAAGCCACCCGCTCGACGACCTCGAGCGGGTTGCCATCGGGCTGTTCGGTAAACTCGATGAGGGCCATGCTTGGTCTCCACCCTGGACATGGAATGCGCAAATCGAGAGCACGCACACCACGCCGCCGCTGACGCAGTCCCCGGTGGAGCTGAGCGACCGCTCCGGGGCGAATCACTTGGTGAGTCGAATATAACCTCATTGATTCCAGTGGCTAAAGCACAATCGGGCTGCGCCGCGGCGACTGTTTGGTGGATATCTCGCCGCGCGGAGTCGTTTCTCCACAGGCTCCCTCGCGGGCGCCCGGCAGTGAAGAATCAATATTGCGGGAGGCGAGAATCCACTCGCCGCATGCGCGACGCGCAATTCCTGAGTCTTGTCAGTCGAATAGGCTCGATACCGATTCTTCCGTCGCGGTGCGGCCGATCGCCTCGCCGATCAGGGTCGCGACCGAGAGGGTGCGGATATTGCGCGCGACCTTGACCGCTTGGGTGGGCTGGATCGAGTCGGTGATGACCAGCTCCTTGAGCCGCGAGGCAGTGATGCGGGCGACCGCGCCGCCGGAGAGCACGCCGTGGGTGATGTAGGCGTAGACCTCGGTTGCGCCCTGGTCCAATAGCGCATCGGCGGCATTCACCACGGTGCCGCCCGAATCGATGATGTCGTCGACCAGGATGCAGGTGTAGCCTTCGACCTCGCCGATGACGTTCATCACTTCGGATTCGCCTGCGCGTTCGCGCCGCTTGTCGACAATGGCGAGTGGCGCGTTGATGCGCTTGGCGAGCCCGCGGGCGCGGCCGACGCCGCCGACATCGGGCGACACCACCATCACCTTGCTGACATCGAAACGTTCCTTGATGTCGCGCACCATCATCGGGGCGGCGTAGAGGTTGTCGGTCGGGATGTCGAAGAATCCCTGGATCTGGCCGGCGTGAAGATCGAGCGTCATGACCCTATCGGCGCCGGCGCGAGTGATCAGGTTGGACACGAGCTTGGCGGAGATCGGGGTGCGCGGTGCAGGCTTGCGGTCTTGCCGGGCGTAACCGAAATAGGGAATGACGGCGGTGACGCGCCGCCCCGACGCGCGGCGCAGCGCGTCGATGATAATGAGCAATTCCATCAGATTGTCGTTGGCCGGAAACGACGTTGATTGGATGACGAAGACGTCCGTGCCGCGCACGTTTTCCTGGATCTCGACGAAGATTTCCATGTCGGCGAAGCGGCGCACCACCGCCTTGGTCAGCGGGGTCGCGAGGTAGGCGGCAATGGCATCGGCAAGCGCAGGATTGGAGTTGCCGGCCACAAGCTTGATCGCCCCGTTATTGGGCCGCATCGCAGTCTCCTGGCGGAAGCCTTCCGCGCTCGCGGCGCCCTGATAACAAGGAGGCGGCAAGGCTGGCAATATGACGGAAGCGTGAATACGGACGTTCTCCCGCGGATTCACCGCCATGGGCGAACGGCCGACGCCCCCACATTCCTTCCGCGCCCGCCGAGGAGTCGGTTCTGCCCGGCTGCGTCACCCGGTCAGCGCGATAGCGTTGACGTGGCGCCCGTAGTCGCGCTCCTTGCGATGGGTCGAGCGGCGATAACTGAAGAACCGCGCCGCATCCGCATAGGTGCAATGGCCGAGATCCTCAATGCTGCGCATGCCGGCAGCAATGAGACGGGCCACGATATAGCCTGGAAGATCGAACAGGGCATGCTGCGGTGTCGCCGAGGGCCGGAAGAATTGTTCGTTCGTGGCGTTCGCGACGAGGAAACGGGACATGAATTCGGGGCCGACCTCGTAATTCCCCTGGCGGATCGTGGGACCGAGCGCGACCGAGATACGAGTTCGGTCCGCTCCGCAGCGCTCCATGGCGGCGATTGTCGCTTCGAGAACGCCGCTGGCCGCACCGCGCCAGCCGGCGTGGGCCGCGCCGATGATGCCAGCCGCTCCGTCGGCAAACAGGACGGGCGCACAGTCGGCGGTGGTTACACCAATCGCGAGCCCCGGCGCGGCAGTCACAATGGCATCGGCGCGGGGGCGCTCGTGCGGCTGCCAAGGCCGCTCGATGACCACCACGTCGGGCGAATGGATCTGATACGCGGTGAGCAGGCGATCGGGTGCGACCCCCAACACCGCGGCCATACGCGCGCGATTCTCGGCAACCTTGGCGGGGGCATCTTCAGAGCCGGGCCCGCCGTTGAGGCTGGCATAGACTCCATCCGATACGCCGCCGCCGCGAGTGAAGAAGGCGTGGCGGACGCGTGGGAGCGCGCGGAGCGAGTTGGCCTCCAGCATATTTGCCGTTTTGCCTTCGCCGCCTTGGCGCCGGAGTGAATCTTCTACCGGCATCATGTGCCCATGCCCTGGTTGTTGCTCACGCCTCGAAGCCGGGCAGGCGCTCGAGCTTCGGGTTGGCGATCGCAATGGCTTTGAACAGACGGCCCATTCCGGTGCGGTCCTCGCTGGTGAGGCGCACCAACGCGGCGTCGATCGTGCCGGCATAGTCGGGCGGAGCCGCCGCCTTGAGCGCCGCCGCGCGCTGCTCGATGCCGAGCCGGTGCAAGAACTCGCCCTGCGGCAGCGGCCCGTGCACCCGCGCGCCCATGCCTTCAGCCGCCTCCCCCAGCGCTTGAAAATCCACGTGCGCGGTGAGGTCGACCAGGCCCGCCGCGAGCAGCGGCTCGGCGAATTGATGGCCGCCGACGGCTTGTAGGGTGTCGCCGATGGCGCTCTCGACATGGCCGTAATCGACAATCAGCGCGGCGCCGCCGCGGCGCGCGACACGCCGCCCGATCTCGAGCGCAATGGCGTCGGCCCGCCACTCGAATATCTCGCCGATCTTGGCTCCCCGTAGCGTGCTCGGCAAAAGCTTTTCGAACAGCGGGATGGGATCGCGGTCGATGCTGAAGTGAAGCTTGTCGCCCTCGCCAATCTTGATCACCCGCTCATGCCAGCCATCAGCACACATGACGGCCTGATGGACGGGCAGCGCGTCGAAGAACTCGTTGGCGAGCACGATCAGCGCCCCGTCCGGGACGTCCTCCACGGCGCGATGCCACGATAACGGTACCTCGCGGCCGGTCAACGCGTTGCGCTGAAGGCGCTCGAGCGCCGGGCTGATCTCGACCAGATGAACATGGATGGCGGCGAGAAAATCCGGCATCACTCTGGCCGCCCGCAGCACGTCGACCATCATGGTACCGCGGCCGGGCCCGAGCTCGACCAAATTGATCTCTCCTGGCGATCCCATCGCCCGCCAGGTCGCCGCTGCCCACAACCCGATCAATTCGCCGAACATCTGACTGATCTCGGGCGCGGTGATGAAGTCGCCAGCGACGCCGAACGGGTCGTGTCTAGCGTAATAGCCGCGCTCCGGATCGGTTAGGCAAAGCTCCATATACTGCGCAACCGCCATCGGGCCGCCGACCGCGATGCGCCGCCGGATCTCCGTCTCGAGCGGGGCAATGTCCGTCATGTCCGCGGTGCCGCCTCCTTTCGCATCGCCGCTGCCATTAGGGCGATGCCGGCGAGCATCAATGGCAACGATAGCAGCATCCCCATGGTCAAGCCGCCCCAGAGAAAGCCGAGCTGGGGGTCCGGCTCGCGAAAATGTTCGCAGATCGAGCGCGCGACGGCATAGCCGAAGCTGAAGGCGCCGAGGATGAAACCCGGCCGCTTGAGCGCGCCGGCGCGGATCAACGCTGTGAGCACGACAAAAAGCAAGAGTCCCTCGAGCACCGCTTCGTAGAGCTGGCTCGGATGGCGCGGCACTGGCCCGCCGGTCGGAAACGCTATTCCCCACGGCAGATCGGTCGGTCGGCCCCAAAGCTCGCCGTTGATGAAGTTGGCGATGCGTCCGAGAAAAATCCCGATCGTTCCCGCCGCGCAGGTGATATCGCCGAGCGAAAGTATGGACAGCCCGCGATGGCGGGCGAACAGAATGACCGCGAGGACGCAGCCGAGAAAGCCGCCATGAAACGACATGCCGCCCTTCCAGAGCTGGAAAGC
>Ga0075425_100008938_pt1 | contig 10650 bp, 12 predicted proteins | sample SoiMethybrSBSTD4_FD_75300 | JGI IMG/M metagenome (GOLD analysis project Ga0075425, IMG submission 75300) | Bulk soil microbial communities from a Populus tree surrounding site in Tennessee, USA - Soil MetaG P. TD hybrid SBSTD4 | ecosystem: Environmental > Terrestrial > Soil > Tree plantation...
GCGGATGGCCGCCGTCGCCTCCTGCGGGAACATCATCGTCTCCACCGCAAAGAGGTCGACGCCGCCCTCGGCGAGGCCCTCGGCCTGCTCGCGGAACGTCGCCTCGTACTCCTCGTCGGTGACGCCGGCATCGAGCGCGTAGTCCAGCGGCAGCCGGCTGGTGGGCCCGATGGAGCCCGCGATGTAGCCGTGGGCCGGCGCCGTCCCGCGCGCCAGCCGGGCGCCCTTCACGTTGAGCTCCCGAGCGCGATCGCCGATCCCGTACTCGTCGAGCTTCAGGCGTGACCCGCCAAAGGTATTGGTCTCGACGATCTGGCTGCCGGCGTCGAAGTATCCCCGGTGGATCCCGGCGACAACGTCGGCGTGCGTGTCGTTCCACAGCTCCGGGCACGCGCCGTTGAGCAGGCCGGCGGCGAACAGCATCGTGCCGTAGCCCCCGTCGAAGACGAGCATCTCTCCGCCCCGCACACGCTCGACGACCTCCCAGCCGCGCGCCTTCACGAGGCGACCTCGGCCTTCATTCCGACGAGCGCCTTGGCCTTCACCACGGCGGCCGTGGAGTCCCTGGCGTAGCCGTCGGCGCCGATCTCGTCGGCGAAGGCCTGGCTCACCGGCGCGCCGCCGATCATGACCTTGACGCGATCCCGCAGGCCGGCCTTCACGAGCGCGTCGATCGTCCGCTTCATGCCCGGCATGGTCGTCGTCATGAGGGCGGAGATGCCGACGATGTTCGCGTTGTGCTCGGCGACCGCCGCGACGAACTTCTCGGGCGCCACATCGCGGCCGAGGTTCGCGACCTTGAACCCCGCGCCCTCCAGCATCATGGCCACAAGGTTCTTGCCGATGTCGTGCAGGTCGCCCTGGGCCGTGCCGATGACGACCACGCCGAGGTTGTCGTCCGGACGCGCCGCCGCCGTGATCAGCGGCTTGAGCAGGTCGAGGCCCGCGTACATGGCACGCGCGGACAGCAATACTTGAGGCACGTAGTACTCGTTGCGCCGGAACTTCTCGCCGACCACGTCCATGCCCGGGATCAGTCCCCGGAAGATGAGATCCTTCGGGTCCATGGACAGGCCGAGCCCCTCATGGGTCTTGCGGGCGACGGTGTCCTTGTCGCCGAGGATGAGGGCACGCGCCATCGTCGGATAGTCGAAATCTTCCGCGGTCATGCGATACATCGGACGCATGCGGGCGTCATGGGCGTGTTCTAACACACGGCCCCGAGGCCGGCAAGCTCAAGGCGCTCCAGGGCACTATCGACGGCGTCGACCGACGGTCATTCGCACGGGTGCCGGTCGGTCGGGTGCGCACGTCGGCTGTGCTACTATGCAGCCTCACATGAAACTGCGCGTGCTCGGCGCCTTTGGTAGCGAAGGTGTCAGCCAGCGGCCCTCCGCCTTCCTCGTCAACGATCGCGTGCTCGTCGACGCAGGAACTGTCGCGGGTGCCCTTACTGTTCCGGAGCAGCTCGCCGTCGAGCACGCGCTCGTCTCGCACACCCATCTCGATCACATCGTCGGCCTCACGTTCCTCACAGACACACTGGCCTCGGCGGGCGACGATCTCTCGGTCACCGTCACGGGCATCGCCCCCGTCATCGACGCGCTTCGCGAACATGTGTTCAACAACGTGGTGTGGCCGAACTTCGCCACCATCCCCAGCCGCGAGGCGCCCGTGGTGCGCTACCGCACGCTGGCCGAGGACACGGAGCAGCACGTGGGAGATCTTTGGGTGACCCCGGTGTCGGTCAGCCACAGCATCCCGACCTCGGGGTTCCTCGTGCACGACGGCTCGCGGGGCTTCGTCTACTCCGGCGACACGGGGCCGACCGACGCGCTGTGGAAGGCGGTTCGCCGCCTCGGAGGCCTCGGCGCGGTGGTCCTCGAGTGCGCGTTCCCCAACCGCCTCGCCCCGCTGGCCGAGCGCTCCAAGCACCTCACGCCCGCGATGATCGAGCGCGAGCTCGACAAGCTGCCGGCCGATCTGCCGGTGTGGATCTTTCACATCAAGCCACCCTTCTACGAGGAGACCGCCGAGGAGCTCTCGCGCCTGGACGGCGGCCGCATCACGGTCCTGCAACAAGACAAGACGTACGTCGTTTGATGTCGGGGGGAGCGATCGCCGCTCCTCCCCGAGCGAAGGGGCTACGCCCCCTCGGACTCCCCGGCCCGACACTCCCACCGAGGAAAGCGGAAGTCACTCATCCTCCCCTTCCCTTGACGGAAGCAGCACCACGGTGTCGCTGCTGATCTCGACGCGGACGCGGTCGCCGAGACGGAACACGCCGACGTCGTTCGCGGGGAGCTCCACGCGGATGGAGTCGCCGGCCCCGATGTCGATCTCGTAGAGATAGCGCGCGCCCTCGAACACGCGAAGCGAGACCACGCCCGGCACGCCCGGCCCGCGCGCCATCGCGGCATCGACGATCGAGAGCGTCTCCGGCCGCAGCACGAGCAGGCCGCGACTGCCCTCGCGGAAATCCCCGATCCCGGCCACGGGAACGCGGTCGCCGCGCCGGGTTTCCACCACCACGCCGAGCTCGCGGACCTCGACGACGCGGACGGGCAGGAAGTTGGCCGGCCCGAACGCCTCGGCCACCACGCGGCTGGCCGGACGACGGTAGAGCGTCTCGGGGTCGCCGATCTGCAGCAAGCGGCCGTCCACCACGAGCGCGATCCGGTCGGATAGCGCCATCGCATCGGCGGCGTCGCGCGTGGCGCAGATGGTGGTGACGGCGAGGTCCCGATGCAGCCGGGCGAGCTCGAGGCGGAGCGCCTTGCGGGCGAGCGGATCGAGGTGCGCGAGCGGCTCGTCGAGCAAGAGCACGCGCGGCTCGATCGCGAGCGCGCGGGCCAGGGCGAGCCGTCGTTCCCCGTCGAGAGTGAGCGCCGCCGGCCGTGCCTCGCGCGCGGCCGAGAGGCCAAGCCGGTTCGTCACCACTTCGACGCGGCGCTCGATCTCCTCACGCGGCAGCCCGAGCCGCTCGAGGCCGAAGGCCACGTGCTCGCGCACCGTGAGATGCGGCCACAGCGCCCCCTGGTGAAACACGTAGCCGATGCCGCGATCCCGCGCCGCGATGGGCCCGATGTCCTCGCCGTCGACGAGCACGCGGCCATGACTGACCGGCAGGAACCCGGCGACTGCGCGCAGGATCGCCGTCTTGCCCGAGTGCGGCGGGCCGAGCAGCGTGAAGAACTCGCCGTAGCGCACGTGCACCGACACGTCCGCGAGATGCGGGGCGGCCCCCGTGTCCGTGGAGACCGCCTCGATGCGGACGTCGACGAGGGGGCGGCTCATCGGCCGCCTGCGGGCGCCCGGCCCCGCCACGTCGCCACCGGGACCGACGCCAGGGCCACCGCGGTCAGCAGAAGATAGAGGACGGCCGGCGGCCCCACCGCGAGGACGGTCGTGGCGAGGACGGGTCCGATGAACGCGGCGCCGATCCGCGCGGCGTTGATGGCGCCGATCGCCTGGCCGCCCGCGCGGTGCGCGATGCCGGCCACGGAGATGGGAAACACCGGCGCGATGAACATCACCTGCAGGAACCGGAGCGCGCCGAAGACCGCGACCGACGACGCGATCGCGAGCCCGGACGCGCACACGCCGGACGCGGTCAGGAGCCCCGCGAGCAGCCAACGACGCGGGAACACCTCGGCGAGGCGAGGGGCCACGAGCGAGCCGCCGGCCGCCGCGACGCCGGAGACGAAGATGAGCACGCCACCGATCTCGAGCATGTCGGCGGCCGCCACGCCCATCGGCGGCAGGATCTGCGGGAGGATCGACGGCAGGAAGAAGAGCTGGATCGAGGCGCCCAGGATCAGGAGCACCACCGCGGTGACCTCGTGGAACGACGCTGTGCCCACCGTCGTGCTCGACGTCTCGTCCTTCGGCGGGTCAGGGACGCCCCAGGCGACCAGCCCGGCGCCCGCACACAGGATGAGGCCGCCCACCACGCACGACGCGCGAAAGCCCAGACGCGCCGCCGCGATGGCGCCCACGAGCGGCCCGATCACCTGCCCGACGGTCATCGCCGACTGCGCGGCCCCGACCTGCCGGCGCACCTCGCGGGGATCCCCGGCGCGACCGGCGATGATGAAGGCGAACGTCGACACGGCGCCCATGAAGCCGAGCACGATCCGCGAGACGAACAGCTCGGGCAGCGTGCGGGCGACGGCCATCCCGAAGAACCCCACGCCCTGGAGCGCCTGAACGATCATGAACAGCCGCTTGGGGTCGCCGCGCCCGCCGATCCGTCCCCAGAGGGGCGCGGTGGCGACGGTCACGAGCGACGTCACGCCCAGGATCCAGCCCGTCCACCGCAGCGTGCTCCTGGGATCCCACGTGCTGATGTGCTGGATGTGGAAGGGCAGGCTCACGAAGACGAACGACCACGAGAACGATCCCACGAAGATGGCCGTCGGCAGCGCGAGACGGCTCGCTCCCGCGCGCCAGCGCGACGGGGCGCTCACGGTCCGTCGGTCACCGTCGCTTGGCCGGCGGGAGCATGCCGAGCCGCGCCTCGATCGCCGGCAGCGCGTCCAGCAGCACGTCGCCGACGATCTGCAGACTCCGCGCCGACACCTTGTCGAGGGTGTCCTCCGCGGTGTGCCAGGGCCGGTAATCGAAATCGATGAGCAACGCGGACGGCACGCCGGCACGCAAGAACGGCGCGTGATCGTCCTCCACCGCGATCGCGTCCGGCAGGAAATGGGCCCCGTGCCCGAGGCGGTGCGCGCTGGCCCAGAGCAGATCGTTGAGCCACGGCGTGGAGTAGGCCTCGCGGCGGATGCCGAGGTCGCGGTCACCGATCATGTCCGCGACGATCAGCGCCCGTGGCAGGGCGCCACGCCGCGCGAGATCGGTCGCCATGTGCCTCGAGCCGTAGAGGCTGTCGGTCGCCGTCCACGATCCCCGCGCCTCCTCGCCGTCGAAGAAGACGATCCAGTAGGTGTATTCGTGGGGCCGCACGGCCAGCGCCCGCGCCAGCTCGATGAGGAGCGCGCCACTCGATCCGCCGTCGTTGGCGCCGACGAAACGGAAGTCGCGGAAGACCTTGGTGTCGTAGTGGCCGGCGATGGCGATCACCTCCGGCCGTCGACCGGGGAGCACCCCGATCACGTTGGCCATCTGCACGCGGCCGTCAGGCGTCTGGGCGTCGAACGATTCCGTCCGGGCTTGTACGCCGGCCCGCTTGAGCTCGGCGACGACGTACTCCCGCGCGCGCGCGCCGGCCGGGGTGCCGGCCGGCCGCGGACCGATCGCCACCAGGCGCTCGAGGTGGCGGAACGCCGCCGTGCCGTCGAAGCGCGCGGGGTCGGCGGCCGCGGGCGCCGCGCACGTCAGCGCGAGCGCCGCGACGAGGACCCAGACGCGTGTCATCGGCGGGCGGCCGCGGCGGACGGCTTGATGCCCACGGCGCCATAGTAGTTGAAGGTCAGGACGAAGCTGCCCGCGGCCACGAGCGCGGTGAAGCCGTCGAGCCACGCCTGCGCGTCCGGCGGGTCCACGAGGCCGAAGCGCACCGCGTTCTCGGCGCGCCGCTCGAGGAAGTTCTTGGTGAACGGCTCGAGCGTCGTGTCCTGGAAGGCCTCGGTCAGCAAGCGTACGTCGTCGAGCCCCGCGGAGCGCAGCAGCGCGGGCAGCCGCCGCCCGCTGAACGGCTCGTCGTACATGTGCGCGGCGACGCCCCACATGATCCGCTCGGTCAGCCTGCGGTCCGGATGCGTGACGGCCAGCGTGCCGAAGTCCTGGTCCTGCACGCCGACACGCCCGCCCGGGCGCGTCACCCGAACCATCTCGCGCACCACCGTCTCGGGCCGGGCGACGTGGAGCAGCACCGTGATGGCGAGCGCGGCGTCAAAGCGGTTCGACGGCAACGGCAGCGCGGCACCGTCGGCCCGACGCCACCGCATGCGCCGACGGAGCGGATGGGCCCGCGCGAGCCGGCGCGCGACGTCGAGCGCGGACTGGCTCGGATCGATGCCGACGACGAGGCCGCGTGGACCGAGGAGCGTCGCCAGATCGCGCATGACGACGCCGCTGCCGCAACCCACCTCGAGCACCCGCTGGCCCGGGCGAACGGGGACGAAGCGCAGGAACCGGCGACGCAGGCGGATCTGCGACGGCGCGCGGCCGCGGGCTTCGAGCGACTCGAGGAGCCGCGTCGCCGTGGGCTGCGCGTCCACGGCCCGCCACGGGTCCGGGTGGGGGGTGTCGGCCGCCCGCGCACGCCCGGGCCGTGAGGCCCTGCGCGCGAGGGTCACGAAGCGGAGTAGCGGCTGGCGCAGTCGCGACTGCAGAAGTAGCGCGACTCTCCGCCGAGGATGCGACGGATCGCGCGCGAGCGCACGACGTACGTCTGGCAGACCGGGTCCTTCACGAGCTCGTCGCGCGGCGGAGCCCCGCCCGGGGAGGGCGAGATGCCGGCGCGCAGCCGCGGCCACATCACAGCGATCGCCGCCAGCGCCCACACCAGGAACAGCGCGGCGCGCATCAGCGGTCCGGCTTGATGGAGACGGCGCGGAGGAATTCGCGGTCCTGCGACGTCAGCTCGGCGGAGGGATTGCCTCGCGAGCGGATGCGGCTGAAGAAGATGCCGGTGTCCGCTCCGCGCCGGAGGATCTCCTGGACGGCATCGCGCGCGGCGTCGGTCGCGCTGAGCGAGAGCTCGATCGCGCGCATCAGCTTCCTCATCAACGCGTCGGCGGGGGTGTCGCGCGGCATGACGGGCTCCACGATACTGGGCGCCGTCGCCGCGTGTCAACCACGGCCGCGCTATACTCGCGCGCGTCGTGAGCGACTCCTGGACTCCGCTCTCCTCGTCGTCGCGTTACGCTCGTGGCCGGCTGACCCTACGGGAAGACGTGTGGCGCCTGCCCGACGGCACCGAGCGCGTCTATCCCGTGCTCGCGGTGGGCGTCACCGTCGGGGTCCTCGCCTTCGTCGACGAGACGCACGTCCTGCTCGTCCGGCAGTACCGGCACCTGCAGCGCGCGCTGTCGTGGGAAGTGCCGGGCGGCGGCGCGCTGGCCGGCGAGGACCCGATGGCCGCCGCGCAGCGCGAGCTACGCGAGGAAGGCGGCTATCGCGCGGCCCGGCTCGCGCTGCTGACGCGGTTCTACCCGTCGAACGCCTATCTCGACGAGGTCGCGTTCTGCTACGCCGCCGACGGCCTCGTGGCCGATCCCCTGCCCGCCGATGACGACGAGTTCATCGAGCGCCGCGTGGTGCCGTTGACCGACGCCGTGCGCATGGCGCTGGACGGCGAGATCACGGAGTCGGTGTCGAAGGTCACCATCCTTCAGTACGTCGCCCGACCGCCCGAGAGATCGTAGACCGCGCCCGTCGAGAACGAGCACTCGTCGGAGGCGAGCCAGGCCACGAGTGCCGCGACTTCCTCCGGACGTCCCACCCGCCCCATGGGAATCTTGGCGGCCAGCATGTCGACGGTCTCCTTCGTCATCTGCTGGAGCAGCTCGGTGCCGATCATCGCCGGGGCCACCGCGTTGACGAAGATGTTGCGGGTGGCGACTTCCTTGGCGAGGGCTTTCGTCAGCCCGATCACGCCGGCCTTGGCGGTGGAGTACGGCACCAGGGTCGGGTTGCCGTCCTTCCCGGCCACGGACGCGATGTTCACGATGCGACCGCCGCCGGCCTCGAGCATGGTCCGCACGGCGGCGCGACAGACGAGGAACACGCTGGTCAGATCGCAGGCGATGACGTCGTGCCAGTCCCGATCGTCGAGCTCCCAGATCGGATGCGAGCGGCCGGTGATGCCGGCGTTGTTGACGACGACGTCGAGACGGCCCCACCGCTCGCGCGGCGTGGCCACCGCCCGCTCGACGTCGGCGGTCACCGTCACGTCGGCGACGATGGCGAGCGCGCCGCCGCCGACGTGCTTGGCCGCCGCCTCCACGGCGGGCCCGTCGCGGTCGACGAGCGCGACCCGCGCCCCGTCGCGGCGCAGCCGCTCGGCGATCGCGAGCCCGATGCCACGTGCCGCGCCGGTGATCAATGCCGTCCGTCCGTCGAGCGTCATCGTCGTCGCCTCATTCGGCGGCCCCGCCCGGCGCCGTCATCACCACGACGCAGTCGCCGGGCGCGAAGCCGAGCGTCAATCGTTTCTTGCGACCGAGCGCGCCGGCCTGCGCATGGGGGACGTCGACGAAGAGGGACCGCCCGGCGACAGTCACCTCGGCGCGCACGATCGGACCGAGGAACGTCGCGACCTCGACCACGCTCTCCAGCCGGTTCCACCGCTCGGCGCCGACGGCCGCGTCGGCGATGGCGAGCTTCTCCGGACGCACGGACACGACGACGCGGTCGCCGTCGCGCAGTCCCGCTGCCGGCACGCGCAGCGTCAGCCCTTCCCAGTCGACGAGGCCGGCCGAGGCGGACGTCACGCGGCAGTCGAGCAGGTTGGCGACGCCGATGAAGTCGGCGACGAAATGCGTGCGGGGCGCGCCGTACACCTCCTCCGGCCGACCGACCTGCTCGAGGCGGCCGTTGGCCATGACGGCGATGCGATCGGCGATGGACAGGGCCTCCTCCTGGTCGTGGGTGACGTAGAGCGTCGTGATCCCGAGATCCTGCTGGATCTTGCGCAGCTCGCCGCGCAGCCGCAGGCGGATCTTCGCGTCGAGCGCGGAGAGCGGCTCGTCCAGGAGCAGGATGTGCGGCCGCCGCGCCAGCGCACGGGCCAGCGCCACGCGCTGCTGCTGACCGCCGGAGAGCTGGTTGGCGTACCGGCCCTCGAGCCCGACGAGCTTCGTCAGCTCGAGCATCTCCGTCACTCGCTCGCGGATCTGCGTCTCGCGCCAGCCGGCCACGCGCAGCCCGAACGCGATGTTCTCGACGACGGTCATGGTGGGAAACAGCGCGTACGACTGGAAGACGATGCCCACGCCGCGCTTGCGGGGCGGGACGTCGTTGACCACGCGCCCGTCGAAGGCGATCTCGCCGGCGTCGGGCCGCTCGAACCCCGCGATCATCCGCAGCGTGGTGGTCTTGCCGCAGCCCGAGCCGCCGACCACCGACACGAGCTCGCCCTCACGGATCTCGAGAGACAGCGCGTCCACCGCCGTCGCCGTCCCGAACCGCTTCGTCACCCCCCGCAGCGAGATATTCATGAACTACGCGCGGCCTCAACCCACGTAGGTGGCCGCCGAGACAGGACGCCGCTGGGTTCGCCTTCTAGCGTGAGAATTTTTCCAGCCACTTCTTCACGAGGCGGTCCTTGTCCTCGGCCGCCTTGACGAAGTCGAGGTTGATCAGATTCATCTCGGAGATCTTCTGGCCGCTGACGGCAACGTCGGGCCGCGTGATGCCGGCGCCGCGCCAGCCGGCATATGCCGTCATCGCGGACTTCGACACGGCCCAGTCGAGGAATCGCCGGGCGTTCTGCGGATTCTTCGCCCCCTTCACCAGCGCGTCGCCCTCGAACGTCCAGGCCACGCCGTCGGAGGGGAAGATGACGTCGATCGGCGCGCCCTGCTTCTTGGCGACCTCGACCTCATAGGCGAGCGCGATGCCGATCGGCGTCTCGCCCGAAGCGGCCATGCGCCCCGGCGCGCCGCCCGACTTCGTGACCTGCGAGAGGTTCTTGTCGAGCGCTTCGTAGTAGGCGAAGGCCTTGTCCTCGCCGAGCCGGCTCACGTGACTGGCGAGCAGGAGATAGGCCGTCCCCGACGTCGATGGGTTCGACATCACGATGTGGCCCTTGTACTTCGGGTCGGTGAGGTCGCTCCAGCTCCTGGGCGGCGGGAGCTTCAGCTCCGCCATCTTCTTCTGGTTGGTGGCGAACGCCACGGTGAGCAGCGTCACGCCCTGCCAGGCGTTGTCCGGATGCTTGAAGCGCGCGGGGATCAGATTCGAATCCTTCGCCGCGTACGGCTCGAGCAGCCCCTTCCTCGCCGCGCCGGTGAGGTAGTCGTTGAACACGCCCCAGATCACGTCGGCCTGCGGGTTGGCGCGCTCGGCCTCCACGCGCGCCATGGTCGGCCCCGTCGATCCGCGGATGTACGAGGCCTTGGCCGCGAGGTCGGGCAGATCCTTCTTGAACTGCTCCCAGAAGTCCTTCAGCTCGTTCTCCTCGTAAGCGGTGTAGATGACCAGCCGGTCCTCCGCGGCCGACACCGGCCGTCCGGCCGGCAGGGCAAGAACGACCAAGAGCAGGAAGATCACCGTTCGACGCATGGAGGTCTCCTTTCGTCGGCCACGGGCGTCACCGTTCGAGGATCGCGACCCGGTCGCCCCCGACCACGGCGCGCAGCGTCACGATGGCGCCGATGACGATGACCAGGATGATCGTGCCGAGCGCGCAGGCCACCCCCGGATAGCCGTTCTCGACCTGGGCCAGGATCGCGACCGATCCGAGGTTGAAGCCGGGATAGATCAGGAAGATCACCGCGCTCACCGTGACCATCCCGTTGATGAAGAAGTAGACGAAGATCGAGAAGGCCGTTCCCGTGAGCAGCGGCAGCACCACGCGGGCAAAGGTGCGGACGCTGCCGGCGCCCAGGCTCACCGCCGCCTCCTCGATGGCGGGATCGATCTGCTTCAGCGCGTTCAGCCCGGCCAGCACGGCGACGGGGAACTTCCAGAAGACGACGCTGGCCACGAGGATCCAGATGGTGCCCGTGAGCAGGATGG
>Ga0075425_100008939_pt1 | contig 10649 bp, 4 predicted proteins | sample SoiMethybrSBSTD4_FD_75300 | JGI IMG/M metagenome (GOLD analysis project Ga0075425, IMG submission 75300) | Bulk soil microbial communities from a Populus tree surrounding site in Tennessee, USA - Soil MetaG P. TD hybrid SBSTD4 | ecosystem: Environmental > Terrestrial > Soil > Tree plantation...
CGTATTGGATCGACGCACGCTGTGCGGCGGGCAAGCCCGGCATCGTCTCCTGCTCGGCGCTGAAGCGTGCCTACCGCAGCCGCATCGTCGGACGGGAAGACGTGCGGCTGGCCTACCTCAAGGGCGACATGGGCCTGATCGCTCAGCGCCTCCAAGCCCGCAGGGATCATTTCATGCCGGCATCTCTGCTCGAGAGCCAGTTCGCTGCGCTCGAGGAGCCGGGGGCCGATGAGCGACCTTTGGTCGTCTCCATCGCCTTGTCGCCACAGCGCGTGGCGGACACCAGCATCGAGCGGCTGCGGCTCGTGCCTCAGAGCGCCTGAGGCAGATGCACGCGGGCGCGGGGGTCATCCGCATCAAGGGTGCATGTTCCTTGCGCAACCGCGCGCTCTGGCGTGGCGGGATGCGAGGTGCGCTCGCGCCGCCTGCGGGCAGCGGCAACATGCCGATCGCGGCCTGCGCCGAAGCGAACCGGAGTGGGGCTGCGGAAGCAACCGGCGCGGGCCAAGCCCTGCTGCACGTGCCCTCGATGGGGTGTAGCCGAACTGTCATGATGCAAACGATATCTTTGGGTTCTCAACAGACAACAAAGTGAGGAAACGGGTCGACGGGGCGCCACGTTCTAAGGTTGGCCACTGCGGGGGGCCGTCATCGCGACCGGTGCGCCGTGCGCGATGGGCGGGCATCAGGGGGCCTCCCCAACACTCCCTGGTGCCCGCTTGTGGGCAATCCCGCTGCCACTGACGAGCGACCCCTGCGCACGCGCAGGTCGCCGCGCCCTCAATTCGCCGGGCGTGTTGATTTCCTCAGAAACGCCGGCACGTGATCGCCAAGGCCCACGGGCGAGGACACGCGATGATCTCGCCCGCGATCGGGCGAACGTGGCGGCCGCGGTTCCCAGGGTTGGCGCGCCTCCTTGGGCTGCCCTGGCTCCTTGGGCGACCTGGTGCGGCCGGCTGGCTCGGGTCTATGGACGCGTTCTGTGCGCCCAAGGGGTGTGCCGACCCTGCCCTCGCCAGGGCGCTGTGGCCCGCCGTGCGAAGCATGATCGCGGCGCCGCGGCTCGGGTGTGGGCCGACCCAAAAGTGGCTTAGGACGACTGTGGCCGTTGCGGTCAGCACCGGCCAGCGGGTTTCTCTCAGCGCGCTGCTGTGCGCCATTGCGTCCCTGGCGGCGCTCGCTTGCGTCGGCGTGGCCGGGCCGACCGTAGCGACTGGGGCGGCCGCGCCGGCGTTTGCCGCCAAGCGCAATGTCCTGCGCGCTCGGCGGTTCGCCGATCCAGGCGACCGACGCACCAAGCATCTTCTCGATGTCTTTGAGTTGCTTGAAGTCGTCGGGGGTCACGAGGGTCAATGAGCGGCCTTCTTTGCCGGCCCGACCGGTGCGACCGATGCGGTGCACATAGTCGTCCGACTGCCAGGGCACGTCGAAGTTGAAGATGTGGCTCACGTCCGGAATGTCGAGTCCGCGCGCCGCCACATCGCTTGCCGCCAACAGCGTGAGGCGGCCGTCGCGGAAGGCCTCGAGCGTGGCCATGCGGCTCATCTGATCCATGTCGCCGTGCAGCGCGCCGGCATTGAAGCCGTGCTTGAGCAGCGATTTGAGCAGGATGGCCACGTCGCGCTTGCGGTTGCAGAAGATGATCGCATTCTTCACTTGCTCAGCACGGATGAGCTCGCGCAGCACCTCGCGCTTCACCCAATCCTCGCTCGCGGGGCAATAGCGGAAGAGCTGCGTGATGGTGGCGGCGGCCGTCGCCGGTCGGGCGACCTCGACGCGCACCGGATCCTTGAGAAAGGTATCGACCAGACGTTGGATCTCCGGCGGCATGGTCGCCGAGAAGAACAGCGTCTGCCTGCGCGTGGGGAGCAGCTTGCAGATGCGCTCGATGTCCGGAATGAAGCCCATATCGAGCATGCGGTCCGCCTCGTCGATGACGAGGATTTCCACGCCCGTGAGCAGAACCTTGCCGCGCGTGAAGTGGTCGAGCAGTCGGCCCGGGGTGGCGATCAGGACGTCGACGCCACGGTCGAGTTTTTTCAGCTGATCGTCGAAGGACACGCCACCGATCAGCAGGGCCACCGACAGCTTGTGGTTGACCCCATACTTTTGGAAGCTTTGCTCCACCTGAGCAGCAAGCTCGCGCGTAGGGGCAAGGATGAGGGAGCGCGGCATGCGCGCCCGGGCACGCCCCGTCTCCAGGCGCGCCAGCATCGGCAGGACGAAACCTGCCGTCTTGCCGGTACCGGTCTGAGCGATGCCGAGCACATCGCGCCCTGTTACGGCAACTGGTATGGCCTGAGCTTGGATGGGGGTAGGTTCGGTATAGCCGGCGGCCTGAATGGCGGCCTGCACTTTGGCGCTGAGCCCAAGCTCAGCGAAGGTTACGGTTTGCAAAAGAACGTTTCTCCGTGCGTCTTCTCATGGGCCGACGCATGCGCAGCGCATCACGGGCGCGGCATCGGCAACGGAGAGCGCAGGGGGTAGCAGCCGCAAAGGGCCTAACGGGAAAGGCAAAGCTTGGGGAAATGAAGCTATGAAAGCGATCCCCTGCGCCCGTCAGTTGGTGGGTCAATGGCACAATTCGCGAGCCGGCGCAAGCACATCGGGGCGTCTTTGCGGCAGGGTAAGGTAGGCCATTGTGCCGCGGGCGGGCGCCGGCGCCCCGTTTTGGGCGAGCGCGCCGTGCGATTGGCCGCGGAGTGGGCCCCAGCAGCCACAGGGATGGCCGCTGCAACCCGCCTCGGGCCTGGGCAACTGGAGTTGCTGGCCGACAGGACCGCCATCAGCGTTGCCGATCATACCCTTCAAGCCAGCATGGGGGACATCGCCGGCACTGCTCCTGGCCACGGCACCCCCAATTCGCGTTCTCCGGCCAGTCCATGGGCGCCCACGTTGTCGGCCGAGGACGCATTGACGCCGCCGGAGACGGCGGGTGAGTGACACCCAGGACATCCCCGTCACCGCTCCCCGCGTCATTCCCGACTGCGGACATATCTCTCGGCAGAGCCCGATGTGGTCAACAGGGCGTGCGCGCGGGATTGACCCTCATGCGAGGGCCGCGTTTAGCGGCAAGGGATTGCCTCTTTGGCGCGTCACGCGGCACCCTCTTCCTGCAGCCAGCGAGCGATGGTGCCGCCGATGACGGCGCCCAGGATCGGCGCCACCCAGAAGAGCCAGACCTGGCTCAGTGCCGCCGTGCCGCCAAATAGGGCGCTCCCCAGGCTGCGCGCCGGATTGACGGAAGCGTTGGAGACCGGGATAGCAATGATATGGATGGCGGTCAGCGCCAGACCGATGGCAATCGGCGCGAAGCCTGCCGGGGCGCGCTTGGACGTGGCACCGATGATCACGATCAGGAAAAAGGCGGTCAGCACCGTTTCGATCAGAAACACGGATAGCAGGCCAAATCCCATCATGGACAGGGCGTCGTAGCCGTTGGCGGCGAACGTCGCAGGCGTCTTGCCGACGAGCGCGAAAAAGGCGCACGCGGCGATCGCGCCCACGCATTGCGCAATGATATAGCCGAGGGCATTGTTGGCGTTGAAGCGGCCGCCGGCGACGAGGCCCAGCGTGACGGCCGGGTTGAAGTGCGCGCCCGAGATGTGGCCAATCGCGTAGGCGAGCGTCATCACCGTAAGGCCGATCGAGATGGCGACGCCGAGGATGCCGGCCGCGCCCATTGGTGCCGCAAACGAATAGAACGCCGCCCCAAGCACGGACGACATGAGCATGAACGTGCCGATGAATTCGGCGGCCAGTGCGCGTTGGTTCATTTGCCATCCCCTGGGATTGCCAGCAGAATCGCGGCTGTCAGGCGAGTTTTAGGCGCTGATCGGAGGCTTGTTGAGTCCCCTCGGGGCGGCGTCAGGCGCTGGCCGAGTTGAGAAGCTCGATGGCCTCCCGGTCAAGCTTGAGGCGCGCGCCGGCAAGCAGATCCTCCAGCTGAGCTGGAGTGGTGGCGCTGGCGATGGGAGCGGTGATGCTGGGTCGGGCGATGAGCCAAGCCAATGCCACCTGCGCGGGCTTTGCCCCCACGCTTGCCGACACGTCATCGAGCGCCTTGAGAATGCGCCGACCCCGGTCATTGAGGTAGTCCTTGACGCGAGCCCCGCGCGGGCTCTTGCTGAGGTCGGCCTGCGAGCGGTACTTGCCTGTCAAGAAACCGGCGCCCAGAGCGTAGTAGGGAATGACGCCCACCCCCTCCCTAAGGCACAGCGGTTCGAGTTCTTTCTCGAAATTGGCGCGGTCGGCAAGGTTGTAGAGCGGCTGCAGGCTCTCATAGCGCGGCAGCGACTTGGCAGCGCTCGTCGCAAGCGCTTCTGCCAGGCGTGGCGCCTGATAGTTGGAGGCGCCAATGACGCGCACCTTGCCCTGCGCCATGAGCTTTTGGTAGGCGCTGAGGGTCTCCTCGAGCGGCGTTGATTGGTCGTCCTGGTGTGACTGGTAGACATCGATGTAGTCGGTGTTGAGACGTTTGAGGGAGTCTTCGACCCGGGCCAGGATGTAGCTCGCCTTGAGGCCCTGGCCGATGCCCGGCATCTCCAGGCCCACCTTGGTGGCGATGACAACCTTATCGCGGCCGCCGCGCGCCTTCAGCCACGCACCGATGATGGCCTCCGATTCGCCACCACTGTGGCCCGCCACCCACTTCGAATAGACGTCGGCCGTATCGATGGCGCTGAAGCCCGCCCCGACGAAGGCGTCGAGCAGCCGAAAAGACATCGCCTCGTCCGTGGTCCACCCGAAAACGTTGCCGCCAAACATGAGCGGGGCGATCGTGATCTGTGACTTTCCAAGCTTGCGCTTTTCCATTGCGTCCTTCCCGGGTGTCGTGGGGGCCGGGCGGAGGATGCCCGATTGGGCGCGCGGTCGCAAAAGCCCGGCTGGCACGCCAGCATTGCGTGCGGCGCTTATTTCTTCCTCGCGCCGGCCCCGCTCGTCTCGGCCGACCAGCTGCCGCCGACGTCCGGCGCGACGGCGGGCGCGGCCCAAGCGTCGCCCGCGACGCTCGCCGCGGGCGCGCTTGAAGAACGCGATCCCTCGCCCCTCGGCGCGGGCTTGTCGCGTGGCACCACGCGCGGGTCATCGGGCGTCATCTGGAAAATCTCGCGGAAGATGCCAGGCGTTAGCAGCGCGAGCGGATTGACGATCACTTGCGGGCGCGCCATCGACCCTTGGATGGCGAAGGTAATACCAAAGATGCCCTCCCCGCGCGGGCCGGTGAGCAGCGGCCCAAGCAGCGGGATGGGCGCCGGTGCCCGCATCAGACCCGACATTGGCACGTAGGTGCCGCCGACATCGAGTGTCTGCGCCCTGAAGTCAACTGTGCCCCGCATCGATGCGCTCACCAGCTGGCCGTTGATGACGGAATTGTGCATCACGAATTGGCCGTGGCCGACCGAGAAGGGAACGCGCATGATCTCGAAATCGAATTGCTCACGCACAACCGTGCGGCGCGCGCCGGAAGGCGTGCCGTCGGCATTCTGCAAAACCTCGCTGATGATGGGATCGCCCAATACCAGGAAATCGCGCACCCACAGTGTGCCGGTGCGCTCGGCTGCGCCCTGCCCATCGAGATTGACTTCGAGATTGACCGCGCCTCCCACGGCGTTGGGGTAGAAGCCAACGAGCTTGAAGAGCTGACCTGCATCCATCGCTTCGGCGCGCAAGCGGCGATTCTGGCCGGGCACTTGGCGCACCTCCGCAGCGAACGGCTTGCCACCCTCCAGCACGCCGCGCAGATCGAGCGCGGTGAGCTTGTTGGCGCGCTTCTGGAGCGACATCTTCACGTTGCGCAGCGTGGTATCGGAATAGCCAACGACCGTGTCGACCTCCGCGCGCAAGTCCAAGCCCGGGCGGACCTTGCTGCTGGGCTCGCCGAGTTGGGCGACATCGAAAAACGAACGGAAGAGATCGCGACCGTCGTAGGTGGGCCCTTTCGCGCTCACGTCCCAAATTCCGTCCGACCGCACCTTGCCGTGCGTCTCCAGGCTGCTGACGACGTTGAGAGAGAAGTTGGGGAAACGAAACTCCTTGAGCTTGTTGTCAGCCCCGATCCCCATCCAGCCTTCGATGGCGATGTTGTCGCCGACCATTCTGACGTTGTTGAGTTCAATCGGATAAGACGGGCCACCGCGCACGACGTCGAACTCGAACACGCTCCCCCGGCCTCTGGGCTTGTGCCAGGCGACGCTATCGAGCACGACGTCGGCGTTGAGGAGATCAGCGCGCGCGTGCACGCGGCGCTCCCCGCGCGCGTCACTAAAGACCGTCACCTCGAGGCCCACGTCGCCTTCAACCATGTCGTTGATGTCGAGCCCTAGCTGGTTGCGATAGCTGCTGTCGAGTATGGCGTTGATGCGCAACGGCGGCTGCTTGTCGGCCGGAGCCGCAAACACGTGCTGCCAACTCGCCTTGGCTGCCACGCCCCCATTGATGAGCATGTCCGCCTTCGCCTCCGCGGCGGTGGCGGTGATGTCGATGGCAACATTGGCGCCGTGCACCTCGTAGGGCGCAAACATCTGACCCAGCCGCCCCTCGCTGATGCGCGCCTTGCCCTCGATCGTCACGTCGCGCGGCTCGAGTGGCTGGCCGAGCGGCATGGAGACGATGATCTGGCTGTCAACCTTCCCCTCCACGCCCGCGAGCGAGATGCCCTTGCCTTGAAAGAGCTCGAGCGGTGCTACATCGAGCATTTCCAGGGCCAGCGACAGCGGTCCCTGTCCGCGCACGGCGACCTTGCCTGTGCGCGGCAGCGGTTCTGACATATCGATCGTGAAGGTGCCCTTGATAGCGAGCTTGCGGCCGTCAGGAACCGCAAGGGTCGCATCCGGCACGGCCAGCTCGAAGCTGTCGTCGTCAAGGCGCACCAACGCGCGCGGCGCCTCGAGCACGGGCCAATTGTCAAGGAGCGCAAAACCGAGGTTGGCTCCCTCCAACGTGAGAGATCCGCGCTCGGGCCCGGTGTTGGCGGACCAGCCGCTGGCACCCGATGTTAGACGGAACGCCCCGCCCTGGATCCAGCCGCGGACGAGCCGGTTGACCACCCAATCGCGCGCCTTGGGCGCAAGCGCAGCAGGCCACAGGGTCTTGAAGACGTTCGCAGCCATGGGGCCAATCTTGCCGTCGAGACGGGCCTGCATGCCGCCAGCCATGTCCGTGACATCGCCCTCGGCAGACACCTCCGCGCCGCCGGCCCGCAACCTGAACTCATTGAGCACGACCCGGCCGCGCTCCGGCGCGAGGGTGCCGCGCGCGATCCAATCGGCGAGTTCGAGGCGTTGCAACAGCGGCGGCTCGGCGCCAATCCAGCCGCCGGCCGACTTGAGCTCGAAGGTCCAGCCGGGACCCTCGGGTGCTTGCGCATGGACGATGCTGCCGGTGAATTGCAGGCGGCTGTCACCCCACACGAGCACCGAAGGCGCAATCTCGAAACGGCGCGCCGAGCGGCTGTAGGAGAGGGCGATGTGGCCGCCATCGATGCGCATCGGCGTGGCAGTCAGCCAAGGCAGAAGCACTTGGCCCGGTGCTACATCGATGTCGATCGTGCCGCCGAAGATCTCCCCCGTGCTCGACAGTTCGAGCTTTGCATCCCCCCACACCGGCAGATCGAGGCTCTCAAGGACGGCCAGCTGCGGCAGCGTGCGCGCGAGGGCGCGGGGGACAACCCCCTGCACCGACATCGCAAGCTGCAGAGATTTGGCATTCTCGTACTCATAGGTGCGGAAGTTGAGGGTCCAGGGTCCCGACAATGAATCGATCTTGGCGCGGCCGGCGATGGAGCTGCGGCTGCGCCGGTGATCGAGATCGATGTCGAGCTCCGGCACGCGCCAGACGCTCTTGCGCGTGCCGTTGTCGATGACCACCGTGGCCGATCGAAGCCCCACCTCGCGCAGATAGGCGCTGGCGAGCTCGCCCCTGCGCGCACGTGCGGAGGATTGTGACAGTGCCTTGATGAGGTCAACGCGCCCCAGCCCGCCATCGTCATCGCCGCCAGCCACGGCGGTTGCCACCGCCGGCCCCTCGGCGGATGCACGCGCGCTCGGCGATTTGGCGCGCTCGGTCCCGGTGGCCTCGGCCGGCTTGGAGAATTTCAGCGACAGATTGCCGTCCTCGCCATAGAACAGGGATAGGCGTGGCGAGACGAGATCGAGGCTCTCCGGCGCGATGCGGCCGAACAAAAGCGCGCGTCGGCTGAGCGAGACGATGGCAGAGGGAGCGAGCGCCAGCGGTACATCCCCCGCATCGGCCACGCGCACATTCTTCAGTTCGAACTCGATCTGGCCGCTGTCGCCCAGCCGGAGTGCGGCGCCCTCGACTCGCACCCGCAGTCCCGCCACTTCCTCCGCGATCGCCCGTTCGATGGGTTGGATCAGGAAGCCCAGCGATACGGGGCCGTGCAGCAGCTTGACGTAAAGCAACCCCAACGCCAACGCCGCCGCGAAGGCGGGTATGCCAACCGCTTTGGCAAGGAAGGACAGGCTCGCAAGCCATCTCCGACGCGACCGCCGGGTGGTCCGCTCGGCCGCGCCGGGTCGCCGTGTGCCGGACCTCGACGCCGTCCGTGATCCAGCCGTGCTCGGCACCCCTGTCCTCGGCCCCCCGGTCTCGGGCGCATCGCCCGCCGGCGTGCTCAACGCCGGCGTGCTGCGTCTCGCCCCTCGCCCCCCGGTCGTGGTCACTCCGCTCCCTCGTTCGCATGGCGATTTGGTCTCGCCGACCTCGCCGATACGCAGGCCGCTAACCCGCCGAGCTCACGCGTCCCTTTGAGCTTCCTCCAAGGTGAGGTCCCGCCGAGTACGACACGTCACCGTCGGCGTCTGCAAGCCAATAGCGTGGCGCCCAACCCAAACGCGACACGCATTGCCGATCCCAGCAAAAGAGGTGGAAAAAACGACCAAACCAAGGCGTCTGACGCCCACCTCAGGCGCCGTCCGCCCCCCACTGGCTGCTCAGGTTTGGGGCTGCGGCTCGAGCCCGCCCGTGCCCGGCTCAGGACGCGGCGGGCGCATCTTGCCGGCGGCCGGCACGGCGGGGCCCGCCGGCCCCTTGCTCTCCTCGTCGTCGACGGCGCGCACGATCTTCTCGCCGCGCATCAGCCCCTGCACTTCCTCGCCGCCGATCGTTTCATACTCCATGAGCGCCTGGGTGATCGCCTCGAGCTTGTCGCGGTTGGCGGACAAGACCTCGCGGGCCTTCTTCTCGCCCTCCGTGACGATGCGGCGGATTTCCTCGTCGATGACCTTGGCCGTCTCCTCCGACATGTTCTGCCGCTGAGTGATGGCGTGCCCGAGGAACACCTCTTGCTGGTTCTCGTTGTAGCGCAAAGGTCCAAGCTTCTCGCTCATGCCCCATTCGGTGACCATGCGGCGGGCGAGCTCTGTGGCCTGCATGATGTCGCTTGAGGCGCCGGTGTTGAGGTGGTCCTCACCATAGATGAGCTGTTCGGCGACACGACCGCCGAACATGGTGGCGATGCGCGCCTCGCACCATTGCTTGGAGTAGCTGAGCTTGTCGCGTTCGGGCAGGCTCATGGTGACGCCGAGCGCGCGCCCGCGCGGAATGATCGTCACCTTGTGCAGGGGGTCGTTGCCGGGTACCAGCAGGTTGACGAGCGCGTGGCCTGCTTCGTGGTAGGCGGTGGCGAGCTTCTCCTCTTCGGTCATGATCATCGAGCGCCGCTCGGCGCCCATCATGACCTTGTCCTTGGAGTCCTCGAACTCCTGCTGCGTGACGAGGCGCTTGTTGCGCCGTGCCGCCAACAGCGCCGCCTCATTGACAAGATTGGCGAGATCGGCGCCAGAGAAGCCCGGAGTGCCGCGGGCGATCGTCTTGGCGTCGACGTCGGGTGCGAGCGGAACTTTGCGCATGTGCACGCGCAGGATCTTCTCGCGGCCGGCCACGTCCGGATTTGGCACCACGATCTGGCGGTCGAAGCGCCCAGGGCGCAGCAGCGCCGGGTCAAGCACGTCCGGCCGGTTGGTGGCCGCAATCAGGATGATGCCCTCGTTGGCTTCGAAGCCATCCATCTCGACAAGCAGCTGGTTCAGCGTCTGCTCGCGCTCGTCATTGCCGCCGCCAAGACCGGCGCCACGGTGGCGACCGACGGCGTCGATCTCGTCGATGAAGATGATGCACGGCGCGTTCTTCTTGGCCTGATCGAACATGTCGCGCACGCGGCTGGCCCCGACACCCACGAACATCTCGACGAAATCGGAACCTGAGATGGTAAAGAAGGGTACGTTGGCTTCCCCGGCGATGGCCCGCGCCAGCAGCGTCTTGCCCGTTCCCGGCGGCCCCACGAGCAGCGCGCCGCGAGGAATGCGTCCACCGAGGCGCTGAAACTTCTGGGGATCGCGGAGGAACTCGACGATCTCCTGCAGGTCTGACTTGGCCTCGTCGACGCCCGCAACGTCCTCAAACGTGACCCGGCCGTGCCGCTCGGTCAGCAGCTTGGCCTTCGATTTGCCAAACCCCATGGCGCGGCCGCCGCCCGATTGCATTTGGCGCATGAAAAAGATCCATACGCCGATGAGAAGCAGCATTGGGAACCAGTTGACCAACACACCCAGAATCGAGGGGACGTCCTCCTCGGGGGGGCGCGCGGTGATCTTCACGCCCTTCTTGCTCAGCCGCTCGACGAGGTT
>Ga0075425_100008940_pt1 | contig 10649 bp, 4 predicted proteins | sample SoiMethybrSBSTD4_FD_75300 | JGI IMG/M metagenome (GOLD analysis project Ga0075425, IMG submission 75300) | Bulk soil microbial communities from a Populus tree surrounding site in Tennessee, USA - Soil MetaG P. TD hybrid SBSTD4 | ecosystem: Environmental > Terrestrial > Soil > Tree plantation...
CATGCCGGCCTCGTGCCACGCTTCGCCGTACTCGCTGCCGCCGCGCATGTTCGCCGTGGCCCACACGCCGCCGCGCTCGAGCCATGCCGGTACGTCGGATCGATACGTGGGGAACGTCGCGATATCGAATCCGCCGTATCCGTACAACATCGTCGGATTCGTGCCGTCTTTCTTCAGATCCTTTTTGTGGGTGATGAACATCGGCACACGCGTGCCGTCCTTCGAGTTGAAGAAGATGCGCTCTGTCGTATACATCGTCGGATCGAACGTGAGCTTCGGCGGTTCGAACGGAGTGCTCTTCTCCGTCGCCGGATCGAATCGGAACACCGTCGTCGGATACAGCGGCGAGGTGAACGTGTAAAACACTTCCTGACGTGCGAACCGGCCGCTTGGACCGGTGATGGTGCCAAGGCCGGGCGGTGTGATCTTGCCGGCCGCTGTTCCGTCGAGATTGAAGAACCGCACCTCGCTTGCCACGTCGACGATCGAGTTGACGGCGAGCTTCCCCGCCACGAGTCGCGCCGACTCGATCGCGTTCTTCGACTGAGGCACGATCGTCTTCCAGTTCTTCGAATCGGGCTTGTCGATCGGTACCGCGACGACAGTCTTGTTCGGCGCGTCGCGATCGGTCACCACGAACAGCATGCCGTTCACGACGCCGAGCGCATCGTAGGCGGCCGTGTGCCCGAGGTACAGCGGCCTGACCGGCGCGTCGAGCTGCGGCTTCAGCGGTGCGCCGAGATCTTTCACGAACAGTTCGTTCTTGTTGCTCGTGCCTTTGTTCGTGTAGATGAAAAGATACCGGCCGGTTTCGTCGGTGTCGGCGTCGATGAAGAGCATCGGCTCGTCGGGCCGGTCGTAAATGAGTTTGTCCGCCGACTGCGGCGTGCCGAGGAGGTGATAGTAGATTTTCTTGTCCTTGACCGCTGCCTCGAGCGCCTTCCCCGGCGGCGGCTCGGGATAGCGTCCGTAGAAGAAGCCTTTGCCATCCTCGGTCCAGGCGACGCCGCTGAACTTCACCCACTTGATCTGATCGGGCAGCTGTTTGCCGGTCGCGAGCTCGCGCACGTAGAGCGTCTCCCAGTCGGATCCACCTTCTGACTGACCGTATGTGAAATGCTGGCCGTCCGGCGCCGGCTCGAAGGCCGCGAGCGCGATGGATCCGTCAGGCGAGAACTGATTCGGATCGACGACGACCTTTTCAGGTCCCGTCAGCGTCTCGCGCGTGAAGACGACCGACTGGCGCTGCAGTCCCGTGTTGCGGCTGTAGAACCAGTGCCGGCCCTCGAACCGCGGCGCGGTGACGCGCGGATAGTTGTAGAGCTCGGTGATCCGTTTCTTCAGCACGTCGCGCGCGGGCACGCCATCGAGGTACTTGAACGTGATGGCGTTCTCGGCGTCGATCCACTGCTTCAACTCAGGCGAATTGAGATCTTCCATCCATCGGTACGGGTCGGCGACCTTCGTGCCGAAGTAGTCGTTCACGGTATCGCCTTTCCGCGGTTGCGGATATTTGATGCTCTGGGCCATCGCCGCCAGTACAAAGACGCAGACGATCGTCGCGGCTCCAAAGCCAATTGCGCGTGCGTGCATAATCACCTCGTTATCAGGGCTATTTTATTCGACAGGACGACCAACTCGATCGCGTTACGATTAATCGCCGAGCGCACAGAGATCGCCGAGAATTTCTCTTTCTCTGCGTTCTCCGCGCTCTCCGCGGTTAAGCGTACCGATCGGATTCATGTACGACGCCATCGTCATCGGTGTGGGCGGGATGGGCAGCGCGGCGCTGTATCACCTCTCGCTGCGCGGCGCGCGGGTTCTCGGACTCGAACAGTTCGACATCCCGAACGATCGCGGTTCGTCGCACGGTATCACGCGCATCATCCGCGTCGCCTACTGGGAGCATCCCGACTACGTTCCGCTCGTGCGCCGGGCGTACACGTTGTGGCGCGAGCTCGAGCGTGACACCGGCGAGCGGCTCCTGGTGATCACCGGCTGCGTCGATGCGGGCCCCGGGAACAGCGCGCACATCGCGGGCGTGCGGCATGCGTGCGCCGCATTTCAACTCGAGCATCAGGAATACGATTCGGATGAGCTCCGCCGCCGGTTTCCCGGTTATCGTCTCGCTGCGGACACGGTTGCGATCTTGCAGCCTGAGGGCGGCTTCGTCCGCCCCGAACGCTGCACGTCGGCTCACGTGGGAGGCGCGCGGCGGCGCGGCGCGGAGGTACGCACGCGCGAGCGCGTCATCGATTGGAGTACGCGCCGTGGCGCAATCCACGTGAAAACGGATCGCGGCGAGTACGATGCGCAGCAACTGATCGTGACGGCCGGCGCGTGGACGTCGTCGCTCCTCCCGCAACTCGCGCGTTCGTTGTCACCCGAACGGCAGGTGATGCTCTGGACCGATCCGGTGCGGCCCGACTTCTTCCAGGTCGACATGTTTCCCGTTTTCTACATCGACGTCGCGGAAGGCGCGTTCTACGGATTTCCGGTGTACGAAGTGCCGGGCTTCAAGATCGGCAAATACCATCACCGCTTCGAGCGTGTCGATCCCGACACGATGGATCGCGAATGCCATCCCGAGGACGAAGAAGCGCTGCGGCAAGCGATCCGCCGTTACTTTCCCGACGCCAACGGTCCGACGCTCGCCATGAAGACGTGCCTCTTCACCAACACCTACGACGAACATTTCGTGATCGACGTGCTCGCGTCGAACCCGAGACTCGTCGTCGCCGCCGGCTTCTCCGGCCACGGCTACAAGTTCTGCAGCATCGTCGGCGAAATCCTCGCCGACCTGGCCCTCGACGGTGGAACGCGCCACAACATTTCGCTTTTCGAGGTCGGCCGACTGACGACCAACGATCAACGACCAACGACCAACGACCGAAAGCCCAATGACTGACGACTGAAAACCAACGACTAAAGACCAACGACCATACTCGGTATACTTCCGCCCGTGCGTCTCCCAGCCATCTTCCTCCTCGCGCTGGTTCTCACAGCGTCCACGCAGGCCGCCGACAACCGCCGTGTTCCAACTCCGGAGTCGGTGCTGGGATTCCGTCCCGGCGCAGATTACAAGCTCGCGACTTACGATCAATCGGTCGCGTACTTCAAGAAGGTTGCGGCCGCGACCAAGTACGTCAGGCTGCTCGAAGCTGGAACCACAAGCCAGGGCCGCACGATGTACTTCGCGCTTGTGTCAGCGCCCGACAACCTCGCGCAGATCGACCGCTACCGCGAAATAGCAAGACGCCTTGCGCACCCGCAGGGACTCGCCGAATCCGACGCGCGCCGCCTCGCGCGCGACGGCAAAGCGTTCGTCCACATCGACGGCGGCCTGCACGCCACCGAAGTCGCCGGTCCTCAACACACGCCGCAGTTGTTGTACGACCTCGTCGATCGCGCCGACGAAGCGGACGTGAAACAGATTCTCGACAACGTCGTGCTGATGCTGTGGCCGACGATCAATCCCGACGGCCAGCAGATGGTGGCCGAGTGGTACATGCAGAACGTCGGCACGCCGTACGAGCTCGCGCCGCTGCCGCGTCTCTATCAGGAATACGTCGGCCACGACAACAACCGCGACGCGTACATGCTGAACATGATCGAGTCGCGCGTCATCGAGCACACGTGGCGTCAATGGGAGCCGCAGATCATCTACGTCCACCATCAGTCCGGTCCGTTCCCGACGCGCATCTGGCTGCCGCCGTTCTCCGAACCGGTCGGCGTCGACGCGCCGTTTCTGATGTCGCGCGAAGTGAACATGATCGGCATGGCGATCGCGAAAGGGCTCGAGGAACACGGTCAGATTGGCGCCACGCACATGGGCACGGCGTTCGATGCGTGGTATCCCGGCTACATCGACTACGCGCCGAACTTCAAGAACATCGCGGCGTTCTGGACCGAGACCGCGCTCTTCCAGTACGCGACGCCGCACGACTACTCGTTGAACGACTTCCCGTCGAACATGCGCGACCTGCGGCCCCAGAGTCTCTACTCGAGCCCGTGGCCGCCCGGCACGTGGCGGCTCGGCGATGCAGTCGCGTACATGGAGACCGCGTCGTTCTCGGTGCTCGAATACGCGGCGAAGTACAAGGACTCGCTGCTGCTCGACCGGTACAAGGCCGGGCGCGATCAGATTGCCGCCGGATCCACACGATCGCCGTTCGCGTACGCCGTGCCGCAGGATCAGCGCGATCCGGTCGCCGCGGTCGAACTGCTGCGCAGGCTCGCGTTTGGCGGCGTGCGCATCGCGCAGCTGACCGCCGACGTCACGCTCGGAAACGAGACGCTGCCCAGCGGCACGTGGATCGTGCCGATGGACCAGGAGTTCGCCGCGATGGCGCGCGAGGTCCTTGATGTTCAGCGCTATCCAGACCTGCGACAGTATCCGGGCGGTCCGCCCGAGCGGCCATACGATGCCGCCGGATGGACGCTGCCGCTGCAGATGGGCGTCCATGTCATCCCGATCACGTCGCAGTTGAACGAGGACGTGCGCCGCCAGATGAAAACGCTCGGCCGACCGGTGCAGCCGCGCGTGACGCCGACCGCATACGAACCGGCGCTCAACGACGACGCCGCCGCGTTCGACAGCGCGCCGGGCGCGGGCTTCGACACCGATCCAACTGCCGCGGCCATCGTTCCGCCGCCAGGACGCGTGACCGGCGCCGGTCGCGTTCTTCAGCTCGACCCCGCCCAGAACAACACGTTTCGCGCCATCAACCGCGCGTGGGCGCAGGGCGCCACGGTGCAGTTCGCCGCGGGCCGTTATCTCGTCTCGGGTCTGTCGGAATCGGCGCAAAACGATCTCGTCAAATCGCTCGCGCTTCAGGCCGCGCGTACGAACGCCGCTTCCGATGCCGTGCCGATGCGCAAACCGCGCATCGGTCTGTTCGAGCCCTGGACCGCCAGCATGGACGAAGGGTGGAGCCGCTGGGTGCTCGAGCAGTACGGATTCACGTTCACCACGATTCACCCCGAGGATTTCAAGGCCGCGCTCGGCGATCGCATCGACGTGCTCATCATCGCCGACGATGCGCGCGTTCCGGTGGAGGGAGAAGGACGCGGCTCACGCGCGGTGCGGCCGGAGCACGCCTATCAATTGACGGCCGACGACCTGCAGCGCTTCGAGAAATTCGTTCGCGACGGTGGAACGGTCGTCTGCCTCAGCAACGCGAGCGCGTTTGCGATTCAGCATCTGAAGCTGCCGATCAGGAACGTGATTGCCGGCTTGCGGCCCGAGGAGTTTTTTCTGCGCGGGTCGATCGTCGAGGTCGCGACCGACCGGACGCATCGAGTGATGGCCGGTCTGCCCGAGAAGACCGCCGTGTTCGTCGACGCCAGTCCGGTGTTCGAAACGGAGGATGGATTCCACGGCGCGGTGATTGCGCGCTATCAGGATTCCGGATCGCCGCTGCTGTCGGGCTACTTGATTGGCGAACAGCGGCTGAACGGCAAAGCCGCGGCGGTCGACGCGCGCGTCGGCGACGGTCACGTCATCCTGCTCGGCTTCCGTCCCGAGTGGCGCGGACAACCGTTCGGAACGTTCAAAGTGCTGTTCAATGCCGCGCTGTACTCGCGTATTCGAGACTAGTGGCCCGTCACTAGTGCAGTTTCCAGATGCGTGTGGCGCGAGGCTGAAAGCCCCGCGCTACATCGATCTGGAAAACGCGCAATGGCGTGTCTCCTCAGGTGTACTCCCGGCCGCTCCGTTGTCGCGGCCGGAAGACCGCAGTCGCGGGCTCGGGTGATTAGTACTGCTTTTGCGTTGATGGTCCGTTAGAGGTCACATATGAAGCGTTCTCTTCGGCTGTGCGGGCTGTTCGTCCTCGCGCTATTCGCCGTTGCCCTGCCGTCGGGTCAGACCAGGCCGCGTGCGCGCGACCTCGGCGTGCCCTTCGACGGTACGCCCGGTCCACTGAACGCGATCACCGACGTCGCCGGCGTCGAAGTCGGGATGACGACGATTATTTCGGGAGAAGGCGCGCTGAAGGTGGGCACCGGGCCGGTACGAACCGGCGTCACCGCGATTCTGCCGCGCGGCAAGACATCGAAGGATCAGGTGTTCGCCGGCTGGTTCTCGCTGAACGGCAACGGCGAGATGACCGGGACGACGTGGATCGAAGAAGCCGGATTTCTCGAAGGTCCGGTGTTCATCACGAACACGCACAGCGTCGGCGTCGTGCGCGACGCGTCGATCAAGTGGTCGCGCGATCACGGCCGCACGGCGCAGGAGTGGTCGCTGCCGGTCGTCGCGGAAACGTGGGATGGCTATCTGAACGACATCAACGGATTTCACGTGAAGCCCGAGCACGTGTTCAGCGCGCTCGACGGCGCGCGCGGCGGTCCCGTGGCGGAAGGCAACGTCGGCGGCGGCACCGGGATGCGCTGCTATGGGTTCAAGTGCGGCACCGGAACGTCATCCCGGAAGATCGACGCGCGCTTCGGGGGCTACTCGGTCGGCGTGCTCGTGCAGGCGAATCATGGGACGCGCAATCTGCTGCGCGTCGCCGGCGTTCCGGTCGGACAGGACCTACCGCAGTCCGCGACGGCGCGCGCCGGCGATCCGGCGGCCGCGCGCGACGCGCTCGGTGAAGCCGGCTCGATCATCATCGTCGTCGCCACCGACGCCCCGATGCTGCCGCATCAGCTGAAGCGCATCGCGAGGCGGGCGACGCTCGGGCTGGCGCGGACCGGCAGCGTGTCGAGCAACGGCTCGGGCGATATCTTCATCGCGTTCTCGACGGCGAACGCCGGCGCCGCCGACGCGCGCGACACGGCTCAGGTGTCGATGCTGTCGAACGAACGCATCGGCGCGGTCTTTGAAGCCACGGTCCAGGCCACGGAGGAAGCCATCATCAACGCGCTCGTCGCTGCGGAGACGATGACCGGCGTCGATGGGCACCGGACCGAAGCGATCTCGCACGACGCGCTCCGGACGGTCCTGCGAAAATACAATCGATTGACGCGGTGATGGCCCGGTGACGGAGTGGTGCCGCGGTGGTGCCGGGGGCGTGCCGCGGTCGTGACCCGGTGGTGCCGCGGTGGTGACGCGGTGGTGCCGGGGGCGTGCCGCGGTGGTGCCGGGGGCGTGCCGCGGTGGTGCCGCGATCGTGCCGCGGGCGTGCCGCGGTCGTGACGGGGGCGTGCCGCGGTCGTGCCGCGGTGGTGCCGCGGTCGTGACGCGATCGTGACGGGGGCGTGCCGCGGTCGTGACGGGATCGTGACGCGGTGGGGACGGGGTGGTGACGATGACGCAGACCAATGGGATGAAAGTCGCGGCGATGCTCGTGGCGACGTGCGCGGCGACGCTCGTCGCCCAGCAGGAATCGAAGACCGCGCTCGTCGAGCGCGTCGGGGATACCGGATTCATTCAGCTCGAAGCCGACAGCTTCACCTCACTCGACGCGCGCCACCAGGCGCTCGCCTACTGGCTGACGCAGGCCTCGATTGCGATCGACCCGATCATCTACGACCAGCTCTCGCAGTACGGGATCCGCGAGAAGCGGCTCCTCGAAGAGATCGTCGGCAACTCGCAGGGGGTTTCGGCCGATGTCCTCCGCAAGGTGCGCGAGTACGCGCTGCTCTTCTGGGCGAACCGCGGCAACCACAACGAGAACACGTCGCAGAAATTTCTGCCCTCGTTCACGTCCGAGGAGCTGTCGTCGGCGGCGCTGCGCGCACAGGCCAACGGCGCGTTCACGAGCGCGTACGCGGACCTGCCGCCGCTCGCGAACGCTGACGCGCTGAAGCGCGAGCTCGCAGAGCTCCGGCCGTCGATCTTCGATGCGTCGTTCGAGCCGATGATCACGACCAAGACGCCGCCGGCCGGACAGGACATCATCCAGGCGAGCTCGAACACGTTCTATCGCGGCGTCGCGCTCGCCGATCTGAAGAACTTCCGCGAACAACACCCGCTCGACTCGCGCGTCGTCAAGGCACCGGACGGCACGCTGCGCGAGGAGATCTACCGCGCGGGCACTCCCGACGGCCGCATCCCGCCCGGGCTCTATGCGGTGTACCTGAAGAAAGCGAACGAGTACCTCGAGCGAGCGCGCGCGGTGGCTGATCCCGCGCAGGCCAAGGTCATCGCCGATCTCATCCGCTTCTACCAGACCGGCGATCCGGCCGACTGGCTGCAGTTCGGTGCCGACTGGGTCCAGAACGACGCGCCGGTCGATTTCGCGAACGGCTTCATCGAGGTGTATCGCGACGCGCGCGGCGCGAAAGGCAGCTCGCAGAGTTTCGTGAGCGTCACCGACAAGCCGGTGACCGACGCGATGACGAAGCTCGCACAGAACGCGGCGTATTTCGAGAAGGGCGCGCCGTGGGATCCGCGCTACAAGAAGCAGTCGTTTCAGCCCCCGGTGGTGAAAGCGGTGCAGGTCCTCATCGAGACCGGCGACTTCCACGTCACCACGATCGGCGACAATCTGCCGAACGAGAACGAGATTCACGAGAAGTACGGCACGAAGAATTTCCTGTTCTTCGGCAGCAGCCGCGCGCTGTCGGGCGTCTCTTCCGATCCGATGTTGCGCGAGTTCGCGGCCTCGCCCGACGAGATCGCGCGCGGCGAGAAGTACAACGAGCAGGCCGACGAGCTGCTGGTCGCCATGCACGAGGTGATCGGTCACGGCTCGGGCAAATTGAGCGATCGCATCAAGGGCGGCGCCGGCGCGTACTTGAAGGAGTACTTCTCCACGCTCGAAGAAGCGCGCGCGGACCTGATGGCGCTCTGGAACATCTGGGATCCGAAACTGGTGGAGCTCGGCCTCGTGAAGAACCAGGACGAAGTCGCGAAGGCGATGTACGACAACGCCGCGCGGGCGCCGCTCACGCAGCTCCGACGCATTCAGAAGGGCACGACGATCGAAGAGGATCACGCGCGGAACCGCGCGCTCATCGCGAACTTCATCGCCGACAAGACGAAAGCGATCGAACAGTTCCAGCGCAACGGCAAGACCTACGCGCGCGTAAAGGATCCGCAGCGCATGCGCGAAGGCGTGGGGATGCTCCTCAGCGAGCTGATGCGGATCAAAGCGGAAGGCGATTACGACGCCATCAAGGCGCTGGTCGACAAGTACGGCGTCCACTTCGATCCCGCCGTCCGCGACGAGGTCGTCGCCCGCTACAAGGCGCTGAACCTGCCGACGTATTCAGCAGGCGTCAACACCAGGCTGACCGCGACGTTCGACGCAAGCGGCAACGTCACCGCAGTCAAGATTGAATATCCGCGCGACCCCGTCCGCCAGTACTTGGAGTACGGCGCGATGTATCGTGTCGCCCCGGGCCGCGCGAGGGATGCCCGGCATTAGGGAGCAGGGATCAGGGATCAGGGATCAGGGATTAGCAGGGATCAGGGATTAGGGATTAGGGATTAGCAGGGATCAGGGATCAGGGACTAGCAGGGATCAGGGATTTGGGACTGGAACGGCTAATCCCTTGTCCCTAAGCCCTACTAATCCCTAATCCCTAGTCCCTAATCCCTAGTCCCTAATCCCTAGAGTCCCTAGCCTACGTGCCACGCTTGAGCTGATCGATGAACCAGCTCACGCGCTTGGGCGAGTCGCCGTGCGCCTCGGTGCCGATGATCTGATAGCGAACGACGCCTTCTTTATCGAGGTAGAAGGTCGCGGGCACGTCGTTGAATCCCATCGCACGCTCCATGTCTTCCTTCGAGGCGCGCGCGACGGGAAACGCGAACTGCATGTCGTGCAGGTAGCGTTGCAGGCGCTTCGAGTCGTCGTCGATGCTGACCAGCAGAAACGCGACCGACGGATCGTCCTTGTATTGCTGATACGCCGTCTTCACGTGCGGCAGCTCCGCGCGGCAGACGCCGCACCACGACGCGAAGAAATCGAGCAGCACCACCTTGCCGTGCAGATCGGCGATGTCGTACGGCTTTCCGTCGACGGTGGTGAGCGTCAGCTTCGGCAGCGGACGATCGACGAGGCTCTTCAGCAGCGCGTCTCGCCGCTCGTCACGACGCTTCGACAACTCTGACTCGAGCCACGCATCGAAGGGCTTTGCCGGTTGCTTGTCCGAATCCGCGTACAGCTTCGACAGCGCAGCCGTCGCCTCCTCGCGCAGCGGCGCAGGCCCGCCCGCGAGCGACAATGCGTTCAGGTAGTGATCGCGCGCGGACGCTTTGTCGCCCTGCAGCCGCGCAAGTTCGGCCAGGTGATATTGATTGCTGAAGTCGGGCGCAGGCCATAACCGCTCGGCCTCTTCGAGCGTTGTCTTCGCGCGCGAGTACGCCTTCTTGTGCACGAGCGCCCAGCCAACGAGATCGGCGCCCGTCGCGCGGCCGCGGAGACGCGCTGCCTGCGCTTTGCCTTCCATTTGGTACGCGCTCAGGTTCTCGTCGATGAAATGGTCCGAGACAGTGATGCCTTTCCCGGCGAGCGCAATCGCCTGATCGTACGCGCCGCGCTCGATCATGATCTGCGCGCCGAGGAAATACGGCGCGGGATCGGCCTGCATCTTCGTCCGGTCCATCACGGCCTGCAAAATGTAACGGACCGGCAGTTCCGGTTTCTTCGTGCGGAGCAGTTCGATCCGCGCATCGGCCGTCCGCACTTCCGGTCGCGGCAACGCCGGGTCGACGGCGTCGGCGTCCGCGATCGATTCGAGCGTGCGGATCG
>Ga0075425_100008941_pt1 | contig 10648 bp, 10 predicted proteins | sample SoiMethybrSBSTD4_FD_75300 | JGI IMG/M metagenome (GOLD analysis project Ga0075425, IMG submission 75300) | Bulk soil microbial communities from a Populus tree surrounding site in Tennessee, USA - Soil MetaG P. TD hybrid SBSTD4 | ecosystem: Environmental > Terrestrial > Soil > Tree plantation...
ACCGATTTGACACCTGTCACACGGCGGACACGGGGCACGGGCGGGCGTGCCCGTGCGGTCAAATCGCTGAAATAGAAGGTGTCGAGGGAATCAGGCGTCGTGTGAATCGGGGAAGGGGCGCGCTGGGCGCGCTGCAGGGCTGACAGTCAGCGGTCGACGACGCACCGAAAAATGCCAGGCGTCGGGTCCAGCATTCTTGCGCATCATCTGGTGCTTCTGCAGCTTGGAGCGGAACTGACGGAAGGTCATCTCGAGAAGCTCAGCCGCCTTGGTCTGGACGCCGCCTGTCCGATCGAGCGCGCGCTGCAGGTAGCGGCCCTCGATCGAGTCCAGCGTCGCCTCGAGATCGAGGCTGTGGCATCGGCTCCGGGGGCGGCCGGTGTCCGAGTCTGGCAGATGACGTCATGGGGACGGGGCTCACGGACGGGGCGACCGCGTCGCCGGAGGTCATGGCCCTCAGGGAGTTCCGGTCCAATTCCCAGATTCCCACTCTATTCCCACATCGATTTCCAGTGAATTCCCACGCATTGACGTCAGCGGAAGGGCTCTTGGAAAGGATGAGAAAGACCCGGCGATTCAGACGACGTCAGGCCTCTCCGCCGGGCGGCCCGTAGAAGATCACCCAGATGGCCAGGTCCTCGGTGAAGTCCTCGAAGTGGTGCTCGACGCCGGCGGCCACGAACATGACGTCGCCCGGCTCGAACGGGTCGCGCTTGCCGTCGTGGAAGAGGACGCCTCGCCCCCGAATCACCACGTAGATCTCGTCCTGGTCATGGGGCGCCTGCCGGTTCGGATTGAGAGGGAACGAGAGGAGGAGCCTGACCGTCCCACGCCGGAGCACGTTGGCGAAGTGCTCCCCGGCGGGACCCGGGATGCGTGCGCGCGCATCCGTGAGATGAATCACGCAACTCCGTTCTGTATCGCTCAGCTCGGCTCCTCGGTCAGATCTCGACGACGCCGATCCGGAATGTCGCCCGCAGCTCTCCCCCGGGCTCCACCACCCTGAGCCCGCGGCCGCTCACGAGGGCGTTGGCCGGCGCCGTCATGGGCTCGAGCGCGACAAGGTCCTTGCCCGGCGGCGCGAAGACCTGCGCGTGGGTGTAGCCGCCGCGCATCTCGACGGACAGACGGCGCCCTGCCCCCGACAGCACGAAGACCGATCGCTCGTCGAGGAGGGCGAACCCGTCGTCGAAGCTCGCCTCGCCCAGCTCCGCCTGGAATCCCGGGAAGGACGTCTCCTCGCCAGAGGGGATCCCGCGCCCGTCCAGGGTCAGCCGTCGCATGATGGGAAGCTCGAGACGCCAGCGCGCGCGGGGAAGGTCGGGCAGACCGAGATAGGGGTGGAAGCCGAAGCTCGTCGGCACCGGGCCCTCGGCGCCGGCTGCGAGGGTGGTCTCCATCGTGAGGCCGTCGGGCCGGATGGTAACCGCGAGCTCGAGACGATGCGGGTACGGGAACGCGGCGAGCAGATCAGGCTGCCGCCAGTCCAGCTGGGCGCGGAGCACGTCTGGCGTCGCCTCCAGCACCTCCCAGGCAAGGCGAGCCCACGGCACACCGTGGATGGGCAGCCCGTGCTCCTCGGTGTGAATCAGCGGAGAAGTCAAGTCGAGGGTCGCGCTCCGGCCCGCGGCGCGATAGGTCGGGCTGGCCAGACGATTCGCCCAGGGATGAAGGAGCGGAATGCCCGCCGTGCTGCCCTTGGCGGCCGCGCCGTCCAGATCCTCCACGCGGCGCAAGAGCTCGACGCCGCGATGACGGAGCGAGGCGCCGAGCATCCCGTGGCCGGGCAGGAAGACCGCCTGGAGGCTGCCCGCGACCAGGGTGTGGACGCCGGGCCCACCGAGGATCGCCGCCGGGCCCAGGGCTAGCCCATCAACCGGGCGATCGGGTACGTGGCCCGAGCGAGGGCCGAGTCGGTGATGACGCCCAGGACCTCGTGCCCTCCCCCGGAGCCACGACGCGTGACGACGGCCACGCGCGCGTCGGCCTCCTGCATGGCGCGCATCACCTCGTGCACCTTGTGCTCCGGCTCCACCGTGACGTGAGTGGACAGACGGCCGGGATCGGCCGGCGAGACGATGACTCCACGCGGCTCGCGATCGGGGCCGCTGATCACGATCACCTTGCCGCTCTCGAGCGCCCGCTGCACGGCCGCCGTGTCCTTCGCCTCGGTGTCGCTCATCAGCGTGAACTCCCCCGACATCACGTTGGCGCTGCTGAGCTCGCCCATCCACCCCTGGAGCCCCTGGGGCACCACATGGCCGCGCCGCAGGAGCTTGAGCGTGTAGATGGTCGACGGCGACAGCCGCTGCCGGATCGCGGAGGCGATGGCCACGGTCACGATCACGGGGAGAATGGCCGTGTAGTCACGCGTCATCTCGAAGACCATGATGGTAGCCGTCATGACCGCCCCCGTGGTGCCGCCCACCATGGCCGCCATGCCCGCGTAGGCGAAGTGCGCGGGGGTGGCGCCGAGCTCTGGCACGACATGCGTGAGCGCGCTGCCCACGCATCCGCCGAGGGCGGCGCCGAGAAACAGGCTGGGCGAGAACACGCCGCCCGAGGCGCCGGAGCCCAGGGTGAGGCAGGTGACGAGGAGCTTGGCGCAGGCCAGGAGCAGGAGGAAGCCCGTCGCGGTCAAGTCCTCGCTCAGGATGTCCATGATGGTCGCGTAGCCCACGCCCTGCACGTAGTAGTGATTGGGCTGGCCGAAGAGCGGCGTGGACAGCGTCATGAAGCCGTAGATGATGAGGCCGACCACGAGCATGCCGGACATGTGGCGCGTGTAGTAGTTGCCCGGCATCGCGTCGAAGAAATCCTCGAACCAGTAGATCCCGCGGGTCATGGCCCACGCGACCACCCCGAGCAGCAGACCCAGGAGCACGAACCACGGCAGCGCGCTCGCCGGCACCCCCGGGCCCTCCACGAGAGCGAGGGCGGGCACGTTGAAGGCGGGAAAGACGCCGAAGAAGGATTGCCCCACGTAGGTGGCGGTGACGCAGGCGAGGGCGACGTAGAGCAGGCTGGCGGGACTGACCACGGGCATCATGAGCTCGATGGCGAACACGACACCCCCGATTGGCGTGTCGAAGGTGGCCGCGATGCCGCTGCCTGCTCCCGAGGCGATGAGCATGGCCCGCTGCCGCGCGGGCATGGAGATGATCTGCCCGAGCGTCGAGCCGAAGGCGGCGCCGATCTGGATGATCGGCCCCTCGCGCCCGACGGAGCCGCCGCTGCCGATGGAGACGGCGGAGGCGACCGACTTCACCGCGGCCACCACGGGACGAATCTTACCGTCGTGGTAGTAGACGGCGTCCATCACCTCCGGCACCCCGTGGCCCTTGGCCTCGGGGGCGAAGGTCTTGACGAGGAAGGCCACCACCACCGCGCCGAGGACGGGCACGAGGATCATGCCTGGCCCCCATGGCGACGGCGCGGAGTGGAGATTGGCGTCGTAGCTCACGGAGAGCTCACCGTGGAAGGTCAGGTCGTGGATGGCCGCGATCATGGCGCGGAACACCACGGCCCCGAAACCCGCGATGAGACCCACGGCCACCGCGGAGGCGGTCATCACCCACCACGGCGTGGCCGCGGGCTCGCGCGAGGCCATGCCGCTCAGCTCCGGCCCAGGAGCTCCTTGGCCACGGTGATCACACGATCCGGCTCGAAGCCGAATCGCTTCTGCAGCTCCTTGAGGGGGGCGGAGGCGCCGAAGGTCTTCATGCCGATGACCTTTCCCGCGTTGCCCACGTAGCGCTCCCACCCGAAGGTGGAGGCCTGCTCGATGGCCACGCGCGCCGTCACGTCGGGAGGCAGCACGCTGTCCCGATACTCCTGCGATTGGTGATCGAAGATGTCCCACGAAGGCATGGAGACCACGCGGGAGCGGACTCCGCTCGCCGTGAGCTTCTCGTGCGCTTCCACGGCGAGGGAGAGCTCGCTCCCCGTGGCGATGAGGATCACCTCCGGCTTGCCCCCCGTGGCGTCCGCGAAGACGTAGGCGCCTCGCGCCACCCCGGAGGCCGGTGCGTAGCGGCTGCGATCGAGGATGGGCAGGGCCTGGCGGGAGAGCACGAGGGCGGCCGGCTCGTGACGGAGCTGCATGATGTAGCGGTAGGCCTCCACCACCTCGTTGGCGTCGCCGGGACGGATGGTGCAGAGCCCGGGGATGGCGCGCATGGAGGCGAGGTGCTCCACGGGCTGATGCGTCGGACCGTCCTCGCCGTCGCCCATGGCGTCGTGAGTGAATACGAAGAGGGTGGGCAGCTCCATGATGGCGGAGAGGCGGATGGCTGGACGCGCGTAGTCGCTGAAGATGAAGAAGGTGGCGCCGAACGAGCGCAGCTTGGACAGAGACATGCCGTTGACGATGGCCGCCATCGAGTGCTCGCGGATGCCGAAGTGGAAGTTCTTCCCGCCGTAGCTGCCGGGCTCGAAGTTGCCCGCCCCCGGATACTTGAGGGTCGTCTTGTTCGAGGAGCCGAGATCGGCGGAGCCGCCGAGGAGCCACGGGATGTTCTGGGCGAGCACGTTCAGCACCTGGCCCGAGGCGTCCCGCCCCGCCATGCCCTTGGGATCGGCGGGGAAGACGGGGAGATTCTTGTCCCAGCCCGTGGGGAGCTCGCGCCGCTGCATCAGCTCGATCTCCGTGGCGAGCTCCGGATACTTCGCCTTGTAGGCGGCGAAGAGCGTCGTCCATGTGCGGTGCGCCTCGGCGCCCCGCGCGCCGATGCCCGCCGCGAAACGCTCGTACACGCCGTCGGGAACGAGGAACTTCGCGTCCTCCGGCCAGCCGTACGCTCGCTTCGTCAGCTTCACCTCCTCGTCGCCGAGAGGCTCCCCGTGGGCTTCCGCGGTGTCCTGCTTGTGGGGCGAGCCGTAGCCGATGTGACTATCGAGGATGATGAAGGTGGGCCGCCCCGTGGTGCGGCGGAAGATGTCGAGGGCTTGCTCGATGCGGCCGGTGTCGTTGGCATCGCTCACGCGGAGGACGTTCCAGCCGTAGCCCTGGAAGCGGGCGGCGATGTCCTCCGTGAAGGTGATGTCGGTGTGTCCCTCGATGGTGATGTGGTTGTTGTCGTAGATCCAGCAGAGGTTGTCGAGGGCGAGGTGGCCGGCGATCGAGGCCGCCTCCGAGGAGATGCCCTCCATCATGCAGCCGTCGCCGGTCACCGCGTAGATCTTGTAGTCGAAGACCTTGAAGTCGGGGCGGTTGTAGCGATTGGCCAGCCACTTCTGCGCGATGGCCATGCCCACGCTGGTGGCCACCCCCTGCCCCAGCGGGCCCGAGGTCGTCTCCACGCCGGAGACGAGGTGGTACTCGGGATGGCCGGGCGCCTTGCTGTCGATCTGGCGGAAGCGCCGGATGTCGTCGAGCGTCACCGAGGGCTGGCCCAGTCGCTCGTAATCCGCGTCCACGGCCTGGGTGCGCGTGAGGTGCAGCACCGACCACAGGAGCATGGAAGCATGACCGTTGGAGAGCACGAAGCGATCACGATTGGGCCAGATGGGATCCTGGGGGTCGAAGTGCATCACGCGATTCCAGAGGGTGTAGACAAGGGGGGCGAGGGCCATGGGCGTGCCCGGGTGCCCGGATTTGGCCGCCTGCACCGCGTCGATGGACAAGGTGCGGATGGTGTTGATGGCAAGCTGATCAAGCTGTGCGTCGTTCATGTGTGTCCTCCTTCGAGGGCGGCCACCTTGCCGAGGCGCCGCCGATGCCGGTCGGCTCCGCTGAACCGGGCGGCGAGAAATGCCTGGATGAGGTCCCAGGCCAGCTCCGCCCCAATGGTGCGCCCGCCCAGGCAGAGCACATTCATGTCGTCGTCCTCCACGCCCTGCCGAGCCGCGAAGTGGTCCTGGATCAGGCAGGCCCGCACGCCAGAAATCTTGTTGGCGGCCACCGCGATGCCCACCCCACTGCCGCAGAAGGCGAGCCCGCGCTCGAGCTGCCCACCCACCAGCGCGCGCCCGAGGGGCGTGATGAAGTCGGGATAGTCGTCGTCGGACTTGTAGCTCGACGCTCCGAAGTCCGTGACCTCGTGGCCGGCCTTCCGCAGCCGTCCCGCCATGTCCTCCTTGAGATGGAACCCGCCGTGATCGGCTGCGAGACCCACGCGCATGTCGTCTCCCTTCCTAGGGGGCGCCGAACGCGAACAGCCCCGCTACCGCGCCGCACAGGACGAGGACGGCGGGATTGATCCTGGTTCGGATGAGGAGCAGGAACACCACGCCGGCGATGAGCACGCTGGCCCTTCCGACGAGGGCGCCCTTGGCGAGGCTGATGGAGCCCGCCACGAGCAGGCCCACGGACACGGGCGCGAGACCGCGCTGGATCGGGTCCCGCCAGCGCCACCCGTCGAGCCGGCGCCAGAGCCGCCCCGTGCCGAGGGTGAGGATCCCGGTGGGGCCGAAGAACGCGATGACCACCACGAGCGCGCCGATCACTCCTGCCACGCGCTCGCCGACCGCCGCCACCATCATCATGTTCGGGCCGGGGGCGATCTGGCCCAGGCTGTAGAGGTGGATCAGCTCCTGGAAGCCCAGCCAGTGGAACTTCTCCACGGTGAGCGCCTTGAGCTCGGGGAACGCGGCGAGGCCGCCGCCCACCGTGAGGAGGGAGAGATAGGCGAAGACCCAGGTGAGCGCGGAGAGCTGGCTCATCGCGCGGGCGGCCCCGGGGCCTCGTCGCGCGGGCGGTACCACCAGATGGCGAACGCCCCCACCACGAACAGCACGACCAGCACCGACTGGTGCAGCACGCTGACGCCGATCACCGCGAGGACCACGAAGGCGAGGTCGTCCGCCCGCGTGAGGACCTTGCGGCCGATCTGCACCGCCACCGCCGCCACCAGCCCCACCGCCGCCGCGGCCACCCCGTGCAACGCGGCCGTCACCAGAGGCCGCGCGCCGTGCTGGCGGTGGAGCATGCCCAAGAAGAACATCAGGATGCCGCCGGGCAGGCAGATACCCGCGATGGCCACGAGGGCGCCCGGAGTGCCGCGCAGCCGGTCGCCCACGAGCACGGCCATATTGGTGGAGTTGAGGCCGGGCAGGCTCTGGCTCATGGCGAGGAGCTGCACGAAGCTCTCGTCGTCGAGCCAGCCATGCTTCTCGACAAGGCTCGAGCGCAGGTAGGCCATCACCCCGCCCCCGAAGCTCGTGGCCCCGATGAGCAGGAAGGCGTGGAAGATCTGGATCAAGGTTGCCTCGACCGGCGGCGCAGAGGGAACGACCATGCGCAGATCTATTCGTGAGCTTGGGGTGGATTGCCCTTGAGCCGGTAGACGACGCCGGTCTTGGTCGTGCCCAGCGACACCCAGTCGCGGGCGTGGCCCTGCACGGCCAGGAAGAACTCCTCCACGCGGCGCTGCACCTTGGGATGCAGATCGTCCTTGCGGTCAAACTTGGCCTGGAAGGAATACTCGCCGATGAGGGAGGCATGATCGCCGCGGCACCGCCAGAGGGCGAGGTCGTTCTTGGCCACCACGCCCTTGCCGAAGTCGACCTTGCCGAGATCGAAGAGGACCTCCTCTACGATCATCTGGTTCACCAGCTCCACCGTGTCGGCCGTGGAGCGCTTGAGGGGGGCGAGGCAGGGGAAGAAGCGAACCAGCGTGGCCATGGCCGTGCGATCGGCGAGCTTGACCTGGCTCAGCCCGAACTCTGCGTTGTGCGAGTAGAGGATGCGCATGCCACCCAGCTTGTCCTTCAGCGGGAGCATCTCCGCCTTGAACTTGATCCTGTACATGCCGGGAATGTGCGGCCGGACATCGAGGTCGGCCGCCTTCTGGGCGTCGGGATGGCGGAACTTGAAGACGATCTCCGGATCTCCCACGGGGAAGCCGTCTTCATAAGTGATGCGCCGGCGCAGGATGAACGCGTGGTTGTAGAGGCGGAAGTCGCTCGTGTCGAGGAACACCACCTCCCGGATCTCCGGGCGCTGCCCTTCCAGGTGACTGTTGGAGAGCTCGATGTCTGCCTTCTCCGCCGCGTGCTTCACGATCTTGGCGAAGTCGACGAAGCCCTGCTTGGAGGTGAAGCGGTCGGGCTTGAGGATGATCTTGCACTCGAGGTAGTGCACGTCGTCGAGGGGATGCCCGTCACTGTAGTGCCCCTGCTTGAGCTCGGGAACCAGCTCCTTGTCCGCCATCGTCCTCTCCCCTCAGGGTGTGATCCGGGCCGCCGCCGCCCGGTCGGCCAGCACGACCGCGTGATCCTGGCACACGCGTCCCGCGGGAATCGCGTGGTCGCCCGCGAGAAGCCGCGGCAGCATCGTCACCTTCTCGGCGCCCGTGACCACCCACAGGATGCGGCGCGAGCGGTCGAGCGTCGGATAGGTCAGCGTCATGCGCCGGTGGCCCTGATAGATCGTGCCCGTCAGGGCCACGTCGCGGTCGGTCACCGCGAGCACGGGATCGGCGGGCACGAGCGAGGCGGTGTGGCCGTCGGGCCCCAGCCCCAGGTGGGTGAGATCGATCACCGGCGGCGAACCCGAGATGCTCTCGAGGGTGCGCGCATACGCCGCAGCGGCCGCCGTGGGATCGGGCGACTCCACCGCCATGGGATGGATCTGCTCGGGGGGCAGCGGCGCGTGCTCGAGGAGGCTCTCGCGCAGGTGGGTCAGGTTCCGGTCGGGATCACCCGCGGGGGCGATGCGCTCGTCCACCTGCACCACGTGCACACTCTTCCACGGCACGTCCTCGGCGGCGAGGAGACGCAGCATCTGCCAGGGCGTGTGGCCGCCGCTCACCGCCATCACGAAGCGGCCGCGCGCGGCGACGGCCGCGCGCGCATCCGCGGCGATCAGGCCCGCCGCCTTGCGCGCGACGGCGTCGCCGTCGGACAAGATTTCAGTCTGCACGCTTGTTCTCCTCGGTGCTCTCACTCCCCCTCACCATCTCAGCCCTCGCCTCCCCGCTCGAAGCGAGCGTCTCGGCTCGAACGGCGACCCTCTCCCCAGTGGGGAGAGGGTGACGCTTCCCCTGCCCCCGGAGGGGGAGAGGGTAGGGTGAGGGGGAGTGCGGTAGTTCCCGACCTCACGCGGTCACCGTGGGATTCTGCCAGCCACCAGGGGGCGTCACCGCATCCACTTCCTTCGGCCCCCAGGTGCCGGGCTCGTACTCATATACGGGGGTGCCCGCCTTGAGCGCGGAATCCACGATGCGCCATGCCTCCTCCACGTTGTCCTCGCGGGCGAAGAGCGTGGGATCGCCCGCCATGGCATCGCCCAGCACGCGCTCGTACGCATCCATCTCGCCGGAACCCGGGCGCCGGCTCGCCACCATCTCGGCCACCATGCTCTCCGTCTCGGATTGCGGGGTCACGACGTTGGTGCCGATGGCGAGGGTGACCTCGGGGCTGATGCGCAGGCGAGTGTAGTTCGGCTTGAGGTCGTAGCCCTCGTACATGGTGGGCGGCTGGCGCAGGCGGACCACCACCTCCGTGCAGGTCACGGGCAGGCACTTGCCCGCGCGGATGTAGAAGGGCACGTCCTTCCATCGCCAGGAGTCGACCTCGAGCTGAAGGGCGGCGAAGGTCTCCACCTTCGAGTCCGGCGCCACCCCGGGCTCCTTGCGGTAGCCGCGAAACTGCCCGCGCACGAGGTGCTTGGCGGTGATCGGCGGCATGGCCTTCAGGACCTTGACCTTCTCGTCGCGGATGGACTCGCTGTCCGTGCGGATGGGCGGCTCCATGGTCAGGTAGGTCAGCACCTGGAACAGATGATTCTGGATGACGTCGCGAATGGTGCCCGTCTCGTCGTAGAAGGCCCCGCGTCCCTGGATGCCGAAATCCTCGGCCATGGTGATCTGCACGCTCTCCACCTGGGTGCGGTTCCAGAAGGACTCGAGGAAGGCATTGGCAAAGCGGAAGAAGAGCATGTTGTGCACGGGGCCCTTGCCCAGATAGTGATCGATGCGGAAGATCCTCGACTCGTCGAACGCGCTCAGGAGGATCGCGTTGAGCTTCCGTGCCGACTCCAGGTCCGTCCCGAACGGCTTCTCCACGATGACCCGGGCATTGGTGGCGCAGCCCGCTTTGCTGAGCTGCTCCACGGTGAGGCCGAAGAGCACGGGAGGAATGGCGAGATAGTGCGCGGGGCGCTGGGCGTTCCCGAGCTCTTTGCGGATGGCCTGGAAGGTCGAGGCGTCCTTGTAGTCGCCGTCCACGTAGTGGAGGAGGGAGGTGAGCTTGGCGAAGGCCGCGGGGTCGACGCCCCCGCCGTGCTTCTCCAAGCTGTCCTTGGCGCGCGCCTTGAGCTGATCCAGCCCCCAGCCCGCCTTGGCCACCCCGATCACCGGCGTGTCGAGGTGGCCGCGCTTGATCATGGCCTGGAGCGACGGAAAGATCTTCTTGTAGGCGAGGTCGCCGGTGGCCCCGAAGAAGACCAGCGCGTCGGAATGGGCGGGGCTCATGTGCCGGCCGGCTTCTCGAGGTGGCCGCCGAACTCGTAGCGCATGGCGGAGAGGAGCTTGTCCGCGAAGTCCGCCTCGCCGCGCGAACTGAAGCGCTCGTAGAGCGCGGAGGACAACACGTGCGCGGGCACCGCCTCGTCGATGGCCGCCTTGAGCGTCCAGCGTCCCTCGCCCGAGTCCGACACGCGTCCCTCGAAGCCCTTCAGCGCCGGATCCTTGAGGAGCGCGGAGGC
>Ga0075425_100008942_pt1 | contig 10647 bp, 5 predicted proteins | sample SoiMethybrSBSTD4_FD_75300 | JGI IMG/M metagenome (GOLD analysis project Ga0075425, IMG submission 75300) | Bulk soil microbial communities from a Populus tree surrounding site in Tennessee, USA - Soil MetaG P. TD hybrid SBSTD4 | ecosystem: Environmental > Terrestrial > Soil > Tree plantation...
GTCGTCAACACTGCTTCGAACAATGTGAGCGTGATTAACGCCGAGCAGAATGCCGTGGTCGCGACCATTGGCGTACACGGGGCGCCGTATTTTATCGACATTTCGCCCGACGGGAAGCGCGGATACGTGGCGAATTCAGGGTCCGCCAATGTTTCCGTCATTGATCTCGAGGAACGCAAAGTAATTGGCACCGTGCGCGTGGGAAGTGCGCCGGGCTTGGCACGGGTCTCGCCCGACGGCGGAACAGTCGTTGTCAGCAACCGTTCGAGCGATACGGCTTCCTTGATCGACACGCGGACGTTCTCAGTTCGAAGCACGATTTCGATCTGTCATGAGCCCACCGACATCGCAGTCCTGCCCGACAGCAGCAAGGCGTTTATCGCCTGCTCGGGATCGGCCCAGGTAGCTTCGGTCAACTTGAAGAGCGACAAACTGATTGCGTTGCTGGACGTCGGCAAGACCCCGGCCAGCCTGGCCCTCAAACCGGACGGCGGCGAGCTGGTGGTCTGCAACTTCGACTCCGATTCGATCTCGATCATCGAGACCTCAACAGATGAGGTGAGCGGAAGTTATTTGATTGGGACTCATCCTTCGCGCGGAGTTGTTTCGAGTGACAATTCGAGGCTCTATGTCAGCAATTTTGGATCAAATAGCATTGCGGTTTACGACATTGACATCGGGAAAGTCATTGCGTCGCTTTCCGTGGGTTCGAAGCCGGATGCACTGGCACTATCGCAGAGCCAGAACTATTTGCTCGTGCTCGATTCAGAATCGGGCGATGTCACGGTGATTCAGAAGCGGAAGCCACGCAAGCTGGAGCCGGGCGAATACGGCCTGCTGACGATGATCCCGGCGGGAGCGCAACCGAACAACATTACGGTGAAGTCGTTCATGCAGCACGCAGTGAAGTAAGCACCGCTGCTCAAGGAAATGGCGGCTTTGCAGCCGCCATCGCCCTGAAAAGCACAGCAGGAAATACAAATTATTGGCACGTAGCGGTAAAGCCGTGAGGCCCGTTGCCACCCATCGCTATATCGCCCGTGATGATGCCACCGGCAGAGATGTTCCGCACCGTGACTTGCTCTCCGTTGGGACCCACGATGCCCTTGAACACTCCATTGCTGTAGAGAAAGGCGTTTCCGTAATGATTGCCGACAATCACACTGTTGTTGCTGATGCCGGTGAGTTCTGTGTTGCTGGTCACCTTCTTCCTGTAGTTCAGCGGAGCAAAGCTGCCGTTGCGATAGATGAATCCGTGATCGATTCCGCAGCAATCTCCTGGATTCATGTACATGCCGACAACCACGCCGTTATCGTTGAAGGCGGCCGGATAGGCGTGGGTCGCGCCGGGAAAATTAGGAACCGCAAGAAAGGACCCGTCGCTACGGCGCTTAAAGATGTGCTGTCCTTTTGCGTCACCATAAGTACCCAGAAGAGTGTTCAGGTTATTTATTCCTACCAATGCCGTGCTGTGGTGCGTGGCGCTGGGATGGACGATTAGGGTTGTGGTCCCCCCGTGCAAGTAGGCGGCGTGCGAGATACCCAATGTATCGACGTAGCCGCCGACGGTATTCCCGACGATGTTTTCGATCGCTCAACCAGCTGTACTTGGCGTTTGACGGCTTCCAGTAGGTGATGGTGCCATTTGAGAGATGGACGAAGCCCTTGAAATTAGGTTTATTGAAGTTGTAGAAAGCTGTGCCGACCACCGTGTGGTTGTCGTTTACGCCCTCAGATTCCTCGGTGGGATTGCTTAAATCTGCGGAATTGAGCGCAAAGGTTTTCCAGTTGGTGCACGTAGCATTCTGCGCCTGAAGCTGAAATACCGCGAACCGGCAAACAACTATACTTCCGGCTACATTACGAGACTGCATAGGGTTTTTTCTTCTCCTGGGGGGGCCGGGCCAGAATCTGCGCCCAGATTTGCGAAGTCAGATGTTTGTTGAAGATGGCTTGGTTGCTGGCCTTAAGGGATGATTACGGCAAAAAAGGAATCAGGCTTAAGTTTTCGTACTGCAGAATTCATTTTCTGTTTAACAAACCGCAGCTGCACAATCAGGAGCTGGGGTGCCCGACGAGCGGCTCACACGAGTGTCACCAATATGCTATTTGCAGCTCGCAATAAAACCCGTGTAACCAGAGAATCCGGTGATCAAGTCTTTGCTCGGACTCACGCCATCTGCGTACGTGGGAACATTGCTGTTCGGCATGATGATCTTTTTAAAAGTGCCGTTCTTGTAAAGGAACGAGGCCGTTGCGTTGCTGCCCCTGATCGTGGTTCCAACAATCAGGTTGGAGTTGCTGATCCCGGTGAGTTCCGTCTGCAGCATGCTGTTCGGATAATTTAGCTTTGCCCATTGACCGTTGCTGTAAATGAAGCCGTGACGGAAGAGATTCGGCGACGCAGTCTTGCTGTAATACCCAACAATCGTGCCATTGTCATTGATAGCCATCGCCACGGTTTCCGCCGCGCCGGGGAAATCCAATGCGGTTGCTTTACCACCGCTAAAGCGCTTGAACCCGCGCACCTTGCCGGACGAATCTGTAAATGCCCCCACGGTTGTGCCCCACTTATTGATTGATCGAACGGTGAACTCCTTGTAGGTCTGACCGCCGATCGTAATCGTGAATGGAGTGAAGGTAGAGTCCTTCAGGAAAAACGGCGTTGCCGTGCCTGATCCTAGCGAAAATGCCGGACCAGTTACCCCGACGGTGACACCGCTATTAGTGCGATCCAGAAAGTAGGTCTCCGGATTGTTGCGCCTGAAATAGGTGATGCTGCCATCGGGCCAACGCGTAAAGCCGCGGACCGTGAAATCAACGTCGTCATAAGCATCGCCGACCACCGTACCCTGATCGTTAATGCCTTCTGGATTCAGAAAACGGTGGCCACTGTTTAGAAAGAGTCGCCGGTTGAACTTCAGGAACTGACAAGATGCCTGCGTCTGAGCGCCGGCGGAAGTTGCGAACGCGGTAAGGATCAACACGGCCGCGAATGAATAGATCCAGCGCATCAAGATGTGCCAGGGGGCGAAAACTTGACACTGCGATGACATGACTCTGCTCCGATAGGGGCCTGGCCAGAACTTCAGCCCGGATTTCGTGCTGTCAGATGTTTGTAGAAGTTGAGTTGGTTGCTGGGACTAAGGTGGCCTTAGGGGAAGATAGCAGTCGGTGACATTAACATGCCGATAGTGAAAGGCGGAACGACGCACTATGCGCGGACAAGAGTGTCCGCGCCACACGCCCATTTAAGCGTTTGCGCCGCAACACTTTTTGTATTTCTTTCCGGAGCCGCAGGGGCAGGGGTCATTGCGGCCCACTTTGGCCGCACCGCGGACCACCTGCTGCACGGGGGCGCGGTCTCCGGCGCCGGCCATGCGAGCCTGTTCGAGTTCGCGTCGTTTGCGGCGCTGGAAGGCCTCTTCTACGTCGTCAATCGAAGTGGCAACAGCTCGTGGCGGACGGCGGCCGTTTCCGTCAGTCCCGCCGCCGGAACGAATGGTTGGAACACCCGCCGGTCCGCCCTGATCCTGGTCTTGCGGGCCACCCCCTCCGAAACCAACCGGACCGGCGTCTCCACGCTGAATGATCTGCATCAGGTAGAGATAGCGCGTGGTGTCTTCCTGGAAGCGCTGCATCATGGCTTCGAACATGTCAAAGGACTCGCGCTTGTATTCGACCAGCGGATCTTTCTGACCATAGCTGCGAAGGCCGATTCCCTCTTTGAGGTGGTCCATGTTGAGCAGATGGTCTTTCCACTGCTGGTCGAGCACGCTCAACATGATCATGCGCTCGTGATAGCGCATGGCGTCGGGGCCGATTAGTTTTTCTTTTGCGTCGTAGCGCTGCTTCAGTTTGTCGAAGATGCCGTCGCCTAGTTCCTGGCGATTGAGCGTCTCGGGCTTGATTCCTTCTGCGAGGATGTCAACGCCGAAGCGTGTGAAGGTCGCATCCTTTAGGCCTTTGATGTCCCAGTCGGCTGGGTGAGCTTTGACGGGAGCGTGCTGCTCGAGCAGGTCGCCGAGCATTTCAGCAACGTAATCTTCCAGAATCAAATCTTTTTGATCAACACCTTCGAGCAGTTGCCGGCGGAGACCATACACCGCCTCGCGCTGCTTGTTCATCACGTCGTCGTATTCAAGCAGGTGTTTGCGCGATTCGAAGTGCTGGGCTTCGACCGCTTCCTGCGCTTTCTGAATACGGCGGCTGATGAGCTTCGATTCGATCGGCACGCCTTCTTCCATCCCGAGGCGTTGGAGCAGAGTTGAGACCCACTCCTTCGCGAAGATGCGCATCAGGTCATCTTCGAGCGAAAGATAAAAGCGCGATGCGCCGGGATCGCCCTGGCGGCCTGCGCGGCCGCGAAGCTGGTTATCGATACGGCGGGCTTCGTGACGTTCGGTGCCGAGAATGAAGAGACCGCCGGTTGCGATGACCTCATCGTGCTCTTTGTCGGTCTGCGACTTATAGAGCTGGAAAGTTTCGTGCCATTGCTCAGTCGGGACAACGTATTCATTCCCGGCGTAATACCACACGGTGCTTTTCGAATCGTCCACCGCAACTTGCAGCTTGCCCTGTGCTGCGCGCAGCGGCTGAGCAATTCCCTTCTTCACGCATTCCTGCTTGGCCATGAATTCGGGGTTGCCGCCGAGCAAAATGTCGGTTCCGCGGCCGGCCATGTTCGTGGCAATTGTGACCATGCCCTTACGGCCTGCCTGGGCGACGATTTCGGCTTCTTTCTCGTGATATTTCGCGTTGAGAACGACGTGCTTGATACCTTTTTTCTTCAGCAGGTCTGAAAGCCGCTCGGATTTCTCGATCGAAGTTGTGCCTACCAGCACCGGCTGCCCGGCATCGTTGAGCTTTTGAATTTCGTCTGCCGACGCGAAGTACTTTTCCTTTTCCGTGCGGTAGACCAGATCAGGATTTTCGACCCGCAGCAGCGCCCTGTTCGTCGGAATAACCACAACATCAAGGTTGTAGATTTTGCTGAACTCGGCGGCTTCGGTTTCCGCAGTGCCGGTCATGCCAGCGAGTTTCTTGTACATGCGGAAATAATTCTGGAAGGTGATGGTGGCGAGCGTCTGGTTCTCGCGCTCGATCTTGACACCTTCTTTGGCCTCGACCGCTTGGTGCAAGCCATCGGACCAGCGGCGGCCGGGCATCAGGCGGCCGGTAAATTCGTCAACGATGATGACTTCGCCGTCTTTGACGACATATTCGACGTCGCGATGATAGAGCGCGTGTGCCTTGATGGCGGTCTCGACGTGGTGTTTGAGCGACCAGTTCTCTGGATCAGCGATGTTCCCGATTCCGAGCAGGCCTTCGACTTTTTCCCAACCTTCGTCGGTGACAGTGATGTTACGGTGCTTCTCGTCAACCGCGTAGTCGCCGGTGAGAATTCGCCGCTGGGGGTCATCTCCGATTTCGTTGAGCTTTTGGAGCAGTTCGTCTTTTTTGTCTTGCCGAAGCTTATCCTGGTCCAGCATACGACGGGCTTCCGCCGGAGTGAGTTCCTCGCCTGTCTCGAGCTTGGGGATGATGCGATCCACCTTTGCGTACTTGTCGGTGGATTCTTCGCTGGCACCGGAGATGATGAGCGGCGTGCGGGCTTCGTCAATCAAAATCGAGTCCACTTCGTCCACGATCCCGAAGTTGTGCGGACGCTGCACACACTCGCGCACGTCGAACTTCATGTTGTCGCGGAGATAGTCGAAACCGAACTCGTTGTTGGTGCCATAGGTCACGTCAGCGGCGTAGGCGTCGCGGCGCTGCTGGTCATCCAGATCATGTACGATCACGCCGACGCTGAGACCGAGGAAGCGATAGAGTTGGCCCATCCATTCCGAGTCGCGCTTGGCGAGATAATCGTTGACGGTAACGACGTGAACGCCGCGTCCGCTGAGCGCGTTGAGGTAAACCGGAAGCGTGGCGACCAGCGTTTTGCCTTCGCCGGTCTTCATTTCGGAAATCTTGCCCTGATGCAACACCATGCCGCCGATCAGCTGCACGTCGAAGTGCCGCATGTTGAGCACGCGACGTCCGGCTTCGCGGGTTACGGCAAAGGCTTCTTCCAGAATTTGATCGAGAACCTCATTTGTAGCCTCGAGCCGTTCTTTATCGCGTTGTTTTAGGCGATCCGGGTCGGCGTCTGGCTCGTCCGGAATCTGGCTGAGGCGCTCGGCGACGCGCTTGCGGAATTCATCTGTTTTCGCACGCAGCTGCTCGTCCGAGAGCTTCTGGATTCCTGGCTCCAGCGCGTTGATTGCCTCGACGCGCGGCAGCAGGCGCTTAATCTCGCGTTCGTTCTTGGTGCCGAAAACTTTGCCTAAAAGGGTATTGATCACAGATTCAGTTGTCAGTGGCCAGTTGCCGAGCCGTCAGAAAAACTGCCGGTTAGGGGGCGAATGCCTGTTAGAAGCCTAGCATATTAGATGCGGAGGGAAGGCGTAAGTCGCTGAGAGGAATTTACATGAACACGGTAGCGCCACAACCCTGCATGCAGATGTTCCAGTCGGGCTTCAGTCCGTCACCAAACCCGCCAGGCGATACCACCACGCTGTGTTTGAAATAAAGACCTGGAGCATACAGGCCAGGACAATTCCGCCGAAGCCTGCGGCAAAATATTTGTCCCACGACCTGGTCAGCAGCAACTTGATCAGAACGAGCAGGGTCCCCAACGTCAGCATCGGAACCCAGGTTGCGAAAATCGAGTGTATTGCTCCCATGACCGGTCCATTCAGGGCTGGGATTCGAAATAATCCCGCCGGGCCAGCGACAAACAACGTGGCCAAAAACATCATGGGCCGGTGAACTTCAGGTCGCCGCCGATAGATCAACCCGATCCCGGCTAATGTGCCGAACCCTAAGATGTTGGTCAACATCAAGCTCAGGAAGCGCCGGGCGCCCCAGATTCCCTTATAGCCGTCGGGATTGTAATGGACGGAAGCAATGGCCGTCGCCAATCCCACAATCACCAGGACGGCCGCAAGTACTGCACCGCCGACTCCCAACGACATGTGCAGCTTGCGATTGCCGCTCACGATCAGGCTCGATTGCACCGCGAAAAGCACAATCCAGCTCGACATGGCAACGCCGTGAAGGATGACGAGCGGCAGGATTGCTTGCGTGACGGGTCCTCCGTCGCTCGCTCTCCCGTGCAAATAGAACTTCTGAAATCCAATTACAACGATGACAAGCAGAAGGTAGGCGGAGAGAAAATAAAACATCCTCTCGATCCGCTCACGGCTCACTGGAGCTTGCGATGCAACCGCAACTGCGCTGGATGAGCTCATGGCTCGACCTCCTAAAATTATGGGATTTCCTGCAATTCGCCGGGCTGGGACGTAATGTACGCGAAGGCCGTTTAGGGCCGACTCAATCTACTCCGGATCAGAGCCCAAGTCAATAAAACATGGTTAGTTTCTGGGCTTCGCTATTCTCGCTTCTCGGCAGAGCGGCGCAGTTTTCGTGTATATTTCCGGCAATCCATGTCCACTTTTTACGACCGCTTCGTCGAGTGCACCGAGCGATGGCCGCAAAACGTTGCGGTTGAAATCCAAAAGGCCGACGGAATTGAGAGTCATACGTATGTCGAGCTGCGGCGCATGGCGGAGTGTTTCGCGGCCTGGTCACTCGCCAACGGAATGCCAGCGGGCGAGCGGATCGCCATACTCGCCGACAATCATCCACGCTGGGTGGCTGCATACCTGGGAATTATTGCCGCAGGCGGAACGGCGGTGCCGCTGGACACTGCGTATCACGCGGACCAAGTAGCGAAACTGTTGAAGGACAGTGGGGCGTCGCTGCTGATTTCGGATGAGAAACACTGGGCCGTAGCGAAGGAGGCAGTAGGCGGAACTGAAATTCCGATCATACTCGCCAATGGGCGGGCAGGGACGCACGCCGCCCCACAACCGCTGACAACTTTGGACACCATCTTCGCGCAACCACCGCAGGACTTCACTCCCGTCTCTCGCCAGCCCGATGACATCGCTTCCCTGCTGTATACCTCCGGCACAACCGCTGACCCCAAGGGTGTGATGCTGACTCACGCCAATCTGCTGGGTGAAGCCGAGGGGGTGTTTGCCTGGGCGCTCATCGGCCCTGACGATGCAATTCTTGGCGTGTTGCCGCTGTTCCATGTGCTCTCACAGATGGCGAATCTGCTGCTCCCGCTGGTCGCGGGGGCAAAGGCGGTTTATCTCTCAACGCTGAACACAACCGAGCTGCTCAAGGCACTTCAGGAACGGAACATCACAGCGTTTGCCGTGGTGCCGCAGTTTTTCAATCTGATTCACGAAAGAATCTTCCAGGAGGTCGAGAAGAAAGGTCTAGTAACGCGTTCTGCCTTCGGCCTGATGCGGCGGACGACACTCTTTTGTCGAAAGCTGGGATTCAATCCCGGACGAATATTTTTCGGAAAAGTTCATGCGCTATTCGGCAAACGCATGCGTTACCTGGTAACTGGCGGATCGCGCTTCGATCCCCAGATTGCGCGCGACTTCTACTCACTCGGAATTGACGTATTGCAGGCATATGGGTTGACCGAGACTTGCGGCGGGGCATTCGTCAATTCTGTCGGTAATGTCGTGATTGGTTCAGTTGGCAAACCCCTGAAGGGAGTAGAAGGCAAAATTTTGGATCCCACTCCCACCGATGACGGCTCTTTCGCGGGCGGCGAGATTCTGATTCGCGGACCGATTGTAATGAAAGGCTATTGGAACCGTCCGGATGCGAGTGCGGATGTGCTGAAAAACGGCTGGCTTTACACGGGCGACCTCGGCTACTTCGACGAGCATAACAATCTGTTCATCACCGGCCGCAAGAAGGACGTGATCATTCTTTCGAATGGAAAGAATGTTTACCCGGAGGAGATTGAGGCGCATTATTTGCAATCGCCATACATAAAAGAGATTTGCGTCATGGGCATCGAGGGCCAGGACAAGCTTTATGCGGTGATGGTTCCTAATTTCGAAGTTCTGCGTCAGCGAAAAGTCGTTAATGCGAAGGAGGTCATTCGCTTCGACATCGAGGGACTCTCGGCGAAACTGGCGTCCACGAAGCGGATTAGCGGATATGAGATCTGGCAGGAAGATCTGCCTAGGACTACGACACGCAAGATCAAGCGGTTCGAGGTTCAGAAAAGAGTGCGGTCGGGAAAGGATTCGTCAGGCCCTGGCGAGCTGACGGCATCGCGTCCGCTCACTAACGAAGAAAAGGCGTGGCTCGAACAGAGCAATGTGCAGCGCGCGTTGAAGATCATTCGTGAATACGCGGCCAACTCGCCCGAGACAGTCCGTCCAACCGACAATTTGGAACTTGATCTTGGCCTCGACTCCATGCGGCGGGTTGAGTTGCTGGTCGCAGTTGAGCAGGAGATCGGCGGCAATGTGCCGGAGTCGGAGCTGGCGAATATTTATACGGTGCGGGAGTTGGTGGACTCAGTAAGGAGCAGTGCAGCTGCCGGCGCTGGCTCGGACAAGGGTGTCCGAGCCACACCGACATTTCCTGGTTGGAGTGCAGTGCTGCGTCAGGACCCTGCCGATCCAGCCGTGACTTCGATCACCAAATCGCGGCCTGTCACGGATTCATTGATTTTTCTTCTGGTAAGAACCCTCGGGCTTTTCTGGCGGATCCTTTCTCGACTCGAAGTGGAAGGACTAGAGAATATCCCGGAGAATGGACCGTATCTCCTTTGCTCAAACCATCAGAGCTACCTCGATCCCGTGTTCCTCCTGGTCGTCCTTCGTTACCAAATGCTGCGGCAATTATTTGCAGTTGGAACCAGCGAGATTTTCGGGACCGGTTTGATGCTGCGACTTGCACGCGTCCTTCGAGTAATAGTGGTGGATCCAGATGCGAACCTGATTCCGGCAATGCGCGCGGGAGCTTTCGGACTGCGCCAGAGGATGGGATTGATGTTATATCCCGAGGGCGAGCGCAGCATTGATGGCGCGCCGAAGATCTTCAAGAAGGGCGCGGCGATCCTTGCCATTCACCTGCAAGTTCCGATTGTGCCGATTGCGATTAATGGGTTCTTTGACGCATGGCCGCGCGGTAAGTCGTTCCAGAAATTTGCGCCGTTGAAGATCAAGTTTGGAAAGCGAATGATGCCTCCGCCCGAAACAGAAGCTTCGGAAGAGACGTATGCGAAGATGACGGCGGAGTTGAAAGCGCGGATAGTGGACATGTGGGAAAGCTCACATGGATCCAGCGAACGAAAGGAGCTGGCCGGCAACTAGGAGTGCATCGCCGCCTCTGTCTCGGTTTCCTTCTCTGTATCAGGCCAGCCGGGCAGAGTCGTGTCTCCCGTGATCAATCTCGCTCCGCGTTCGTACGTCAAATACGACCAAGCCCATTGGATCATCACGATGATCCGGTTGCGGAAGCCGATCAGAAACATGATGTGGATGAACAGCCATGCGAGCCACGCGAAGTAGCCGGAGATGTGAATCTTTCTGATCTGCGCAACCGCGGCGGCGCGGCCGATGGTGGCAAGGCTGCCCTTATCAAAATAGTGAAAGGCCTTTCGCGGGTGCCTGTTCAAATCGGCGGCTACTACCGTTGCGACGAATCTCCCCTGTTGCATGGCAACCGGAGCGACACCGGGGAGCATGTTACCGTGCTCGTCTTTTAAGCTTG
>Ga0075425_100008943_pt1 | contig 10647 bp, 7 predicted proteins | sample SoiMethybrSBSTD4_FD_75300 | JGI IMG/M metagenome (GOLD analysis project Ga0075425, IMG submission 75300) | Bulk soil microbial communities from a Populus tree surrounding site in Tennessee, USA - Soil MetaG P. TD hybrid SBSTD4 | ecosystem: Environmental > Terrestrial > Soil > Tree plantation...
TCGTCAGGTGGGTGTTCGCGACCCCCCCTGAAACCCCCCTCGCACGTCGCCGCCGCTGCGCGGCGCCGCCGTGCTCTAGAACACCACCTGGGCCTGGAGGCGCAGCTCCTTGGTCTTCGTCCCGCGTCCGTCGTCGTCGAGCTGCCGGAAATCACCCTGGACCTTCAGGTTGTGCCGGTTCAGATAGTAGCTGACCACACCTCCGACCTCCGTGCGGTCGTTGTCGGGGATGAGGTCGGACGGGTCGTAGCCGGCCCAGCGCGCCGCGATCTCCAGGCGGTCGCGGATGAGGAAGTACCCGGCCTGGGCATGGAAGCCGTTGGAATCGAAAGCGGCCGAGGTCTCGGGCGTTCGATGCCGCGCGAAGTATTCGGCGAACAGGAAGAGGCCGCGGTACTTGAAGACGGCGTCCACTCCCAGGATGCGCGTGTCGAGGTCGTCCACGTTGGTCGACCCGTGCTGGTTGTTGCGCTCGAACTCGCCGGCTACGGCCAGCAGGGGCTTGCCCGTCCGTGACTCGAAATCGCTCTCGGAGTACCGCGCGTCCCCGAAGGGCTGGAACATCAGGCGGGCGTCGAACGCGTACTTGTCGTTGTCGTTGTCGAGCCGGCTGGCCGGATTCCCGTTGAAGAGCCCCGCGCGGTATTCGACCTTCCCCTTGCCCAGCAGGCCCCAGAGCTGGACGCCGACGTCGCGGCCGCGCGAGAACTCGCCGGAGAGGAGGTCGCGATCCGCGAACTCCTGCCGGCTGGAGGAGGTCATCTCCTGCCTCCCCAGCGGGACCTTGAACTGCCCCACCGAGATCTGGAACCGCTGGTCCTTGCTCGCGTCCCAGTTGAGGATGAAGTCCTCCAGCGGGGTGGTGGTGCTCGCGCCCGGCTCCGGCCCCGCCCAGCTCAGCTGCAGCTCGTAGGTCAGCTCGTGGCGCCAGACCCATCCCGTGAGCTCCGTCTTGGCCCGGCGGATACGGAAGCTTCCCTTCGACGACCCCGGGCTGGTCGTGCCCGGAAGCTGGAGGCGATCGTCCGGCATCTCGTCCGTGAACCGGAACTGCACGCGATTGAGGAGGGCCACGCTCCCGCCCTCGCCCTCCCAGAGGACGTGGCCGGCTCCGCCGCGGCCGACGACGACCGGCTTGGTGGGGGTGCCTTCCTCGACGGTGACGGGGGCGGCGGGCTTGGCGGGGGGCGCGGGCGAAGGGCTGGCCGATGGCGCCGGTTGCGGCTTGTCCTGGGCCTCGTCAGCCGCGGACACGCCCGCCAATACGAGAAGAGCGAGCATCGTCCCGAGGGCAGCGCGCGCTGGGCGTGGCCCTGATGTCATCGGACCTCCTGGTTGGGGGGCGAGCGTGGTGCCGTTTGTATCCTCAACGTCCCGCCCTGTCCAGCGTGGCGCGGTCGCCGGCGTAGGAGCCGTGGGCCCGCAGGCGCTCGCACAACACGTGCAGGACGCCGCGCACGACCTCGATGTTCCCCGCCATCAGCTCCGCGAACGATTCGCGGTCCAGGCGGAACAGCCGCGTGTCCTCGACGGCGGCGATGGAGGCCAGACGCGGCTCCGGATCCAGCAGGGCCAGCTCCCCGAAGATCTCCTTCGGCCCCAGCTCGACGATGGTGCGCGCGCCGTCGTAGACGCGCACGCGGCCGGAGATCACCACGTAGAGGCTGTCGCCTTCGGCCCCCTTCTCGAAGACCACCTGGCCCTTCGCGTAGTCCACCTCTCCCAGCAGCTCGGCCACGTCGGCCAGGGTCTCGTCGGAGACCTCCGCGAACATGGGCACGGCCTTGAGACAGATCACCCGCTCGATCGTCAGCATCCGCCCGCCTCCTCCCGTGTCTTCACCGCGGCGCAGGCGCGCCCGCGCCCAGGCGGCCGTCTCCCGCACGAGTGCGCTCGCGTCCTCGGCCGCCCGGTCCAGGACGTCGTCCCAATCTTCGCCCCGCAGATGTGCGGCCACGTACAGCGCACACGCGGTCGTCCAGGCGGAGACGACGGCGCGCGGCCGCGTGGCCACTTCCCTCACCCGCTCCGCCGCCGTCTTCGTCTCCGCGGCCTGGCCGTCGGAAGAGGCGGCAGTCACCGCGACGCCCCCATCCTCCAGCAGCGCGAGCAGGCGCGGCTTGAGGTCGGCGCCGACGGTGACGTCGAGCACTTCGAGCGCGTAGGCGCGCTTCTCCCTGGACGCGTGCGCGAGCCCTTCGCGCGCGCGCAGGATGGCGACGGGATCGTGGAGGAACGAGAGCAGGAGCAGGATCGCCTGACGGCTGCGGCCGACATCGCGGGCCAGGGCCGCGCTCAAGACCGCGAAGGCCGGCTCCGGCGGCAGGTCGCGCCGGACGTCCAGCGTCCAGGCCGCGTCGTCGAGCTCGGCGTCGAGCTGGCGGCGAACGGCCGCCGCCTCCTCGCCGCCGGCGGCCGGCGCATACCGCGAGAGCCGCAGGGACTCGAGCACCTCGAGGCGCACGATCTGGTGGGGGTAGCCGAGGTGGGCCCGGAGCGCGTCCTGGGCGCGCGGTCCGCCGACTCGCCCCAGCACGCGCGCCGCCTCGCGCGCGACGGGCGCGGCCGCACTCCCGTCGAGACACGGCGCGACCACCTCCACCACATCGGGTCCCCCGAGCACGAGCGCCGCCGCCGCCGCCCCGCGCAAGCGGCGGTCTCCCAGCGCTTCCACGACCGCGGGCCACAACGCGCGGTCGCGTGCCCGCCCGGCCGCGGTCACGGCGGCGCGCCGCACGACGGGGCTCGGATCGGCCATCAGGGCCGCGAGGGCAGCCGAAGACTCCGGATGGGCGGCCTCGCCCGCCACGCGCGCGGACCAGGCCCGGTCGGCCGGCGAGGGCGAAGCGGCGAGCCGGGCCAGGCGCTCGCGGGCCGCGTCGTGGCCGATGCCCAGGAGGCCCACCAGCGCTCCGCGCCGGACCTCCGGGCTCGCGTCGTCGAGCGCGGCCACGGCGAGCGCGATCGCCTCCGTCCCCGCGCGCCGGCACACCGCGCGCACGGCGACGGAGCGCACGGCGGGCACGGGATCGCTCTCCGCGTGCGCCCGCAGGCGGGCCCGGGCGGCCGGCGTCTCCGAATCCTGGAGGCGGCGCAGCGCGGCCTGGCGCACGTCCGCGCTCGCGTGGTCGGCCAGGCGGATCACCGCGGGCTCGAGGTCGGGAGCCCGGGCCTTCTCGAGCAGGGAAAGCGCGAAGAGGACGTCCTCGGGCGGGCCGTGCCGCAGCGTGTTGTGGAGCACGGCCAGGCTGCGTGCGTCGTCGTAGCTGAAGGGCTCGTCGTCGTCCGTGAAGCGGGCCTTGAGCGCGCGCACGAGGGCGGCCGCGTATTCGTGGCCGGCCCCCTTGGCCATGATCTCCCAGCCCCCGAAGACGGCCAGCATGAGCCAGGCGAACACGACGGGGTCGAACGGGACGACCTCGCTGAAGAGGAGCATCAGCCCGCCGGCGAGGCCGATGGTCAGGGGCGTGACCAGCGTCTCCACCGTGATCTGCGTGGCCAGGCGCTGGTCCCGGCGCAGCGGCTGGTAGAGGACCTTGAACGACGGGTTGTCGATCGGATGTTTGAGGGTCTTGTAGATCGCCTGGTTCGAGATCACGAGCCAGAAGACGAGGCCGGCCCCGCCGGGCAGGAGTCCCGAGGCCACGATCAGCGCGGTGCAGGCCACGTGCGCGGCGGGCAGGACGGTGAGGCCCGCGCGCACCCCGAAGCGGGAGAGGAGGCGGCCGGACACGAACACGCGCGTGAGCAGGCTGGCCACCTGGGAGAAGCCGGAGAAGAGCGCGAAGAACGTGGCCAGGTTCTTCGCGTCCGCGTAGCGCGTGCGCATCTGGGCCAGGAACGCGAAGTCGACGAGGTACTTGGCCAGCACCCCGAAGAAGGCGAGCAGCAGGATGACGCGCAGGTAGGGGTCGCGCAGCAGCCCGCCCAGGCCCGGCCGCGAGGGGGCAGCCGAACCGGCCGCACGCGGCGGCTCCACGGCTGCGGGCAGCGCACGCAGCACGAACGAGACGAGGACGAGGCACGCGGCCAGGCAGGCCGCGGAGAGGAGGACGAGGCTCGCGACGCCGAAGGCACCGACGATCAAGGGCACCGCGAACGATCCCGCGATGCGCGCCACCACCTCGCCCGAGCCGACGATGCCGAAGAGGCGCTTGGCCTGGCGCACGTCGTAGAGGCGCGCCGCCACCGCCCAGTACTCGAGGTCGGTGAGGATCGAGAGGGCGCGATACCAGACGAGGAGCAGGAAGATCAGCCAGGCCGCGGCGCTCAGGCCCAGGCCGACGCGCAGCGCGGCCACGCTCACGAGCAGGAACCAGAGGGTGCCGGTCATGAGCCGCGGGAAGGGGACGCGGTCCTGCACGCGCGCGTACACGGCCCCCGTGGCCGTGTTGAGCACGGCGGCGGCCACGTACACGTACGGCAGGGCGGAGGCCCCGAAGCGCGCGAGGAAGAGGGCGCTGGCCGCCGTCTCGAAGAAGACGGTCGCCGCCCCCATGGCAAACGAATGGCCGAGCATGAGAGCAACGGAACGCCCTTCGCCGCGTTGGAGATCGAAGAGGCGGGTCACAAACCACAAGGGGCACGTAGAGCAATGCGGCGCTGCGCAGCAGCGGCGCCATGCGAGGGGGGTTCAAGGGGGGGTCGCGAACGCCCAACGGGGTGTCGCGTGAGTGCCCCCCCTTGCTTAATGAGCCTGCCCCCTGAACTCGATAAGCCTTGTGCTCGCTACTACGCCGTGTTCTCGACCCCTAGCAGGTTCTCGGGGGCAGGCACGTTCTGCAGGATCGAGCGCTTCTGGACTTCGCGGAAGAGCGTCATGAGGAAGGTCTCGAACCGGTGTGAGATCTGTCCCAGCGCGGGCAGGCTCGAGCACTTGAGGATCTCGATGAAGAACAGCTCGAACCCCGACCAATCGCGGTACATGAGGTCCTTCATGTTGTGGTCGTAGAAGACCGAGATCTCTTCCTTCATGGCCACGGCCAGGTATTCGTCCCGCGTCCCCTGGAACTGCCGCACCGCCCGGATCAGGCGGGCCAGGCTGTCGCGCAGCCCCACCGACTGCTCGAGCTTGGCCGTGAAGTCCGGGAAGATGTCGCGGCCCTCCACCTTGGCGTCGAAGGCCTGGGCCAGTTGCACCACCGACTGCTGGAAGCAGTCCTTGAGGATGCCGTGGCTGTTCTCCACGCGGGCCCGGACGATGTCCGGCTGCCGGGTCACCGAGATGTCGAGCAGCTCCGTGTTGATCACCTTCTTCAGCTCGAAGGGCAGGCAATAGACGAAGGAATCGTAGAGAGCGAAGCCCGGCGAGTCCGGGGAGAGGGCCTTGAGCACGCGCCGCTCCAGGTAGGTCAAGAGGAGGCGCGTCTCGGACGTGATGAGGGAGAAGATCAGGATCGTGTTCTTGAGGTGGTCCTCGTCCGCATGCACGGGGTCCGCGTATTCCAGGTAGTGCAGGAGGCGGAACAGCTCCAGGAATACGCGCGCCGCGTGTTTGCGCTCCGTGGGCTCGGCGATGGCGCGGATGGTGGTGGCCAGGGCGGGGCTCGTGATCCGGTCGTGCACGGGCTTGAACTTCTTGTCGATGAGCATGGCCAGGATGTGGCTGCGCCGGATCTCGCGGTGCAGCGTCTTCCCGACCGCGGTGAAGCTGCCGTAGGGAATGCGCGAGAGGCGGGTCAGGTCCATGAGGATGGTGTGCAGGTCCTCCAGCGCCTCGCGCAACAGGCTCAGACCCGACTCCGGGGTGGATTGCCGGACGAGCTTCTCGATGTACGGGTCGACCACCTCGTCCTTCTTGAGATAGCTCTCCACGTATTTGTCGAAGCGCGCCAGGTTGACCTGGTCCTCGGTGAGGATCGACGTGCAGAGCTGCACCGTCCGCAGGATGACGTTGTCGACCAGCCGCAGCTCTTCCGACCAGTTCCGGAGGGCGAGCTGCTTCGTCTCCTTCTCCGACAGGGGCTGGTTCTTGATGCGGAAGAACCGTTCGAAGCTGCGCAGCCACATCTCCAGCTCGAACAGGTCGCGGGTCTTGCCCGCGGCCACCGCGTCGTCCATCCACTGCCGGAACTGGCCGCGCAGGAAGTCCGAGGGGAGCTCGCGCTCCGCGGGCCCGTCCTCGTCCCGGGTGTCGGACATTGGCGAGGATTATACTAGGGCGCTCTTGCCCCTGCCGGACGCCGACGGCCGCGTTCCGGGCTCCGGACGCCGGCCTCCCCGCGTCCGGCTGCAAACCCGTTTCCTGCTGTACTTCACGTCCCTCGTCGTCGGTGTGATGGCCTTCACCGTCCTCCTCGTCGAGGAGCGCCTGGGGCGGATCATCGCGCGCGAGGCGGAGATGCGGGCCCTGTCCCTGGCGCGCAGCCTGGCCGCCGTCTCCCAGCCCGCCCTCGCCCGCGAGGACCACGCCGTCCTGGCCCAGAACGCCATGCACGCGGCCCGCGAGGACGACGGGATCACCGAGATCGTCATCTTCGACCGCGAGGGACGCGTCGCCGCCGACAGCGACCACCCCGGCCGCCGCGGCAGCCTCCCCGCCGACCCCGAGGCCCGGCGTTTCGCGCAGGCGACGCGCGATCTCGTCGTGAGGACTCGCCTGTCGCGCCGGGATGGGATGCCCGGATCGGAGCCGGGCCTCGACGTGGCCGTTCCCGTGCTCTCGGAGACCGGTCGAGAGAGGCTGGGCACGGTGCGCCTCGTCTTCACGACCGAGGAGATGCAGGCCCAGATCGGCGACATGCGCCTGGCCCTGGCCGGGGTCGGCCTGGCCGCGATCGCCCTGGGCACGCTCGGCTCGTTCGTCCTCGCCCGGCGGATCACCCGTCCCCTGTCCCAGCTCGTGGCGGGCGTGGACCGCGCCGCCGCCGGCGACCTGGAGACGCGGCTCGAGGTCCAGAGCGGCGACGAGATCGAGGAGCTGGCACGGCGGTTCGACGAGATGGTCCGCCGGACCCGAGGCGAACACGATCGCCTGGAGCGCCGCAGCCGCGACCTGCAGCGCCTGAACGAGGCGGGGCTGGACCTGGCCGACGCGCTCCACTCGGAAGGCGTGCTCGGCCTGGTGGCGGACGCGGCCTGCGTCTTCGCGGGCGCGCAACGGGCCCAGGCCGTCGCGCAGATCGGCTCGCGCGACCGGCCGTGGTGGTCGGCGCCCGCCGCTCCTCCCTTCACCATCGAGGTCCGCAAGGCCATCGAGACCGAGCTGGGCCGCCAGCGCGGGGAGGCGTTGGCCGGACTGCCTTTCGCGCTCCCGGCGGGAGTGCGGGCGGTCCCGGTGGCCCACGGCGGCACGCTGCTGGGCTGGATCTTCCTGGAGGGCGGGCCGGAGCTCTCCCGCGAGGCGGAGGGCTTCCTCTCCATCCTGGCCGGCCAGGCCGCGGCGACCCTGCGCAACATCCAGCTCCTGGAGGAGCGGCTCGAGTCGGCGCGGCTCTCCACCATCGGGCGGATGATCTCCACGATCGTCCACGACTTCCGCAACCCCATGACCGCGATCCGCGGCTATGCGTCCATGATCGAGGAGGTGGAGCTCGATCCCGAGCGGCGCCGGCAGTGCGCGCACCTCGTGGTCGAGGAGACGGACCGCCTCAACGGCATGATCGACGAGATCCTCGAATTCACGCGGGGCGGCGCCACCCGCCTCCGCCGCCAGCCCGTCTCCCTGGAGGAGCTGGTGGCCAAGCTGCAGCGGGTGCTGGAGCCGGACCTGCAGAGCCGCGGCATCCGCTTCGCGCGCGACCTCGGCTACGCGGGAGCGGTGTCCGTCGACGTGGACCGCATGCTGCGCGCGATGATCAACATCGCGAGCAACGCCCTCGACGCCATGGAGTCGGGCGGCACCTTCCTCGTGCGCTCGCGCGGACGGAACGCCCACGTCGAGATCGACCTCGCCGACGACGGGCACGGCATCCCCGAGGAGCTGCACTCGCGCATCTACGAGCCCTTCTTCACCCACGGCAAGCCGCGCGGCATCGGTCTCGGCATGTCGATCACGCGCAAGATCGTGGAGGAGCACGGCGGGCAGATCCGGCTGGACAGCCAGGTCGGACGCGGCACGACCTTCACCGTCTCGCTGCCCGTGGACGCGGCGCCGGCGGCCGAGCCCGGTTCGGGCGCGGCCTCCCCCGCCGCGCGCCCGGCCTCCTGATCGGCGTTGAGCAGGCCATGGACAACGAAACCCTCTCCCGCGTCCTCCACGACATCGCGGACGTCCTCGAGATCAAGGGCGAGGGTTTCTTCCGCATCCGCTCCTATCGGATGAGCGCGGAGTCCGTGGGCAGCCACGGCGAGGACGTGGCGGACATGATCCGCCGCGGGGACGATCTCGGCTCGATCACGGGCGTGGGCCCGGGCATCGCGGCCAAGCTGCGCGAGCTGGTCGAGACGGGCCGGTGCGCGTATCACGAGGAGCTGCTGTCGGAGATCCCGCGCAGCCTGCTCGACCTCTTGAAGGTGCCGGGCCTGGGCCCGAAAGGCGTGAGCCTCGTGTTCCGCGAGCTGGGCGTGCGCTCGGCCGCCGACCTCGAGGCCGCGATCGCGGACGGGCGCTTCCGCACGCTGCCCGGCATGAAAGAAAAGAAAGAAGCCCGCATCCGGCAGGGGCTGGAAGCGAGACGGGCTTCGAAGGGGAGCACGACGTCATGAAGCTCGACCGGCCGGGGGCCGAGATCTGGGTGCCGGACGGCCAGGCGCCGGCGGCTGCCCTGAGCCGTACGACACACCTGGGCATCGGCGCGCACGCGGACGACGTGGAGATCCTGGCCCAGCGCGGCATCCTGGACTGCTTCGACCAACGCGACCGGTGGTTCACGGCCGTGATCGTCACCGACGGCGCCGGCTCCGCGCGCTCGGGCCCGTACGCCGGCTACACCGACGACCAGATGCGGGCCGTGCGCAAGCTCGAACAGAAGAAGGCGGGCCGGCTCGGCGACTACGCGGCGGTGGTGCTCCTCGACTACACGAGCGGAGACGTCAAGACCCCGAAGGCCCCGCCCATCGTGGCCGACCTCGCGGCCATCCTGTCCGCCACCCGTCCCGAGGTCGTGTACACGCACAACCTGGCCGACAAGCACGACACCCACGTGGGCACTGCCCTGCGCGTGATCGAGGCCTGCCGAGCCCTGCCCGCGGCCCAGCGGCCGTCACGGGTGCTCGGCGGCGAGGTCTGGCGGGACCTCGACTGGATGTGCGATCCGGACAAGGTGGCCCTCGACGTGCAGGACCGCGAGAGCCTGACCGCGGCCCTCCTCGGCGTGTTCGACTCCCAGATCACGGGCGGCAAGCGCTACGACCTGGCCACCGCCGGCCGCTATCGCGCACACGCGACCTATCACCAGCCGCTCGGCCTCGATGCGACGGTGGCGTTGACCTTCGCCATGGACCTCACGCCGCTCGTGCAGAGCGACACGCTGGATCCGCTGGCCTACGCGAAGGGCTACATCGAGCGGTTCGCGGCGGAGGTCACGGACCGCGTCCGCCGCCTCTCCTAGTAGCCGAGGCGCTTGTCGACGGGGTTGAGCAGGCCCTCGCCGTCGCGGAACCGGCGCACGTTCTCCAGGAACGGCTCCATGGTGTTCGCCTCCCAGTCCTTCGTGTGGTCGGCGGTGTGGGGCGAGATCAGCACGTTCTCCATGCGCCAGAAGGGGTGGTCGGGCGGCAGCGGCTCCTGCTCGAAGACGTCGAGGGCGGCCGCGCGCACGCGCCCCTGATCGAGGGCGGCCAGGAGGGCCGTCTCGTCCACGACCTTGCCGCGTCCGACGTTCACCAGGATCGCGCCCGGCCGCATCGCCCCCAGGACGCGGTCGCCGATGAGGTGGTGCGTCTCCTCGGTGAGCGGCGTCGCCACCACGACGTGGTCCACGCGCGCCACCATGTCCAGGATCCGGTCCGACGGAACGACCTCGTCCGCCACCGGATCGGGCCGGCCCGACCGGCGGAGGCCGACGATGCGCGCACCGAAGGGCCGCAGGACGGTCGCGCAGGCGCGGCCGATGTCTCCCAGGCCCACGATGCCGATCGTTTGCCCGCGCAGGGCGCCCGGCTCGTAGACCGCCCACTTCGCGAGCTGCTGGTTCCGGAGGAGGAGGTGTGCGTTCTTGAGGAAGAAGAGCAGGCCGAAGGCCGCGAACTCGGCCAGCGAGGAGCTGAAGACCCCCCGTGAGTTCGTCATCGGGATCTCGCTGCGGACGAGGTCCGCGAAGAGCAGGTGATCGACCCCGGCGGGGCGGGTGTGGATCCAGCGCAGGCGCGGGGCGGCGCGCCAGATGCGCTCGAGCGCCGCCGCGTTGCCCGTGGCCACCAGCATCGCGTCCGCCTCGGCCGCCAGCGGCAGCGCCTCCTCGACGTTGTGCGCGACCAGGGCACGCACGCCGCTGGGCATGCGGGCGAGGGCGGGCAGGCCGGGGTCGTTGGGCCGCAGGAACACGAGAATCTTGATGTCGGGCATCGCCGCCGAGTCTAGCATCGGCAATCGGCGTCGGGCCGCCACCGCCGGCGCACGCATCCCCATGCACGTGGCCGCGGACGCGCCGTATCGCCTCGAGGTCACGGTGCGCTATCCCGTGGACTGAAGCCCAAGCCTTGACAGTCTAGGCATCGAGGCGTAGCGTTACCCAGACGGTCTAGGTGAGGGAGAGTCATGACGAC
>Ga0075425_100008945_pt1 | contig 10646 bp, 13 predicted proteins | sample SoiMethybrSBSTD4_FD_75300 | JGI IMG/M metagenome (GOLD analysis project Ga0075425, IMG submission 75300) | Bulk soil microbial communities from a Populus tree surrounding site in Tennessee, USA - Soil MetaG P. TD hybrid SBSTD4 | ecosystem: Environmental > Terrestrial > Soil > Tree plantation...
GCATAGCCTCTGATACTCGCTGGGAAGAGCCGAGTGCGAGAAAGACGCCCGCTCGGATCTGTGAGGGCGGGGCCGGGTAACCGGTCCCGCTACTCGACCATCATTCGAAGCCCGGTCCGCTCCTCGATCCTACCCGACCATTGGGTAGTAGGTGTCAGGCTGAGGACTATATGGTTGAATCGATTAGCAGGACGATGATGGTCATCGACGGCAAATACAATTCACAGCAGGCAAGCGCTTCAATTCGCGAGCTTCGAGATCCGAGACTGCCCAATAGGTCACGCCATTCTTGTTCCAAACGAGCAGGTTGTAGCCTTTCTCCGCGGTGAGCTGAGGCAGAACATCCTCAGTGCTAGAGGCAGGCCACATGAACACGTTCACGATGTGCAACCGTATAAACAAGCCACCGACGCGCCGTTGCTGGATGTAGTCGAGGCGCCCGCCGAGGAGGTGGAATCCCTGCGTCGTCAGGTCCTTGGAGGCAGCGAGTGCGGTGACTTGGCGCATAGTCCCGGACGGAAGCCGCCTAACCACGAGAGGCTTCTTCTCGACTACGCGGTGCTCGACTGCCCTGGCAAGGCTGCTCCGCATCCGAAAGACAAGGGCTTTGGAACAGCCTCCCGCCCGACCTCTCCGATCGACTTCGTCAAGCTCCGAATGTCGTGCCCCAATCTGGCGCAGGCTGGACAGTCACCAATATGTGGGCCGCGACCGCCTTGCGATCCTCACTATCGAGTTCCCCGTCAACAGCGGTCGATCAGCGTCTGCGCGCGATCACAGCGCATGGGGTTCGTCCTTTTCCATCAGTCTGGTCAATGTCTTCCGCAACTCTCTTCGGCCGCGCGCGAGACGCGACATGACCGTGCCAACCGGCGCACCGGTCACCTCCGCAATCTCACGGTACGCAAGACTTTCGATCTCTCGCAGCACCAAGACCTCGCGAAAGATTGGCGGCAGCTCGTCAAGCGCCGTGCGCACAAGGTCGCGGTCGATCTTGCCAAGCAGCTGCGCCTCGGGCGTCGGTTCGTCGGAGGCAATCTGAACTTCCGCTGGTCCTTCACCTGCTTGGCCGGCAAATGCTTCATCAATGGATATGACGTTTCCTGAGCGCCGGCGATTGTTCAACCATCGAAAGGCTGCGTTTCGGACGATTGCCAAGAGCCAGGGTTTCAAATCCGGACCGGCAAAACCGTCGAACGCGCGGAATGCGCGCAAGTAAGACTCTTGCACGATGTCTTCGGCATCTGCGTGATTGCGCGCGATCCAAAACGCCAAATTAAAGGCCGCATCCATGTGCGGCAGCGCCAATCTCTCGAAGCTAGATAGCTGGCTCATGGGTCCATCGCACTCAAAGCTTCTGCAAGTCTATATCCTGGTCACAACACTTTATTCCCTGACGCTCTTGTGATGGGTCCGTGACCTGCGGCACCGCTCAGAGGGGAATAAGCAGCGGCGACACCGACTCTTGCTGGTTATGTAGCCTCGCGGTTGCGAAGGCATCACAACTCCAGGAGAACTGTCATGAAGACTATCGTTTCCGCCCTTATCGCCCTCTCGGTTCTTGCCGGCGTGACCGCCCCAGCCAGCGCGGCCTTCGACCCGAAGACATTTTGGGAACAACAGGACCGCCAACACTACTAAGCTGCTCAGCTCGTTCATGCCCGAAAGGTCTGCGACCCAATCGCGGACCTTCATCTTGCAAAACGCCAGCAACACGGGCGCACATCTGCCGCTGCCCTTGGGAGGACCTAGTCATGATTTGCAGACGCTTAATCTGCGCTGTCCCCTGTCTTTGCTGCTCGTTTTGGTCGGCGACAGGTCCGGCCCTGGCCCAGACCGAGGCGACGCCCACCCAACTGGTCATGTCAAAGCTTCCCCCACAAGATTCGGCCGCCTACAAGGCGATCAAAAGAATTGCCGGAAAAGCGACCAGTCAAGTTTTGACGCTGACAAAAACCGAAATGTGGTCCGTGCCCAAGGAAAACGTCGAGGCCGTAAAGAAAGCAGCCGCCCGGCTTGGGGTAAGCGTGAGCCAGATTGGCGCAAACTGGAACCAGGTGTTCCGATCGGCGCCGATGGACGTGATCATGAGCGGCAAACAGAAAATCATGATTGAGCTTGCCAAGGCATCCAAGGCAACTATCGGGGTTGGGATGGTGACAACATCCTTCCCTCCAGTGGTAGAATACGCGCTGACCAATGAGGCGACCGGGCAAACACCCGCCGCGAATGCGACGACCATCAGCGTCGCACTCAACGACAAGACCGTTCTTATGATTACGCGCACGAGCGTCGACGTACGAGCTCATATGTGCATCTGGCGAGGAACGGTTGATGGGACCGGTGCGCCCGCAACACTCATGTGGTGGCCGGGCGGCAAGATGACTGGCACGGTTGAGCACGAAGGGCGCATCTTCTCGATCCGCGCCATGGGTGGAGACAGACATGCCATTGTGGAGATGGGCGAGGATCGGATGCCCCAAGAGCATGCCCCGATGTCGGAACGCATGCGGGTGGATGCCCCCAACTTGCACGACGATCCCCTGATGCAGCAGGGCGACGCAAGCGTTTTAAGATCGGCCACCGCGGGCTTGCGGCCCCCACCAGCCCCGGCTCTGCATTCGCCCGGATCAGAGAAACAAAAGCAGCCGGACGCGACCGCGTCTTCGAATCGGGCATCGGCACCAATGGTCGGAAAAGCCGGTGGGTCTCCGGACGAAGTTGTTATCGATGTGCTGGTCGCCTACACGAGAAAGGCAGCCCGCAACTACGTCGATGTGGAACACGAACTGGTGTATCTTGCCATCGAGGAGGCCAACCAAGCCTTTCGCAACAGCAACATCGGCCACGTCAAACTGAGGCTCGTTCACACCTACCAAACCGACTATGTGGAAGAGGGTACACACTTCGATCACGTTTGGCGTTTTGCCGACAAGGGCGACGGCTACATGGACGAGGTCCATGGCTTGCGCGACAAGTATCGCGCCGACGTCGCAATGCTGATTGTGGATGATCCAAGTGGCTGCGGTCTTGCAACCCGCGTGTTTGCCGACGCACAAGAGGCCTTCGCCGTCGTGCATCACGAGTGCGCTGCCGCAAGCTACTCACTGGCGCATGAGGTTGGACATCTGATTGGTGCTCGCCACGATCTCAAGCTCGACAAGACAATGACGCCATTTCCGTATGGTCACGGCTTCGTCAATGGAACGAAATGGCGGGATATCATGAGTTACAAGGATAGTTGTGGTGGCTGTCCGCGTCTGCCGGTGTGGTCAAGCCCGAATGTGACGGTCAACGGCGAACCGGCAGGCACCCCGTACCAAGACAATGCGCGCGTAATCGCCGAACAGGCAGCGCGAGTTGCAAGATTCAGATGACCACCGGAATCCAGTGCTTAGCAATCAAGAACTTCTTTGGCGGCCCGTCGGGCGACGCTCTAGCGAGCGGCGAACGCCAGCCGCGCACCGGGATCCACGCCGAGCGTCTCCGCCCATTATTGTAGGAGCCTTGGCGCGGTAATGCATCTCGCCACCGTGCGTCTTCCGAGCACCGTTCCCTGACACTCTTGTGATGATCCTGCGCAACGAGTTGGCGACTTGCGGGGATTATGGAAAATCCACCACTGAGTCTTGCACAATGTAAGGCTTCGCAGCCGCGGGGATGCGGTTCGGTATGCAAACAATGTTCCTTGATACAGTTCTAAACTGCACGGGTCGCTGCATCGCAGCTCGTAGGGTCGCACTCGATGCGGAAGGTTTGCCCTTATCGTGGCTCTTGGCCACGTTCTTAGGCGGCGCGCACTGACCACCTGCTGCCGGCGATGCAGCTTATGCGGCTTGGAGATCAACGGGCGTCCCACATGGTCGACGCCACAGTGCTCACTGAAGCAGCCTTTGAAGCTGGCGAATCTCATCTTCATTGAGGTCCGAGACCGCCCAATACGCGATGCCGGCGCTATTCCAGATCAAAACATTGTAACCTTTGAACGCATCACTTCTGGGAGCAACCTCCTCTGCGTTGCCTGATGGCCAAAGGAACACGTTCACGACATGCAGATGTCGCCGGTACACGAGCGCAGCCACCCGTCGCTCGCCGACATAGTCGACGCGGCCACCGACCAGTGGAAATCCCTCTGCGGACAGGTCCTTGACGGGCGGAGAGAAATCGACACGGCCGCTGAACCAGGGTTTGACTGTATGAGTATCAGAGGAGGCGACCTGAATCGGGCTATCTTGCAAGAGCGAGCGAACGTGGGCTGAGACGATCTCGCGTTCGAGCAGGGCGCCCTTCTCCGCCCGAGAGAAAACCATCGCAGTCGCAAGTGCACTCAGTGCGCAGGCGAAGGCAAGCACGGCGGCTCGGCGCAACAAGCTCGGCGTATACACGCCCAGGATCCTTACCATTCCCGATGGTGATTGAGTGTTGGCCATAGCGAGGGCAGCCGTTACACGCGCGCGCAAATCTCTTGGAGCCGGCTCGCGACCCGCGGCTGCCAGTTGCCTGCCGATGCGATCGATCTCGATTGCAGTCGCGTTGCAATTCGGACATGTCTCGAGATGCACGGCCACGTCCCGGCGCTCACCGGAATCAAGCTCCTGGTCGTGATAGGCGCCCAACAGCTCGCGAATATGTTCACAGCGCATCGGGATGTTCCCCTTCGACCTGTCTAGCGAGAGCCTGTGCGCCCAACTGCATTTCGTCCTTCACTTTGGTCCCACTTGACCCGTGGCGAAAGCAACTGTGTGCGGCAGACTCTCTGGCCCTGCAGGAGCGCCGCAAAGTCCTAAGCATCATATCCACCACGCGCGCGATTTATTCCCACGCAAACGTGATCGTCTCACCTGAGCATCAAGCACTGAGCCGGGAATAAACGCTGCCCCAGCTGGATCGTGTCCACTATCGGCCTGGCGACCGCGCCAGTCGGTGTGTTGCCATTTGGCAAAAGAAGGGAGCCTGTCATGCAGAATCTGTCACGCCGCGACGTCGTTATCGGAGCGGGATTGGCCGCTGCGTTGGGCCTCAATGGCCGCGTTGGCATCGTGAGCCCGGCGCTGGCCCAGCCTATGCCCGATGCTGGCAAAGGGTTCTACAAATACAAGGTCGGCTCGGTGGAAGTCACCGCCCTCTATGACGGAATTTGGAAGAAGCCACATGATCCGGCGTTCATCAAGAACGCCAGCGTCGAAGACACCAAAGCTGCACTGGCCAAGGCCGGCATGACCACGGAGTACATGCCTATTCCACTGACCGTTGTCTTCCTAAAGGTTGGGGACAAGCTCATCATGATCGACTCCGGCTCCGGCGTCGGCCAATGGCAGCCGACCGCCGTCGATCTGCCGGGAAATATTAAGGCCGCAGGCATCGATCCCACCAAGATCAGCACCATCCTGATCTCGCACTTCCACCCCGACCACATCTTTGGCTTGATGCGGAAGGGCACCAATGAACCCGTCTACCCCAACGCCGAGCTCGTGGTGAATGCCACTGAGTACAAATGGTGGACCGAGCCGGGTCGCGTTGAAAAGCTGCCTGAGGGTCGCAAGGCGCTCGGCACACGAATTCAAACGGTGTTTCCGACCTGGAAGAACTTCAAGCTCGTAGAGGGCGAAAAGGAGGTTGCCCCTGGTATCAAACTTGTCAATGCCCCTGGACATACGCCCGGCCACTCGGCCTTCCTGGTGAGTTCCGGCAATCAGCAGCTGATGATTTCCAACGACACGGCCTACGTTCCAGCGCTACTCGCCCCGCATCCCGAATGGCAGGGCGCCTATGACCAGGATGGCCCTTTGGCGGTGGAATCGCGCCGCAAGCTCATCGATCGCGTCATTGCCGACAAGATGGCAATTTGTGGCGCTCACTTCCCGTTCCCCGGTGCCGGCAGCTTTGCCAAGGACGGCACTGGTTACGCGTTTACCCCAGTGAAGGCATGAAATAGCCAAGTCGGCGGCAGCATAGCACGCCGTTGCCGACCTCCTCTGACTGTGCAGCCCATGGAGCCCTTGATGTATCCAATTCGAAACGGCAATCGCGCCATTCTGGTTCTTGCCGCATCGCTTATGAGCGCGGCGGCAATCACCAAGCTTGGATCAACCCTTGCCTTTGCGGTCGATACCGTGACGTCGAAGGACGCACCCGACCTCACGTCCGTGCGGGCCAAGATAAAAGCTAAGGACTATCAGGCCGCCATGGTGGAGCTTAGGAGGCTGGCTGACACGCATCAGCACGCTGATGTCTACAGCTTGATGGGCTTTAGCCTGCGCAAGACGGGCGACTATACGACTGCCCTCACCTTCTACAGGAGAGCCCTGGACTTCGACGCCGACCACAAGGGCGCGCGCGAATATCTGGGCGAGCTCTACGTGGAAACCGGGCAGCTGCCCAAAGCCAAGGAGCAACTCGCTGTGCTTGCGAAACTGTGTCCCCAAGGCTGCGAAGAGCGTGAGGATCTCGAACAGGCCATCGCTGCGGCAGCTCCAAAGACGAACTGAAGACGGTCTGTCGCGCGCAGGCTAGCACGAGCTTTCATGGAGGATTTCATTGCTTCGCTTGGCAGCCCTTATTGCCGCCCTCGGCATCGGGGCGACAGTTGTCTACGCTCAGAACCTCGATGCCATCAAGAGTCGCAGGGACGTCATGAAGGCCATAGCAACCGCAGGCACCATCAACTTCAAGATGATGAAAGGCGAAGCGCCGTTCGATCTCGCCAAGGTGCAAGCTGGGTTGAAAGTGTATCAGGACGAAGCGGCAAAATTGAAGGGCTTGTTCCCGGACGACTCGAAGACGGGCGGCGATACTGACGCGTCTCCCAAAATCTGGCAACAGAGGACCCAATTCAACGCAGCAATCGACACGTTCATCAATGGGGCAAAAGCCGCGGCAGACGCCATACGAAACGAGCCGACCTTCAAGGCCGAATATCCGAAGGTAGTGATGAGTTGTGGTGGTTGTCACAAGGATGCCGATGGTTTCTCCCCGCGCCTAGCTGACAGTTTCAAAAAGTTGAAGCAGTAGCCATGCTTGCACCACGTTGAGGCCATGCTGGCGCGTATGTGCTGGGGGGGCAGGCCAAAACGGACATTCACTTTTCCACTTGCTGAGCGTCTCTCAATAGTCTGGCGTGATGCTGAAGGGTGCAAACAAAGCGGAGCGCCAGCTGTTGTGGCCGCAGTCAGTTAAAAGCAAGATGGGATTGGCGCGAGAAGTTATATGCGGCTTCGATCCGTCCTAATATCCGCGCTACTTCTGGCCCTGCTTGGACTTGCAGCATTCTATGTGCTGACAATGCAATCTACGCTATGGCCGGTCGAATTGAAGCCGAGGATCTCTGCTCTCTCCGACGGTCAGACCCTGTTCAACGTCGGCTGCTGCGCCAACTGCCACTCAACGCCCGGGCAAGGCGATCGCCTGAAGCTTGGCGGCGGGCTTGCGCTGCGCTCTCCCTTTGGTACCTTCAAGGTGCCGAATATTTCCTCGGATCCAACAGCCGGCATTGGCTCGTGGACCGAGTTGCAGTTCGTAAATGCGGTCCTGAAGGGCGTTGGCCGCAACAACGAACATCTCTACCCGTCGTTCCCGTACACGTCTTTCAGCGTATGTCACTCGACGACGTCCGTGATCTCTATGCTTTCCTGAAGACCGTGCCGCCTGAGACGACACCATCCGAGCCGCACGCGTAGCCATTTCCGTTTAATATCCGCAGGAGCCTGGGCATCTGGAAGCTCCTGTTCTTCGACGCCAGGCCGTTCGCCCCCGATCCCGCCAGAGACGCCGCGTACAACCGGGGCGCCTACCTGGTCGAAGGGCCGGGGCATTGCGCTGAATGTCACAGCGCCCGCAATATTCTCGGCGGCATCAAACCGTCCCAACGATTTGCGGGTGGTGCTGATCCGGAAGGCCACGGCTGGGTGCCGAACATTACGCCCCACCCCGACGGCCTAGCCGAGTGGTCGGGGAGTGATATGGAGTTCCTGCTTGAGACCGGATTGATGCCAAACAGCTCTCCCGTCGGCTCCAGCATGGCCGCCATCATTCGCGGCACCTCGAAGCTGACCGCCGACGATCGTCACGCGATGGCGGTCTATCTGCGCGCGTTACCGCCACGCCAAGGCAGTAAGCCGGAAAAAAATAGACTGAGCGCAACAAAAAGGGGATGGTGGACACAATTTGGAGCAGACCCTGCCGTCCCGCCAACATATTCCTCATCGCCGGTCGGCTGATCGCCAGGGTTCGTGGTGTTCATGACTGCTGAGTTCGAATGGTCGATACTTCCACGCGGAACCCTGTCGGCTTCATGACTTCGAGTCAAGAGAATGCGCCGACCGAAGACCGCCCCCAACTGATGGCTGCGGGGCTCAACTGCCGGACTAGGCTGGCGCGAACCATAGGGGAATTCGACAACCATGAAGCGCATACAGGCGGCCTTCCATTCCTGTTTACTCATGTGCGTGGCTGCATCCCACAGTCCCATGCAATCCTGCAGCGTCGCGCCACCGCCGTGCGCGGTGATCGATGACGCTTCGCTTTGAGCAACCGACGCGATCGCTTTTGTCGAGAAACTCGGATTGCGCTTGCTCAATGCCGGCGGGCGACCTAGCGAAGAAATCGTGGTCATGACTGTGGCAATTTCCACAAATAAATGACCTCACCACATAATCTTGCATGCAAAACCAAACGAAGGATCTGCGACTGGATAGTGACCCGATGGCGTCCCTTGGTCGTTGGATGGTGTTATATCGTTGTTGCGGCAAGAACGCTCGAGGCAGACCCCAGCAGGAAAATGACGACACATGCGATATTCATCTTCCTGCTCATAGTTGATCTCCATAACTTTTTTTGGCGCTTATGGCTCGGTTATGCGGCTAATGCGACCGTAATCATTCCGATCGCCACCAATGCGAGACTAGTTGCCAGGACATAAAGGACCCGATGGCCGAGGTCTGGTTGCTCTGCCTTGTTCGCGTTATTCATGACATCACTCCTGTCTTGATATTTGCGCACTGTGTCAGCAGCTTTGTTACCTCTGTAGAGTGCTAAGGTTGTCCAACTGATGGTGCTGGATAGAAGAGCGACGAAAAGCCTGTGTTATTCCCGGATTTCTGATTTTTAGGTCAACTATCGCGCGCATGTGAAGGGCTAATGAGTGAAGGGGAGTCACGACCAGCATTGGATGACGTCGGCAACAAGTCTTAGCCAGTATTTTGCAAATCTCATGACACTCTGCGCAGCGATCAACAGTCGTCACGAGCCTGTGACACAGCGGAATTTTATTCAAGGCGATGAATCATATTGGGTGTAAGGCCGACGACGCCGGCTTCCAAACCACGGAGAACTTTCATGAAGACCCTCGTATCCGCTCTGATCGCCCTGTCGCTCATCGGGGCCGTCGCCGCGCCGGCCAGCGCTGCTGGTGGTTCCGACTTCCGCGGTCAAGATGCCGGACGGAGCTCGCCCCTCTAGCGATCAAGGCACTCACAGCGCGGCGAAGCCCGCAGGCAATACCTGCGGGCCTTGGTTGTGCCCAATACAAAACGGTCCACGACGGTAATGGCAGGCCCCACTCGCGCAGTCCCCCGGCGAGGCCGCGCAGTAGGCCAAGGAATTCTGGCTCAACTGCATTAACCCATGGCCTGAAATCGAAATATCAATCAACCACACGAATCACGGAGAAGCTCCATGAAGTCCATTCTTTCGGCGTTCGTCAGCCTGGCGATCCTCACCGGCGCGATGGCACCGGCCTGTGCGGAGACGGCTCAAACCTCTCAACCCAGGAACACGATCGGCGACATCAAGCAGCTTGCCCAGGCGCTGCGGGCGGGCGGACATGTAATACTCGTCCGCCACGGCGCGACAGTAACCAACCGGGCCGATACCGATCCGTTCAACCTGTCGGACATCGCCAAGCAGCGCAATCTCAACGACAAGGGCAAGGTGCTTGCTAAGGCGTTCGGCGAAGCGATCCGTGCGGCAGGCGTGCCGGTCGGGGAGGTCTACACGAGCCAGTTCAATCGCGCCTATGAGACCGCGGTATTGGCCGGGTTCAAGAATATCGAGACGACCGTCGATCTCTCCGAAGGCGGCCTCGTGGTGACGCCGGACGAGAACAACCGGCGGGCCAAAGCGTTGCGCGACCTGCTGGCAAGGGCACCCCACAAGGGCGAGAACGACATTCTCATCACCCACAAGCCGAACATCATCGATGCTCTCGGGAAGGACTGGTTTGACGTCAAGGAAGGCGAAGCAGCAATCTTCAAGCCAGAAGGGGCCACATACCGCTTGCTCGCGCGCGTCCAGATGGAGGACTGGCCCACGATTGCATCATCCTTACGTTAGATGGTGTGAACCCTTCGCGGGTGATAACAAGCTTATTGGCGCGCTGTAGATCCTGGGAAAGTGTGCTAGCCGGTATAGGATTCCCGTCAGGCCAGTGGCCGCATGTTCTGGATCATGCCCAACAAATTCGATTGAGCTGCGGCGTTCGGCGTGCCGGTACGCCACCTCCATCCGACAAAAGTCTGTTTCCCAGTGACATTCTTTTGATCGGCGGGGCGCGAACCGTGATCCTTTTGGCCGGATTAAAGGGCATTCCACGAGAGTCTTCATGATGTGCGACCTCGGAGTCGATACGTTCGAGCAGTACGACCAGCTCA
>Ga0075425_100008946_pt1 | contig 10646 bp, 7 predicted proteins | sample SoiMethybrSBSTD4_FD_75300 | JGI IMG/M metagenome (GOLD analysis project Ga0075425, IMG submission 75300) | Bulk soil microbial communities from a Populus tree surrounding site in Tennessee, USA - Soil MetaG P. TD hybrid SBSTD4 | ecosystem: Environmental > Terrestrial > Soil > Tree plantation...
GCCGATGTCACATTCCTCGGTTCCTCGGAACTCCTGAAGCTCGCGCGCAGAACGCCGAGTCGGACGTTCTCTCTGCAAATCGCGAGCGCAATTTCTTCGGGCAGAAACTGGCCAGCTTCGCAAAGAGGATGAAGACGTCAAAGCGGCGAGTCGGAAACGCGTCGGCGATGCGCCGCATGTGTTCAACATCTAGGTCGTTGATTCTGCCGCCCTTGTCCTCGCATGCACCGATGATGATCTCTGTTGGTCGGAGATTGGAACGGGCAAAATCACGAAGAAGTCAGTTTCACACACCGGCAGGTCGACGCCGGCCTTCGGCATCAAGTCGACGGGTATATTCCGTCGCGATCAATGTTACGGACGTTGACAGATCGCTGTTGAAGCAGCAGCGCCACTGGAACAGCAGCCTGTGCATTCTTCTCGATCCCGAGATGGCCGTAGTGATGCGGCAACATCTGGCACTCCAATTGGCCCATCTGGAACTCCAGTTCACCGAAATCAATTGGGCCGCTATGAACCAAGCCACGCTAGCGTGCGAAGGTGTCGTCATAGTCAGCCATGGCAGCGCGCACGACCTTTAGAGCGTGAACCCGTCCGTACACCGAAGCGATACGCGCCGGCGCACGCTGTCCCGGTACGAGCTTGTACGTCAGGAAGTAGTGCTGAAGTCGCTCGACTAGCACAGCAGGCACGTCGCTGACGTTGCGAGCGCCGCCCCACACGTAGTCGTTTTCCAGCACGCTGATGATCTTGTCGTCAGCTTCTCCGCCGTCAATCATCTGAAGACCGCCGATGACCCGGCCCCGGACGATGATTTCGTTCCGCACGATTGCCCGTTCGCTGAGGATACAGATGTCCAACGGATCCCCATCGCCGCGTTTGGCTCTCGGGGCAAGGCCGCGCACGCGCTCACCGCAGTATGTTCGCGGAACAAACCCGTACAGCGTCGGGTGCTGCGCGGAAGAGCGTTGGGGTCGATCGACGCGCAGATACCCGGATACCTTGTCAACTTCATACTTCATGAGGTCGAACGGCGTGATCTCGATGTACGCGTGGAGAACCTCCGGCGGATCCGGACCGACTTCCAAGCCGTGCCACGGGTGGGGGCGGAACTGGTTGACCGCGCCACGTCCTCTATCGGTCGACCGGCCAGGAGTTTGCCTTTTGGTCAAGATGTCAACCTCGATGGGTACGATCGCCCTCGACCTACCCGCTCTCATTCCGGCTCTTGACGCAAAGAGCGCTCCTTGACCATTGCCGTACGAACGCGCACAACGGGCTGATTCGGCGCGTGACTCGCGCCGAAGCCAAGCACTCATGTGTGCCGATACTCACGGCGCGTCGCAGGATGGCGAACATGTGTGCACACTCACACTGTCTGCCAGCACACACGCGCACGCGATCCAGCGCGCCTCCATCGGGTCCGAGCCTTGCATTTGTGGCGCGCGGGGAGTGACGGTTGAGCCGACGACGACTAACTCTTTTTTTGTTCGCGGCGATCGTGACAGCATTCCTTCTGAATGACCGACGATTTGGTGCGGCGCCTGTCTCGACGGGCGCCGAGACGCAGATCCCGGCGATCGAAGGGATATACCGGCAACGCCACGAGGTGCGTTCAGTCGACGGTCCTTCCGAGACGGCAGAGGACGTGGTCGAGATCGCTCGATACGATCCGACGCATGTGTTCGTGCGAATCGTGACGCGATTCGACGTCGGGCATTCGTGCGGCGCGTCGGGCATCGCCGCCTTCGAGAACGACGTGTTCGTCTATCGCACGAGGGAGTGGCTGCGCGACGACGAACCAACCTGTACGCTCAGGTTCGAGACGAGCGGAGACGAACTGCGTATCACCGACCGGCTCGGCCCGAATAACTCGGCGACGTGCCGCACGTTGTGTGGCGCCAGAGGCAGCCTGTCCGACGTTGCCGTCAGCCGAACAACCCGCCGTCCGATCGCGGATATCGCGTCCTTGAAGGCGTCGGCGGAATACGTCGCAGCGGTCAACGAATTCAACGCGCAGACGAAGTCGCGGTAGCCCAAGTTCTTCGGCGAATCCTCCATCGACCGCCTGACGACATGGCTGCAGTACTCGTCAGGTTCTAGAACTCGAAGATCCACTTGCCGCGGAAGCTGCGGCCGACGCTGTTGTCGAAACGACCGAAATCGTGGCTGGCGAGATTGCCCTGGTAGTCGCGCGGGTTGAAGTGATCGGTGATGTTGAACACCTTCAGCCCGATCGTCGCGTTGTGATGGAACAGCCGCAACCGCTTGGTGATTTGCGCGTCGAGTGACACGAACATCGGGTATCGTCCCGCCTCGTTTCGCGGTCCGACGAAGTTGCGATCGGCATCGACGTTCGACAGCGGGAATCCGTTCCGGACGTCGAGGACCGGGAATACCGCGAAGCCACGCGGGAGGCTGACGCTGCCCCAGAGCAGCACGCGGTTCGGCGCATCCCACGGCGACGGCCCGCGCGCATCGGGACGGATGACCGGATTCTCGATGTTGCCGAAAAACGTGTTGAAGTCGTTGAGGTTCCCGATCGCCGACGAGCGCGTATACGAACCAACAATTTGATCGTTGCCCCGGAACTGGTATCGCGCCGAGATCTGTCCCTCGCGGTAGCGGGAGCGGCCGTCGCTGCGAAGCAGCGTGGCGTCGGCGACCGCATCGACGACCGGCTCGAAACGGTTGTCGCGCTGCCGATAGCCGACCCGGACGAAGAAGTTCTTCAGCCACTCCCGATCGAGCTCGACGTTGCCGTTCACGCTCCGAGGCGCGCGGAGAGGCGAGACCACGAGATTCGACAACTCGACCGGCGCTCCGAGGGGCGTTGTCCCATCGTCGTCAAACAGGGTGACGACCCGTCGCTGCATCTGGTCGAAGCTCGCCACGTTGAGCGGTACGGCGCCGTAGAACATGCCGATGCCGGCGCGAACAACGGTCCGGCCATCCGCCGTTGCGACGGCGGTGAGCGAGCCACGAGGTGCGAGGTTCACCTCGCCGGTCACTGACTCGTAGTCGTAGCGAGTGCCGTACTGCACCGTGAGCCGCGATCCGGCGGTCCATGAGTCCTGCGCATAGCCCTGGAGCGCGGTTTTGTTGCGCGCGAGTTCGCCGTTGCCGGCAAACAGGATCGCCTGGCTCAGCGTGCCGTCGGTGCGGACGATGTGGATGGGACGGCTCGTGCTGATGCCGTCGAACGACTCGTGCGTGGCGCCGGCGCCGAGTTTGATCACGTGCGCCGGTCCGAACGGCGTGAACGAGTAGGCGTTCAACCACTCGACCCGGCGGCTGGTTCGATCCTGATCGTTGAAATAGCTGCCCGAGTTGACATCCGGTGCAAGCACCATTGGATCACTGCCGGTGCTCGGATAGATCGTCGAGTCGAACTGCTTCACGCTGACGCGTGTGTCGAACACGCCTCGATTCGACACGATGATCTGATCCGACGCGCTGGCCAGCACGTTGTGGTTCTTGACGTTCGGCGTCACGGGCTGGGGGTTGAACGTGTTCAAGCCGGCGTAGGTGGTCTTGCGCGGCGACACCATGGCCGACGCCGTGAAGTGATTCGTCGGCCCGGGCGTCCAGTCGGCGCGGGTGAACGACGCCAGGCTCTCGAGCTTCGTGTCGCTCTCGAACGGCGGCAGACCGAAGACCTGAGTCTGGCTGAACTCGTATTGCACCGACTGGAGCAGGTTGAGCTTGCCCTTCACCAGCGGTCCGGCGATCGTGACGCGCGGCGTGAACGACTCGATGCCTCTCCACTCGCCGCCGCGCCGGCGCAGCCGCGGCTCGAGATCGTTCAGCGTCACGTGCCACGCGTCACCAGCTCTCTGAGTTTCGACAGTCGTCACCGTGCCGGCCGAGAGGCCGAATTCGGGGGCATACGCGGCGCCGCGCACCTGAACCGAGCTGACGGCATCGATCGGCACCTCGATGGCATCTTCGCCGGTGACTGGATCGGTGCCGTCGGCGCTGTTGAACGTGAGCGCACTCTGGTTGCTGCGCGCCCCGTTGATGTTGAGGAGGCCGTCCGGACCGCGGACCACGCCGGGGATGAGCGGTAATGCGGCCTGGAAACGCTCGTTCGCGATCGGCGCCGTCTGCATCACCTGCGCGGTGACGCGATCGACCCGCGCCCTCGTGGAATCGTCCGAACCGTCCGCGGCGGCTTTCGCTGTGACCGTGATCTCTTCGCGGAGTGTTTCGAGTCCAAGCCGTAACGTGACTGTCGTCTCATCACCGGGCTTGAGCTCGACGACTTGTGTTGCCGATTTGAATCCCTGGAGGTCGGCGACGATTGAACAATCCTTGGCGGTGGCTGCGATGTCCGCAAAGCGGAATTCACCCTGGTCGCTGGAAATCTCGCTTCTGCGATCGCTGCCGACGCACGTCAGCGTGAGCGTGACGCCAGGTACGACGAGCGACTGGCCGTCGGGACTCGTGATCGACACCGTTCCTGCGACGCTCGCCGGTGGCTGCTGCGCGGCGGACGCGTTGCCCGCCGCGAGGGTGAGCGTCAACGCCAGCATGGCGAGGAGCGCGCGGTTGCGGCGCGGCACCGAAGGATCGATTGCCGCCGGCCTGTCCTGAGCGAGTTCGTCCTTCGACGGGCTCAGGACGAACGAGTCGAAGGGCCGCCGAGCGAGCAGCGCCAGGCCAATCGCGCTCCAGAACAGCAGCCGCAGCTTTCTCACGAGTGCGAGCGTCAGCCCTGTCGCAGGGCTCAGGTCCACTCGTCCGGCAAAGAGCGAAGAACCAACCTCGTCGACGCCGACGCGCATCGGCAGCATCTTGAACACCATCGTGATGACCCGGTTCACGGTTTCCAGCACGATCGCGGCCGCGAGCGTCGGTTGGACCGGACTGATCAACAGCAGGGTGACGTACACTTCGACGACCGCACACACGTGGTACGCGATCTCCAACGTCATGATCGCGCGCACCTGTTCGGGATGACGGGAAGCAAAACCGAACACGACGTCACGAAGAGAGTTGCTCCACCGCGTCGTGGCGAGGACGATCAATCCGACAACGCCGGCCGCGGCGCCGAATGCCATCGCGTAGGGACCGAGCGGAACCTCGTTCAAGACGACGAACGCCCACACCCCGGCGCCGAACAGCAGGACGAGCGACGCGCTGTAAAACGCAAATTCAACGACGAGGGCCGTGAACGCCGTCGCGAACGGCAGATCCGCCTGAACCTGTGACGCCTTGGTCGGTTCGCCCAGCACGATCCCCATCGGCAGCAACGTGTTCAGCGCTTCGCCGGCGAGTCGTGCGCGAAACGCCTGGAGAAATCGCAGCGGCGCCGCGCCTTCGACGGTCCGCGTCCACGCGAGCGTTCGTGCGACCTCGCGAGCGCCCGACAGCAGCAACACCACCGCGAATCCCCATCCGACGCGACCGACGCCTTCGACGATCTGATCGACGCCCATGGTGCGCAACGAGCGCGCGAACAGGGTGATGCCGGCGATGAGGACGGCGATGCGGACGATTCGTCGTGCCGTCACCGCGCCACTCCGTCCGCGGCCGCTGGCGCCGGAGCGGTGCCGTCGATGGTCAATTCGACCTGCATCCACCAGCGTGGCTGATACGTCACCTTCAGTGGGACATCCGCGAACGACCCGGATGTCCCGTAGGTCATCGAGAAGCGCGTCTGCTCGCCGTCGTACCGACTCGTGACGAGGAAATCGCCAGCCGCGCCGGCGCCGTATTCGACGCTGCCGATCTGGACGTTCGCGATCTTCTGGACGCGCGTCTGCCGCAGCTCGTAGAGACGGCCGTGATACACATACGCGATCGGAGCGGTCGACATCGCGTGCATGGCGTCGGTGAGCGCCGCCAGAAATCCTGGCCGCGTGCCAGGCGGCAGTCGAAGAGCGCGCGATGTTCCAGCCGGCGATTCGCGCCGTACCAGATCCAGGGCCGCTCCGATCTGGCGGGCGGTGTAGTCCTGAGGCGCCGCGATCGTCGTCACCATCGAACTGGCGCGGTCGCCATCGACGGTCGCGCGAATCACCTTGAATGGATGACGGCCGGCGGCCTGTGTGCGCAGGTTGGCGTCGGCCTGTTCGAGCGACTCCTCGTCGGATTCCGTCATCAGGCCAATCACCTGAGCCGCTGCACCCTGGATGTCCTCCTCGATATAGCCCCAACGGTTGATCCGGCGCGGCGCCCGATCGGGATCGGACCCGATCAAGAGCGAATAGCGTGTGCGGTCGGGCGTACGTTGGCGCGTCACGGTGGCGTCGCCGACGCCGCTGCGACCAATCCAGAACAGCAGCAGGGGTCGAATGCGCGCCGCCATCGAGTAGTGATACTGCTCGGCGTGCACGCTCGCCTGGAATGCGAGCAGGACGACAACGGTGGCCGCCATGCCCCGACGGCCACTCATTGCAGGACTCCGGGTCGCGCCGGAACGGTCACTGGTTGCGGCCCGCGCCAGGTGACGCTGGCTGGCGGCGTCCGGCGCGCGAGCGTGTAGATGCGCCGCTGCCGCCCGTCCATGTAGATACGCGTCAGGAGCTCGGCGAGCAGACCGAGCCCGATCAGCACGACGCCGGTCTGGATCAGCACCGCGCTCAGCAGCAGCAACGGGCCGTGCGCGAGAAACACCGGCGCGCCGGTCACGACTTTGGTGACGACGATCCAGCCGCCGCCCAGCGTGCCGGCGGCGACGCTGCTGAAGCCGATCGGTCCGAAGAAATGCAGCGGCCGGGTCACATATCGCAGGAGGAATCGAACGGTGATGAGATCCGCCGCGACCCGCCAGGTGCGTGACAGACCGTAGTGGGATTGATTCTGTGGGCGCGGAATGTTGGCGATCGGGACCTCCGCGATCCGCGCGCCGCCCCAGCTCGCCAGCGCCGGAATGAATCGATGGAGGTCGCCGTACAACCGGATGCGCTTGATGACGTGCGCGCGATACGCCTTGAACGTCGTGCCGAAATCGTGAAGCTCGACGCCCGATAGCTTCGCCATCATCCAGTTCGCGACCTTCGACGGCAGACGGCGCGTCCACAGGTTGTCGACCCGCTGCTCGCGCCATCCGCTGACAATGTCGTAGCCTTCGTGCAGTTTGGCGATCAGCTTGGGAATCTCCTCCGGCTCGTGCTGGAGATCGCCGTCCATCGCCACGATGATCTCGCCGGCCGCGGCGTCGAACCCGGCGGCCAGCGCCGCCGTCTGTCCGTAATTCCTCGCGAGCGGAATCAGCCGCACCTGCGGATCGCGGGTCGCGATGGCCGACAGCGCCTCGGCCGTGCCGTCGCTGCTGCCGTCGTCCACGTAGATGATTTCCGAGGACAGGCCGATCAGGAACAGCACCGCCGCCAGCCGGCGATGAAGCTCGTCGATCGTCCCGACTTCATTGAAGAGCGGCACCACGATCGACAACCGTGGTGCGCCCGGAGTGTTACGAGACATGACGAACGCTCCTTGTGATGGTGTGCGTGAGGTCGTGGCCCACCAGCGCGATGCGCTCGCTGAGAATCAGCGCGCGCGTGTCGGGGCGGCACAACAGGTCGAGCTCCTGCTTGCGCGACTCGAGCAGGCGGGTGCTCATGCCGGTCAGGGCATCGTCCACGTATCCGGGATGCAGCATCAGCTCCGTGACGCCGGAACCGATCGCCCTAAGTAGGCCGTGCAGTGCCGGTTTGTCGACGATGCCGGTGTGGATGCGCCCGATGAAGTGCGGTGTGCGCAGCCCGAGCGACGCCGCAGTCCGCCAGTTGCGCCGCGCCCACGGCCACATGGCCGCGTTCAACAGCGCCTGACGTCGCGCGGTCCAGCCGTCGCGGCCGACGTCGGGCGGAGACCATCGCGACAATCGCTCGTACGGAACGCGTACAACTGGAATGCCGAAGCGCACCGCCAGCCGGGCGACCACGGAAAAGATCGGGGGGTACGCATGGACGTGCTTGTGCGCGTCGAGATGGGTCAACTGGACGCCTGCGCGGAGGAGCCGTTCGATCTGTGCCGTCAACTCCCGCTCCACGTCCACGAGCGACACGCGCTTCTGCAGGCAGGCGACGATGAACGGCTTCCACGAACGGCGAAACCGTCCATCGCCTTCGACCAGCGTGGGTACGCGGGTGGGCGGGAGGATGGCGGCGCCGTCGATGAGCGTCAGATGCGCGCCCAGGCCCAGCGCCGGGTGCAATCTCGCGCGTCGAACGGCGTCCGCCGTGGCGGGAGCGTTCGCCAGGAGGCTCGCGCTCGTGAGGATTCCATGCTCGTGTGCATCGAAGATCCCGTCGTTGACTCCGGGGGTCAATCCGAGATCGTCCGCGTTGACGACAAGACGACGCAGCACGGCTTATCTCCCTGCGATTCGAAAGACCTGCGCGGCCAGTGCGCCGTTCGCGCGAAATTGCGCCCACGGCGTCTCGCGCGCACGCAACTGGTCAACGAGGAGGTGGTTCTCGAACGTCGTGTGTTCGGGCTGGACGATCACCCACGTTTCAGGTACGTCCGGCGGAACGCCGTCCGCCGACAACGCGTACGCGGAGATGTCCGACCGCCCCTGGAGGCGAAGGTAATGGGCGACGCTGGCGTTGGCATCGCTGACGATCACGGCCGAAGGCCTGGCTGCGGCGCCGATGCTCTCGACCGCTTCGCGTACGCCGTAGTCGTAGGTCTCTTCCGGGAATGTCGATCCGGGAGCCGCCAGGCGCGCCCCGATCGCGTTCTGGAACAGCGAATAGAACGGCGCCGACGCCTGAAGCGGTGCAACGAGTCCCGCGACGAACACGCCGATCGCGAGCGCAGATGCGGTGACGCGCGTCAATGGTGACAGCCACCCCTTGCGCAGCAGCCAGCTCGTCCCGGCGACGAGCCCGACGGCCGCGATGAGATCGAGGGTCGCGAGCATCGGCAGCGCGTAGCGGACGAACTTGGCGGCCATGAGCGAATAGGGCACGAGCACGAACACCACGAATACTCGCAGCAGGACGAAGCCGCGCTCGCGACGCCGGCGGACCATTTCGATCGCGCCAGGGACCGCGGCCGCGAGCAGCACGAGCGGCACTTTCGTGGCGAGCAAACGAAGGTAGTACGTCACTGGCACCCCGAGCGGCGAGATCGGGATGTTGCTGACGTACAGCGTGCCCGAGTACAGATACCCGTGATGGGCGAGCAGGCCGCCCTGGACATAGCTCACCGCGTAACGCCATGTCTCGGGCATCAGGATCGCCACGTCGGCGACGACGAAGGCGGCGGCCATTGCGCCGTAGTAGCGGACGCGGTTCGGTTTGTTCCGACCCGGATTGGGATCCGTGAGGACATTGAAGAGCGCGTAGATGCCGAGGTAGTGCGGCATGTACTTCGACGCGAGCATCAAGCCGAAGCACGCGCCACTGAGCGTGTACCAAGGTTGTGCGCCTTCCGGATCGTCGGTGCCGCGCCGTTTCGCGCGCTCGTAGCAGAGCACCGCCAGCAGGAAGAACAGCAGGAGGAACGTGTCCTCTTTGCCGATCCGATTGATCGCGACCGCGTTGACATCGAGTGCCCATACCAGCGCGGCAACCGCCGCCACGGTTCCGCCGAAGAGGAGATCGGCGATCCCAAACAGCACGATCGTCGTCAACGCTCCCGCCACAGCGTTCGGCAACCGGATGGCCGTTTCGAGCGACATCGCCTGTTCCGACGGCGCGACCCGATTCCACGCGCGAGCGAGATCGACGCTGCCCCACATCGCGAGCTTCATCAGCATCGGGTGTTCGGCGTTCGCGCCGAAACGGCCAGCGCGGTACTCCTCGATCGCATGGACTTTATTGATCTCGTCTTCGCTGAGACCGTAGGTGGAGAGTCCGCCGACTCGGACGCCGAACGCGAGCACGGTGGCGATCGCGAGGACGATGACCTTGACGTCTGCCCAGGGCAACCCGAGGCTGAAGACGTCCTGCCAGGTCGTGGCGCGCGCTGAACCGTAGGCGATGGCCGGCACGTCGCGCTCAAACGGCAAATCGCGATCCACTGACGGCCGATCGATCAGCGCAACGTAGACAGTGTCGATTCAGAGAGTTATGTGATGGACGAACCGGCGTCAAATGTTGGTGCGCCGATCCGTCGTTGCACACATGCACGCACAATGTGCCTGCACGCACGCATCATGTCGCGCCGATGCCCGAATACTGTTGGCTGGGTGTGGCGCAGAGATTGCCAAAGCAGAATGACAGCCGAGGGCCGGAACGCGCTGGCGAGCTTTCACGAATGGCGCCCGCGGCTCGTCATCACCGACCTGCGCATGGCGCCGATGAACGGCATTGAGCTCTGTCGGCAGATTCGAGCGCAGTCCAATGTGCCGATTATCGTGGTGTCTGGCGAGGACGATAACGTATCCAAGATCGAAGCGCTCGATTCGGGCGCGGACGACTACGTCGTGAAGCCGTACAACGCCGGTGAGCTGCTCGCGCTGGTCCGCGCGGTGCTGAGGCGCGGCGTGGACACGGCCGACTCCGCTGGTTCGCTCGACGCCGGCGATGTCCTCATCGACTTCGATGCCCGTCGCGTGTACGTCGGCGCCAGCGAGGTCCGGCTGACGCCCAAGCAATTCGACTTGTTGGTGTACCTGGCGCGACGTCCCGGCCGCGTCGTTCCGCATGCGCGGCTGCTGGCGGCGGTCTGGGGAGTGGAGTATT
>Ga0075425_100008950_pt1 | contig 10644 bp, 3 predicted proteins | sample SoiMethybrSBSTD4_FD_75300 | JGI IMG/M metagenome (GOLD analysis project Ga0075425, IMG submission 75300) | Bulk soil microbial communities from a Populus tree surrounding site in Tennessee, USA - Soil MetaG P. TD hybrid SBSTD4 | ecosystem: Environmental > Terrestrial > Soil > Tree plantation...
TTGCCGCGCGCCTGCTCGGGACTCATGTAAGCCGCCGTGCCGAGAATCACACCGGCACGTGTCGCCTGGTTGGGCAGTGTCGGTGAGTGCGAAAGATTGGGATCCGACCCGCTGGCCGTGCCGCCGCTCGCCATGGCCAGACCGAAGTCGAGCACCTTGGCGTCGCCCGCGCTCGTGAACATGATGTTGCCCGGCTTGAGATCGCGGTGCACAACGCCGCGCTCGTGCGCCGCATCGAGCGCCGCCGCCACCTGGCGCGCCATGTCGAGTGTGTCAGAAAGCGAAAGCGGTCCGCGTGCGAGCCGATCGGCGAGGGTCTCGCCGTCGACAAGCTCGAGCACCAGGTAACGCGCGCCGGACACTTCTTCGAGGCCGAGAATTCCTGCAATGTTCGGGTGCGACAGCGACGCAAGCAGCTTGGCTTCGCGCTCGAAGCGCGCGAGGCGCTCGGGATCCGCGGCGAAGGCCTCGGGGAGCGCCTTGATGGCGACGTCGCGGCCGAGCCGCGCATCGCGCGCGCGGTACACTTCACCCATGCCGCCCGCGCCGAGAGGCGAGAGAACTTCGTACGGACCGAGCCGCGTGCCGGGATTGAGACTCATGCGCGGTGCCTACCGGTTGACGAGCGACCCGAACTGGGTCACGACCTCGATGCCCCCGCTGGCCGTACCGCGCGGCGACTGCAAGAGGAAGAAGCGTTCGCCATCAGCGGTACAGGTCCAATAGTGGAGCGTGGGACTGCCCGGCCGCGGCGCGGTGAAAAGCGCATGTGGCGTGCCGGGATGAAACCCATCGTGGGCGTCGATGCTCACCGCCATGATTCCGGACTGGCTCTCAAAGACAATTTCAGTCCCGCCCTTCGTCCATACCGGCCAGATTCCAAAAGCGGTCGAAATCTGCCAGCGGCCGGGTGTTCCCGTGAGGCTTTGCACGTACACCTGCGGCGGGCCGCCACCCTCGTTGGTCGTGTACGCTGCCCACTTTCCGTCCGGCGAGAGCACGGTCTGCGCCATGATCTGATCGACTCCCACTACGGGGCGCAACGCCGCACCGCTGCTGTCCGGGTTCGCCGCGAACGTGCCCTTGAAGGTCGGTGGCGTGACCATCAGTCTGCCCAGCGATGGCGACCACTGGCTCAGCATCCACGCTCCGACTGCACTCATTGGAATCTTGGTGCGCTCCCCGAGCCCGTCCGACGACGCCACGAGCACGGTTGACTTGCCGCCATTGTCGGAGAGCATGCACGCAAAGCGCCGGCCATCCGGCGACCACACCGGCATGCTGGCCGAATTTTGATCCAGTGTGAGCTTGGTTTCGGTTCCGCGCTCGAGATCGCGCACGACGACCTGCTTCACGGCCGCACCGTTGTCGCGTGATTCGAGCAGCACGCGGCGACCGTCGGCCGGAACGGCAGGATTGGAGAAGAAGCCGCGCGTGATTACTGCTCCCACCTGCTTGCCGCCGCGGTCTGCCTGCACCAGTGACTGCGCGGGCAAGTCTTCGCCGCGCGAATACGCCAGCACACCCGTCGTTGCAATCGAGAAGTGTCCCGCCGCACCTCCCACGCGCACGTTCTCGGCGAGCGTGAGTGGTTCCCCGGTGAGCTCTTCCTTGTCGAGATCGATCTTCTGCGCCACCAGTGACGTGCCCTTCAAATACAGCAACCAGTCACCCGGCGCGTACTCCACGCGTCCGTCCGACTTGCCGAGCAGCTTGGAATCGAGAGAACCGACCCGTCCGAGGCGGATGTCGCCGGTAAGCCCGGCCGTGCTGCTGAGATTTCCAATGAAGAGGAAGCGCTTGCCGTCGGGAAGGAAACACGGCCACGCGCTCCCGATCTCGCCGTTCTTGCGGTCGATGCGCGACGCGGGCTTGAGTTCTCCGCCGCGCGCGGGAACCACCAGCAGCGAATCCGTGAAGCGCCCGTCCATCAGGATGAATCCGCCCGCGCCCCAGCTCAGGTCGGAGCCGCCGCGCGTCTCGCATACCACGGTGGGAGTTCCGCCCGTCACCGCGACGCGCTGGATCTTGCCGCCCGCCACGAACGCGATCTCCTTGCTGTCCGGCGACCAGTACGCGCGCGCGAGACCTTCGCTGCCGAGAATCGGCCGCGCGACGGTCTGGTCGAGGGGACGCAGCCACGCCTGGGTTTTTCCCGTCGAGTCCGCCCCCTGGACAACCAGGTAGCGTCCGTCCGGAGAGACGCGCGGCCACATGTAGTCCGTCATGGACGGAATCGCTTCGGTGCGGAAGCGGTACGCCGGCGACGGCATGTGCGCGCGCGGCCACAGCCACGCCACGCCCGCGGCTCCGGCGATGATTGCGAGCGCCGCCACTGCCCACGCCACCCACAACGCCGCGCGCGACCGGGGCGCCGCTGTCACCGGAGCGGGAATGCCGGCCTGCGAGCCGCCCTCGGCGATCCACTGCAGTTGCAGCTTCACATCGTGCGCGGTCTGCACGCGTTCGTCGGGCGACTTGGTGAGGCACGCGCGCACCAGCTTGTCGAGCGCAGGCGGCATCATCGGCGCCACCTGCGAGATGGGCGCGGGCTCGGCGTTCATGATCGAGCCGATCAGCGAGGCCTGGCTTTTCCCCTCGAAGGCGCGCTTGCCCGTCGCCATCTCGTAGAGCACGCAGCCCAGCGCCCACACGTCGCTGCGCACGTCGGTTTCCTGTCCCTCGAGCTGCTCGGGCGACATGTACTGGAACGTGCCCACGATACTGCCTTCGGCCGTGAGGGGCTGCGCGATGGTCGGCGATTGCGACAGCGAGGCCATCGTGACGCCGCTGCCGGGCGCACCCGTCATGCCCGTCGCGCGCGCGAGGCCGAAGTCCATCAGCTTGACGCCGCCCTTCGTCAGCATCACGTTACCGGGCTTCAAATCGCGGTGGATGACACCGGCGCGGTGCGCGCGGTCGAGGGCGTCGGCAATCTGCGCGCCGATCCTCAGCGTATCGGAAGGCGGAAGCGCCCCACGCAGAATGCGCGCGGCGAGCGTTTCACCGTCCAAGAGCTCCATGACGAGATAGTCGGTCTCGCCCTCGCGGCCGACATCGAAGAGCGTGCAGATGTTGGGGTGATTGAGCGACGAGACGGTTTTCGCTTCGCGTTCGAAGCGAGCGCGCACTTCGGCGTTCGCGGAGAGGTGTTGCGGCAGAACCTTGATCGCGACGTCGCGACCGAGGCGCGTGTCACGGGCGCGATAAACTTCGCCCATCCCGCCCGCGCCGAGCGGGGAGACGATCTCGTAAGGACCAAGTTTCGTACCGGGGGAAAGGCTCACGTGAAGGGCGAGATTAAATCAGTCGCGCCCGCGACGCCACGCTTTTCGCGCTTCCAACCCCGGGACGCTACAGGAGATCGCGCAGCTTTGCGGTCAGCTTCCGGGACTTGCCGTCGCGCATGACGGTGAGCGTGACCTTCGTGCCCGGCTTTCCGTTCGGGATCTTCTCGTCGAACTGGACGCGATCGAGCGAGGCCACCGGTTGCCCGTTGATTTCAGTCACCAGGTCCCCCTCCTTGAGACCGGCCTGTTCGGCCGGCGAGCCGGGGAGTACCTGCGCGACACGCGTCTCGTTGCCGATCCGGGCCAGCTCCGCGCCCAACCGCGAATAGCTTGCGGGGTCGGCGTAGTGCGCGCCCGGTTCGAACCACACCTGCCGGCGTTCGTAGTCGAGAGTCACGGTGAAGCGCTCGAGCAGTTCGTTTCCGATGTTGCCGGCGTAGTCTTCGCTGGCCAGCGCTCCGCTCTCTGTCGTCGAGAGGCCGACCAGCGGCTTGTCGATCCGGTACGGACCGAGCTCGATCGACTTCATGCGCGCGAGCTTGCTTTGAAAGAGTCCTCCCACACCGCCATTGGTGGTGGTGATGGTCTTCGCGGCTTTCGCGATCAGGTCGTTCTTCTTGACGAAGGGCGTGTGCAGATCGATGAGCGCGTCGCTGCCGACGTCGAGTCGCGCGCCGCCTTCATAGGCGCCGTCGACCTTTACTGTCACGACCGGCACGGTGCCCGCCAGTGTCATCGGGAGCGCCGTGCCTTTGCCATCGTACTTGAAGGATTTCGGGTCGAAGAAGGAGAGCTGACGGCCGTCGAAGTCGATGCGCGTGACGAACTGTCCGATCACGTCGAAACCGATGATGCCCGCGCAGTCGCGCCAGAAAAACGGCGCCAGGACCGAGTTCACATTGACCACCGCCACCTTGAGGCCGCGCACCCCAACGCCGTCTCCGTCGGACGAGACGATACGCAGCGAGTCAACCGTGGCAAACGACGCTCGCCCCTGCGACGACGCGCCCCCCATCGCCTGCATGCTGCCCGCGGTGGTGAGCCCGATGCCGGCTGCGTACGTGCTGTCGAGCACGGACACGCTGGCGCCGGTGTCAAAGATGAAATCGGCCGGCGGCCGGCCGTTGATGGACGCGCGCAACCACACGTGCTTCCCGATGTACTGGAAAGGCATGCGCGCCGTGCCGCGCGTCTTCTGCCAGGTCACGCCACTGGCGCCCGAAGCGGCGGGGGGTGCAAAGCGCTCGTCGGGAATGTCGGCGGGAAAGTCGACGTTGTCGACCTGGATGGTGGCCGTGTTGGCGGCCATTCCCGGCGTCTCCTGCACCGTCTTGAACGGCATCATCCAGCCACCGACCGCGCGAAAGTCCGAGTTGGTGGCGATGATGCTCACCTGGTCGCGCTTCATGATCGAGCGCACGATGAGACCCGTCTTCTTGTCGAATTCGAGCTGCCCCTTGCGCCCCGTCGGCGGCTGCACGTCGAGCACGGTGAACGTGCCGAGGGAATCCGTGACCTCGCCCGCAACTGTCACGGTGCCTCCGCCCTGATCGGGTTCGAGCCAGCAATCGTTCTCGAACCACGCGCCTCCGATCGCGTCCTCGAGATCCTTCCCATCGAGGGGAACGATCTTTCCGTTGGGATCGGTGCGCGCGGCGCTCTTGTCGCTCGTCCAGTCGCGAATCGTGAATGGCCCGAGCGTCACCACGTTGGCCTGCTTGCCGGGCGCTTCGCGCCAGCCCTCGATGGAACCCTTGAGTCCGTAAGCGCTGAGAGAACCGGTGAAGTGACGGAAACGCGTTTTCTCGAACGCTGCGCGCCCGCCCGACGCCTGGACGAAGCGGTCGATCACCGCCTGCGCCCCCGGCGTGATGGTGGCCCGGGCGACGACGGGTGAAAGGAACGCGAGCGCCACGCTGGCGCCGAGAAGCAGTGGTGAGTACTTCATGGTTGGTCTTACTCCCGTATGAAATGCGCGATGCAATCTCTGCCCGCGCATTACTTCGAATGGCTCAAAAGCTGCGGCCAGTTGAGCACGATCTCCAGGCGCGAGAGCGCCGAAGTATCCTTCGCGACGGCGAGCAGCCACTTCCCGTGCGCGACCCCGACAAACTGATTCGTCGGTCCGAGATGGTACAACCGGCGGATCGTCCCCTGGCTGAACCCGTTCGCGGTGGAAACCGGGACCTGGTAGACCACCCCGTCAGAAGAACCCACGAATAATTCGTCGCCGCGCTCGCCCCACAGCGTGCCGGCCGGATTGCTCACCATGATCTGGTACTTGGATCCGGGCACCGGGAACGACTGCACGTAGAGTGATGCATGTGCGCCTTCGGTCACAACGTAGGCCAGCCACTTTCCGTCCGGCGAGAGCGACCCCTGCTGCTCTTGGCCCGGCGTGCGCTGGTAAGCGCTCGCGGTTCCGCTGTTCGCGTCGACCTTCCACATGTCGCGGTTGCCGCTCGAGTCGGCGCACTGCGCCACGATCCAGTGCCCGTCGCGCGACCAATCGGTCGCGCTGTTGAACATGGCAGGCCCGCGAAACAGAAGCGAGTCCGCGCCGCTGCCGTCGGTCGACTTGGTGTAAATCTGCCAGCCGCGCGCCTGCGAGAGCCGCGAGAATGCGACGCGCTTCTCGTCGGGCGACCACACCAGCGATGTGATCCGCCGGTTCTCGAAAGTGAGACGCGTCCTCACCTGGGTGTTCAAGTCCATGATGAACACGTCGCTCGGGTCAACGTTGGCGTACGCGAGCTTGTCGCCGTTGGGCGAGAGTGCCGCGGTATCGTAGGAGATGTCGTCCACGGCCTTCCCGATCGGGGTGCCGTCGGCGCTGCGCCATTCCAGGCTCTGATGGGGATTGCTCCAGTGCTCGACCACCAGCGTGCCCAGCGCGTCCGCGGTGATATTGCTGTAGCCGAAGTTGCTCGCACTCACCGGGTCCACGATCAACTCGCGGTCGCCGATGGCACGCATGGTTGAGTCCACGCGCTGCGCGAGCAATCGCCGCCGCACCGAGTTGACACCGCTGTCCAGGAACAAGAGGTATCCGGGGGCCGTCCACACCGCACCCGATCCGCCCTCGCACACCTCGCTGGCCTTGCCGCCGCCGAGCGACGCGCGATAGGTGATCACCTTGTCACCCGCTCCCACCGCCGTGTAGAGAAATTCCTTTCCGCCCGGCAGGAACTGCGGATAACGATGCCCGCGTTCGCCCCGCGCGGTGTCAAGGGACGTGATGGGCGTGGCATCGCCGCCGTTGACGGACACGCGTGAGATCGGCCCCTGGTTATTGGGCGCGAACACGATGACGCCGTCCGGCGACCAGGAGCCACCGCGTGAATCGGGCGCGTCGCACAACACCGACGGCGAGCTCGCATCGAGCGCGATCTTCAAGAGCTTCCCCGATGCGAAGAATCCGATCGCGCGACTGTCGGGCGACCAGAATGGCAGCGACGCCTTGTCCGTGCCGGGGAGCGCACGCGACGTCGCGCTCGCCAGCGAGCGAATGAACACGTGGCTCGTGCCCGAGCTGTCGAACGCGGTGAACGCAAGCATGTTGCCGTCGGGTGAGAGCGCCATCTCGGCCGGCGTGCCGAGCACAGTGCCCGGCGGATTGTCGATCGAGAAGCGCATGAGCGACTTCAACTCCGCTTTGCTCGCGCCCGGACCCAGGTTGTAAGCCACCGCGAGCACGGCCACGACCGCCGCCGCAATCCATCCCATGGCACTGCGGCGCAGGTTGCGACGGCGCGTGATGGCGGGCGCGGTGTGCTGCGTCGAGCTGGCCGCGATCCAGTCGAGCTCGCGGCGCACATCGCCAGCGGTCTGCCATCGATCCATCGGATCCTTGGCGAGGCACTGTTTCACGAGTCGTTCCAGAGACGGCGGTGAGAGCGGCGCGAGATCGCTCATCGCGCGCGGCTCGTCGCGCATGATCGACGAGATGAGGCTCGCCTGCGTTTCGCCTTCAAAAGCGCGCTTGCCCGTCGACATTTCATACAGCACGCAGCCCAGCGACCAGATGTCGGTGCGCGCATCGACGTCGCGCCCTTCGAGCTGCTCGGGCGCCATGTACTGGAAGGTCCCGACGATGGATCCTTCGGCGGTGAGCGGCTGTGCCACCGTGGGCGACTGGGTCATCGCTGCGCCGCTTCCGCTGCGCGGTCCCGCGAGCCCGGTGGCGCGCGCCAGACCGAAGTCCATGAGCTTCGCCCCGCTGCGCGTGAGCATCACGTTGCCGGGTTTCAGATCGCGGTGCACCACGCCCGCGCGATGCGCGCGCTCGAGCGCGTCGGCGACCTGGGCGCCGATCTTCAAAACCTCGGGAACCGGGAGCGGGCCCTTCGCGATGCGATGCGCGAGCGTCTCGCCCTCGATCAGCTCCATGACCAGGTAGTCCGTCGAGCCTTCGCGGCCGACGTCGTGGAGCACACATATATAAGGATGGTTGAGCGCGGAGACGGTCTTCGCCTCGCGTTCGAAGCGGGCGCGCACTTCGCTGTTGGACGAGAGATGCTGCGGCAGCACCTTGACCGCAACCTCGCGGCCGAGGCGCGTATCTTTGGCGCGATACACCTCGCCCATGCCACCCGCGCCGAGCGGCGCGAGGATTTCATAAGGACCAAGTCTGGTTCCGGCTGCGAGGGCCATGCTACTTCGGCTGGAGAGTCTGCACCCAGTTGGTGACCACGGCAAGGGGCTCCGCTTCGTCGCCGCCCAGCGTGTTGATGATGAACGACTGGCCGTCGGGACTGGCTTCCACGGTTTGACCGTCCACGCGCTGGAAAGCCTGGAAGAGCGCGGTTTCTCCCGACGCGTGCAGCACGTTGCCTTCGACGCTCACCGGCACCGCCATGACCATGCCATCCGCGCGATTGTAATAGATCTCGCGCGAATCGCCCCGCCAGCGCGGCCGCGTTCCACCGGCCGTCGACACCTGCCAGCGCGCCGACAATCCCTCACCGGGTGCCGGCACCGGTGACACGTAAACGTCCGAGTGCCCGGAGACCTCGGCATCGAACGCGATCCACTTTCCATCCGGCGAGAAACGCGCGCCGAAGAAATTCTCCGTATCGGGGACCAGCATATGCGGTGATGGATCGCCGGTCAGTGATCGGATCCACAGCGCTCCCAGCGGCCGGTTACCGTTTGCCCTTCCGACTCCATACAACATCCAGCGGCCATCATGACTCACGTCGAGCGGCCACACATCGTGGGCCGGGTCTTCCAGAATCAGTTTCCGCTCGTTCAGACCATCGACGCGGGCCTGGAAGATGCGATAACGCAGGTGATCGCGCCCGGTGTACAGGACATTGCTTCCGTCCGGGAGCCAGACCGGCGAATTGTCGTCGTCGGGATTTTGCGTCACGCGCGAGCGCGTGCCCGTGGCCACCTCGGACGTCCAGATATCCGCGAGCGGCTGTTGCTGCCACTCGAAGGCAATGCGCCGGAAATCGGGGCTGGCGTTCACGGAGAGAATGTTCCCGACGGGCGAGATGTTTCGAATGCGGCGGCCCGAGCGGTCATACAGTGCGACGCGGTTGGTCCCCGAGGTTCCTCCCAGTCCGTACACGAGTACACCGTTGTTGCTCGCGCTGACGGGGCTGTTCCACGTCGAGCCGTCCAGCTGCATGGCTTCGTGCGTCGCGCGCGGCTCACCGCGCGTCGTCCGGCTTCCCGCGTCGAATGCCTGCGCCATGAGCGTACTGTCGCGAACGAAAAGCAGAAACCCATTCGAGTAGATGGCGCTGCTGCGCGATTCGAGCAGCTTTACGGGCTTTTCCCCATCGAGCGACCCGCAGTAGATGGCGGAGGCCGGACCGTTGGGGAGGTGACTGGCTCCCAGGTAGATGAAATGCTTCCCATCGGGGAGGAATTGCGGGAAGCGATTGGTCGTCGTCACGGTGGTGTCGAGCGTGGTTGCGGCCTGCGGGGCCCCACCGGAATCGGAAACACGAAACAGCCCGGACCCATACGTCGGCGTGTAGATGATGACGCCGTCCTTTGACCATGCCCCACCGCGCGCGGACTCGATACCGCCCACGAGTGTCACCACCGAACCCGTCGCCAGATCGAGGCGGCGCAGCTTGTCGAACGTGAAGAACGCGATCGACTTGTTGTCCGGCGACCAGAACGGATAGCTCGCGCCTTCGGTGCCGGCCAGCGGTCGTGCGGTCAAATCATCGAGGTGCCGGAGCCACAGACGCTTTCCGCCGCCGCCGCCAACCGCATCGAAGACGAGCATGGTGCCGTCGGGTGAAATGGCGGGCGGACCCGAATCATCGCCCGTGATCTGCAGGCGTGTGGCGGGCGGGGCGGGAATCATGGTGCGCGTGACGGGTCGGGGAGCATCCAGCTTCGCCTTGAAATAATTGACGCCGAGCAGCGCGCTCGATATCGCCAGCGATGCCACGATCGACCACAGGAAGCGCTCCCGCAGTCTCCGTTTCCGCGCGAGCGGTTTGGGCACACCAGCCTGAGACCCGCCTTCGGCCACCCATTTGAGCTGCAGTTTCACGTCGTGCGCGCTCTGGATGCGGTCGGCAGCATCCTTGGTGAGCATGGCCGAGACCAGCCTGTCGAGTGCGGGCGGCGTCATGGGAGCAACCTGCGAAATCGGCGCGGGTTCGCTGCCCATGATCGACGTGATGAGCGACGCCTGGCTCTTGCCCTCGAAGGCGCGTTTGCCCGTCGCCATTTCGTAGAGGACGCAACCAAGCGCCCACACGTCGCTGCGCGCGTCGGCTTCTTTGCCCTCGAGCTGTTCGGGCGACATGTACTGGAAGGTGCCCACGATGGTTCCTTCCGCAGTAAGCGGATGCGCAACCGTCGGTGACTGCGTGAGCGCCCCAAGCGTTCCGCTGCCGGGCGCTGCGGCGAGACCGCTGGCGCGCGCCAGGCCGAAGTCCATGAGCTTGGCGCCGCTGCGCGTGAGCATGATGTTGCCGGGCTTCAAGTCGCGGTGCACGATGCCGGCGCGGTGCGCGCGGTCGAGCGCGTCGGCGATCTCGGAACCGATGCGGAGCGTATCGGCGAGCGGAAGCGCTCCTTTCGCCAGGCGCGTGGCGAGCGTCTCGCCTTCGATCAGCTCCATCACGAGGTAATCCGTGTTGCCGTCGCGGCCGACGTCGAAAAGCGTGCAGATATTCGGGTGATTGAGCGACGACACGGTTTTTGCTTCGCGCTCGAAACGCGTGCGCACTTCCGCATTCGCGGAGAGGTGCTGCGGCAGCACCTTGATCGCCACATCGCGCCCCAGGCGCGTATCGCGTGCGCGATACACCTCGCCCATTCCGCCCGCGCCGAGCGGTGAGACAATTTCGTAAGGGCCGAGGCGTGTGCCGGCGTTCAG
>Ga0075425_100008951_pt1 | contig 10643 bp, 9 predicted proteins | sample SoiMethybrSBSTD4_FD_75300 | JGI IMG/M metagenome (GOLD analysis project Ga0075425, IMG submission 75300) | Bulk soil microbial communities from a Populus tree surrounding site in Tennessee, USA - Soil MetaG P. TD hybrid SBSTD4 | ecosystem: Environmental > Terrestrial > Soil > Tree plantation...
CCGAAGTTCTGCTCGATGAAGATCACCCAGGAGGTCCGCGACTACGCCGCGACCCACGGCCTGCCCGAAGAGACGGTCGCAGTCGTCCACGGCTTGCGGGAGAAGGCCGAGGAGTTCAAGAAGAGCGGAGGAGAGATCTACCGGGCCGTCTAGCCTCACCGGTTTCGAGCGCCGGCTCCGCCGGCGCAATCGGTCCTGGGGAGGCTTCGGAGGGGGCCTCGACGGCCCCCTCCGATTTAAAACTTGATCGCGAAGCCGAGCTCCACGGAGTGGTTGCGGATCTCGTCGAGATTGATGCGCCGCCCCCCATTGTCGATGTTGCCGCTGTCGATGTGGATGTATCGGTAGCCCAGCGAGAGATCGAGCAACTTGTTAAATTCGTAGCCGACGCCCACTCGCGCTTGATACGCGAATGCCGTCCGCGTTTCGTCGATGTCGACCTTCCGACCGCCAAAGAACGTGGCGATCATCTGCTGATCGTTGTTCACGCGCGCCCCGCCGAGACCGAAGCCGACGTAGGGCTTGAACGGTCCCAGGACGGGAAGCTTCAGGTCATAGTAGGCGTTCGCCATCAGCAGATAGCTCTTGACGGATCCGTCGACGTCGACGCCGCCTTCGCGCTTGAGGGGGCTATAGATGAATCCGAACTCGCCTTCGGCGCGCAGACCGAAGGGGAAGAAGTATCCGACGGCGCCGCTACCGGTCAACCCGACCTTGTACTCGTCCGTCAGGCGGGGGGAGCCGACGAACCCGTTGTCCGTATCCGGCGTGATGCCTGGACCGCCACGGACGGCGGCATAGAAGTTCTCGGCCGACGCGAGGCCGGGGATCAGGGTCACCGCCACAGCGAACAGCGCCACCGACGTCAGCTTCCTCATGGAGCCTCCTCGTACGATGTGCCGCGTGCAGCCGAGCGTCCATGGTTTCACACCGCGCGCACCGCCGTCAAGAATACGCTGCCGAGGAGCGCCACGACTACGCCGGGGCGCGACGAGCGTTGGGGGCTTGGGGGCCATTTCGGGGCCCCCCAACCCATCAGATCAGATCCGGATCGATGCCGTGCTCGGTGAGCTTCTTGCGGAGGGTGTTGCGGTTGATGCCGAGGATCTGCGCCGCGCGGACCTGGTTGCCGCCGGTCTCGCGCAGCACGGCGCGGAGCAGCGGCTTCTCCACGAGGCCGATGATGAGGTCGTAGAGGTTCGCGCTGGAGCGCTCGCGCAGGCCGCGCACGCACTCGAGTAGCTTGCGCTCGACGATCTCCTCGAGGGTGGCGTCGACGGCGACCGACGCGGCCGCCGACACGGGACCGATGGGCAAGTGCTCGGGCAGGATCACGCCGTTCTGCGCGAGCACCATCGCCCGCTGGATCACGTTCTCGAGCTCGCGCACGTTACCCGGCCACTCGTGGCCGACCAGCCGGTCGAGCGCCTCGGGCGCGACCCCCCGCTCGCCCAGCGAGTCGGCGTACTTCGCCAGGAAGTGCTCGACGAGGAGCGGCACGTCGCGGCGGCGCTCGCGGAGCGGCGGCAGGTTGAGGGTGACGACGTTGAGCCGGTAGTAGAGGTCCTCGCGGAAGAAGCCCTGGCGGATCGCCACCTCCAGATCGCGGTTGGTGGCCGCCAGCACCCGCACGTCGACCCGGATCGACTCCTGGCCGCCGACGCGCTCGATGGTCCGCTCCTGCAGCGCGCGCAGGAGCTTCGTCTGCAGCTCGACCGGCATGTCGCCGATCTCGTCGAGATAGAGCGTCCCCCCCTGCGCCAGCTCGAACTTTCCCAGGCGTCGCTCCTTGGCGTCGGTGAAGGCGCCGCGCTCGTGGCCGAACATCTCCGACTCGAGCAGCGTGCCCGGGATGGCCGCGCAGGAGACGGCGACGAAGGCGCGTCCCGAGCGGCGGCTGTAGTGGTGGATGGCGCGCGCCACCAGCTCCTTGCCGGTGCCCGACTCGCCGCGCAGCAGCACGGTGACGTCGCTGCCCGCGATGCGGCCGATCGCCTTGTACACCTCCTGCATCCGCGGGTGCCGCCCGATGAGGGCGCTGAACTCCTTGACCTCCTGGAGCCCCGTGCGGAGGCGGGCGACTTCCTGGGTGAGCCGGCGCGCCTCGAGCGCGCGCTCGGTGAGCAGGAGCACCTCGTCGAGGTCGAACGGCTTGGCGAGGTAGTCGTAGGCGCCGCGCTGCATCGCCTGGATGGCGGTCTCCATGGTGCCGTGCGCGGTCATGACGATGACGTTGGCGTCGGGGCGACTCTCGCGCAGCTTGGCCAGGGCGGTCAGCCCGTCCAGGCCCGGCATGCGCACGTCGAGGAACACGAGATCGTACGGCTCGCTCCCGAAGGCGCGCAGCGCGCTCTCGCCGTCCTTGGCGGCGGCGACGTCGTAGCCGGCCTGCCGCAGGCCCTTCTCGAGGACCCAGCGCAGGCTGTCCTCGTCGTCGGCGATGAGGATCCGCGCGGGAGTCATCGGGCGACGGGGAGAAAACACGTCACGGTCGTGCCCCGGCCCTCGGTGGAGTCGACGTGGATGGCGCCGCGGTGCTCCTCCACGATGCGATGGCAGATGGCCAGCCCGAGGCCGAGGCCGCGCTCCTTCGTGGTGAAGAAGGGATCGAAGATCCGCGTGCGCGCCGCCACCGGGATGCCGCCGCCCTCGTCGCTCACCGCCACTTCCACCATCGTCCTCGGTCCGCCCCCCACGTCCATCTTGCCATAGAGGGGGTCGAGGCTGACGCGCGTCGACAGCGTGACGCGGCCCCCCGACTTCATGGCATCGAGCGCGTTGCGGACGAGGTTGTGGAAGACCTGCATCAGCCGGTCCTCGTCGCCGAGGATGGGCGGCAGGCTCGGATCGTAGCGGCGCACGAGCGTGACGCCGGCCTGCCGGGCCGCCTCCTCGACGAGCAGGATCACCCGCTCGAGGAGCTGGTGCGGGTTGAGCGGGACGCGTCGCACCTGCACCGGGCGTCCCAGGTCGAGCAGCGTCTCGATGATGCGGTTGACGCGATCGACTTCCTTCACGAGCACATCGGTGTACTCGGTGAGCCGGGGGTCGGCGCCGAGCTCTCGCGCCAGCAGCTGCACGGCGCCGCGAATCGCGCTCAGCGGATTGCGGATCTCGTGGGCGACTCCGACGGCCATGCGACCGGCGGCGGCGAGCGTCTCTCCGCGACGGACTTCGTTCTCGAGCTGCCGGATGCGCGAGACGTCGCGCAGCACGGCCACCGCGGCCTCGACGCTCCCGTCGCGCGCGAACAACGGCGCGGTGAGCAGGCTCACCGGCACGGCGCGCCCGTCGGTGGTGTCGATGGTCCCGTCGGCCTCGGACCGGCTCTCGCCGCTCGCCAGCGTCTCGGCCAGGCGGCTCACGACGGAGGCGTTGGGAGCGAACACGTCCTTCACGAGCCGTCCCTGGGCGCGGCGCGCGGAGCGCGCGGTGAGGACCTCCGCCGCCGCGTTCCAGAACACGATGCGCAGTCCTGCGTCGACCGCGATCACCGCGTCGGGCAATCCCGCAAGCACCGCTTCGTAGTTCATCGTCGCGGGAGCCGCGAGGCCGGCGTGCACCGTGGGTGGCCTGCGCTCGAAGCGACGTGGCTGCGGCCGTTCATGCTGCGAGCTGTAGATCGGGGATGGCGTTCAGCGTGAGGTCCGCGCGCTCGCCGGCCAGCAGCCGGGCGGTGCCGGCGGCCGCGATCATCGCCGCGTTGTCGGTGCAGAGCTGACGTGGCGGGATGTGCAGCCGCAGGCCGTGCTCGGCCGCCTCGGCGGTGAGCGCGGCCCGCAGCGGCCCGTTGGCCGCGACGCCACCCGTCAGCACCAGGCGCTTGGCGCCCACGTGCAGCGCCGCGCGGATGGTGCGACGCACGAGCATGCGCACGGCCGCGGCCTGGAACGACGCCGCCACGTCGGCGACGGCCTGGGAGGACAGCGGGCCGTGACGCTTGACGTAGAGCGACACCGCCGTCTTGATCCCGCTGAAGGAGAAGTCGCGCGTACCGTCGCTCATGCGGGCCGGCGGAAACGCGATGGCGCCAGGATCCCCGTGCTCCGCCGTCCGCTGGATCAGCGGCCCGCCCGGGAAGCCGAGGCCGAGGAGCTTGGCCACCTTGTCGAACGCCTCGCCGGCGGCGTCGTCACGCGTCTGGCCGATCAGCGCGTACGCGAGCGGCGCGCGCGCGTGATAGAGCGCGGTGTGACCGCCCGAGACGACCAGGGCCAGGAACGGATGCTCGGGAGGATCGTCGGTGAGAAACGCCGCGTAGATGTGCCCCTCGAGGTGATTCACCCCCACGAGCGGCTTGCGGTGGACATAGGCCATCGACTTCGCCACCGCGCACCCCACGAGCAGCGAGCCGACGAGCCCGGGCCCCTGGGTGACCGCGATGCCGTCCACGTCCTCGGCGCGCACGCCGGCATCCGCGAGCCCGCGCTCGACCACGGGCAGGACGATCTCGAGGTGACGGCGGGAGGCGAGCTCGGGGACGACGCCCCCGAACGGAGCGTGAACGTCGTCCTGCGAGGCGACCACGTTCGACAGAATGCGGCGCCCGTCAGCCAGGACGGCCGCCGAGGTCTCGTCGCAGGAGCTCTCGATACCGAGGACCAACATCTCGCGGCGGGGGCCGCTCGCACGGCCCCCGCCGAAGCTTACCGTGTCGCCGGCTGCGCCTGCGCCTGGCTCGAGTCCGGGCGCTTCTGCTCGATGATGCGCATGGTCTTGATGACGTCGAGCGCGCGCTGGAGCTGGACGTCCTTCTTCATCTCTTCCGCGGGGTCGAGCGACGGCATCGGCGGCTTGCCGCTCGGATCCTTCGGCACCTCGACCACGATGTCGGGGGTGATGCCCTTGCCGTGGATCGACCGGCCCTTCGGCGTGAAGTATTTCGCGGTGGTGAGCCGGAGCCCGGAGCCGTCGGACAGCGGGATGATGGTCTGCACGGAGCCCTTGCCGAAGGTCTGGACGCCGACCACGATGGCCCGGCCGTAGTCCTGCAGCGCGCCGGCCACGATCTCCGACGCCGAGGCGCTGCCCTGGTTGACCAGCACCACCATGGGGATGCCGTTGTAGCTCTTCTTGGCGTGCGCCGAGAAGCGCATGTTCTGGTTGCGGACGCGGCCCTCGGTGTAGACGACGAGCTTGCCGTCGTCGACGAACTTCTCGGTCACCTCGACGGCGGAGGTGAGAAGGCCTCCGGGATTGTTGCGCAGGTCCAGCACGATGGCCTTCACACCGTCCTTGGCGAACTTCTCGAGGACCTGGTCGAGGTCGTGCGCGGTCTGCTCCTGGAACTGCCGGAGCTTGACGTAGCCGATGCCGCCGCCGAGATCCTGGGTGCGCACCGAGTGCACGCGGATCTGCTCGCGCTGGATGTCGAAGTCCTTCGGCTCGGACCAGCCCTCGCGCACGATGCTGATGGTCACCTTGGTGCCGGGCTTGCCCCGCATCTTCTTCACGGCGTCAACCAACTGCATGTCCTTGGTGGCGAGCCCGTCGATCTTCACGATGCGATCGCCGGCCTGCAGCCCGGCCCGGTATGCGGGCGTGCCCTCGATGGGGGACACGACGGTCAGGATGTCGTCACGGAGCGTGATCTCGATGCCGAGACCGCCGAAGCTGCCCGAGGTCTCGACCTGCATCTCGCGGTAACTCTCGGGATCGAGGAACGAGCTGTGCGGATCGAGACCGCGGAGGGTGCCCTTGATGGCGCTGTAGATCAACTCCTTGGGAGCGACCTCGTCGACGTACTGGTTCTGCACGATGGACAGCACCTCGGTGAACAGGCGGAGTTGTTCGTAGGTCGCCCCGCTGTCCGTGCCCTTGCTGGCCACGGTGCCGCCCAGCGACAGCGTCAGCACGACGAGAAGTGAGCCAATCACGAACGCCTTCTTCATGGGTTCCCCCTAATGGCTGCTAGCCCCGCTGGCGGAGCCACTGCTCCGGATCCTGCGGCTTTCCCTGATAGCGTACCTCGAAATACAGGCGTGGACCGGCCAGGGACCCGGTCTCGCCCACGGTGCCGATGCGCTGAGCCTGCCTCACGTCGTCGCCTTCCTTCACCAGGATCTCGGCCACGTGGGCGTAGAGCGTGTAGTACTCGTTGCCGTGGTCCAGGATGATGAGATTGCCGTACCCCTTGAACCATCCCGTGTAGACCACGTGCCCGCCGTACACGGCGGCGACGTCCGTCCCGCCGGCCGCCTCGATGTCGACGCCGTTGCGGAAGGTCTTCGTGCCGAATCGCGGGTGGACCTGCGCTCCGAAGGCGCTGACGACGCGTCCGTCCGTCGGCCAGGGCAGCCGGCCGCGCAGCTCGCCGAACCCCACGCGCGGCGTGTCGCCGGGCGCGCGCGGAGGCGGGGCCTTGGCGACGCGGCGCTGCTTGGCCTGCAGATCGCGGATGAACGATTCGAGCCGGCGCGAGGCCTCGGTGAGCTCGCCCACCATGCGCTCGTGGTACGCGCGCTCGTCTCGCACGCGGGTGAGGAGGATGCGGCGCCTGCCGGCCTCCCGATCGACCTCGGCCTGCTCTCGCTTGGCCTCGGCGCGAAGGGCGGCCAGCTCGTCCTGCCGCAGCTCTTCTCGTCCTTTTCGATCCGCAAGATAGTCAGACGTTAGACGATACTCTCGAATCACACGGGCGTCCAGGGTGGCCAGGCTGCCGAGATGGCGGATCGCGGCGGCGCGGGCGACGACGTCGTCGCCGGTCAGGACGAGGGGTAACGCGGCCCCCTGCGCGTGGATCTTGTAGAGGGTCCGCAGCCGGCGGGCCAGCGCCTCCTGCTGTCCGCCGCGCGACGTCTCGAGCTTGTCGATCTCGCCGCGAAGACCTCGGATCTCGGCCTGGATCCGCTGGATGCGGCCGTCGAGCCGGGCCACCTCCTGCTGCTTGTCCGCCAGGCGCCGATCGATCTGCTCCAGCTCCGCCAGCAGCGACGTCTCCTTCCGCCGCGCCTCCGCCGCCTTCTCCCGCTCTTCCTTCAACTGCTTTTGCGTTTGCTCGAGCTTTCGACGCTCACTCTGTAGCGAATCATCCCGTTTCGGTTGCTGAGCCTGTGCCGAAACAATGGGCAACACGAGGCCTAGCACGATGACGATGATCGAGCGACGCATCATCGTCCTGGGCCGCGAGCCAGCCAGCCACCGAATGCGCCGAGGAGCGTGCCGGCCGCGACCAAGAACACGAGGTTGAGCGGCGACAGGAACTCGAGGCCGGGTAGGCCGATCGTGACGTTGAGGACAGGATCGAGGTGGGGAGCGGTCACGCGGTGGGCGACGCCGAGGGCTATCAGCGCGAGCAGGCCGCCGATCAGACCCTGCAGCATCCCCTGGAGCAGCAGGGGCAGCCGCACGACCATCTCCGCGGCGCCGACGAGCCGCATGATCTCTGTCTCGTGTCGTCGCGCGTAGAGCACGAGCGTGGTCGCGGTGGTCACGGTGAGGATGGCGGCGACGGCGAGGAGCGAGCCGACCCCCAGCCCGATCATGCTGAGCAGGCGCTGCCAGTGCGCGAGGCGCTCGACCCACTCCATGCCGCCGGCCACCTCGTCCGCCTCGGGGAGCATGGCCAGCCGCGAGATCAGCGCGCGCGTGCCGTCGGGCGTGGCCGCCGCCTGGGCCAGCGTGATCTCGATCGACGCGGGCAGCGGATTCGACGGCAGGTGATCGAGCACGGCCGCGTCCTTGCCGAGAACGCGCCGGAGTGAGTCCAGCGCCTCGCCCTTGCCGACGTACACCGCGCTCACGACGTCGCCCAGGGCTTGGACGCGCGCGAGCAGCGCAGGCACATCGGCCGCGGCTGGCTCGCGCTTGAGGTAGACGATGATGCGGACGCGGTCGCGCCACCGCGCGACGGCGTGGCCGAGGTTCGTCGACAGGACCCAGAACCCGCCGAGGGCGACGAGCGAGAAGCCGATGAGCACGACCGCGCTCACCGCGACGCGTCCGGCGCGCCGCAGATCCCGCACCGCCTCGCCCAGCATGAACCCGAGCATCAGCCGTCCTTCTCGAGGCGGCCGTGCTCGAGCACGAGCATCCGCTGCTTGAGCGAGACGGCGAGACGCGCCTGGTGCGTGGCCAGCACGACGGTGGTGCCGCGCCGCCAGACGTCCTTCACGACGTCGATGACCTCGGCGGCCATGGCCTCGTCCACGTTGCCGGTCGGCTCGTCGGCGATGAGCACCGCCGGCTTGCGTACGATCGCGCGCGCGAGCGCGGCCCGCTGTGCCTCGCCCTGCGAGAGCTGCGCCGGGTAGGACTGGGCGCGCGCGGAGAGGCCGACCGCCCGCAGCGCATCGAACACCCGCGCGGTGACGTCCCGGCGCGGCGTCCCCGTCACGCGCAGGACGAAGGCGATGTTTTCGAACACGGTCCGTCCGGGCAGGAGCTTGGCGTCCTGGAACACCACGCCGATGGACCGACGCAGCTCGGCGATCTGCGGACCGCGGAGGCCGGGCACGGAGCGCCCGAGCACCTCGACCTCCCCTTCCGTGGGCACCTCGTCGCGATAGAGGAGGCGTAGCATCGTGGTCTTGCCGGCGCCGCTCGGCCCGGCCAGGACGACGAACTCGCCCTTGTCGACGGTGAAGGAGATGTCCGAGAGCGCGGGTATCTTCACCAGTCCCACCGCGTAGATCTTCGAGACCCGGTGAAACTGGATCATGGTGAGCGGGTCGATTATAGCGGTTTGGCCTAGATTTTCGGGAGCTTTGCCTCCAGCAGCTGGCGGACCATGGCGGGGTTTGCCTTGCCTGCCGTCGCCTTCATGACGAGGCCCACCAGGGCCTGGGCGGCCGCCGTCTTGCCCTTTTTCCAGTCCTCGAGGGGCTTCGGATTGCCGGCCAGCACCTGGTCGATGACCGCCTCGAGCGCACGGCTGTCGGCGACCTGGGTGAGCCCGTCACGCTCGACGATCGCCGCCGGCGCCTGCCCGGAACGGAGCATCTTGTCGAAGACGTCCTTGGCGATCTTGCCGGTGATCGTGCCGTCGTCGATGAGACGGACGAGTCGGCCCAGGTGCGCGGGCGGAATGGTGCACGCCGCGATGGCGCGCTCGTCGTCGCCGGCCAGCTCGCGCAAGAGCTCGGACATGATCCAGTTGGAGACGGCCTTGGCGTTACCGGACTCACGCACGGCCGCCTCGTAGTAATCGGCCAGCGCCTTCGTCTGGGTGAGGATCGCGGCGTCGTACTCTGGCAGCCGGTACTCCGCAACGAAGCGTGCGCGGCGAGCGCGGGGCAGCTCGGGCAGGCCCTTCCGCACCGTCTCCACGAGGGCCGCGTCCAGCGTCAGCGGCACCAGGTCGGGCTCGGGAAAGTAGCGGTAGTCGTGCGCGAACTCTTTCGAGCGCATCGACCGCGTGTACCCGCGATCGGCATCCCACAGCCGCGTCTCCTGCACGATGCGCTGCCCCGCGTCCAGCGCGCGTGTCTGGCGCTGGACCTCGAACTCGAGCGCGCGCTGCACGTTGCGAAACGAGTTCAGGTTCTTGATCTCGACCTTGGTGCCGAGCTCGGTCGTGCCGCGCGGACGGATTGAGACGTTGGCGTCGCAGCGGAGCGAGCCCTCCTCCATGTTGCCGTCGCAGACCCCGAGGTAGACGAGGACGGCGCGGAACGCCCGGAGATACGCCGCGGCCTCCTCGGGCGAGCGCAGATCCGGCCGCGAGACCGTCTCCATGAGCGGCACGCCCGAGCGGTTGTAGTCGACGAGGCTCGCCTGCGCGGTCTCGAGCGTCCCCTCGTGGACGAGCTTGCCGACGTCTTCCTCGAGGTGCAGGCGCTGAATGCCGATCCGCCTGACCACGCCATCGACGTCGACTTCCAGCCAGCCGTCCTCGGCGAGCGGCTCCTCGTACTGGCTGATCTGGAAGTTCTTGGGCATGTCCGGGTAGTAGTAGTGCTTGCGCGCGAACCGGCAGCCCGCGTTGACCCGGCAGTTGAAGGCGAGCGCGGTGCGGATCGCGAGCTCGATGGCGCGCCGGTTGACGACCGGCAGCGTCCCCGGCATGCCGAGGCACACCGGGCAGGTCTGCGTGTTCGGCGCTGCGCCGAAGCTCGCCGCGCAGCCGCAGAACATCTTCGACCGGGTGAGGAGCTGCGCGTGCACCTCGAGACCGATGATGGTCTCGTAGCCGGTCGGCGCCGTCACGGCGCTCATCCCAGCGGCGCCCGTCGCGATCGCCAGTCGGTCGCCTGCTCGTAGGCGTACGCGGCGCGCAGCACGCGAGCCTCGTCGAGGGGACGGCCGATGAGCTGCAGGCCAATGGGCAGGCCGGCCGCGCTGAACCCGCAGCGCAGCGAGACCGCGGGCAGGCCCGTGAGGTCCGCGCCCACGGTGAACACGTCGTTCAGGTACATGGCGATCGGGTCGGCCTTGTCGCCGTGCCTGAAGGCAACGCTCGGGGTCGTCGGCGCCACCAGCAGGTCCACGCGGGCGAAGGCCGCCTCGAAGTCGCGACGGACGAGCGTGCGCACCTTCTGGGCGCGCCCGTAGTAGGCGTCGTAGTACCCGGCCGAGAGCGCGTACGTCCCCAGCATGATCCGGCGCTTGACCTCGGCGCCGAAGCCGGCGGCGCGTGTGCGGCTCTGCATGTCGATGAGGTCCTTGCCGGGCGCGCGCAGCCCGTACTTGACGCCGTCGTACCG
>Ga0075425_100008954_pt1 | contig 10641 bp, 12 predicted proteins | sample SoiMethybrSBSTD4_FD_75300 | JGI IMG/M metagenome (GOLD analysis project Ga0075425, IMG submission 75300) | Bulk soil microbial communities from a Populus tree surrounding site in Tennessee, USA - Soil MetaG P. TD hybrid SBSTD4 | ecosystem: Environmental > Terrestrial > Soil > Tree plantation...
GTTGAAATCGCGGCCGGCGATCAACCCCAGGCCAGCGGCCTTTAGGAAGCCGGGGGTGATGACGTTCCACATCGACGAGTACTCCGGGCCGTTCGGCGGCTCGGGCTCGCCTTCACGTATGAAGGAACGGCCCAGGTAGAAGCCGCCACCACCCATCGGCAGCGCACCGACGGCACCGGAGCCGATCACACCGGGGAGGGAATCGACGCGCCGATGGAACTCGGCGATGAAACGTGCCTTGGGCTCGCCTTGGGGATACGCCGCCGATGGAATGGCCAACTCGAACGTCAGCAGGTTGGAAGTGCGCACACCCGGATCCACCTGCTGCAATCGCCCAAAGCTCTTGACCAGCAGTCCAGCAGCGATCAGCAGCATCAGCGAGAGAGCGATCTGGGTGACGACCAGTGCTTCGCGATAACGTTGGCTCGACTTGCCTGCAGAGACGGCGCTCCCGGATTGCTGCAGCGCTTCGCGCACATCCTGTCGCGTGATGCGCCAGGCGGGAGCGAGCGCGAACAGTCCGGCGGTGATTGCAGCGATGGCGAGCGTGAAGAGGAGCACGCGGAGATCGATCGAGGTCTCTTCCAAACGTGGGATGCTGCTGGGACCGTAGGCGATGACGGCCTTGATGATCGCGTAGGCGACGAAGATCGCCGCGACCGCACCCAGGACGCAGAGGACGCCGGCCTCGATGAGCACCTGCTGGACGAGGCGGGAGGAACTGGCACCGAGTGCAGCGCGGATGGAGAATTCGCGCGCGCGAGCGGCGGCGCGGTTCAGCAGGAGATTGGCGAGGTTCGCCGTCGCGATCAGCAGCACGAAGCCGATCGACGCCAGGAGCACGAAGAGGGCGTGCCGCGTACCGCGCCCGACCACGAATTCGTGGAGCGTGACCAGCGACGTCGCCGAGTTTCCTCGCTTCGCTGCGAATTCCCTGGCGGTGCGCCGGCCAACGCTCTCGACGAAGGCCCTGGCGCTGCCGAAGCTCGCCCCCGGCGCCAGCCGGGCGATGGCTTCGTACTCCCAATTATCGACTGGGTCCTTGGCGGCCTCGCTGCTCACGAATGGCAGCCAGATGTTCGTGCCGAGCGGATAGTCCGAGCGGCGAGAGGCGACGCCGATCACCAGACGATCCGTGCCGCGCACCTTGATGCGTCGGCCGACGATCGAGGGATCGGAGCCAAAGCGCCGCTTCCATAGCGCTTCGCTGATGACGATCGCGCGCTCGGCGTTTTGAAGATGATCGTCGGCACGGAAGAAGCGCCCGACGATCGGCTTCGCGCCCAGGACGGTGAAGAAGTCTTCGGAGACCGCGGCGGAGTTCACGCGCTCGGGCGGTGTGTCCTCCGCGGCGAGATCCGACGTCATCTGCTCGGAGACGGCGACATCGGAAAACACCTGGCGGTTGGCCTTCCACTGCAGGTAATCGTGGTACGTGATGGCCCGCCCGACGGTGCCCAAGCGCGCGTCGATGGCCACCGGGTTCACGAGTTCATCGGCATGCGGGTACGGAAACCCGCGCAGCAGCACGGCGTTCACCGTGCTGAAGATGGCCGTGTTGGCGCCGATGCCGAGTGCCAGCACCAGCAGCGCGACCGCGGCGAAGCCGCGGCTCTTGTTCAATGTACGGAATGCGAAGCGAACGTCCTGGGCGAATCCCATTTCCAGAGCCCTCGAGGCGCTAAAATGAGTTAGACGCGAGCAGCGGCCCGACCAGCGACGGTACCTAAACTCCATGCCTACTGAAAGTTGAATGCTGGCCCAAACGCGAGATCACGTGTCGCGATCCGGCGCCATGTGTTGGGATCGGCGAACATGGCCATGGGGCGTGTTACCGGTTGCGACCGATGATGGCCGGTGTTTGCCGATGATTCTCGCACATTCTGGCACACTCGAGGGACGTTCTCGGCGCGGATAGCCCGGGGGAAAGAGCGTGACGTTCAACGCAACGGCTCGTCGGCTGGGAATGCTCTCCGCCGGAGCCACGGTCGTCCTCGTCATCGCGTACGCGGTGACGCTCGCTGCGGGGTTCGCGTCACTCAAGTCTCCGCAGCAGCCGATCGGCGACCCGATGTTCTCGACCCTCGAGGTCCTGATCATTCTCATGATGCCGGTGATGGTGGCGCTCATGGTCGCCGTCCACGCTTGGGCGCCGAGGAACTCCAAGGCCCTGAGTCTGACCGCGCTCGTCTTTATGGGCATGCTCGCCGGCCTGACTTCCACGCTCCACTTCACCATCCTGGTCTTGAACCGACAGCCTGCATTCGCAGGGCAGGCGTGGTTGCCCGTTGCGATGTCATTCAAATGGCCTTCTGTCGCCTACGCTCTCGATATCCTTGGCTGGGACATCTTCTTCGCGCTCTCGATGTTGTTTGCCGCGCCGGTTCTCGGAGGAAGCCGCCTCGCCGGATGGATTCGGGGACTGATGACTGCTAGTGGCGTACTAGCGCTCGCCGGGTTGAGTGGCGTCGTTGGTGGAGACATGCAGCTACGGAATATCGGCATCATCGGGTACGTCGGGCTGTTTCTCGTCGTGGCGGCGCTTCTGGGCGTGCTGTTCAGCAGAACACAGCCGGAGTAACGACGAGGGGACGCTCGGGAGAGGGCTAATTTGGACCGTACGGCCCGGAGAGAAAGGCCGGCTACTCTGGCCCAACTCCGAGACTATGCGTCGCGATTGGGCTCTATTTGTTGGCATCGGCCAACATGGCCGAGGGACATGTTACCGATCAGGACCCGGCCGATGTTTGCCGATGGTTCTCGCACAATTCTGACACAGCGGCGATGAACAGCGGCAGACGCGAAATGACCCGGGGGAGCACTTGCTCCAGGCGAATGGGAAGAGTGCACGGAGCTTCATCTCAGGGGATCAAGCCGCTCGTCTCACCTTGACGCTCGCCTCGAGTCCCACCGCCTCGAGGAGGCGGAGTACGCGGTCAATCGTCACTTTCTGCAGGCTGCCCGAGAGGATCCCCGTTACCGCGCTTCGAGGGAGCCCCGATCGGGTCGCCACATCCGCATGAGTGATGCCGCGACGGCCGATCTCACGGACGACCGCTGCGATCAACTGTGCCTTCATTACAGCCTCCACTCCCCGGCTCTTCGGGATGCCCAACTGTCCCGCCAGGCGCGCAGGGGACGTGAACTTCTTCTTCATGATCAGACCTCCTTCAGCCGCTTCCTGGCCAACTCCAGGTTTCGGGCCGATGTTCCTCGCGTCGTCTTCTTGAAAGCATGGAGCACATGCACCGCATCGCGCTGGACAAGGGCGTACACCACGCGATACGCGCCAGAGCGATCCTTCAGCCTCAACTCGTGAACGCCTTGCCCGATTCCGGGCATCGGCCGCGACAGCGGCATCGAGAGCGCCAGCCCAGCGTCCAGCCTGGCCAATGCGTCAGCGAGGTCGCCGCGAATCTCCCCCGGCAATGCCTCGACCTCCTTGCGACATGACTTCAGGATGACGATCACGGTTCATTGTCTCACTTATGAGACTACGCGTCCAGCGCTCTTCCCCGCCACCGTCCCGCTCGACCAGCTCCACTGAAAGTTGAATCCCCCGAGCCGCCCCTCCACGTCCAGCATCTCGCCGCACAGCCACAGGGCCGGCGTCAGGCGCGATTCCAGCGTGGAGGCGTCCACTTCGGCGAGCGGCACGCCGCCCGCGGTCACCTCGGCCTTCTCGTAGCCGAGCGTCCCGGTCACGCCGATGTCGCGCTCCAACAACCCGCGCAGAACGACCGCACGGCGCTCGCGCGGCACTTGCGACATCGCCGCGCCTCCAACGCCGCTCTCGGTCGTCAGTACATCTGCGATCCGCTCGGGCAGCCGCTCCGCGAGCCAGGCGCGCACGCCGCGGCGAGGATTCGCGGCCGCATAAGCCACCCACTCGCGCTCGAGTGACTCCAGCGAGATCCCCGGGGCGAAAGAGAGCGTCACGCGTCGCGCACTCCCCTCCGCGCGGTGCCAATGCCGCGACAGGTCCAGCGCCGCCGGACCGGTCACGCCGAAGTGCGCGAACAGGAGCGAGCCCGTCACGCGCTCGGCCACGCGCCCGTCCACCCATAGCGCCAGCGCGGCATCGAGCGTCACGCCCTGAGCCGCGCGGCACAGCGGGTCGAGCGCGACGAGCGGCGTCAGCGCCGGCACGGGTGGCACGAGCGTGTGCCCCAGCGACATCGCCAACGCGTAGCCGGTCCCATCGCTCCCCGTGCGCGGGAACGAGAGCCCGCCGCAGGCCAGGACCACGGCGTCGGCCGTCAACCACTCCTCGGGTTCCACGGCTGGCGGCGCGAACGACGTCTCCCCCGCCCGCGCCGTGCCCTCGCCAAACTCGGCGCTCCCGTGCACGTGCTGGATCCCGGCGCGCCAGCAAGCACCCGCGCGCGACAACTGAACGACTCGCGCGCCGCTTCGCAGCTCCACGCCGGCCCGCGAAGCGGCGGCCAGCAACGCGTCGAGCACGGTCTGCGCGTCGTCGCTCACCGGGAAGTACTTCCCCGTTTCCTCGAGCTTCAGCGGCACGCCCAGCTCGTCCGTGAACCACGACACGGTCTGCGCCGCCGTGAACGCGCGCAGCACGCGCCGCACCACGTTGGCCGAGCCGCCGTGGAAATCGCGCTCCGTCACCTCGGCGTGGGTCACGTTGCAGCGCGTGCCGCCGCTCATGAGGATCTTGAGACCGACGCGCGGGTGCGCGTTCAGGAGCGTGACGCGTGCGCCAGCCTGGCCGGCGCGAATGGCGGCCGTGAGCCCGGCGGCGCCGGCGCCAACCACGAGTACGTGGCGAGGGGGCATCGGCCGAGCGTAACGGCGCGGCTTCCCCGACGCGACCCGGCTATCGACGCCGAAGCTACGCCTTGTGACTCGTGATCGCGAAGAAGCTGCTCACCTTCTGCTTCACGCGCACCGAGCTGCACTTGGGACACTTCACCTTCTTTTCGTGCTCCTTCATCGACATCGTGAGCGTGAACGACTTGTTGCAGGCTTCGCATTTGTAATCGTACGTCGGCATGGCGGGGAGGCTCCTCGGGTGCGCGTCCGAAAAAGCAGGCTTCCTCCGACCCGCTCCTGGCGGATCAGATGAAGCGCGCCGCCCGGGCACGACGCCCGAGGAACGCGCGACTCGTTCAAGGCCGCAGCTTACACCCGCCATGCGCGCAGCGCCGCTCGGCTCCACCGCTGCGCGGACGGCGAAGCCCGCTCAGATCGTCTTGCCCAGCGAGCTTCGCCTCGGCGCCTTGATCTCGATCGGGCCGTTCACGGTCGACACGTGAACCAGGATCGGGCCCTCGCCGAAGCGGAACGATCGGGAGCCGCCGTCCTCCGTGAGGCCAGGCTCGGCCGAGCCGTTCCACCTGACAGGCGAGTGAGCGGAGCCCTCCACCTGGACGCCGCTCCTCACTCCCGAGGGCATCACCACCTTGACGGGCCCGTTCTGCGCGCTCGCCTCGAGTCCTTTGCCGGTCCACGTCGGCTGGTCGAGGCTCACGCCGACGGGGCCGTTCTGCGTCACGAGTCGGATGTCGCCGGAGTGGCCCTTGAAACGAACGGGACCGTTCACGGCCTCGGCGTCCACCTCACCGCCCACGCCAACCAGCGAGATGGGACCGTTCGTCGTCCGCAGCGTGAAGTGACCACTGACGTCGAGCAGCGATAGACATCCGTTGACGGCCGAGAGCTCGAGCGCCACGTCGGACGGAACGTTGAGGATGATGTAGGCGGCCCACTCCTCGGCGTCGGGTCCGGACACGCGCAGCTCGCCGCGGTCGCTCTCGACGCTCAGCTTGTCGAGGATCGCCCGCGCCGCCTCGTCCGACCTGGCGCCGGCGGCCATGCACACCGTGGCCGAGAGACTTCCGTCCGACGAGGGCTGGACGCGGATGCCACCGCGATCGGAGGCCTTCACCTTGAGCGGCGTCAACGAGTCCGCCCGCAGCGCCACGGTCTGGTCGCGCCTCGAGGTCACGATGTCGTCCGCTCCGAGCTTGTCCTTCCAGAAGCGGATGTCGATGTCGGAACAGGAGGCGATGCGTTTGCCGTCGTCGAAGTTGGCGGTGAGGCTGAGCCCGTCGGCATGCGCGGGCACGGCGAGCGCCGACGCGAAGACGAGGCCCCAGGCGAGTGAGTGCGGACGCATGGCGGGACTCCGGGATGGGGAAGCTGGGCTGCCGCCGCGCCGCGATCTGGGCGGCGGCTACATGAGGCTTGGACGGGCCGCGAGGGCCCAAGGTTGTGATCGCGCGCTGAAAACGCGGTCCCGGCCGCTCACCGGCCTTGACCGGCGGCGGTGGATCGCCCGATACTTCTCGCAAGGGGTTCCCGCGCGAGTCCCTCGTGAGGCGACAGCCGAAACTTCGCGTCCTCTGACTTCCCACCCCCAGGAGGACGTATGCCTTCTCCGACCGAGATTTCCGCCTCGCAGCTCTCCCGCCTGATCGGCCTTCCGGATGCCCCGTCCATCGTGGACGTGCGCACGCCCGAGCACTTCGACGCCGATCCGCGGATCATTCCCGGCGCTCTCCGGCGCGCCCACGACGACGTCGCGAGCTGGGCCCACGCGTACGACGGCCGGCACGTGGTCGTCACGTGCAAGGGCGGCGGCAAGCTGAGCCAGGGTGTGGCCGCCTGGCTCCGGCACGAAGGAATCGAAGCCGAGACGCTCGAGGGCGGGCACGAAGCCTGGCTCGCGGCGGGCGGCCTGCTCGTCGACACGAGGAAGCTCCCGCCCCGTGACGCGAACCTGCGCACCTTGTGGGTGACCAGAGCGCGGCCCAAGGTCGATCGCATCGCCTGCCCGTGGCTGATCCGGCGCTTCGTCGATCCCCACGCCGTGTTCCTGTTCGTCTCGCCCACCGATGTGGCGGGCGTGGCGGAACGCTTCAAGGCGACGCCGTTCGACGTGGAGGGCGTTTATTGGAGCCACCGCGGCGAGCGCTGCTCGTTCGACACGTTCATCGACGAGCTGGGGCTCTCCTCGCCGGCGCTCGATCGGCTGGCGGCGATCGTCCGCGGCGCCGACACGGCGCGGCAGGACCTGGCGCCGGAGGCGGCGGGACTGCTCGCGGCATCGTTCGGCTACTCGCGCATGTACAAGGACGACCTGGAGCAGCTCGAGCACGCGATGGGGCTCTACGACGCGTTCTACCGCTGGGCGCGCGACGCCACGGACGAGACGCACAACTGGCCGGCGACGAAGCCGAAGCCGGCGCAGGCACCGCTGCCGACGCGCGTGTGAGCGCACCCAGCATCACGCTCGCCCAGGCCAACCGAGTCTGGGCGAGCGTGGGGCTGCAGACGTTCGGTGGGCCCACGGCGCAGATCGCGCTCATGCACCGCGTGCTCGTGGACGAGCAACGGTGGCTGAGCGAGCGCGAATTCCTGGATGCTCTGGGGTTCTGCATGCTGCTTCCGGGGCCCGAAGCAATGCAGCTCGCGACGTACGCGGGATGGAAGATGCACGGCGTCCGGGGCGGGCTGGTCGCCGGCCTCTGGTTCGTGCTCCCGGGTGCCGTGGTGGTGGGCACGCTCGCCGCCGTCTACGCCACGTTCGGTCACGTACCGTGGATCGTCGCGGCGTTCGCGGGGATCAAGGCGACGGTGCTCGTGCTGGTGATCGAAGCCATGCTGCGGATCGGGCGGCGCGCGCTCACCGAGCGGCGGCAAATCGCGGTGGCGGCCGCATCGCTCGTCGCGCTCGGGCTCTTCTCCGTCCCCTACCCGCTCGTCGTGCTGGGCGCCGGCGCGCTGGGCTGGACGTGGGCGCGGCGAGCGGCGCCGGATGCCGGCGCCGCCTCGGCGCCGACGCAGACGCCCGTCGCCTCGACGCTCGCCACGATCGGCGTGTGGCTCGCTGTCTGGATCGGTCCGCTGGCCCTGCTCGCGGCGCGCTTCGGCCCGCAGCACATCCTGTCCCAGCTCGCGTGGTTCTTCTCCAAGCTGGCGGTGGTCACGTTCGGCGGGGCGTACGCGGTGCTCGGCTACATGAGCCAGGACGTCGTGGTGCACCACGGCTGGCTCACCGCGGGCCAGATGCTGGACGGGCTGGGGCTCGCCGAGACCACGCCGGGGCCGCTCATCCTGGTCACCGAGTTCGTGGGCTTCGTGGCCGCGCACCGCGCGCACCCGGAGGCCGCGATGGCGATGGGTCTCTTAGGCGCGGGCGTCGCGATCTGGGCCACGTTCGCGCCCTGTTTCCTCTGGATCTTCGCCGGCGCCCCGCACCTCGAGCGGATCCGGCGCTGGCCGCGGCTCCAGGGCGCGCTCGCGGCCATCACGTCGGCCGTGCTGGGCGTGATCCTGAGCCTCGCGCTCTGGTTCGCGCTCCACGTCCTCTTCGCGCGGCTCGACACGCTGCGGGTGGGCCCCGCTCACCTGCTCCTGCCGCGGCTCGAGACGCTCGACCCGACGATGGCGGCGCTCTCCGCATCGAGCGCGGTGATGCTCATGCGCCTCCGCTGGAGCACCCACCGCGTCATCGCCGTGGCGGCGACGCTCTCACTCCTGCTTCAGCTCCTTCACCGCTCGCCTTGAGCGGGCCCCCGCGGCGATGCAGCGATAGGTCGGCTCGCCGCTGAAGTTCATGGAGTACTCCTCGGTCTGGACGAGCTTCGCGTGCTGGAGCACGGCGAGCGCCTCGGCGGCGCGCTTGGACGGGAGGGCCAGCCGCGAGGCGAGCAGGCGCGGCGTCCACGACGTCTGCGGCTCGTCGTGCATGAGCTTCGTGACCTGGAGCAGGTCGGGATAGAGCGGTTTCGAGGGCTCGCCGGCCAGGACGCCGTTCATGATCTCCACCGCGAGCCACGCCGCGAGCGCGGCGTCGTCCGCATCGCGGCACTCCACGAACACGTCGTTTCGCTCGGGCGGGTCGGTGTAGGCGCAGGTGACGCCCGAGAGCCTGCTCGACTTTTCGTCCAGCGCTCCCAGCAGCTCCAGCGTCACGTGCTCGAAGACGTGCGCCTGGTTGGCGCTCGCGTCCCCGGGCACCAGCAGGATGCGCGTGCCGGTGGCGGCCACGGCGCCGTGACCCGCGCCGGCGCGGCACTGGTGGCGTGCCAGCCCCGGGAACGCCTCGACCAGCGCGCTCACCACGCCGGACTCGGCCAGCCGCGGGACGCGCTCCGTGTCCACGGTGGCGCGCATCTTCATCTGCCCGTGTCGGAACGCCGGGTTCAGCGGCTCGATCTCGGTGTATGGGCCGAAGGCCATGGACCGGATGTGGATCACTTCGCGCTCCAGCGTCGCGGACCGTGAGGGCGGTGTGGACGGCAGGGCGCGGGCGGCTCGTGAACGCGCGGCTCGCGAGGCGTCCGGGCTCCGGCATGCTGCGAATCAACCGGCGGAAGGGAACCCCGACTCCCTTCCGCCGTGGGCTTCACTGATCAGGGCTTCTGACTGCTCGTCTCGTCCAGGTCCAGCGTTCCCTGGAGGACGACCCGGTATTCACCGGTCTCGAGGTTGAATCCTTCCACCTTGGCCCTGGTCGAGATCGAGTGACTGAGGACGTCCCACAGCCCTGTGGACAGGGCTTTTGGCGACGCCGGCGTGCGCTCGATCGCGTTGAGGGCGCTGGGATCCATCCTGGGCATATTGGTCACCTCCCACGAGTCTGTGGAGGCCTAGCCCTCGTCGAACTTGGTCTCCTCCTTGTCGAGTGTGCCCTGCAGCACGATTCGATACTCCCCGGTCTCCGGATTGATCACCTCCACCTTCGCTCGGGCGTTGACCGAGCTCAGGATCATGTCGCTGAGCTTGTTGCGCAGCGACGCGGGTGACGTCGGCGTCCGCTCGATCTGGTTCAGGTCGTGAATGCGGAAGCGCGCCATGTACGAGTCACCTCCCCTCCTTGGGGCGACCGGCCCTGGTCGCGAGTGCCTCGGGGCGTGCAGATCGAGCCCGGGCCGTTCTACCCGTGTTGACCCCGACCTTTATCAGGACGGCGACTACGTTGTCGGGGCATCCCCCGCCTGCCTACAGCAGCAGGCGAACACCACGCGGTACTTCGTGGAATCCACGTCGGGCGCCGCGCGGCGCGCGCTCCGCGTGGGGCTTCGTGTTGCACTTCGGCCCGCCGACCCGGCCGGGCGGTCGGCGATCCGGGGCGGCGTCGGGGAGACCGCGATCGTCGCGGTCGAATCCGGGCCGCCCTCACCCAAGCGAGGTGGAGTCGTTCCTGCCTCGCGGCCGGGGTCGGTCGCCTGCGTCGCCTCCGGCGACGGAGTCGTACCACCCGACGGAAAGCGAGGCGGCACAATCGGGGTCACGGTCGGATCGACGGGCATCGACCCGGTCCCTGTCGCGCCTGCCGCGAGCGGTTCCGTCGCGGTGGATGTTGGCCTCCCGATCATGCTCGAGGCCTCCTTCGATGTCGGTGCACCAGTCGCTGCTTCGTGCTCGGACGTCTTGCGCCCGAGGAGTTGCTCGACGATCCAGCGTTGCTCCGTGGCGCGGAGCGGTCGCGGCCCCTCTCTTCGGACCCGCACTGTCGCCACGGCGCTCAGATCCTCGTCGTGGGTCCCACGCGCCGGCCCCTTCGAGCCGATCTATCCCCGGGACCGCGCACGAAAATGCCCGCAGCGGTTGCTCCGCCACGGGCTGTGGTTGCGCAGTATCGGGGATTGCGCAGAACGCTCACTTTGGCCT
>Ga0075425_100008957_pt1 | contig 10639 bp, 6 predicted proteins | sample SoiMethybrSBSTD4_FD_75300 | JGI IMG/M metagenome (GOLD analysis project Ga0075425, IMG submission 75300) | Bulk soil microbial communities from a Populus tree surrounding site in Tennessee, USA - Soil MetaG P. TD hybrid SBSTD4 | ecosystem: Environmental > Terrestrial > Soil > Tree plantation...
GCGACCGTCGTGTGGACGCGCGTCGCGTGCTCCTTGTCGGGGGCGTTCATCGTCAGCCACACCGATCCGAACTCCGGCTTGGCGCGCGTGCCATCCTTTTCGGCAGCGTCGATGGCCGCCTGACGCGCCGTCTTGTCGGCAATCGCCTCGAACTTCAGGTTCTGCTTGACGCGATCGAGGTTGGCGATGCTGGTGCACTGCACCGAGAACGGCTGCTGTCCGGGCTCGCCCGACCGGTCGTAACACACCAGCCGGTTGGTCCCTTTCTTCAGCGTGTCGTAGGTGCCGTCGGCCTTCCACTTGATGACCGTGGCGCCCTCTTTCATCTGGCGCGGCGCCGGCATCAACGCCTTTTCGATAGCCGGATCCTGCGGCGTGGATTGCGGCGCTCCCGCCTGTTGCGCCGAGCCGGCGGCGGTGGCCATCAGCAGGCCGAGCGCGATCGTGACGATGCGTTTCATTGCTTCCCCTCCAGGAAACTGCGGAATCAAGAGATTACACGATAGAGCTAAGACGCGCGCGGTGGTTATCGGGTTTCGAAGCGATCCGGCCAGTCGTGCAACGTTTCGTGAAGGATTTGCGCCACCGCCGTCCGATCCCCGGCTGAGAGCCGCGCGTATTTCGGTGCCGTGTCGCGTCCGGCCAGCACGTCCCAGATCCGGGCGTAGATCGCCACCCGCACGGGTTCCGGCAGCGCCGCAAACGCCGTGGAGTAGAGCATGAAGCTGCACGGGTAGCGGAACAGCCGCCGTTCGAGATCCAGTTGGCGGAGCGAGCGGCCGGCATGATCGGCGGGACCGCGGGCGGCAAACTCCGCGGCGAAGCCCGACGTGCCCGCCACCGGTGCGGTCAACGGCTGTTCATCGACGAACAGGGCGTAATCGACGAACTCGTCAATCGCGTCGTGCAGCACGCCGCCGCCCGGATCCGGCAATTTCCCATCGGCCGCGATTCTCGCCTCCCAGCCGATGCGCGTGATCAGGTTCGTCATGTGGCTCTGATGCGCGAACACCATGAGCGCGACGATATCGCTGTGCGCCGACGGGTATGTGCTGGCGTCGAAGGCGCCGGCGAGCGACGTCCGGTTCAACGTGCGGTCCGAGATCGCGGCCTGGTACTCGCCGGGTGTGGTCACGATCGCATTGCCCATGTGGCGCATCGCGCCGTGCGTACCGGTCACGTACCAGCCGCCCCACCGTTTCGCGAACGGCGTCCGATCGTCGAGGTCGTAGCTGCCGAACTGTCCGAGCGGCAAGCCGTCTTTCGCGACGAACGTGCTTCGCGCCAGCATGCCCGGTACATGCAAGGTCGTGTAGACCTGGTGGCAGCGGACGCACGCTGACGGCCGTTCGAAGTGCGGCGGCGCCTGCGGCTTCTGCTCGACCGTATAGAAGAGCACGCCCTGCTCTGGATCCTGCACGGCGAGTTCGAGCAGTGGCGCGCCGTGGATGTAGCCGACTGCGACCGCGTCGTTGAAGAAGATCGCGCGCGGGTTGGCCGGCTCCGTGTAGAGCGCCTGGACGCCGGTCTTCGACATCACCAGCATCTGTGAGGCGCTCGGCACGTGCAGCGCCTCGAGCACGGACGTGAGATAGCCAGAACGCTCGTCGAACGCGAGACGCGCGGTCCCCTCTGAGATCCGGCGATTCAACCCGGCGACGACGTCGGTGGTCGGTCGCGTGTAGTAGCCGATCGCCGGGTTCGTCAGCGGCACGGTCATCGGCCGCTCCGTCAACGGGCCGGCCGCCGCTCGCACACACACGAACGCGCCGGCGGCGAGTGCCACGGCGGCAGTGGCCGCTGCGAGTGCCCGGACGCGGATCGTCATCGCGATGGTCCGGATCTTACGCCAACCAGCCGAACGCCGGGCGATGCGCCGTTCGATCGGCCGAATCCAATACAGTCGTCGCCGATAATGGGTTCGTGACAGCGCATTCCCGACCCTCGAACGACGTCGTCGACTGGCTCCTCGATACCGACCCGGCGATCCGCTGGCAGGTCATGCGCGACGTCACTGGCGCCCCTGCAGAGATGATCGCGGCCGAGCGGTCGCGCGTCGCCACGGAGGGATGGGGCGCGCAACTGCTCGATGAACAGCGCCCCGACGGCCAGTGGGGCGACGGCATCGCCACGCCGCTCTGGTGGTCGAACCTGTACACCCTGTTGTTTCTGCGCGACCTCGGCCTCGATCCGGCGAGCCCCGGGGCGCGCATCGCGATCGATCGCGTGCGCGGCAACGTCACGTGGGGGCCAGAGTTCGGCAACTCGCCGTTCTTCGAGGGGGAAGTCGAGCCGTGCATCAACGGCCGCGTCGCGGCTCTCGGCGCCTACTTCGGCGAACGGAGCGATCGACTCGTCGATCGATTGCTCGGCGAGCAGCTCGCCGACGGCGGCTGGAACTGCGAGGCGGAGCGAGGTTCTGTGCGCTCGTCGTTCCACACGACGATCTGCGTCCTCGAAGGGCTGCTCGCGTACGAGCAGGCGTTCGGCGCCGCGGCGCGCGTCACCGAGGCGCGGGCGCGTGCTCAGGAATATCTACTCGAGCGTCGCTTGCTGCGAAGGCTGTCGACCGGCGACATCATCGACCCTTCATGGACGCGGTTCGCGTTTCCGACGCTGTGGCACTACGACGTGCTGCGCGCGCTCGACTACCTGCGCGCCGCCGCCGTGGAGCCGGACGCCCGCGTCGACGAGGCGGTCGCGATCGTGCGCGAGCGGCGCGACTCCAGCGGGACGTGGCCGCTCGATGTGCGACACAAAAACACCCTTCACGTGGAAATTGCCGGCACCGTCGGCGCACCGAACCGCTGGATCACGTTGCGCGCGCTTCGCGTGCTGGACTGGTTCGAATACCAGGACTGACGCGCCTCACGTAGCGCAGCCCTTCAGGGCTGCCCGCACGGCCGTTCGGCAGGACTGCCCGCCTTCGCGCTACGCGCTTCGGACGGGTCCGCCGTAGCTCCGAGCAATCCAGCGGAGCGGAGGCGGAAAGGCCTGCGCTACGAGAGGCCGCCGGCGATTCTGCAACGCACTCTTGGGGCTGCGTCGCGGCGCAGTATACTCGCGCGTTCCGATGGTGGTCCTGATCATTTTGGGCCTTCTCGCGGCGATGGCGATGGCGATGGCGCAGGCGCCGGCGCCGGCTGCCGTTCCCGGCGCGAACCTGTACGCCGCGACGTGCGCGGCGTGCCACGGTGCCGACGCGAAGGGTGACAACGGTCCGAACCTGACGACGTTGTGGGCATCCGGCGCGACCGACGATCGCGTCTTCGATACCATCCGCCGCGGCGTGCCGGGCAGCGTGATGCCGCCAAGCCGGGCCGGCGACGCGGAGATTCGCGCGATCGTCGCCTACTTGAAGAGCCTCGCGCCCGCGACGAGCGATGCGGCGCGCGCCGCCGCCGAGCGGCCGCAGCCGGTGACGCTGGTCACCACAACCGGCGAGCGCATCCGCGGGGAGCGCCGCAACGAGGACGCCTTCTCGATTCAGATCGCCGAGACGGGCGGACGGCTGCAAGGCTACCTGAAACGCGATCTGCGCGAGATCGTGCGCGGCGAGCGTCACGACGCTGCGACCGCGGCCGATCGCCGCGCGCCCGATCGCGGTGTCACCTACCGCGATCTGCTCGACGGGTTGAGAGATCCGGCGCGCTGGCTGACCTTCTCCGGCGACTACTCCGGACGCCGCCACAGCCCGCTCACCGAAATCGGTCGGGAGAACGTCGATCGCCTTGCGCCGGAGTGGACGTTTCAAACCGGCACGACGACGCGCGGCCGCGGCTTCGAGGCGACGCCGCTCGCGTGGGACGGCGTGCTCTACGTCACCGGATCGAACGACCTGGCCTGGGCGCTCGACGCGCGCACGGGCCGTCCGTTCTGGACCTATCGTCGCGAGCTGCCGCCAGATCTCACCTACGGAGCGCAGGCGCCGGTGAACCGCGGGTTCGGCATGCTCGGCGATCGGCTCTTCATGACGACGCTCGACGCGCACCTGCTCGCCGTCGATCGCCGCACCGGCCGGATCGCGTGGGACACGGTGATCGCCGACTACAAGATCGGCTACTCGGCGACGATGGCGCCGCTGGCCCTCGACGGCAAAGTGATCGTCGGCATCTCGGGCGGCGAGTACCCGACGCGCGGGTTCCTCGACGCCTACGATCCGGCGACCGGCTCGCGCATCTGGCGGTTCCACACCGTGCCGGCACCAGGCGAACCGGGCAGCGACACGTGGCCGGCGGGTCCCGACATCATCGCGCGCGGCGGCGGCGGCACGTGGATGACCGGCACCTACGATCCGGATCTCAACCTGCTGTACTGGGGCACCGGGAATCCGAATCCCGACTACTACGGCGAGGGCCGCCGCGGCGACAACCTGTACACGAACTCGCTCGTCGCGATCGATGCGGCGACCGGCACGCCGAAGTGGCACTACCAGTTCACGCCGCACGACACGCACGACTGGGATTCGAACCACGTGCCGGTGCTGGCGGACGTGGCGATCGGCGGCGCGACGCGCAAGGTAGTGATGGTCGCCAACCGCAACGGGTTCTTCTACGTCCTCGATCGCCGCGACGGCACGCTGCTCCTGGGCAAGCCGTTCACCGACACCACCTGGGCGCGCGAAATCGGCCGCGATGGACGGCCAATCGTCCTCAACGACGGCACCAGAGACTGCGTGCCGGACCAGTGGGGCGGGACCAATTTCAATCCGCCGTCGTTCGATCCGTCGCTCGGACTGATATTCGTCAACGCGCGCGAGACGTGCGCGGTCTTCGTGCCGCAGACGCCGGTCAACGCGCCGGGCAAGCAGAACTTCGGCGGCGTGGTGCGCGTCGATCGCGAGAAGGCCTACGGCGCGCTGCGCGCGATCGACCCGGCGACCGGCGCCCGCCGCTGGGAGTTCCGATTGCCGTCGCCGTCGATGGCCGGCGTCATGACCACCGCGTCCGGGCTCGTCTTTGCGGGCGACAATGAAGGGAACTTCATGGCGTTCGACGGCAGGACGGGGGCGAACCTGTGGCGCTATTCGACGGGCACGCCGATCTGGGGCGCCGCGCCGATGACCTACATGCTCGACGGCCGGCAGCATGTCGTGATCGCCTCGGGGACGACGCTGCTGCAGTTCGCGATTCGTTGACCTGCGTGTTTATGAAGCGTCAGAAGTCGTTGACGATCGTCGAGGCGAGGAGTAGCGTTTCCCGCGAGGAGTTTTCATGCACCTCCGATTGCGCGTCATGGTGGCGACGGCGGCGAGCGGCTTCCTGCTGACCTGGGCGGCTCCGAGTGCGCAGGCGCCCGGCGGCGCTCCCGAGATCACCTTCGCGAAGCAGATTGCGCCGATCCTCCAGCGCAGCTGCCAGGAATGCCATCACGCCGAGGGCGTCGCACCGATGGCGCTCGTCACCTACGAAGACGTGCGGCCGTGGGCAAAGGCGATCAAGACGCGGACGGCGCTGCGCAGCCAGCGCGGCGCGATGCCGCCGTTCTTCGTCGAGAAGAACATCGGCATCCAGAAGTTCAAACACGACCCGTCGCTCAGCGAGGACGAGATTGCGACGATCGCGAAATGGGCCGATAGTGGCGCGCCGCGCGGTAATGCCGGCGACATGCCGGCGCCGCTGCACTTCGACGACAGCGACAAGTGGACGATCGGCGAACCGGATCTGATCCTGAAGTCGAAAGAGGTGCTGGTGCCGGCGGCCGGCCCGGACTGGTGGGGCGACATCGGCTTGATCCCGACCGGTCTCACCGAGGATCGCTACGTGTCGGCGGTCGAAGTGCGGGAGTTGAACGACATCCCGCGCGGCGGCGACACCAAGACCGTCGGCGGACGCTACGTGTTCCATCACATGACCTACACGAGCGTGAAGATGGGGGAGAAGGGGACCGGCGACGAGCTGGCGAGCAGCTGGCCGATTCACGAAGTCGGCAGGAACGCCGACATCTTCCCTCCCGAGGCGGGCCGCCTGCTGCAGGCCAACTCTGCGCTGTCGCTCGACGCCGGCCACATCCACTCGAACGGCCGCGAGACCAAGGCGCATCTCGAGTTCGCGTTCAAGCTGTTTCCCAAGGGCTACAAGCCGATCTACAAGCGATCGACGCTGCGCCTCGGCAACGGCATCGACATCGACGTGAAGCCGAACCAGGCGAACCAGGAACTGCACGCCTACGCGACCTTGCAGGAGCACACGAAGATCATCGCGTTCGAGCCGCACCTGCACGCGCCGGGCGTGCGCATGTGCCTCGAGGCGATCTGGGGGCACAACATCCAGACGTTGAATTGCGTCGGCTACGACCACAACTGGGTGAAGCAGTACGTCTACGACGACGATGCGGCGCCGCTGCTGCCGAAGGGGACGATCGTGCACCTGATCGGATTCCTCGACACCACCGCCGCGAACAAGAACCCGGCCGACCCGCGGAACTGGGCCGGCGGCGGACGGCGCTCGATCGCCAACATGTTCATCGACCTTGGCTACTCGGTCTCGCTGAACGAAGAGCAATTCCAGGCGGAGATGGCCAGCCGCCGCGCGAAGATGAAGAGCCGCAACGATTACGACATCGGCTGTCCGCTGTGCTGGGCACCACCGGTTCCGATCGCCGCGCCGACGACGGCGGCGCCGCAGCAGCCGCAGAAACAATAAAACGCGCGTTGACGCATGCGCGCGCGCGCGCACGTAGCGCAGGCCTTCAGGCCTGCAAAGTGCGGGCAGCCCTGAAGGGCTGCGCTACGACCGACCGACACATTTCAGGCACCGTGAGGAAAGGGATGCGAACAGTCGTCTCTGTTGTCGCGGCATTTGCCGCCTGCGCGACGCTCGCGGCGCAGACGCGCTTTACGTATTCGTCGGGGCAGACGGTGTCGCCGGCCTACGAGGGGTGGATGTACGCGCCGGACGGCAGCGTGATGATGTATTTCGGCTACATGAACTCGAACTGGCTGCAGGAGTTCGACATCCCGGTCGGGCCGGACAACGCGATCGAGCCGGGCGGCCCCGATCAGGGACAGCCGACGCATTTCTACCCGCGCCGCAGCCCGTTCCTGTTCACGGTCAAGGTGCCGAAGGATCTCGGGAACAAGGAACTGGTCTGGACCTTGACGACCAACGGCAGGAGCGAGAAGGCGTACGCGTCGCTGAAGACCGACTATCAGATCGACAACCAGGTGATCTCGACCGAGGTTGGCGGCGACTTCGGCAGCCTGCGCGACGAGCTGCGGACCAACCTGCCTCCGGAACTGCGCGTCGACGGCGAGAAGAAGCGGACGGTGAAAGTGGGCGAGCCGCTGGCCCTCACCGCATTTGCCGGCGATCCCGACAACCTGCCGGCGCGCCGCGACGGCAAGCCGCAGCCGCGCGATGCGAGCGGACGGATGATGACAACCGATACGCCGCCGCCGGCGCCCCGGCCGACGTCGGCCGCGCCGACCAACCTCGCGAACGCGATCTATCGCCCGCCGTCGGCGATCGTGCCGGCAAGCGGTCCAGGCCTGCGGTTGTCGTGGATGGTCTATCGAGGGAAAGCGGCGAACGTGACCTTCACGCCGGATCAGATGAAGACCTGGACCGACACGCGCGCCTACGCCAACTCGCCGTGGTCGCCGCCCTACACCATCCCGCTGCCGCCGCCCGACGGGAAGTTCGTGTCGCAGGCAACCTTCGCCGAACCCGGCACCTACGTGCTGCGCGCCGTCGCCAGCGATGGATCGGTGTTTACCTACGAGAACGTGACCGTCACGGTGACGCGGTAATTAGGAATTTGGAATTTGGAATTCGTACACCTGGTTGCACGGTTCGGGTGATCAGCAAGGCACGTAATCTCCCGAAGCGTGCGAACCCGTGTACGGATTCCAAATTCCAAATTCCAAATTCTTAATTACTTCTGCGGGGGTTCAGCGAAACGCCCGCAGTCGGTCATTGCCTGGCCGTAGTACGGATTCTGAATCTTGTCGCCGCGCTGCAGCCAGTACTTGCGCGCCATCGGGCAATACGCCGGCTTGACGCCGTCGAGCTTCATGCCGGCGCGGGACAGCGCGATGAGCGCGTCGCTGAGCGGACCCATCGCGGCCCGGGCCGCGGCGAGATCGGCGGCACTCTGCATCGCGGCGGCGGCGGTGCGAACTGGCACGAAGGCATCTCCCGCCTTTGCGGACTCGGCGGCGATCGTGCCCGCCGCCTGCGCCACACCGGTCAGACGGTCGGCATTCAGGGCCTGGTGAATCGTCGAATAGGCTTCGAGGATCGCGGCCGTGCTCATGCTCACGTCGCCGACCGGCGGCTTCACCGTCGCTGCCGCCGCCACGTCGGCGGCCGGCGTAGCCGGGCGGCCGCCGCGATCCATGTACTCGAGCAGCGCCCTGGTGTCGGACTCGCTGAGCGACAGGTTCGGCATCCGCACGTCCTTATACTTCGCGCGCAACGCGACCGCGATCGGATCGCCGGCCGCGAGCACCTTGTCGGGCGTCAGGATGAATGTCGTCAGCCAGTCGCGATCGCGCGTCGCGGTGACGCCGGCGAGATCGGGTCCGATGCGATCGCCCTTGCCAATCGAGTGGCACGCGGCGCAGTGGTTGTTGAACGTGTACTCGCCGCGATCGAAGTTGAGCGCCGGCGCGTCGGCGAACGAGACACCGGTCTTCTTCGCGGTCTGCCAGCTGTTCAACCAGTCGCCGATCGTTCGCGCCAGGAATTTCGGATTATCGGTCGCCGAATTGCGCATCCACTGGCCGGTCGTTTCGTTGCCGACCAGCAGGCTCGGCGTGTGGCCGTCAGGATTCTTCGGATCGGGTTCGGTGTAGAGACCGGTCTTGCGGCTGATCAACTCGATGTCGGCCGCCTTGCCGGTGAGGAACAGCCAGCCCGGCCCGGCGTTGAACTTCTCGGCGTAGTCCTTCAGCACCGCCGGCGTGTCGTGATCGGGATCGATGGTGATCGAGTAGAAGAAGACGTCTTTGCCCATCCGATCGCCGAGCAGCCGCTGTACCTGCGCGAGCCGCGCGGTCTCGAGCGGGCACGCGTACTGGCACGTCGTGTAGATCAAGTCGAGCGCGACGATCTTCCCCTTGATCAGATCGTCGTAGAAGTGAACGACCTTGCCGTCCTGAGTCGTCAACTCCACATTCGGGAAGTAGCCCGCGCCCCAGCGGGAGTTCTGCGCTCTCGCGGCGGCCGGGATGAGAAGACTCAGGACGGCGAAGATGCTAGCCAGGCGAAGGTGCATGCAGCTCCTTGGACGCGTCGCGGGAAGCGAGTGGTTGTGGCTCTATCGAACCTGTCGGGGCTGGGGGCTGGGGGCTGGGGGCTTGCTCAATTCAGCTAGCCCCAAGCCCCAAGCCCCAAGCCCCAAGGGCCGTCTACAGCAGATATGGATCCTCAAAGTGCACACCTTGCGGCGTCGGGATCGGCGTCGGCAGCGGCTGCAGGAACGCGCCGCCGGCGTCGTTGATCTCCCACCGCAGCAGCATCGCGTTGTCTTCATGCATCGTGTTGTGGCAGTGCTCCATGTACATCCCGCCCCAGTCGCGGAACTGCATGGTGAGCGTCACCGACCCCTTCGGATGCAGCCGGTAGACGTCCTTGCGTCCGCGCTCGGCGTTCGACACGTTGTTGATGCTGCCGTCGCGGGCGAGGATCTGCCCTTCCTCGAAGTGAATGTGAATCGGGTGATCCCAGCCGCCGCCGTCGTTGACCAGGTGCCAGATCTCGCGCGTGCCGAACCTGGGCGCCGCCGAGATCCGGTTGTAGTCGGCGGCGAGCTGAATGCCGCCGTTCGTCCCGATGCCCCAGTGTCCCGCACCGGCCGTGATCGGATCGCCGCTCGTCTGGATGCCGTCCTTGCCGAACACGAAGGTCCGCTCGTTGACCACCGGAATCTGCGACAGATCCGGGTTCGGAATCATCACGTCCGGCACCTGGCTTTGATCGGCCACCGCCGGGTCGCGCACGACGCGGAACTCGAGGAAGCGGCCGACGCACGGATCGTGCGACGTTCCCGACAGCGCCTGTGCGAGCGTCAGATCGGTGACCGGCCTCTGCCCGTCGAGATTGGCCTGCGCCACGTTGCTGTGATCGGCGAGGTTCACCAGGTGCAGCTTGTCGCCGATGCGGTACTGCGAGAAGTCGATGACGATGTCGTAGCGCTCGGCGATGCCCAGCTCGTCGGTCTCGACCAACAGCACCGGCCGCGGCAGCAGGTTGCCGTCGTTGGCGATCTGCTGGAACAGCTGCCCGAACCCGGACGCGTTGGCGAGTGCGATCTTGAAGAAGCGCGACACGCTGGCGTTGAGTATGCGGAAGCGGTACTTGCGCCGCTCGACCTCCATGTACGGCCTGTAGGCCAGGTTCACCGTCATCACGTCGCCGAGGAAGCCGTTGAACTGGAAGATGTCGAAGAACAGCTGCCCTTCCGAGTCGAACGCCTTGTCGGCGAGCATCAGGTTGACGTCGTAGTCGACGTTGCCCCAGTCCTTGCCGGTGCCGCTCGGCAGCTTCAGGTTGACGCCGTCGGTGATCCCCTCGTTGCCGCGATCGAGGCCGCTGTAGATGTTGAACATCGCGGCGTTGCCCTTGTAGACGTTCTGCGCCGTGAAGCTGAACATGTGATCGTGGAACCAGTGCGTGCTCATCGTCTCGTGCCAGTC
>Ga0075425_100008959_pt1 | contig 10638 bp, 8 predicted proteins | sample SoiMethybrSBSTD4_FD_75300 | JGI IMG/M metagenome (GOLD analysis project Ga0075425, IMG submission 75300) | Bulk soil microbial communities from a Populus tree surrounding site in Tennessee, USA - Soil MetaG P. TD hybrid SBSTD4 | ecosystem: Environmental > Terrestrial > Soil > Tree plantation...
ATAGTAGGACATTATTATTTTCGATTTCAGATGGAGCCCTACCATCTAATGTGGGTGGGGGTTATAATTTGAGAGTGATTTTAAGAAGAGCGCTTTCGATTTTAGAGCGACTTCATTGGAATATAAAACTTGAAGATATTACTGATATGCATATTGACTATTTAAAACAAATGTATCCTGAACTTGAAGAACATAGAGAAGATGTCAGAACGATCTTGCATATAGAATCTGGCAGATATGTTGGTTCAAAGGAAAGGATGAATGCAATAGCAACTTCTATAAAGAGTACTAAAAAGAAACTCGCGGTCAACGATCTTATCAGAATGTATGAATCTGATGGTATCACTCCAGACTTTTTGATGGAAGTAGGAGCGATAGAGAATATACCATCCAGTTTTTATACTAACCTTGCTGAACTTCATATATCTCAAACATCGTCAAAAAATCAAAAGACAATTTACGGTTTAGATGACATTTTACCTACAACGTTGTTATATTATCAAGATACTTCAATACGTGAGTTCACAAGTAAGGTAATCAGGGTTGTAGACAAGAAATACCTCATATTAGATCAAACTGCATTTTATCCTCGTGGAGGAGGTCAAGAGCCAGATTCAGGCGAGATTAAGGGTGTAAATGTAATTGATGTTACAAAACAAGCAGATGTGGTAGTTCATAAAATGCAAAATGCAGGAAATTTCGTTGAAGGCGAAATTGTACATGGAAGAGTAAATAATAGAAGGCGTAACCTCATTACTACACATCATACCTCTACGCATGTACTCAATACATCTGCTAGGATGAATCTTGGTTCTTGGGTTTGGCAGAACTCCGCATTTAAGGACGAAAAATATGCAAGACTTGACATTACTCATCATTCTGCTCTGAATAGAGAAGAAGTCGAGAAAATTGAGAAAACCGCTAACAAGGTAATTAGACAAAATTTGCCCATTATAATAAAAACATATGATCGCAGTGATGCAGAACAAAAGTACACTTTTAGAATATATCAAGGGGGTGCCGCTCCTACAAACAATATCAGAATTGTAAACATTGATGGATGGGACATTGAAGCATGCGGTGGAACACATGTGAGGAGAACAGGTGAATTAGGACTTATCAAAATAACAAAAGCTGAAAGAATACAAGATGGCGTAGTAAGATTAGAATTTGTCGCTGGAGAAGCAGCGATAGATTATATACAAAAGCAGGAAAACCAGCTTAATGCTATTGCGTCATCTTTACATTCAAGTAAGGAAAATGTTGTTGAATCTTCTCAAAGGAATATAGATGATGTAGAGGCAGCAAGGAGAAAAATCAAGGCACTACTAAGAAAAACTGCTCCTTACATAGCAGAATCAGTTTCTATCAATGCAAAGCAGCTACCAATAGATGGTATCAAATTTTACACTGTGTACGACAGTGAATTTGACGATGAATATCACATTGCCATTGGTGAGAAATCTATAGAGAATGATCCATCTCTAATCTATATTGCTTTGATCTCAAAACCTCATGGAATGCGAATGATAGTGTTTGTTGGTGAAAAAGCAAGGAGGAGAATCAAGGCAGGAACTATAGCAAAGATGGTGTGTAGCCGACTAGGAGGTTCAGGAGGAGGAGATGAAAAGTTTGGTCAAGGCGGCGGTAGATTAGACAACGATGATAACAATAATATGATTAAGGAGAAAATAAAAGAAGCCTTACTTTCGGCAGAAGAATTAATTATTAAAAGTATAGGGGTATGATAAAGAGTATGAAAAGTACAACCATTCCAGCAAGTAACAATGAAAAAAGGAAGATATTAACAGACTGGGGTTTGATTGAAGAAAAATGGAGACAAATATGGGATCAGGGAAGAATCTTTCAGTCCGATGCAGATTTTGCCAGACAAAAATATTTTATAACTGTAGCTTATCCTTATCCAAACTCTCCACAACACATTGGACATGGAAGAACATATACTCTTGCCGACACTCATGCACGTTATATGAGAATGAAAGGGTACAACGTATTGTTTCCAATGGGCTTTCACTATACAGGAACCCCTATCCTAGGAATGTCCAGGAGAGTTGCATCAAGGGATAAAGAGCTTTTAGAAACATTTCGTAAAATATATCATATTTCGGATCACGCAATAGAAAGCTTTACTGAACCTATAAGGATTGCCGACTACTTCCATGATGAGATCAAGCTTGGAATGAAGGAAATGGGTTATTCTATCGATTGGAGACGTGAATTCACTACTATAGATAAGGCATACTCAAAGTTCATTTCCTGGCAATTTAGAACCCTGTTGAAAAAGGGATTGATAATCCAAGGCTCACATCCAGTTGGATGGTGTCCAAAAGACGGAAATCCAGTTAGCCAGCATGATACAATTGGAGATGTTGAACCGGACTTTAATGAATACACAATAATCAAATTTAGATTGGAAGAAGATGCTGATAACAGCGGCATATGTAGCATAGTAATTCCTATAGCAACTTTGAGGCCAGAAACGATTTATGGTGTTACTAATTTGTGGATCAATCCGAAAATTGAATATGTTAAAGCACGAGTTGATGATGAATTATGGATTATTAGCAAAGATGCAGCCGAAAAATTAGAGCTTTTGAATCACAAAATTGTAATAGAATCTACTATGAATGGAGAAGAAATAGTTGGCAAATGCGTTAATGACCCAATCAAACAGAATTCTATTCCTTTATGTCCAGCATCCTTCGTAGAAGCTCAGAGTGGAACCGGAATTGTGATGTCTGTCCCAGCACATGCACCGTATGATTACTACGCTCTCGAAGATCTAAAACGCAAACTTTCTGTTACGAACAGCAATTACAAATTCAAAGTGAATATCGAAAAAACGATAGTACCTATAATTATAATTGAATCAGAAGGCTATTCCAGCGATGATAATGGTACCAGTATAATACCTGCGGCACAAATTTTAAAGAAATTCAATATAAAGGATCAGGACGATCCAGATTTGGAAGAGGCTACTAATGAGCTGTACTCGCATGAATTTTACAAGGGTAAAATGTCTTCAAATACTGGTAAGTATGCTGGTTTATCGGTCCCAGAGGCAAAAGAGAAAATAAAGAAGGAAATTATTGCATCCGGTTATGGGGATATAATGTTTGAATTAATAAACAAGCCTGTTAAATGTAGATGTGGTACAGAATGTGTGGTTAAACTATTAGATGATCAGTGGTTCATAAACTACGGTAATAAAGAATGGAAAGGCTTAGCACATCAGTGTCTTAACCAAATGGATATTGTGCCAGAAGAACTTAGGCAGGAGTTTGAATATGTAATTGATTGGCTAAAAGCAAGAGCATGTGCAAGAAAAACAGGACTTGGTACTAAACTGCCATGGGATCAAGATTGGATTATTGAAAGTCTATCTGACTCTGTTATATATATGGCATATTATATTATTGCTAAATACGTCAACGATATGAGTAATCACAAGAATAATCCGGTAATTAACGCTGACCATTTGAAAGACTCATTCTTCGATTATGTCCTACTGCGAAAAGGTGATGCTACACAAGTTGCTGCAGAATGCAATATCTCTAAAGCTTTAATAGATGATATAAGTAATGAATTTTCTTATTTTTATCCTTTGGATGTACGACATTCCGGAAGAGATCTTATTCCAAATCATCTATCATTTTTTATTTTTAACCATGTAGCAATTTTTGGGAAGGCTAACTGGCCTAAGAAAATTGCGGTCAATGGATCTGTGTTAATGGAAGGTAAGAAAATGTCAAAATCACTTGGAAATATTATTCCACTACGATCTGCTATTAAAGAGTACGGGGTTGACTCAATCCGTTTGGCTATATTAATCTCTGCAGAACTCTTACAGGATGCTGACTTTTCTTTTGATATAGTAAAAGGAATACAGTCTAAGCTATATGATATTTATAATATGGCTCTTGAGCATTCACAAGAGAAGAATGAAGAGAAAATAAATACGAACATAAAACTCAAAGAAAAGACAAATGAGCAACTTAGAATAACAGAACTTGAAGACAGATGGCTTATTAGTAGATTGCAGTATGCCATTGAGTACGTTACAATATCTATGGATAAATTGAGAGTTAGAGAAGCGTTACATATTATATTGTATTCACTTGATCGCGACTTACAATGGTATCAAAAGAGAGTCAGAACTAAAGGTAGAGAAAATTCTATTTTTACTATTTTATCTATATTTCTCAAGACGCGTATACTGATGCTTGCTCCATTTGCTCCATTCATAAGTGAGGAAATTTGGGAAAAAATTGGGTGGGGCAGTAGTAGCAGCAAGAATAGTATTTTGCCAACATCCGCATCAAAATCAATCATTTTTGCAGACTGGCCACAAGTAGATTCCGATAAAAAAGATGCAGTAGCAGAAGAATCAGAACAGATAATTATGAACCTGGCTTTTGATATTCAAAAAATAGTCAAAGTTACGAAGATGACTCCTAAAAATATTGTTATTTATACTTCGTCGCAATGGAAACGACATATCTATCGAAAGATGCTTGCAAGTATATCGTTAGAAAATAAAACTAATTTTTCGGATCTTATGAAAGAACTTGTAAATAATCCAGAAACAGCAGCAAAATCAAGGAGTAATCCAAATTTGATAAGAAAAATGGTAGAAGATATATTATCAGATTCGGTTGAAACAAGAAATAGAAGATTGAAATTAAAAGATGACTTTGATGAAAAATTTCCCCTATCTGATGCTAATAAGTTATTATCTTTGGAGAGTGGAAATCCAGAGGCTAACGTAATTGTCTATGATGAAGAGGTAACAGAAGGTGATAATAATCATAATTTATCAAAAAAATACGATCCTAAATCAAAAGCAAAACTTGCTAGACCCTTTAAACCTGCAATTTACTTAGAATGATATATTGCGATTTAATATATACTTCGTCAGGTTTCTCTTTTCTTTCTCCTATTCCTAGCGATAACAGCTGAAGAAATTAGATATAATGAAAATCCTGCAATAGCCATTATTAGCCCATAAAGTTCAAAGGATCCCCTTTTCAGATAGGTTCCAACACCTACAAATATAGCTCCTACAAACAGTAATGCCAGGCCGGCTCGAGCAGCACCTGGCATCTGAATTTCCTTTGGCAACTCTATTGCCTTCTATTATATCATACAGATGTGTTATGGATAATATCAATATTGTTAATCCTTTTATTCAAGAAATAACCCTCTTTTCATCAAATGAAAATTGCAGTAGTAGGCATAGGAGTTGCAGGAGCCTATCTTATGAACAAATTGAGCGACGACCATGATAATCAGGTAGTAGGCTTTGAAAGAATGCCAGAAGCCCAACATGATGCCGTTTGTGCATGGGCTACATGCGAAAATGTGATGTCATCTTTAGTAAAAAATTGTGGTATACATTTTGATGATTATGTCTTGCATAAAGGAAACCATATGAGGATAGATGTTAATAGCAAAGATGGAAATATTCATGGTAGTGATAATGACAATGCTCTAGATATTTCTCTAAAAGGGATGGTTGCCTATGATAAATTAAAACTAATTCGGGATATGATAAAAGGTACAGAAATTGAATTTGGCAAAGTACCAAAAAAGGAGAACCTTGAATCGGATTTTGATGTTATAATTGATTCAACGGGTTTTCATAGAAACTATCTTCCAAAGATAAAGAATGAAATGTGGATACCGTGTATACAATACAAGGTAAAGTATGATTTAGACAAGACTCCGTTTGATGACTTTTATTTGAAAGCGTTTCCTTCAATGAATGGTTATTTCTGGTATTTTCCACTTGGCAATGGTTATGCACATATAGGAGCAGGAGACTTTGAAAGAAAAAGCGGTAATAAATTCGTTGATGAATTCCTAAAAAAATACAAATGTGAAATTATAAAGAAAGTCGGAAGACCTGTTCGAATTAGTCCACCGGTGCAATGTGAACCATTCATAGATAATAGAAAGTCGATTGGTGTGGGCGAATCTATAGGTACCGTATATCCATTGCTTGGTGAAGGTATCATTCCTGCAACCTGGTGTGCAGAACTTTTTGTACAACATTTGTATGACACAAAATCTTATAGACAGGCAGTTCTTAACAAGTTCAAAATTTATGCTTTAGTATTTAAATTTATCAAGATGAAGATAGCAAGGAAGTTCAATATGATAAGACATGTTTATGATTTATTATTGATATATAACCATATGAAAAGAGAAGAGGACCGTTACGGGATGCAAGTCAAGCTAACAGACATGATGAAGATAGCAAAAATTTGAGATGATATAAAGAGAGGAAATGAAAGCCGGTTGGTTAACGATGATTAATGAAGAGAAATGTAGATATTTTGCTCAAACTAATTATGATTATATGGTTATCGAAGCCAAGTGTCCACAATGCGGAAAAAGAGCAGAAATTAAAGAAGATATGTCTGAAGTGGAGTGCAAACAATGTGGTTTTCGTGTTTTATACGATGAGTATATTGAGATAATGAAAGGAAGAGCGGTAAGTATGGCTGATGATTTCCAAATGGACCGGTAAGAAAGGCATACTGACAAACATAATTAGCCTTTTTTAATTGAAATATTTTGCGGAATTAAAAATTGACTAAAGAAAGCCAGTTTGCTACCGAATTGGTAATTCTCTCAAAGAATAAGGAAATTTCTGATTCTTCGACAGTATGTGAATAATCACCAAAAGCTACCTTTATCTGAGCATGTTAGCTCAGCGCCACAATTATCGCAGCGAACATGACATGTTTGAATGTAAGTCATTATAAAGCCACAGCGAAGACATTCTATATTCTTTTCCTTGGATGCTATTTTCGAACGCATTTCACAATATTAGAAGATGTTGAATCAAAATACGCTATAAACTTTATTCTTATATCTACCGCTGATCTAATAAATATGATAGACGACAGGCAATGTAGAACAACCCGCCACCTTCTAGATTTTTCAGCAGTCAGAGTAACTTGAATAAGCATAAAAACATAGAATAAATATAAAGTAATGTCCAGATACCATATATCAAGCTGGAAGAAGATTGTTGACTAAAATAGCACAAAGCAACCTAGTGTGAAATTAGATGTGCCATCTGCTTATTGAAGTAGTGTCAGGAAGGTCTTATCAAAACTTCTACACAAAGATTAATTAAAGACATACACTGCTTGACTTCTACTTGGCTCAATTTAAACTTGTAATCTCTGATCCCAAGGGAAAAAGTATTACACAGGAGTTAAAGGACAGATCAGCCCAGCCATTACTTGGGTCAAAGATTGGGGATATCATTGACTCCTCAGTTGTAGGTATTACAGGAGGCAAAATGAAGGTTACTGGAGGTAGCGACAAATCAGGTACCCCTATGCGTCCTGATGTCCATGGCGGAGTAAAAAAATATGTCCTACTTGCTAATGGAATAGGCATTAGGAATATTGGAGGAGGGTATAGGATAAGAAAGCTGGTCAGAGGAAACATGGTAACTGAAGAGATTTACCAATTGAATTGCGTTTTAGTTGATGGCAGCTTACCTGTAAAAGAAGAAGCATCAGATACAAGTAAAGAAGTTGCCAAGAAAGAATAGTATAAATAAATCAGATATTGTTGCTGATTAGAGTATGTTGTGTTTAACAACTATCTAAAAATTGTGAGGTGCAATTACCTTAATATCCCCAAAGAAATTTACGATTAACATTGCATTGGAAGGAAACATTACCTGATTGGTATATTAAGGAATTTGGATATCAACCCAGTATCAATATAGGCACATCTGGACATGTAGATCATGGTAAAACTACATTAATCGAAGCTATTACTGGTGTATGGACTAGTGCACATAGTGAAGAACTAAGAAGAGGTATTACGATCAAAGTCGGTTATGCCGACGCGGCTTTTTACAAATGCACGCAGTGCCCATCTCCCATCCGCTATTCTAGTCAACCAACTTGTACAAATTGTGGAGGGAAGAGTGAATTATCAAGAGTCGTAAGTTTTGTTGATTCTCCTGGACACGAAAGTCTAATGGCAAATATGCTATCTGGGGCAGCTTTGATGGATGGATCTATTTTGGTAATTGCTGCAAATGAAAAAGTACCTCAGCCCCAAACTAGAGAACATCTGCTTGCGCTTCAGGTTCTAGGAATTCATCAAATAGTAATAGTACAAAACAAGATTGACTTGACTGAATACCAGAGTGCCCTTGAGAACTATGAACAGATAAAAGACTTTGTAAGAGGAAGTGTGGCAGATGTGGCTCCAATTATTCCTATCTCAGCACAGCACAAGCTGGGCATTGATGCATTGATTGAAGCAATTGAAAACAATATCAAAACACCTCCAAGAACGAGGGCAAAGGGAGCAATAATGCATGTTTTACGTTCATTTGATATAAACAAGCCTGGAATTCCGGTAAAACATGTTAAAGGAGGTGCAATTGGTGGTGCCCTGTTACAGGGAGAATTTAATATCGGGGATGAAATTGAAGTTCGTCCAGGCCTTCTAGATGAGAAGAAAGGCAAATATGAACCCATCACTTCAAACATTGCCACACTTGGAACAGGAGCCGGTCTTGTAGATAGAGTTAGACCTGGGGGACTTATTGCCATAGGAACAAAATTAGATCCAACTTTTGTCAAAAGTGATTCCCTAATTGGATCAGTTGTTGGTCACCCTAATGTCCTTCCAAATGACATAGAAGAGATTACAATAGAAGTTCATCTTTTTGAAACAGCAGTAGGAACACAAGACATGATCAAAGTTGAACCTATAAGGATAAGGGAACCGCTCAGGTTGAATATTGGGACTGCAGCAATTCTTGGCACAGTTACTAATTCGAGAGACGGCAAGGCAGAAATAAAATTAAAGAAACCTGTGTGTATGATGCCAAGGGATCGAGTTGCAATTAGTAGAAGGATCGCGGATAGATGGAGGCTAATTGGCGTAGGTATTTCATCATAAAATGGATGTTATCTGTTGTTTGCGCCATAATAAATACAAGTATACCGCTGTAATATATCGATATTATTGAGGGATATAGAGGCAGCTTCCACTACAGCAACAACGACTTTTAGGCTCCAGCAATCATAATCATAACAGCCATCCTATCGCATATTGTAATTTTGTTCATTCTATAAAGTCTCATATGACGCGTAGAGTGTATATCAGGTTATTATGGGTTTATATGAACTGGATTTCAATCACCGATGAAGATTATGATACAATGCTGCAAAAGGATTCACTCGCGTTAAACACCAAAATCAGAAAAATTAGATGAACAATAGCCGTCTTCTATACAATGACGCCACAGGCACAGCTTAACTCTAATAAACGAACATACCATAATATTAGCTATAGAAATTTTCATGCTACAGTAATAGTTTATTTCTTACGATTATTTTTAGCGTCAGAAATATACTTAGAAAAGTCTAGTATGGAACCACTTAAAGCAATTATACTTGTAATTAGTATAACAACTTAGCAGTATGAACCACACAACTCTCGGAATAATTGCTGTCTTAGTAGCAGCAGCTTTAGTAGTAGGTACTTTCGCGGCAATAACACCAGCATTTGCAAAAGTAAAGGTAGGCAATACGAAGAATAAATGTATACAAGCATCAGACAACAGTCAGAATGTTGCAAATGGCCCAGGCTCACTATTAGACTTGTTTGCAAACCTTCCGCTCAGCATTCAAGCACAGCTTTGCAACGCTGGAAGCACTGGTACCGGTTAAGCATGTAACATTGCAGAAACACGACTCCCGCGTACCAACATATAGCATAACCCAAAAATGTAGAGGATGGGAATACTACTATTCCAGAGCGTGGTAGTAGTATCATCCTCACCAAATTCCTCTTTTTTTATCAATGCAATTAAAACAACAAGTTCTGCAGCTATTGTCTATACCATTATAGAATGTGCTAACTAAAAACAAAACACCTCAAAATAAGCAAAGGACAAGAAGAAGAAAAATAGGAATATAGCGATAATAGAATAATACCATCTTAACTCAGGAAATTCATGCATGGGGTAACTTTGAGTATGCTTTGAGGGAAGAAAATAGACTCCTCTTTAATAAGATGTTATCTGAATGCAAGGAAAATAAAGAATTTATCAGAGCTGCTAACTCAAAATATGAATATTTCTCAGTCGAATCATGTTATTGCAGCAGCAAAAGACCATAAAAGATTGATTGCCAAAGTATCATAACGGAAAAAAGAGGCTCGTGGAAGTCCACGGAATGGATGGGGCAGTAAATAAGTTAAAATAAATCATCATTAAGGCCTTATAGGCCCTACCGAGGCAACAGAGATACCTGCCTATCGCCGAAATCCAGATGAATGAGACACTTATCGAGAAGATTTTCATGTAATAGTAACGATTGAAAGATAATGTCTTAAAATATCTAAGATAAAAACAGATAATCTATAGTCACTCTCTTCTGATATTTGTGTTAGAATGTTAGACGTATAAAAACCAGCTGATTTCATATAAATCAATACGAACCACTCATTATAGTGAAATATACAAGCTTTACTTTTACAATATTTTCAGCTATGATCGGCATATTAATTTCTGGCATTTGGAGTAATGTCTATGTGTTTGCGCAGCATTCCTCTTTGCCATGGTCA
>Ga0075425_100008960_pt1 | contig 10638 bp, 8 predicted proteins | sample SoiMethybrSBSTD4_FD_75300 | JGI IMG/M metagenome (GOLD analysis project Ga0075425, IMG submission 75300) | Bulk soil microbial communities from a Populus tree surrounding site in Tennessee, USA - Soil MetaG P. TD hybrid SBSTD4 | ecosystem: Environmental > Terrestrial > Soil > Tree plantation...
TACGTCTCGCCGCACGGCAACCGCGTCATCAGCTGCGAATTGAAGCAGTGCATCGACAAGGCCGGCGAGCTGATCGACTGGAACAAGAAGCGCGCGAGTAAAAAGCCCGATACCGGGCTCGGTCTCGCCTGCACGGTGCACGTCAGCGGCAAGCGCCACTTCGGCGATTACGACGGCAGCTCGGCGACGATCAAGCTGAACGAGGACGGCAAGGCGCTGATCCTGAGCGGCGAAGGCGAATCGGGCCAGGGATGCTACACCACGATGTGCGCGATCGCCGCCGAGGAGCTGGGAATCCCGATCGAGGACGTCGAGATGTCGCACGCCGACACCGACCTCACGACATTTTGCCTCGGCGCCTTCGCCAGCCGCCTTACGTATATCAGCGGCAATGCCGTGCGCGACGCGGCATCCAAGGTCAAGCAGCAGCTCTTCGAGCAGGCCGCCGACATGCTGGAGGCGGATCCTGCCGATCTCGTCGCGCGCGAGGGGAAGATTTTCGTCAAGGGCGCCGAGCAAAAATCGCTGCCGGTCGCCGACGTCGCGCGCGCCCGGCTGTTTCGCAACGGCGGCGCGCCGATCGTCGCCTCGGGAAAATTCGACGCCGATTCCGTGCTGCAGGACTCCACGCGCTACGGCAACGAGTCGGGCGCATACAACTACGGCTGCCAGGCCGTCGAGATCGAAGTCGATCGCGAAACCGGTCAAGTGAAAGTCCTGCAATACGCCGCCGCATCCGACTGCGGGACCGTGATTAATCCGGTCGGCGCCGAGGGACAGGTCGAAGGCGCCGTGGCGCAGGGTCTCGGCTATGCGCTCATCGAGGGATTGCGTTTCGACGAAGGCCGGCCGGTGAATCCGAATTTTTCCGATTACCGGATTCCGTCGATACGCGACATGCCGCCGCTCAAACACGCTTTCGCCGATTCGTACGAGCCGACCGGTCCGTTCGGCGCGAAGGGGCTCGGAGAGCTCGGTATGGACCCGACCGCTGCGGTGATCAGCAACGCGATCTTCGACGCAGTCGGCGTGCGCATCAAGACGCTGCCGATCACGCCGGAAAAAGTCTTGAAGGGTCTGAAGGACAAAGAAGCGAAGAAATCATGATTCGCTTCGACTATCACGAGCCGCGGTCCGTGCAAGACGCCTGCGCGCTGCTCGACGAGCACGGCGATGACGCGCGGGTGATTGCCGGCGGCACGGCGATGCTCATCATGATGCGCATGAAGCTCTTGAACCCGCGCGTCGTCGTGAGCCTCGCCAAGCTGCCGGACTTCGATACGATCCGTTTCGATCCGAAGAACGGGCTCACGATCGGCGCCGGCGCGCGCCACCGCGATATCGAGCTTCATCCCGCCGTGCGTGAGCACTATCCCCTGCTGCACGAGACTTTCCAGAAAGTCGCGCAGCCGCGCATCCGCAACATGGCGACGATCGGCGGCAACCTCTGCCAGGGCGACCCGCTGACCGATCCCGGCGCGAGCCTCATGGCGCTCGACGCAGCCGTCGCGCTGCTTTCTTCGCGCGGCGCGCGGACTATTCCGCTCGATGAATTTTTTGTCGACTATTACCAGACCGCAGCCGAGCCCGGCGAGATCATGACGGAAATCCGCGTGCCGCCGCCGGCGAAGAATCTCCGCTGGGCGCACATCAAGTTCCTGCCACGCAGCCTTGAGGATTTCGCGACGATCGGCGTGGCGCTCGCGCTCCGCACGAGCGGCGGCCGCTGCGACGATGTCCGGCTGGCGCTCAACTCCGCCGCGCCGACGATCTTCCGGGCGAAAAAGGCAGAAGCCATTTTGCGCGGCCAGACAATCAGCGACAAGCTCATCGCGGAGATGTCCGAAGCCGCGGCGGCCGATAGCGATCCCATCGACGACAACCGCGGCTCGTCCGAGTACAAACTGGAAATGGTCAAGGTGCTGGTGCGGCGGGCCGCGGCGCAGGCGCTGCGCTAGGCATTTCTCATTCTCCATGACGACTCCCAATTTTGCCGGCCAATGGTACACGACGTTCGGCCCGATGGAGCTGACGCAGGACGGCGCGCAGGTTAACGGCCACTACAAGTTCCAGGGTAATCGCTGCACGCTCGAGGGCACGATCAGCAACGGCCGCTTGCAGTTCAGCTACAAAGAGCCGAACGTGGACGGCGAGGGCTGGTTCGATCTCATCCGCTACGGCAAATTCTCCGGCCAGTGGCGTCCGAATAATTCCGCGAGATGGTCGGCGTGGACCGGCGAGCGCGAATTCGAAGGCATCTGGGAAAGCTCGTTCGGTCTGCTCCGCCTGGTTCAAGAGCCGGACCGCGTCTTCGGCTTTTACGAAGGCGCCGGTCCTTCGTCGCTCGAGGGCCGGATCGAAAAAAACCGGTTCGTCTTCCGCTACCGCGAAGCAAAGACGCAAGGCGAAGGCTATTTCGAGCTCACGCCCGACAACGCGCGCTTCGAGGGCCGCTGGCGCGCCGATCGCCAGCCGCAATGGTCAGTGTGGGACGGCCGACGCCTGGCTCCGCTGCAGGGCGTTCTGTGGCTCGTCGTGATCGAGGCTTACTGGCAGCGCTCATACCTCGAAAGAGAGTATGCCTTCGGCAACATGCTGCGCGAATTCTTCACGCGCCTTCAGCACGTCAATATCCGGCAGCGGTTTTTCGAAGACGAAACCGGACTGGAGCGGTGGTGCCGCGAATTGATGTATATTCCCGATCCGGTCGCGGTCGTTATCGCCAGCCACGGCTCGTCGGAAGGGTTAACCGTCCAGGGAAAGCCGCTCGACACCGCACGCTTGGTGGAAAGCCTGCGTTACGCCGACAACGTCGTTCTGCTTCACTTCTCTTCCTGCCTGATGCTCGAGGACAGCCCGACCGCCGGACTCGCGCGCGCGCTGCAGCAGGCCGTGCGGTTTCCGATCTCCGGCTACGACCGGAGTGTCGATTGGAGCGCGAGCGCGCTGATCGAGTTTCATTATCTCGACATGGTGCTATGCCGCGGCCTCACTCCCGCCGACGCCGCCGACCAGGTGAAGCGTCTGATTCGGTACGCCGGCGACGAGAGCGTGCCCGGCTCGCCGTACGCGTCCGTCGGCTTCCGCATCTATATGCCGGAGAACGACTCCGACCGTTTTTTGCCCCTAACGCGTTAGACGCCTCACCGACTCCGATTTAACTTCACATCCACGTATAACGCATCGGCGAAGTTGACGGGCTGGAAGCCAGCGGATATGGTCTCGACGTGAAACGGACGATCGACGTGACGATCAACGGGCGGCGGTACGAGGAAGACGTCGAGCCGCGCCAGCTTCTGCCCCACTTTCTCCGCGAGCAGATCGGCCTCACCGGCACGCACGTGGGCTGCGTGATCGGCGAGTGCGGCGCCTGCACGCTCCTGCTAGACGGCAAGCTCGTCAAGTCCTGCCTACTTTTCGCCGTGCAGGCGGACGGAAAAGAGATCACGACGATCGAAGGGCTCGCAAAAAACGGCGAGCTCGATCCCGTGCAGGAAGCTTTCGTCGAGAAGTACGGCTTTCAGTGCGGCTATTGCACGCCGGGAATGATCATGGCCGCGCATGCCCTGCTGCAGGACAATTCCGATCCCAGCGAAGAGGAAATCCGCCGCGGTCTCGCGGGAAACCTCTGCATGTGCACCGGCTACGCGCAGATCATCGATTCGGTCAAAGAAGCGGCCAAGAAAATAAAATCCTAAACGCAATGGCTGAAAAGTTCATCGGCAAACCCACCCGCAGCAAAGAAGGGCCGCGTCACGCGACCGGCGGCGGTCACTTCACGGACGATATCGTCCTGCCGGGAATGCTGCAGGCGATGATCCTCCGCAGCCCGCACGCGCACGCGCGCATCCTCGGCGGCGAAGCGCAGGCGGCCTTGGAACTGCCGGGCGTGATGGCCGCGCTGGTGCCTTCGGACATCGTCGCGCATACGAAGCCGTTTAAGCCGGGGCGCTACGCCGCCGGTCTTCGAAAGCCGGTGCCGGAATACGCGACAGCCGTCGAGAAGGTTCGCTACATGGGCGAGCCGGTCGCGGCGGTCGCGGCGCGCGACCGCGGCACCGCCGAGGACGCGCTGGAATTGATCACGATCGATTATGACGCGCTGCCCGCGGTCGTCGAGACCGCCGACGCGATGAAGCCCGGTTCGGCGCTGCTCTACGAAGAGCTGGAGTCGAATATCGCCTGGAAAGGCGGCCTGAGTTACGGCGACATCGACGGCGCGTTCAAAGCGGCGGACAAAATCGTCAAGGAGAATTTGAAAATCCACCGCTACAGCTCGACGCCGCTCGAGCCCTTCGCGATCATCGCCGACTACGACGCCGCGAGCCGCAAGCTCACCGTCTGGGTCAACGCACAGGTGCCCGAGGTCATCTACGACGCGCTGAGAGAAGCGCTCGAGCTCGAAGACATCCGCGTCATCATCCCCGACATCGGCGGCGGCTTCGGCCAGAAGATCCATTTGATCCGCAAGTACGTCGTGATCGTGAGCCTGCTCGCGATCCAGAGCGGCCGGCCGGTCAAATGGATCGAGGACCGCAGCGAGCACATGATGGCCGCCGGCCACTCGTGCGCGCAGGAGTTCGCGGTCGAGGCCGCGGTCAAAAAAGACGGCACGGTGCTCGGCCTCAAGTTCCGCGAGATCGACGACGTCGGCGGCACGACCAGCACGCTCACGATCCACTTCACCAACAAGCTCAACAACCTGGTCAACACCTACAAAGTGCAGAACATCTCGCTCGAAGGCTGGTCCGTTCTTACCAACAAGTGCCCGGTGATTCCCAACCGCGGCATCGGCAAGCCCGGCATGTGCTACATCTGGGAGCGCACGATGGACCGCATCGCCGAAGAGCTCGGCTTGAGCCCGATCGACGTGCGGAGAATCAATCTCATTCAGCCCGGGCAGATGCCGTACATGACGCCGAGCGGCAACGTATACGACAGCGGCGATTATCCCGGCCTGCTCGAGACCGCGCTGGAGAAGATCGGCTACGACAAGCTGCGCGAGGAGCAGAAGCGCGCGCGCCAAAGCGGCCGCCTGCTCGGCGTCAGCGTCGTGATTGGCGTCGAGCCCGGCGGGCGCAACGCCGCTCGCGACATCGCGATCTTTCCCGAGATGAAGGAGAGCCCCGGCTCGGGCGGCGTCAACGGCGCGACGATCAAGCTCGAGAAAAACGGCTCCATCGCTCTTTACCTGGGCTCGCCGAACTGCGGCCAGTCGCACGAGACGACGACGAGCCAGGTCGCCGCCGACGTGCTCGGCATTCCGCCGGAGAAGATCAGCATCTCGACGCCCTTCGACAGCGACCTCGCGCCGTGGGGCGTCTCGGCCGCGAACAGCGGCAACAATTTTCATTTGTACGACATCGGCGCGGTCCACGGCGCGGCGACGAAGCTGAAGGAAAAGATTCTCGCGATCGCCGCGCATGTTCTGCGCGCGAATCCGGCCGATTTGAAGATCGAGGACGGCGCGGTGCACGCGCCCGGATCGCCGGTCAAAAAAGTGACGCTCGCGGAGCTGGGGAAGATCGCCTACGGCAACCAGGCGATGCTGCCGAAGGGCGCCGAGGCGGGATTGCAGGCGACATACTATTACACTTTCCCACACGCGGAGCCCAACATGGTTCCCGGGCCCGATCGCAAAGTGCGCGCGCAGTTCACCTTTTCGGCGGCTGCCCACGCGGCCGTCGTCGAGGTCGACAGAGATACCGGCAAAGTCCACGTGCTCCGGTACTTGATCGTCGGCGACAACGGGACGATCATCCATCCCAACGTCGTCAACGGCCAGATCTACGGCTCCGCCGCGCACGGCATCTCCGTCGCGCTCGGCGAAGGATTCGTCTACAATCCCGACGGACAGCTCCTCACGCTGACGCTCACCGACTACGGCAAATCGTCGACGGAGGAGACGCCCAAGGTCGAGATCATTCACAAACCTTCGCCGTCGCCCTTCACGACCCTCGGGCAGAAAGCCGCCGGCGAAGGCGCCGCGATCCCCTCCCCCGCCGCGATCGCGAGCGCGGTGGAGGACGCGCTCAAACCGCTCGGCGTCAAAGTGCGCGACCTGCCGCTCTCGCCGGAGCGCGTGTGGAATCTCATCCAGGAGGCCCGGCGATGATTCCGGCCGGCTTCGAATATTTCGCGCCTTCCTCTCTCAAGGAAGCGGTGGATCTGCTGTCTAATTACAAAGACGACGTGAAAATTCTCGCCGGCGGGCAGAGCTTGGTGCCGCTCATGAAGCTTCGTCTGGCGAAGCCGAAATACGTGATCGATCTCAACCGCATCGCCGATTTGAATTTTATCCGCGAAGCGGGCGGCGCGGTTTACATCGGCGCGCTCGCGACGCACAGCGAGATCGAGCGCTCGGAAGTCGTCCGCCGCGACTGCCGGCTGCTGGCGCAGACCGCGGCGACCATCGCCGACACGCAGGTGCGGAACCGCGGCACGCTCGGCGGCAGCCTCGCGCACGCCGATCCCGCCGGCGACATGCCGGCGGCGATTTTCGCCCTCGACGCCGAGATGAAGGCGAGCGGCCCCTCGGGCGAGCGCTGGATCAATGCCGAAGATTTCTTCGTCGGCTTTCTCACCAGCGCGTTGGAGGCGGACGAAATCTTGACGGAAGTGAAGGTGCCGGTCATGCGCGGCGAAAAGAGCGCCTATTTGAAGGCGGCGCAGCGCGCCTCGGGCTTCGCCGTCGTCGGCGTCGCGGTTAGATTGAAACTGGGCGCGAACGCAACTTGCGACGACATCGCGGTCGGCGTTACGGGCGTGACCGACAAGGCTTACCGCGCGAAAAATGTCGAGCAGGCTTTAAAAGGCGCGCGGCTCGAAGACGACCCGATCGAGCGCGCGGCGAATCGCGTCGTCGACGGCATCGACCCGCTGGAAGACATCAACGGCTCGAAGGATTACCGCGCGCACCTGGCAAGAATTTATACCGCGCGCGCGATCAAGGCGGCGCTGGCGTCGTAGAGCGATCCCCGGCCCTACTGTTCCTTTCCCAACGTAACCGCGAATCCCGCTTTCTCGACCCGTACGTAAGTCAGATCGTCCCGCGCCGAGAGCTCCTGAACCAGCTTCGTCAGTGGCTGATTGGCGTCGAGCTTCGCCTGCGGCGCGCCGGCTTTGAGCACCTCGTCCGCCGCGTCGGGGCCGGCGTAGAAGCGTAGAATCAGCTCTTCGTCCGAGACGCCCGGGCCGCCGAATTTCTCGCGCATCTCTTTGAGCGACGGATCCGGCGCCTTCCAGTTATCCCATTTTTTCGCGCGCGGGCGGCTCAATATCTTATCCTTCACTTGAGGATCCATCAGCTCCGCGCCCTCTTTGCCCCAGATGCCGAGCGCGTATTGGATCGTCTGGTCGGTGACCTCGCGGTAGCGCTCGCCGGTGATGACGTTGATCGCGGCCTGCGATCCCACGAACTGCGACAGCGGCGTCACCATGATCGGGTAGCCGAACTCCGCGCGCACGCGCGCCGCCTCTTCGAGCGTCGCGTCGATCTTGTCCTGCATCCCGACCAACTTCAACTGATGCTTTAAGTTAGAGATCATGCCGCCCGGCACCTGGTGGCGGTAGAGATTTTCGTCGTATTCGGTCGGCTTGCCGACCGGCAGGCCGTCCCGCCGCGCGACCGCGGTAAAATGCTCCGTGACCGGACCGACGTCCGCTTCGTTGATGAGGGGCGTATGCCCCAGCGCGCGCGCGTTCTTCGCGACGTTGAGGACCGACGGCTGCGCCGAGCCGTTCGCGAGCGGCGGAATGCCCGTGTGCAGCGTCGTGAGCCCCAGCTTGATCGCCTCCATGTAGTTCAGCGGCGCGAGGCTGTTGTTGCAGTGCGCGTGGAATTCGAGCGGGACGGCGCCGACGTTTTTCTGCACGATCGGGATCAGCGCCCGCGCGCGCTCCGGCGTGAGCAGGCCGCCGACGTCCTTGAAGCAGACGCGGTAGGGCTTCATCGCCGCCGCCTGGCGCGCGCGTTCGGCGTAATACTCGTCGGTGTGGCGCGGCGAGACGGAATAGATCAGGTTCGCGACGCAGTCGATGCCGAGCCGGCGCATCGCGTCGACCTCGTGCTTGAACAGCGAGTAGTCGTTCCAGCAGTTCGACGTGCGCGTGAGCGTGATGCCGTAGGAAAGGACGCGCTCCATCAAGAGGCGCATGATGCACGTCGGGATCTTCTCGAATCCGCCGTGCATGCCGCCGTGGTAGCGGAGCCGCGTGCGCTTGAACAGCTTGGTGCCCTGGCGCAGCCACTCCCACGCGTTCTCCTTGTGCTCGCGCGCGTACTTCTTGAACATCATCGAGAGGAAGAACTCGATCGACTCGTAGCCGCACTTGTCCATCTGCTCGGCGATGCCGAGCATCGCGCTCGTGCGCATGTTGAGCGCCCAGAGGCTCTGTTGCCCGTCGCGCAGCGTGGTGTCGATAAAATGAATCTCGCTCATGGCTCTGGAATACAAAACGGGCCGGGGGAAAACAAGAGAGATCCTTCACTTCGTTCAGGATGACATACAACACAGAGCAATTGTCAGCTCGCCAATTGTCATTCTGAGCGAAGCGAGAAATCTCTCCGACTAAATATTAGATCGCTTTGCGCCTAAGGTAGGCGCTCAGATAATCGACAATGGTAACGAGGATGTAGATGAAAATCAGCAGCGTGAGCAGCTGGTGCTCGAGAAAAAGGCTGATGGCGATCTGAATGCGCTGGCCGAGGCCGCCGGCGCCCACGAACCCCAGAACGGCCGCGACGCGGATATTCACCTCCCAGCGGTAGAGCGTGTAGGAGATGAACTGCGGCAGCACCTGCGGCGCGATGCCGTAGAAAAGAATCTGCAGCCGGCTCGCGCCGGTGGACTGCAGCGCCTCGATCGGCTGGTAATCCACGTCCTCGAGAACCTCGCCGAAAAGCTTCCCGAGCACGCCGCCGGTGTGAAAGCCCAGCGCAAGCGTGCCGGGGAACGGCCCCAGGCCGACGATGAAAACGAAGATCAGCGCCCAGACGATCTCGGGGATCGTGCGCAGGATATTGAGAATGGCCTTGGCCGCGCAATACGGCACCATGCGCAGCCCCCGCCGCCACCAGTCGCTCGGCTCCATCTCGTAGAGAAGCCCCGAGTACATGAGATTGCGCGAGGCGAAGAATACGACCGAGAGGCCGATCGCGAAAGCGAGAAGCGTGCCGAGAAAAGAGATCGCGAAGGTCTCGACGGCGCCGCGGAACCCCTCGTGCAGCGCGGTCGGCGAGAGGTCGGGCGGAAAGAGCTTCCGGATATACGTCAGAATCTGCCCGCTGCCCTCGCGGCTGAACAGCTCGCCCAGGCGGATGTCCGAGCCGTAGTAGCTCCAGACGAACAGCGCGAGAACGCCGGCGGTGACCAGCCAGTTGGCGAGCGTCACGCCGCCGCGCCGCTCATGGCCCGGCCACGGCATCGCCGCGTTTTTTTCGCCCGGTTCGTCGATCATAGAACCGCCCGCACCTTGCTGCTGAGAATATCGACCGCCGCGACCATGATGAAAAGGATGATGAGAATCGTGAGCACCTCGTTGAAGTTGAACATGCGCATCGAGATCTCGATCTGCTGGCCGAGGCCGCCGGCGCCGACCAGGCCGAGCACCGCCGAGGCGCGCACGGCGCACTCCCAGCGGTAAAGCGTGTAGGATACGAAATTCGGCAGCACCTGCGGGAGCCAGCCGTAAAAAAATATTTGCAGCTTGTTCGCGCCGGTCGATTGCAGCGCCTCGAGCGGGCGGGGGTTCACGGCCTCAAAGATTTCCGAATAGACCTTGCCGAGCATGCCGCCGTAGGCGATGCCGATAGCGAGCACGCCTGGGAACGGCCCCAGGCCGACGGCGCGCACGAACATGAACGCCCAGACGAACTCGGGTATCGAGCGGAACAGGCTCAACACGCCGCGCGCGGCGGAGTAGATCGAGAACCTGAGCGCATAGCGCAGCGGAGAGCCGGACGTGTCCGCTTCGTTCAGGATGCCGCCGACGCTGAAATTGCGCGTCGCGAGGATGCCCAGCGGAAAGCCGATCGCGATCGCGATCAGCGTGCCCACGACCGAGATCTGGATCGTCTCCAGCGCCGGCCGCGCCATGAGCGAAAGAAACTGCGACGAGTGCTCCGGCGGAAACATCCCGCCGAAGAACTTCAGGATGTTGTCCCGTCCCTGCTTCTCGAACAAAAGCGGCAGGTCGACCCCGACGCGCCGCCAGCTGTCAATCAGCGCCGCGAGAAAAAGCGCGCTGAAGAGGTACGGGAAGTAGGATTTCTGCGCGTTATTGAAGTATGGGCGGGCTGGGCTCTTCATCGTCGATGGCGCCGCTCTCGCTCTCGGGCGCGCGGCCGGAATAAAGCTCTTCGAGCAGATCTTCGCTCACCTGGTCCGGCCGGAGGTCGAACAGCGTCGTGCCGTTGCGCATGCCGACGACGCGCGGAAAGAATTCCAGCGCGAGATCGATCGTATGGAGATTCACCAGCAGCGTCTTGCCGGTGCTCTGGCTGATGTCCACCAGCAGCTTGACAATCGACGACGCGAGCGCCGGGTCCACGGAAGACACCGGCTCGTCGGCCAAAATCACCTCGGGATCCTGCAGAAGCACGCGCGCGATCGCCACGCGCTGCTGCTGTCCGCCGGA
>Ga0075425_100008965_pt1 | contig 10635 bp, 10 predicted proteins | sample SoiMethybrSBSTD4_FD_75300 | JGI IMG/M metagenome (GOLD analysis project Ga0075425, IMG submission 75300) | Bulk soil microbial communities from a Populus tree surrounding site in Tennessee, USA - Soil MetaG P. TD hybrid SBSTD4 | ecosystem: Environmental > Terrestrial > Soil > Tree plantation...
TGCCGCGGGCGTGCCGCGCGTCGTGTACTTCAGCGGCCTCGGCGTCGCCCATTACGGGATGGCGCCGCGCACCACCGACCGCTACTTCCTCTCCAAGCTCCGGGCGGAAGCCGTCCTCTTCGAGTCCGGCCTCGAGGTCCTCGCCTTCCGCCCTTCCTACATCGTGGGGCCCCGCGACGGCCTGGTGACGTCGCTGCTGAAGCAGATGGCGGCGGGCGAGGTCGAGCAGGTCGGCGACGGCGCCTACCGGATGCAGCCGATCGCCGTGCGCGACGCCGCGGGCGCGGTCGTGGCCGGGATCGGCGGACCTACGCCCGCGCCGGGGCCCGGACGCGGACCCCATCGGGTCATCGACCTCGTGGGCCCGCAGGCGATCACGTTCCACGACTTCGTCGACGCGCTGGCCGCGGCCGCGCGCGAGCGGAGGCGTCCCGCGGAGTTCCGGTTGCGCACCATCTCCATCGAGGAAGCGGACCGGCGGGCCCGCGACGGGACGGGAATGCCGGCGGAGGAGCTGGATTGCCTCCTCTGCGACGAGATCGGAGACGCGCGCCCTCTGGAGGCGCTGCTGGGACGGTTCCTCACCCCGCTCGAGGAAGCGCTGTCCGCCGCCGTCCGCGGGACGCCGCCGAGAGGCTGACCGCGGCCTCGAGCGCCCGCGCGTTCGCCGCCACTTGCGCGACCACCGGATGGTCACGGCCGAGGATGCGCTCGAGGGCCGGCCGCGCCCGGCCGTAGAGCCGGCCGCTGGCCAGGAAGCGGCCGCGCGTCTGCTCGAGGGCGGCGAGCTGGCCGAGGTTGAAGACGACCTCGAAGTGATCGGGACCGAGACGGCGGCGAAGGATCGCGAGCGCTCGCCGATAGAGCCGCGCCGCCTCGTCGTGGCGGCCCCGGGCATGGACGATCGCGGCCAGGGCGGCCACGTCGATGGCCGTCTCCGCCGCCGCCGGTCCGCAAGCCCGCTCGCGCAACGAAAGCCCGCGTCGCGACCAGCGCTCGGCGCGCGCGAAGCGCCCGCGCGCGTGCTCGAGGCCTCCGAGGTTGTGGAAGAGGGTCGCGGCCAGCGCTGTGCTGTTCTCACCCGCCCGTACCCGCGCGCGATGGGCGCGCTGGTAGAACCGCCCCGCGAGGTCGAAGCGGCCGGTGTAGCGGGCGGCCAGGCCGAGGCCGTTCAAGGCGCGCGCGCGGGCGATGGGACCAAGGCCATGCCGGTCCGCGAGACGCAGGGCGCGCGCGAAGGACCGCCGGGCGCGAGCGTGGTCCGCGCGCAGGATGTGGACGTGGCCCGCCTGGATGAAGACCTGGTGGCGGAGGCGCCCCGCCGGCCCCCCGGCGCGGCTTGCCTTCAGGATCGAAACCGCACCTTGGATGCTGGCGCCGGCCTCGTCGTATCGGGACAGCTCGAGGAAGAGGCCGGTCCTCTCCAGCAGCACGTTCGCCACGTCCAGGCCGGGGTGAGGGTCGCGCCGACGGAAGAGATCCAGCGCCTGCCCGCTCGCGCGCAACGCGCGGGCGGGCGCGCCCTGGTCACGGAGCTGGCGTGCCCTCTCGAAGAGAGCGCACGCGCGCTGGGTCAGAGAGACGTGAGGTTGTGGTTTCCGTCCCATCCGCCGCGAGGGAGCGTGTCCGGACGGACGGGCGTCGTCATCCCCCCGCCCTTCGGGTCGGCGGCGGGCTCGAGATCCTTGACGCTGCCCGTGCCCTTCTTCTGGGGGGCCTTCGTTGCTGCCTTCTTGTCGTTCATCGGGCTTCCCTCTCCGGGCCGAAAGTTATGGCGCTTGGAGCCCAGACGCAAACGGGCGCCCCGCGGTCGTGACCGCTCGCACAGGGCCGGCGTGACCGGGATTACGGGCGGCTAGGGCTTAGACGCGCCTGGGGTACGGCCGGCCAGGCTGGCCACCACCGCCACCAGCTCCGTGGGCTGGACGGGCTTGGGCACGTGGATCTGGAAGCCCGCGAGCAGGGCCTGCACGCGATCGTCGGTGCGGCCGTAGGCGCTGAGCGCCGCCGCCGGCACCAGCCCGCCGTGGTCCGCGGGGAGCGTGCGCACCTTCTGGATGAGCGAGAACCCCGTCTCCCCGCGCATCTCGACCTCGCTCACGAGGACGTGGGGAGCGAAGCGGGCCATCATCTCCAGAGCCTCGCCCGCCGTGCCCACCGCCTGCACCTCCGCTCCGCACTGGCCGAGCAGCGCGCTCACGACCTCGCGGACGTCTTCGCCGTCGTCCACGACCAGGACGCGCACTCCGCTCAGGTCGGGCGCATCCGCCATGGGGCTCGCGGTCGGGGTCGCGCCGCCGGCCGCGGGCGCGGGCGCGGCCGGAGGAAGCTGGGCGGGATCGACGATGGGCAGGACGACGGTGAAGACGGCGCCGTGCCCCTCTCCTTCGCTGCGCGCTTCGATGGTGCCGCCGTGCAGTTCGACGAGATGGCGGACCACGGCCAGCCCCAGGCCCAGGCCGCCGTGGCTGCGCGTGTTCGACGAGTCGCCCTGGCGGAAGCGCTCGAAGACGTGGGGCAGGAAGTCGGCGGGGATGCCTTCGCCGCTGTCCTCGACCACGAGGCGCACGGCGGCGGGAGGAGCGCGCTCCACGCGCACGGTGACGCGGCCACCGCGCGGCGTGAACTTGACGGCGTTGCCGGCCAGGTTCCCCACGATCTGTCGCAGGCGGTCGGGGTCGCCCACGACGAGGCCGGCGCTGGGATCGAGGACGGTCTGGACCTTGAGGCTCTTCGCGGTGGCGGCCGCCATCAACGGCTCGATGGCGGCGGCGGCGACGGGGGCGAGCTGCAGGGGGCGCACGTTCAAGCGGAACTTCGCCCCCACCATCCGGGACAGGTCCAGGATGTCCGAGATGACCTGGGCCTGCGCCGCCGCGTTGCGCTCGATGGCGTCGAGCCCGCGGCGGGCGGTGGCCTCGTCGAGCCGGCCCCCGCGCAGCAGGTAGGTCCAGCCCACGATCGCGGTCAGGGGCGTGCGCAGCTCGTGCGACAGCATGGAGAGGAACTCGTCCTTGACCCGGCTCGCCGTCTCCGCCTGCGCGCGCGCGCGCTCCGCCTCGGCCAGGAGGCGCGCGCGCTCCCGGTCGTCCTGCTTGCGCTGGGTGATGTCGCGGGCAAAGGCGCTGAAGCTGAAGTCGCCCCCGTCCGGGATGGCGGTGATGGTGAGCTCGAGAGGGAAGACGCCGCCGGCCGCGCGCCGCGCCTCCACCTCCAGGCGCGGGTTCGCGTCCCCTTTCCCCGGCGCCAGCCGGGCCAGGAGGCTCGCGAAGGGAGCGCGCTCTCTCTCCGGGAGGATCAGCTCGGCCAGGGAATGGCCGATCGCCTTCTCGCGCGCGATCCCGAACGTCTCCTCGGCCCGGGGGTTCCAGAACGTCACGAGCCCGGCGCCGTCGAGCGCGATCACCGCGTCCAGCGTGTTGTCGAGGATGGAGCGGACGTGGGCGGCGCTGGAGCGGCGGCGCTCGCCCAGGCGGCCGGAGGAGGTCACGCCTCCACGCTACCGTCCGCGCCGCCGCACGACAAGGGATCTTTACCAACAATTGGATCCGCAGTAATCTGGGCTGTTCCATGCGTCTCGGCATCACGGAATACATCGACTGCGCGCATTTCCTGCCCGGGCACCCCAAATGCGGGCCGGTGCACGGCCACACGTACAAGGTGGAGGTCGTGATCGAAGGGGAGAGCGACCGCGGCGGGATGGTCGTGGACTTCAACGACCTCAAGACGCGCACGCGCGAGGTGCTGCAGAAGTACGACCACCGCCACTGGAACGACGTGCTCGAGTTTCCGACCGTCGAGAACATCTGCGCCCTCCTCTCCCGCCAGCTCAAGGAGCGCATCCCGTTCCCGCTCGTGATCCGGGTCTGGGAAGGGAACGGCAAATGGGCGGAGATGTGAGGCGGGAGCCAGGACGGCTTCAGGCCTCGCGCAGCAGGTGCTCGGCCACCGAGCGCATGCGCGCGCGGTAGCGCTTCTTCAGCTCCTTCGCCAGCGCCCCCGGCTTCCCGCGGCCGATCCGCACGTCGTCGACGCGGACGACCCCCAGCACTTCGCGCGAGACGCTGGTCAGGAACATCTCCGCCACGCGGTCGAGGTCCGTCTGGCGGATGGCCTCGAAGGAGACGGGGACGATGCCGCGCGCGAGGTCGAGCACCAGCGCGCGCGTCGTGCCGTGCAGGGCCCGCGCGTCTTCGGTCCGGAGCACGCCCTCCACCACCGCGAAGACGTTGCTGGAAAGGCCCTCGAGCAGCGCCCCGTCCGGGCCCAGGAGCAGGCCCTCGTGCACTCCTGCCGGCAGCTCCCGGTACGCGCCCTGGGCCGAAGAGAGGAAGCGGGTGTCCTTGGACTGCGGCTGCTCTCGACGGAGCGGCACCGTGACGCACCAGGCCCCGTCCTTGTAGAGCTCCTCCGGCAGCGGCTCGAAGGGCTCGATCGAGGCGAAGAGCGCGGGCGGAGCGAAGGTGACCCGGATACGCGACTCGGGATGGCGCGTCGCGCGCAATACCGCGGCCAGGCCGCCCCGTAGTGCCTGGCGATCGAGGACGGCCGGATGGCCTTGCAGCGCGCACGACTCCTCGAGCCGCCGCACGTGATCGTCGAGGAAGGGGACGCCGTCGCCTCCGTACGTGCGCAACGTCGTGTATGCGCCGGCGGGCAAGGCTCCGGACGCCGTGGCGAGATCGGGCGCGGACCGGAGCGGAGTCGCGGCGCCCTCGGCAAGGACGAAGGTTTCGACCATGATGCGAACCGCCGACCGGATCTTAGCGGAGCGCCGGGACGCCCTCGGTCCGCGGTGTCTAATTTATTGATTTCAAGACTGATAAATCTGGTCCGCGCATGTTTCTTGACAATAGAACACTCAATGCTGTACTTTGGCTGAGGGAGGATCTTTCTTGAGCAAGATCATCGGCATCGATCTCGGGACGACCAACTCGGTGGTCGCCATCATGGAGGGGGACGCGGCCTCGGTGATCGCCAACGCGGAGGGTGGACGCACGACGCCTTCCGTGGTGGCGTTCACGAAACAGGGCGAGAGGCTGGTCGGCCAGGTCGCGAAGCGCCAGGCCGTCACGAACCCCGAGAACACCATCTTCTCGATCAAGCGGTTCATGGGGCGGAAATACGCCGAGGTCAACGAAGAGCAGAAGATGGTGCCCTACAAGGTGGTGGAGGGCCCCAACAGCGACGTGCGCATCGAGGTCGAAGGCAAGGTCTATTCGCCTCCCGAGATCTCCGCGATGATCCTGCAGAAGATGCGTGACACCGCCGAAGCCTATCTCGGCGAGAAGGTCACGAAGGCGGTGATCACCGTCCCCGCCTACTTCAACGACTCGCAGCGCCAGGCCACCAAGGACGCCGGCCGCATCGCCGGCCTCGAGGTCCTCCGCATCGTGAACGAGCCCACGGCGGCCGCGCTGGCCTACGGCCTCGACAAGAAGAAGGACGAGACGATCGCGGTCTACGACTTCGGCGGCGGGACCTTCGACATCTCCATCCTCGAGGTCGGGGAGGGCGTGGTCGAGGTCAAGGCCACGAACGGGGACACGCACCTCGGCGGCGACAACCTGGACCAGCGCGTCATCGAGTGGATCATCGGCGAGTTCAAGAAGGACCAGGGCATCGACCTCGGCAAGGACAAGATGGCCCTCCAGCGGCTCAAGGAAGCGGCGGAGAAGGCCAAGATGGAGCTCTCCACCACCGCGGAGACGGAGATCAACCTTCCCTTCGTCACCGCCGACGCTTCCGGCCCCAAGCACCTGAACCTGAAGCTGAGCCGGGCGAAGTTCGAGCAGCTCGTGGGGGACCTCCTGGAGCGGTCGATGGCGCCCGTGCGCCAGTGCCTGAAGGACGCGGGGGTCACGCCGGACAAGATCGACGAGGTCGTCCTCGTCGGCGGATCGACGCGCATCCCGAAGGTCCAGCAGCTCGTGAAGGACTTCTTCGGCAAGGAGCCGCACAAGGGCGTCAACCCGGACGAGGTGGTCGCGGTGGGCGCGGCCATCCAGGCGGGCGTGCTGGCGGGAGACGTCAAGGACCTGCTGCTCCTGGACGTCACGCCTCTTTCCCTGGGCATCGAGACCCTGGGGGGCGTCTTCACGCGCCTGATCGAGCGCAACACGACCATCCCCACGCGCAAGACGGAAGTGTTCTCCACCGCCGCCGACAGCCAGACGTCGGTCGAGGTGCACGTCCTCCAGGGCGAGCGGCCCATGGCGCGCGACAACCGCACGCTCGGCAAGTTCCAGCTCGTGGGCATCCCGCCCGCGCCGCGCGGCGTGCCCCAGATCGAGGTCACCTTCGACATCGACGCCAACGGCATCGTCAACGTCTCGGCCAAGGACCGCGCCACGGGCAAGACCCAGAACATCACGATCACGGCTTCCTCCGGCCTGGCCAAGGACGAGGTCGAGAAGATGGTGCGCGAGGCGGAGTCCCACTCCGACGAGGACAAACGGCGGCGCGAGGAGGTGGAGGCGCGCAACCACGCGGACTCGCTCGTCTACGCGACCGAGAAGACCCTCGACGAGCACAAGGACAAGCTCTCGGAGGCGGAGACGGCGCCCGTGCGGCAGGCCATCGACGAGACGAAGAAGGCGGTCGAGGAGGGCAACAAGGAGCGCATCGAGAAGGCGACCCAGGAGCTCACCCGGACCTCGCACAAGCTGGCCGAGCTGCTCTACCAGAAGTCGGGGACCGCGCCCGGAGCCGGCCCCGAGGCGGGTGGTTCCGCGGGTCCGGGAGCCGGGGGCAGCGCCGGTGACGGCCCGCGTGCCGGAGGCGACGACGTGATCGACGCGGAGGTCGTGGACAAGAAGTAGACCGTAATCGCTGAACGGACGGGAACGGAGACGGAGACGGGAACGGGGACATGGATCTCTATCAGTTGCTCGGCGTGCGGCGTAGCGCCAGCGTGGCGGAGATCCGTCGTGCGTTCCAGAAGGCCGCCCGCCAGCTCCACCCCGACCTCAACCCGGGGGATCCCGTCGCCGCCAACCGCTTCCGCGCGGTCTCGGAAGCCTTCGAAGTGCTCGTGGACGCCCAGCGCCGCGCCGCCTACGACCGCGGGGAGACGCGCCTCCCGGAGCCCGCCGTTCCCGAGATCGGGTTCGAAGGCTTCGATTTCTCGGCGGAGGTCCGGGTGGGCAGCGCCGGCTTCCAGGACATCTTCGCCGGCGTCCTCGGGGCCCGGCGCGAGGCCGGGCGCGAAGGCGCGCACCGCGGCGAGGACCTCGAGGAATCGGTCCGCATCACGTTCGACGAGTCCTTCCACCCGACGCGGCGCCGGCTGCACGTCGTGCGTCTCGACCGCTGCGAGGCCTGCGAGGGAGCGGGAGCGCGGGCCATCGGTCCCGTGGCCTGCCCCGAGTGCGCGGGTACCGGGCAGGTCCGCTCCCATCGCGGCCGCATGATCTTCAGCCGCCGCTGCGGCGAGTGCGGCGGCTCGGGCTCGCTCCGCGCCCGCACCTGCGACCGCTGCTCCGGCGAGGGCCGCGTCATGCAGAGCGACTGGGTGGACGTCGAGCTGCCGGCGGGAGTGGACGAAGGGAGCCGCATCCGCCTGCCCGGGGCCGGGAACGCGGGCCAGCGCGGAGGCGAGCCCGGCGACTTCGTCCTCGTGGTGCATGTCGACCCGCATCCGCTCTATCGGCGTGAAGGCGAGGACCTGCACTGCGAGATCCCCATCACGATCACCGAGGCTTCGCTCGGCGCCCACGTCGAGGTCCAGACTCCGGAGGGCGCGGTCGTCATCGAGATCCCGGCGGGGACGCAGACCGGCCAGCGCTTCCGCCTGCGCAAGCGGGGGGTGCCGCGCCTCGGCGGGAGCGGCCGCGGCGACCTCTACGTGGAGGCGCGGGTGTGGGTGCCGCGCGTGCGCGACGACGAGAGCCGCGAGCTCCTGCGCGAGTTCGCCCGGCGCAACCCCGACAACCCGCGCCGGCAGGCTCCGCTCGCCCCCGCCGCCGGCCAGAAGGGATCCTGACATGCCGCGCGGCCGCCGTCCCCGAGCCCCCGAAGGCGAGACACGGCCCGCGCCCGGCCGCGGCAAGTACTACATGATCAGCGTGGTGGCCAAGAGCTACGGCATCCATCCCCAGACCCTGCGCCTCTACGAGCGCGAAGGGCTGCTCAAGCCCTCGCGCACCGAGGGCAACACGCGCCTCTACTCCGAAGAAGACCTGCGCCAGCTCGAGGTGATCCTGAACCTCACCCGCGACCTCGGGGTCAACCTCGCGGGGGTCGAGATCATCCTGAACATGCGCCGCAAGATGGAGCAGATGCAGTCCGAGATCAACGAGTTCGTGGGCCACGTCCGCCAGGAGCTGCAGAAGACCAGCCAGGAGGACGGAGACACGGACGCGAGCGACCAGGCCCTGGTCAAGATGGCGCCCGCACCGATGGTCAAGGCCCCGGAGCGTCCCAAGGAGCCCGTGGCCGGGGTCAAGGCCCGCGACGACGTCTAGGCTCTCCCCGCGGGCGGAGACCCTATAATCGGAGGGACACCGCCCGTGTCCTTCGCCGCGCCATCATGCCCGCGACCCGCAAGATCGTGCGCAAGAAGCCGCCCTCCCGCTCCGCGGGCGATGGCCGGGCCGAGCGCGCGCCCACCGGCGACAGCCTCAACGCCTACATCCGCGAGATCTCGAAGTTCAAGCCGCTGAGCGCGGACGACGAGAAGGTGCTGGGCCGCCGCATCCAGCAGGGGGACCAGGAGGCCCTGCAGCGCCTGGTGGAGGCGAACCTCCGCTTCGTGGTCTCCTACGCCAAGCGCTATCGCGGCCTCGGCCTGGCCTTCCTCGACCTCATCCACGAGGGGAGCCTCGGCCTCATCGAGGCGGCCAAGCGCTTCGACCCCGAGCGCAACGTGAAGTTCATCTCCTACGCCGTGTGGTGGGTGCGGCAGGCCATCTTCCATTCCCTCTCCGAGCACCATCGCATCTTCCGCCTCCCCCAGAAGCTCTCCGGGCAGGTCTCCAAGATGGGGAACGCGCGCGAGAAGCTGGCGGCGGAGCTGGAGCGGCAGCCCACGACGGCGGAGCTGGCCAAGCAGACGGCCATGACGGAGGAGGAGGTCGAGAAGCTGCTGAAGGTCTCGGGGGACGACCTCTCCCTGTCCTCGGCGGTGGGCGAAGACGGCAGCCTCGAGCTGGGCGACACCCTGGAGCAGGACACGGTGCCGTCCGTCGAGCTGCAGCTCATGAAGTCCTCCTTCGAGGAGCAGATCCACAACCTCGTGGCCGAGCTCGACGAGAAGGAGCGCGACGTGCTGCGCATGCGCTTCGGCCTGGACGGCGAGGAGCCCAAGACCCTGCAGGAGATCGGGGAGGCCCTCGGCCTGAGCCGCGAGCGCATCCGGCAGATCGAGAGCAAGGCCAAGGAGAAGCTGCGCCGCAGCCGGCACGCGCAGGGGCTGCGGGGCGCCCTGAACTGATGACACGCGCGGTGCGGCGCGGCCTCGTGACGGCGGGCGCCGCGGCCTTCGCGTTGGCCGTGGCGACGGCCGCCACGCCCACGCAAGTCCAGTTGCCCTCGCCGCCCACGATCGGCGGCGGGCCGCAGCAGGAGCTTCCCATCGTCTCGATCGAAGACGCCTACGGCCCGCTTCAAGTCGAGGACCTGGAGGTGCTCGCCCGCAGCGAGCATTCGTATCACCGCCGCCTGGTCAAGACGCGCGGCGTGCTCCACGACCTCGTGCCCGGAAAGTACCTGGCACTCGGAGAATTGGCGGCGCGGGTGATGGTCATTCCCTTGCAGCCCGGCGACTATCACGATCTCGGGATGATGAACGGCATCGACGTCGACCTCACGGGCGTCGTGCGCTTGCTCCCGGCCCAGCAGGGGACGGTCCGCTGCCGCGGCGAACTCGTCCTCGAGAGCAAGTGCGAGGACTGGGACCTGCCCGTGCTGCCGAACGCGCAGCCCCAGTGGCCGCCCGTGTCCATCACCGTGGTCCGCATCTCCGACCGCGGAACGACCCGCGGTCCCGGCAAGGAGCGGCGGACGCTCGACACCGGGCTGGAGGCCGCGGCCGCGGACGGCAAGCCCGTGCGCGCCCTCGGCCAGTTCCGTGGGGCCAACCTCTGCAAGGACCTGCCCGACGCGTCGCGTCACGATCCTGCGGACTGGGTGCTGCACACGTCAGAGGGCCCGGTCTGGGTCACGGGCCGCCGGCCCGCGGGCAACGGCTTCCAGCTCGACGCCGCCTATCGCGGCGACACCACGCGCTGGCTGGAGGTGAGCGGCAAGGTCCTGATCGTCGACAACGTGCGCTACCTCAAGGCGAACAAGGTGGCCCTGATCCCGCGTCCACCCGAGGCGGAGGCGGCGGCGTGCCCGCCCTGAGCTCGGGGCATCCGTGAAGCGACGGCTGGCGGCGATGGCGATGGCACTGATGCCCGCGGCGCTCGCGGCGCAGATTCCCATTCCTTCGCCCCCTCCCCTCACCGGCGGCGGCCCGCACGACCTGCCTCCGGTCGGAGTCGAGGACTCTTACGGCCCCCCGGAGCCGCAGGACCTGGAGCAGATCGCGACCAACGGCACCGGCTACCAGAGGCACAACGTGCGCGTGAGGGGCCGGCTGGACGACCTCGTTCCCGGCCGCTACCTCATGCTGACGGACGGCGCCGCCACCCG